>WNFC01007206.1_pt1 | contig 16612 bp, 17 predicted proteins | sample 5400541 | NCBI WGS metagenome assembly WNFC01 (sample SAMN13153342, study PRJNA577476) | soil metagenome | isolation source: 120 cm saprolite under Douglas fir tree site 2 hole 2 replicate 1 | place: USA:California | collected 2015-04-18
TGGAGTTGTTGCTCAGGTGGCAGCGCCTGATAGGCGGCGGACTTGGGCCGAACGCTTCCTGGAAACGCTGGGTCGACGGCTGTGGACGCGGGCGCCTGGGCGTGGGCAAGCACATCCGCCCAATTGACCGCGCCAGCTTGTACCGCGCCTGCGGTGTATGCGGACCTCACTGGTCTGGCCCACCCAACGACGCAATCCAGACCATTCTCCGTTGCGCGTCGGCGTCCAGTTCGAGTGTGACGTCATCATCCGCGATGCCGCGCGGTATGTGTGAGCTGGGCTGCTGCTGACCGTGCGTCTGCGCCATTGCGCTCGGAAGGTCGCGCGCGTGCGCCGCGAGTCGGTCGATAAACCGCCGCTGGACCAGTTCCTGTGCTTCGGCAGTGGAGATGGCGTGAACGTATCGCCTGGCGGTCTCCGAACTCGCCCAGCCCATGGCCACCTGGACGGTACTCTTGCATCGGAGTGGGGTGGTCATGGAGTCACACGTTGAAGGGGTCCCTGCGCCTCGCCCGATTCGTTGCTCCGAGTTCAGATTTGATGCCTACGACCCTCCGCAGCCGGTTGGGACGCTCCCCGAATCGACGACCCCACGCGGATGCAAGAGTACCCTGCGCACTGGCATGGTGAGGCTCCCGTCGGGCATGTACACCCAGGAGGCGTCCGGCCCGTGCCTGAAGGCCAGGCGCTCACGAAGGACGTGGTCAACATCCGGCCTGGCGAGCGTTATGGCCTTTTGATGACCGCCGACAGCCCGGGTACGTGGCTGTTCCACTGCCACATCCTTACCCACGTGCAGAATCACGGCGTAGAACCCGAGCAGGGTCGATGTGACAATGAGCGGTTCGCGTTCAGGTGCTGAGCGTGCGCGGCTAGTGCTGATCCAATAGCCTCGACCAAAGCTGGCGGCATGACACGTCCTGAACAACGCCGCGCGAACGGCCAGACCAACAGCGCGGGCCGCTCATCGAGTGCCGGGCCCTTGCTCGAGGCGGCTTCGTTCGCCGCCGGCGTCGCTGTGCCAGATACCTCGCTCGCTGCGCGGGCCACGGAACTCGTACGCGACAGCACCACCGACCTGATCTACCATCACTCCCGCCGGGTGTACTTCTGGGGCAGCCTGCAGGGCCGCAAGCATGGGCTGAGCTTCGATCCGGAATTGCTGTACATCGGCGCAGTTTTCCATGATCTCGGCCTCAACGAGAAATTCCGCACTGCGGGGCGGCGGTTCGAGGTGGACAGCGCCGACGAAGCGCGGCGGTTCATGCAGAGCCATGGCGTACCTGAAGACAGCATCCGCCGCGTATGGACCGCCATCGCGTTGCACACGACGCCCGGTATCCCGGAGTTCATGGAGCCCGAGGTTGCACTGGTCACCGCAGGGGTCGAGTATGACGTGATGGGAATCGGCTATGACGCTATCAGCGACCGCGATCGCGCCGAGATCATTGCGCTCCATCCCCGTCCGGACTTCAAGCGTCGCGTCCTCCAGGCATTTACGGAAGGCATTACGCCAAGGCCCGAAACGACGTTCGGTAACGTCAACGCCGACGTTGTGGCGCACTTCAAGCCAGGCTTTCGGCGGATGGACTTCGTAGAGATCATCCAGAACTCGCCCTGGCCCGAATAACAGCCGACGCCGGCTACGGTGGTTGCATCACTCCGCCGGCGCTGTCGGACTTCGAACGGCGCTGCGAAGAAGACCCGGCGCTGTCGGACTTCGCGCGGCGCACGCCGCGGATGTCCATCCGGCAGAACTCGATGAGTTCTGCCGCTAAGACCCGCTAGCGACAAGCCGATAGTTTGCATCTGTTAGTAGGTAACCGGTGCAAACGACTCATACCATGGTTATCGAGAACCAACGGGCGATTCCGCCTAGAACGGACGAATCAGCCCCCCATGGCTCAAAGAGCGGCGCGATCCGCATCGGATATCTCCGAGGCGTGGTTCGACCGGAGCTGATGCCTATCGGCCCACCCGGCGATCGCCACGGCGATTGACTCCGGCTGTCATCCGGCGCGAGATGGCGGGCGGGTCCGCAATTCTCGATTTCCACTTGGCGATGTTCGCCGCACACCAGGCTGTCATCTCTTCCGATCAGCAGGGTTCCGGCAGCCGTCGAAGGTCGGCAGCAGCTTCGGAAGGTCCGCGCTACGTGCGAGCCAGGCGTCGTATGCTTCGATTCGGCTGACGACATCGGCTGGCTCGCCTTCAATCGGCACCCGACGCGTCTCGCGGTTGCTGCATGGCGGGGCCATAGCCCGCCAATTGGCAGGTTTTCTGCCGGCACCCGCCGGCCTAGTTTGGAAACATGCTAACAATGGCGCAGGCCTCGTCGGCGCAGCCTGCCGACAAAACCAATGGACCTGTCGGCAAGCCAGTTGGGGACAACGGCTGGTGCTCGCAAACCTGATCGAGAACGCGATCAGGTACTCACCAGCAAGTCGCAATCGCCACTTATCCAGCCCAGGCATGCTGGCGTGAACTTACGCCCGGATGCGGCCGCGGGGCAGGAGTATTTGGTCGCCTCGGCTCAGGCGGAGATCCCTGCCGGGCACACGTTGTACGCTTGGCGACGGGCGATGCGGCTGCGGGTGAAGAACCCAGCGCGGCCGGCGAGCGGCGATGCAGTTGACGAAATGGGGCCGCGGGTGTACTGATGCCCGTCGAACGACAGCGTCATCACGAACACGTGTGCGTGGCGGAGGCTTCAGTACTCGGGATCGCGAGCGACGCACCGGTCAGCTGTCACCGGTCAGAGTTGATGCGCTCGATGGCGGATTGCCGTGGTGCAGACAACGACGAAGGGTCCGCGTCAGATCGCGCTCCATCGGGTGGTTCCACATGGCCGCATTCCCTGAGGGGAGGATCTGCCGCACCTGTCGTGGCGACAAGCGGCAGAGGTCACCGCATTGAGAGGGCGCTCCGTCGGAAGATGTACGGCCTACCGGCGCGCCGCTGATGCCAGCACAAGACCGTCATCAGAGTCGAGGAGGAAGCACCCATGCGACCAGCCGTATTAGCGAGCCTCGGAGCGGCAGCTTGCGCAGCACTGCTGGTGACGGTCTGTACCGGAGAACAGAACCCACCGCCAGCTCAGGTGTACAACCCGTATCCGGCTGGCATCCTCCCGGCCGATCTGGAGTCGGAGATCGAAAGGGTGCGGCGCGAAGTTCGAGGTATCGAGAACGAAGCGCTCGCACAGTTCCGCGCGTTACCTCCTCTGACTCTTAGCAACACCCAGGGGGTAGGGAACCCTCCAACACTGCAGGGCACCGGCTACCAGGCCGTGCAAACACTGGGCAAGCTGCTGCTGTTCGACGAGAACATGTCTCCCCAGAGGAATGAGGCATGTAACTTCTGCCACATGCCGTACGCCGCCTTTAGCGGGCCGATCCCGTCCGTGAACCTGACGATGATCGCGTACCCTGGCACGGAACGCTTTCGCGCCAACAAGCGGACAGCGCAGCGATTCACGTATTCACCCAGATTTCCCGTACTCCAGTACAACGCTACCCAGGGCCTATTCTTTGGCGGAAACTTTTGGGATGCACGCTCGACCGGCTTCTTGCTGCAGAGTCCCGACGCCGAGCAGGCACAGCATCCTCCGGTCGATACCGGGGAAATGGGCTTCCCTGACACGGCGTGCATAGCGTTCCGTCTGTCCCAAGCGGTGTACCGACCACTCTTCGAGGGGGTCTGGGGCGTCGGCTCGTTCGATATCAGGTGGCCACGCGAAACGGAGAGGATCTGCGCCACGCCTGGAGGAACTCCGCCGTTCCAAAACGCCACGCCAATTCCGCTCCGTCCGGAAGATCGCACGACGGCAAACCAGGTATTCAACCATTGGGGGCAGTCCATTTCCTCCTACGAGGCCTCGCCTTACGTTACCGCATTCTCGTCGAAATTCGACGCCTTCCTGAAGGGCAACGCGACGCTGACTGCCGATGAAATGGCGGGCTATAACCTGTTCCGTGGCAAGGCCAACTGCAATTCGTGCCACCTGGATGGTCGCTCGACCGCGCCCTCCACGCAACTGGCTCCGAATGGTGTCGATACGGGCGCCGCGGGCGCTGTGGCACCGCTGTTCACGTGTGGCGGCTATGCTAATCTGGGACTGCCACTGAATCCCAGGGTGGCGTTCTATTATGAGACCACGCCGGATCCCTTCGGGTTTACACCGAATCCCTTGGGCTTCGGCTACAGAGATCTGGGAGTAGGCACGTTCCTCAGAAGCGGCTTTGGGTCCGCGACCAATCCAAACTCGAATTGGATACAGCTTGCGCCGGGTGTGGACGGTCAAATGCAGGTGCTTACGGTGCGCAATGTTGGCATGGTACCGCCACAGTGTGTCAGCACCGAGGCGCCAGGGCCCTACTTCCANNNGCCAAGAGCCTGAAGCAACTCGTTCATTTCTACAATACGCGCGACGTGTTTCCGTTCAACGTCACGTCGGGCAACTGTCCGGCAGGAAAGACGGAAAAGGTTGATTGCTGGCCGATGCCGGAGGTGCCGAACAACATCGACATGACGGTGGGGAGTCTTGGCTTGACGAATCACGAGGAGGACCTGGTCGTCACGTTCATGCAAACGCTGACCGACGGGTTCACAACACCCTACCCGGACAGAAACACGTTTACGGGTACGTGCATGAACGGAGGTTCGGCGTCGACCCAAGGCAACGAGTTCCTCATCCGTACTCCACCTCTTCCGCCGTGCTCGCCGGCGATCTGCGGTGTCGCGCCTCTGCCCGGGCCGCTGCCTATTCCGTAGGGCAAAGCGCAATGAGATTCGTTCTGAAGCTGGCGATCATCATAGTCGCGGCCGGCAGCCTGTTCTGGCTGCCGGACGCGCTGCAGCAGCGTGGGCGCGGCCTCGAAACTCCGCCGACAAACGTGGTGCATCAGCAGTCACCTGCAGACGCGCCTTCCACCATCGCCGATGTAAGTTTCGCTCCGGTTCTTCCTCCGGGGACGAAAGCCGCGCGCGTCGAAATTCTGGACGGGCCATCGCTCGAATTGGCTCGCGACGACCTGGCCATCCTCAGGTGGACCACCAACAACCCGGGAGGGACGGACGTGCATTTCGCCGTCGTGTTCTACGGTACGTCTCCCGGCGCCCTGAGCCAGGCAGCGCAGAATCAGATCAGGATCAACCCGACCCATCCTGACACGATTTTCCGCGTGCGCATGAACGGACTCAAGCCGAGCACGACCTATTACTACAGTGTGACTTCAACGGGCAGCGATGGGACGAGCGATGGGGTGCAGAGCCCTGTGGGGCAGTTCACCACGCCCGGTCCCGGGGGATGAGTCATGGCTTGCCCGGTGCAACCTGCGCGGCCAGGTTATCGGGCAACAAGTCAATGCGAGGAGAATTGTGATCAAGTTCAACAGTATGTTCGATCGCATGGCACGGAGTTGGCTGCTGAAACGCTGCAATTATTGGCGTCGTGAGCGTGATCGTGCTCCTTACCGCGGGCGCCGCTACCGAGCCCGGCACGTCACGTGAAAAACCCGTCTGGCAGTGTTGATGAAATCGAGGGGCCGGAGTGGCGTATCAACGCGGGCGAGGTCACGCGAGGTCACCAGAGCGCGTGGCGTTCGGATGGCGTCGAGTCGCTGACATACAACAATCCATTTGACCAGGTCATGGAGCGGGTCTGGTTCGACGGCAAAGACGGCTTGCGGTCGACCTGGGACGAGTCGCGGTCAGCGGTTCGGGAGTGAAAGTCGCCCAGGAGTACCAGATCGTCTACGCGCTCGAGCTCGACGAAAACGGCCGCAGCGTGGGCGAGCTGGAGACGGTCGAAGGCCAGATGAACATCTACGACACCGTCCCCGGCATGGATCGGTACAGCCCGATCTGGCAGTTCAACTATGTGATCGTTCCGCGCGAATACGCTCCGCTCTGAGGGCGATTGCCTCACCAGCGGCTACCAGACTCTCAAGAGTCAAGACTTCGAGAATTGACCGGTGGTGTGACGACCGCCGGTCGGCGGTAGGCAACGCTCTACACGCCGGCGCTCACTTCAAGCTAAGCTGGCTTTTGGGGAGGGCCATTGCCCTGGTCCTTGTGGTTGGCACCAGCGCAGGCGTGTTTGTGGGCGCGTCGCGTAAACCCGCGGATGGTCATCACGAGGTCGTCCGGACGGCGAGCCGCTACCAATATATTCCGCGCGGTGACGTGGCAACCGCCGTTGCACGGGTTCGGCCGTACCGCTCGAGTCGAGCCAGTCGGAAGCACCGGTGCTCACCAGCACCAACTGCTGGTCCGCGAGGCACCTGAGGCATCCCCTCAGCCGGGTGGCCCTGCCTGTACACCAGACGGTGGCGGCAAGCAGGTGCGTGCGTATCGCCAACGCCATTGCTGTCGATTTGCACGAGCGAGCTAGCTCGCGCAGCACGGCACATAGCTCAGGGTAGTTTGCGCCGCAGCCGCGGAGCTGGGACAGGACCGCGAGATCGTCTTGGCGGACGAGCATGGCTGCGCATTGTCGGTCTTCAAGAGCGGCTCACCGTCGCCCAGCGGCCCTAGTCGTCTTCAACGTACTCGAACTCGCTGGCGCCGAACTTGCTCAGCAACCGTTGGACGACCGACGGCGAGGTTTGGAGCGATTTGTCTACGACCTGCAGCCATGCCTTCCGCTCGTGGCAAGAGAACCGTGAGAGGCTCCCTGGGCGAGCATTCAGGCCAAGGCCAGCTACTTCCATCCGCAATTCCGTCGCATAGCCTGGCGCCGGGGTCGCGAGAAGGCTGCCGTTGCCGTCCCACTCAGCCTGGTGGTGGTGATCTACCAGCTGACGACTTGCAAGGCCTACGTTGACCTCGGCCTGGACTACTTCGACCAACTCGACGCCCGACGCATTGAACGCCACCACGTTCGCTGCCTTGAGCAACTCGGGTACCCTAGGACCGATGCGGCAAAGTTGATTCGGGGTGTAAGGAGTTGATTCGGAATTAAACTGGAGGAGTGATGCCCCGGCTGCGCAGCACTCTTGTACCACTTGACGGCTCGCCATTTGCCGAACGTGCCGTCGCGTATGCGGCGGAACTGGCGACCGCGGCTGAGGCATCTCTGCTCCTGGTGCGCACCGCTGAGAGTTCGCGGCACCCCCACCCGGGGCAACAGAACGCACGCGAACACCAGGCCCAGGTGTACCTGGGACAAATGCGCCGCCGCTTGCATGGGACTGGCGTGGCGGCCGGTGTTGCTGTGCCGCCTGGTCACACATCTGATGCACTACTCGCGGAGGTCGACCGCCAAAAGCCAGACCTGATCGTGGTGACATCGCATGGCCATTCAGGTTTCAGACGTATGGTGCTTGATGAGGGTCTCAGCTGCCGCCGACACCGTGCCCGATCATTTTCGAGGGATCGACGATCTCGTCAAAGCGCTTCTCATCGATCGCCCCAGATGCGAGCGCGGCTTGCCTGAGGGTCAGGTTCTCGTCATTCGCCTTGTGGGCGATAGCGGAGGCTTTGTCATATCCAATCACCGGACTGAGCGCCGTCACCAGCATCAGTGAGCGTTCAACGAAGTCGTTGATCCGCTTGCGATTCAGCTTCGTGCCTTCAACGGAGTAGCGGCGCAGCTTGTCGCACGCGTCACCCAGAATCCGCGCGGAGTGGAGAAAGTTATTGATGATGATCGGCCGCATCGCGTTCTGCTCGAAGTTGCCCTGGCCCCCGGCAAATGCCACCGCGTTGTCCTCGCCGATCACTTGAATGCACACCATCACCATGGCTTCGCATTGGGTCGGATTGACTTTGCCAGGCATGATCGAGGAGCCCGGCTCATTGGCTGGCAAGATCAGCTCCGCCAAACCGCATCGGGGGCCAGACGCCAGCCAGCGCGTGTCGTTGGCGACCTTCATCAGCGCGACCGCCAGTCCACGCACGGCGGCCATGGCGTTGACCATCGCATCCAACGAGCCCTGCGCGGCAAAGTTGTTGGGCGCGGTGACGAACGGATAACCCGTCAGCTCCGCAATCTTCGCCGCGATTTCACGACTGAAATGCAGTGGCGTGTTCAGACCCGTGCCGACCGCGGTACCGCGCGCCGCCAGCTCATGGAGTCCAGCTTCTGAGGCGCGCACACGCGCCAGCGCATCGCGAATCTGCTGCGCGTAGCCGGACCACTCCTGGCCCACTGTCAAGGGAACGGCGTCTTCCAGGTGCGTCCGTCCGATCTTGACCACGTCCATCCACTCGTTGGACCTCGCCTCGATGGCCGTCGCAAGCGCCTCCGCATGTGGCAGCAAATGCGTCTCGAGCTCGCCGGCACGGACATCCCGGTGCACTACGAGGTAGCCGACGACAAGCCAACCGCCAGACGACCGAGGAATGATTGGGGCCAGTCATGAGCCAGACCAACCGGAGTGACGCTCCGCTCTTTCAGGTCCTCAATCACCACTCGGCCACATCCGGCCGACCACCGCACATCGTTGACCTCCGTCCCAATCAGTACCTCGGCTATTTTGAGAACGAGCATGGAGAACAAGCCGTTTTCGTCTACGACCGCGACTCCAACCAGGCCGTCCTCTACCTGGGCGACGCTGGCTGGGAGAAGCCACACGCGGTGGTCGATGGCGGCGTGCCCGACTTGGTCCTTTCCGAAACCGAGCGGCTGTGGGTACGCACGTGCTGGCAAGCCGCCACCGCGAACCGCCAGGAGGTGTGAAAATGATCGACAAACCCGCCACGGTTGCCAGCTTGATGGAGCAGCTGCACGGCCAGCTGCCAATGCCAGCGTTTCCGACGAAGGAGCTCGTCCGAACACTTCAACGCCGCGGAGTGAAGGCCAGCGTCGATCGTGCTCTGACAATCAGGCGCGTGTTCTACGCCGGTGACGTGGGTGGGGTTGTTTGCGACGTGACGCGAAACGATGGTGCCAAAGAGGTCTTTGTCGTCTCGCTGACGCATCTACGCATTGCTCCGAATCACCCACTCTTCCGCTCCATCCTGGCGTATCAAAGCGAGCGAGTCAGACGCCTTGAAGCCGCGGGATCGTAGGCTTTCACGATGCCGATTCTCGTCGCCTACCCACTACTTGAGCGAGCCCCTTTCACAGCCCGAAGTCCAGAGTTCTGAATTTATTTTAGTTTACAGGGGGGACCCATCGCGGCTGGTGCGATGGGTCCCCTCGCCCTGGAACCGTGCGTGGCTACCAGTTAATCCGGGTGGTGGTCTGGAGGTGGCCAGTCTGCTACCCGGACCAGTAAGCCGCGATGTCGAGCTGGATGGTGTTCGCTTGCCGCACGCACGGCCCAGCGTCGATGTTCACCTCGCCGACGCCCCGCGGCCGGATGATGCGGATCGACACGTCACCGGTCGGGACGCCGGCGATCATGCGGTCCTCGATCTCGGCGGGGAGCTTGGGGACGGGGACCGACGACTGGACGTTGGAAAGTACCGCACGCATGTCGGTGTGAGACAGCATGGAGAGCGGTGGGCCATCCTAATTCAAGCAGCCTTCGCACCGCGCGGCTGCTGCATCTCGATGGCCAGTCCTCGCGCCACGCGCGCGCCCAACTCGGGGTCGACCTTGGACAAGTAATCGTTCACCGCGCGCTCCTGGATGAAGCGCTCGACCCCCTGGCTCAGGTGCCAGACGAGGTTGTCGACCAGATGGTCCCGATCGGTCTGCGACATCACCTGCCGGTAGAACACGCCGGGCTGGATGAAGTCGTTGTCGTCCTTGTGCGCCACGTTGGCGGTCCGCATGATCTCGGCGGCCTCCACGAACCAGCTCGGATCTCGGAAGTGCTGCGGGTCCGCCCGTGGGCCACCATAACTGTTTGGGGCGTAGACCGGCTGGTTCCCATTGTGGCCAAAGCGCATCGGGCCGTCCTTGTTGTAGTTGTGCACCTCGTTGAGCGGCCGGTTGACCGGCAGCTGCGCATAGTTCGCGCCGGTGCGATAGCGGTTCGAGTCGCCGTAGGCGAACATCCGCCCCAGCACCATCCTGTCCGGGCTGGGTCCGATGCCCGGGACAAAGTTCGCCACCTCGAACCCGACCTCCGTGACTTCGGCGAAGAAGTTCTCGGGGTTGCGGTCGAGCACCATCCGGCCGATCGGGATCGTCGGGTAGTCTTTGTGTGGCCAGACCTTGGTCAGGTCGAAGGGGTTGAAGTGGTAGTCGGCCGCGTCCTCGTACGGCATGATCTGCATCTCGAGGCGCCAGGACGGGTAGTCCTTGCGGGCGATCGCCGCGTTGAGGTCGCGCCGGTGGTAATCGAGGTCCTGGCTGCGCATGGCCCTGGACTCGGCATCGGTGAAGTTCTGGATGCCCTGCTCGGTCTTGAAGTGGTACTTGACCCAGACCTTCTTGCCCGCGGCGTTCTCCCACATGTAGGTGCTGCTGCTGTAGCCGTTCATGTGGCGGTAGGTGCGCGGCGTGCCCCGGTCGCTCATCAGGATCATGACCTGGTGCGCCGACTCGGGCGAGAGCGTCCAGAAATCCCACTGCATGTTGTTGCTGCGCAGGCCGGTGTCGGGCATACGCTCCTGCGAGTGAATGAAGTCAGGGAACTTCATGGGGTCACGTACGAAGAACACCGGCGTGTCGTTGCCGACGAGGTCGTAGTTGCCTTCTTCCGTGTAGAACTTGAGGGCGAAGCCGCGCACGTCGCGGTCCGTGTCCGGGTAGCCCTCTTCGGCGGCCACCTCGGAGAAACGCGCGAACATCGGCGTGCGCTTGCCGACTTTGTTGAGGAAGGCGGCCTTGGTCCACTCGGTGAGGTCGGCGGTCACCTCGAAGTAGCCGAAGGCGCCGCTGCCCCTGACGTGGTACACGCGATCGGGGACGCGCTCGCGGACGAAGTGGGCCAGCTTCTCGTTCAGGTAGGCATCCTGTAGCAGGACGGGGCCGCTGGGGCCCGCGGTGAGCGAGTACTCGTCGCTCGCGACAGGGACGCCAGCGTCGGTGGTGGTAAGAGGCGCCTGGCGGCCGTTCGGGTTGCGGTGTTCGCTCATGAGTTTCTTTTCGCCTCCGTGGTGCTGCACGTAACCTGGGCACACCCCTGCGCACAGCCGCGTCAGCGTCGGCGTAGATGCCTGACTGGGACCTGACTTTCCGACGCAGACGCCTTAACGCGGCATGAGGGGCTTGACCGGTCGCCCGCTCCGTTACCGTCCAGCAATGCTGTGTTCGGCGATCAGCCGCTCCCTGGCTGAGCGAAAGTCCGCGGTCGAGCGCCTTGACAGGTCGACCGGTGCTGCCGACTCGCTCGCCGTGGCCGGTTGCCCGGGCTCTGCGCCGAGCGGGGGGCGCCGAGCTCTCGGCCAGTCCAGTCCAGGGCGCCGTAACCGGTCAAAGGCCCCAGCGATCCCAGCCATTCGTAAAGGCAACCGTGTTGGTGGCGGCGCAGTAATAGACCAGCCCCGTTCGATGCCGTCGGGGCCCATCACGCCGCGAATTTTACATTCGCGGCGCAGGCACCGTGGTGATTAGGTTCGAGGCGCACACTCTTACACAGCCCGACCCGGCATATCCGACCAAGTGCGGTTTTTTGTATGCAAGGGCGAGGGACGGCAATTGGTTTCAATGCATCTCATTCATTCCGCACATCCTGAGCGACGACCGAGTGGCTTGAAACCAATTCTGAAACCAACTGCGTGATGCCTCAGAAATTTGCCGACCGAACTGGAGCGTTTGCCTCAGATAAGAATCCGACCGAACGGCGCGAGCGGCAAGCGTACGCTGCGCGGCTTCGAGCTGGACTTTCAGTCGGTAGGGATCCACGTTTTTCGAGCGTGCGTTGAGTTGGCTGGTCATCTTGATGGAGAGGGCGCCGCTGTCTACAAGCCGGTGGAATGGCGTTTGTGCAGCATCGTAGCGGCGGGTGACGCGAGGACCGCTGCGCGTCTTGCTCACCAGCTTGCGCACTGGATGCAGGAAATTGACGTAGTCGCGAGCCAGGTCATGGATCCGCTCGAGCGCTGGCAGGGCTGGCAACTCGAGGCGGTCGTAGCCAACCAGGCGGCGCACCACAGCCCAATTTTTCTGTTCGATATGGCAGGTGTCGTTCTTGAGATAGGGCCTGGAGCGAGTGAAGGTGATGCCCTGGCCGGTGCAATAGTCCAGCAAGACGTGGTTGATGAACTCGGTGCCATTGTCGCTATCCAGCCCGAGAATCCGAAACGGGAGATCGGCCTGCAGCCGCTGTAACGCATGAAAGACCGTCTCCTGGCGTTTGTCGCGCAGACCGGCGCAGGCCACCCAGCCGGTGGCCACATCGACCATGCTCAGCGTGTACAGGAACTGGCCGGCGCCACTCCAGCCGCAGTGCGCGACAAGGTCCATCTCCAGAAACCCGGGCCGAGCATCGCTCCAATCCGCAAACGTGCGGATGGCGATCTGACTTTTGAGCAGCGTGCCGGTCTTGGTTGTGCTGAGGCCACGTCGTTTCTTCACTTGCTCACGCGAGGCCTTCAGCGCGCGATCGACCGTGGCGGCACTCATGCCCGCCACACGCGCCTGGACTGCGACGGGGAACTCACGCAAGGCCTGCCTGCGTCGCAACCGCTGCAGCAGCTCAGGTAGAAACGGCGCCAGGCGTTTGGAGCAGATGCCGTCGGTGATCATCCAGCACAGCTGCAGCACCTCGACCTCAGCCGGCCCATAGCTCGGCGAGCGCCTTCGCGTGCGCTTCACCAGCAACTCCGCTGGTGGCGGGCGCTTGAGGAGCGTGAGCGCGTACTTCCGCGTGTAGCCGGTCACCTGGCACACCTGGTCCAGGATCTGGCTCTTCTCGCCCTTGCCCACGTGCGCGTACCGCGGCGCCAACGCCCGCACCAGGTCATACCGACTGGCTCGCTGCACCTCACCGACCTCACCTTCGGTCGGATTCTTATCTGAGGCAAACGCTCCAGTTCGGTCGGCAAATTTCTGAGGCAGCGCGGGGTGCGAAAACATGCAACCACACGCGAACAAACGTGTGGGTTTTGATCTCAGAATCGATGGCCGGCGACACATGCAACGCCAAAACACGAATCCCCCCTTCCGCACTCGACTGCTGACGCGCCGTGGCGGGACGTTGCTCGAGAAACATTTACGTTCGGGTGGCAACTGGGCGGTCCCGAATCGCGGCCGCACCGCGTCACGGGCGCCCCACGGGCAGCGCCGCTAGAAGCCCGACCTGACGATGATCGGCTCACCGCCGAGGTCGAAGAATGGTCCGGTTCCCGGTTCGGAGGTCAGCACGTCCCGGTAGCTGATCAAGATACCGCCGCTGTCGCGAAAAACGTCGTTGAAGCCGTAGATGTTGGCCGATGACAGGCCGACAATGACTGGATCCTGGAGCACCTGGCTTGCCGCGAGTTGTGCTGCCCGGTGGCGTGCCGCGGATTCGCGACTCAGCACGAACGTGTAGTTCGCGATTCGTCCGTTTCGCACGGCCAGCGTCGCGGTGCCATCCAGAGAGGGCACGCCTATGCGGCTCAGATAGTCGGAGCGTATCGCGAGCGACCAACCGATGCGGTCGCCCGTCACGCGCCGGAAACCAGGCTCCGCCGCGAACTGATTGGCTGCCAGGTATTCCAGCCAGCCTCTGATCTGTGCCTCGCCGACGTACACATCCGGCGGAATCTTCACCTCGGCCTGGTCCTCGAACATGGCCGTCGCCGCGTCCACGTCGCCCCGGTTGAGCGCCGACTCGAACTGGACCGCAGTGAGCGTGATCTCGCTGGCAGCGTCTGGACTACGAACCTGCTCCTGGGATCCAGTCGGGTTCGAAGTGGGCGCATCAACCCGAGGCGTGGCAGCCACCGCGGCAACGGGTGCCGTCGAAGCAGGCAGTGTCGTGGTCTGCGGGGCAGGCGTGGGCTTGACCTGCGCCTGGGCAGGCGGCGTCGCCGAGGGAGTTGGCAGCGCGCGGGCCGGCGGAGCCTCTGTGGCCTGAACCGTGGATGAGGGCGCGGCTGACTCGATCAGCACCGGCTCGACTGGTGGAGACGAGCTGCAGGCGGTGACTACCACGCCCAGCACGACGACAGCCCCTGTGTATCGAAACCAGCTGGGTAAGATCATGTTGGCCAAGCGCCTCGAGTGCGCACACAGACTACGCCCCCACGGGGTGTCGCCCGAGTGACAACGGCATTGCAGGGCGATGCGGCACGGGTGGTTCTGCTGCGGCCTCGTACTCGGCAGTAGGCGGCACTCCGTCGTGCGGCATCAGCTGGCCGCCCGTGGTGTGGGAGCTGTGCTATGGCAATGCCTGGCAGCCAACCTGGCAGCCAAAGCGGCGACTGGTCGAGAATTGAGGCGGTCGGCCGCGGATCAGTCTGAGTTCAAACGGACGTCCGTGACAGCCTCCGACAGCTCGGCCCGACTTTGGAAGGGTCGCGGTGCTACCGTGAGACCAGCCAGAGGCCATTGCTCACCTAACCAGCCGTGATCCAAACGACGAACCGGCTGACTTCCGGAACCGGCTGACTGAGACCAGCTGACTGCGCGTCACGATCTGGCGATCCGAACCAGCTGACTGGGCCAAAAGGCGCAAGTCAGCTGGTCTCCTCTATAGCAGGCTCTTAATCAGCCGGTTCTCGGTTCGAGTCCGAGGGGGCTCACCTACAGCGCGTTTTGAACTCAATCCGCGGCGCACAACGCTCAAGTGCATTCACACGAGACTATTGCAGAGCGCTGATTCTTCTCCATTGTGGGACCCGCCACAAGCGCTGCCACGCCTGTGGTGAGACGATGTCGCTCGCCGCCTTGCACCGAAGCGCACGATCGCCTACGGCCGCATCCTTTACTGCAAGCCGTACCCACGACACAACGGCAGAAGGTCTGATGAGCCACGACACGATCGTGTCCGAGACGACATTGGTCCAACGGCCGCTGCTCGCCCTCGAAGCCAAGCTCAGGACCCTCAATGGTTGGCGAAAAGTGACCCCGCGAACGGCTCCACGTGTTGCGTTGCCCATGGCATTGATCCTGTTTCAAAATATTGACGATAGCGGGTATGATCTTCGCCTATGACCGCCACTGGTGCAGCGCGCCCACGGCACCGAGCGGCGCGCCCCGCGCAGGCGCCCACGCGGCCGGTCGATCTTGTCGGGCGGCGCATCAGCCGCGAGCGGGCGGTGCGCGGCTTGAGTATCGAGGATCTCGCCGAGCGCGCGGGCGTCTCGACCGGCTTGCTCAGTCAGATCGAGCGCGGCATCGGTAATCCCTCCCTCAGCACCCTGCTTGGCCTGGCCGGGGCGCTGTCGGTGCCGCTTGGGTCGTTTTTTGAAGGCATGGGCGCCGACAGCGACATCGTCGTCCGCCCCGCGACTCGCAAGCGGCTGGAGGTGAGCGACCGGCACCTCGTGTACGAGTTGCTGGTACCGGATCTGCAGGGAAGCCTGTCCATGCTGCGAATTGAGCTGCCGCCCAGTTTCAGCAACTCTGCCAAGCCCTTCTCGCACATCGGCGAGGAGGCCGAGCTGGTGCTCGAGGGCCAGCTCGAGGCGCACATCGGCGATCGCGAATTCCTGCTCAGCCCCGGTGACTCGATACGCTTCAACTGCGCCATCCCACACTGGTTCCGAACCTTCGATGAGCGAGCGATCGTCATCTCGGCCATGACGCCGCCGTCCTTTTAAACAGAAGCGTGCGCATCGACAGTCTCGAATTGAACCCTGTCGCAGCGCCTCACTCGGAGGATGACCTCGAGACGTATTTGAGTCGACCAACTCCGGGCACTATCCGCGCGCTGTCGGCGCTAGACGGAGATCTCCTGATCCTCGGCGCCGGCGGCAAGCTGGGCTTCAGCCTGGCCAACCTTGCCCGTCGCAGCCTCGACGAAATTGCATCGAACCGGCGCGTGATCGCCGTCTCGCGCTTTGGCGATGTAGCCACCCGGACGCGCTTCGAGGCGGCGGGCGTCGAGACGCTCGCCGTGGACCTGATGGAGGATGGTGCGCTCGATGCGCTGCCTGATTCGGCAAATGTGCTCTTGCTGGTCGGCATGAAATTTGGCAGCACCGGTGATCCGGGCGCGACCTGGGCGATGAACACACACCTGCCCGGTCTTACTGCCCACCGATTTCGGAGCTCCCGCATCGTTGCGTTGTCCACCGGCAACGTGTACCCACTGGTCGACGTGCGCAGCGGAGGGTCGGTCGAGACGGATCCGCCGGGCCCAGTCGGAGAGTACGCGCAGTCGTGTCTCGGCCGCGAGCGGATGTTCCTGTTTTCCTCGCAGCGCTATGCAACGCCGGTTACTCTCGTGCGCCTCAACTATGCCAACGATCTGCGGTACGGAGTGCTGACGGACATCGCCGTCAAGGTGGCGCGCCGCGAGCCCGTCGACATCACAACTGGCTGTGTCAACGTGATCTGGCAGGGCGACGCGAACGCCGCAATCCTCCAATCGTTCGCACTCGCCGACAGTCCGCCCGCCATCCTCAACGTTTCGGGGCCCGAGACCGCGTCTGTGCGCTGGTTAGCAACGCGTCTGGCGGAGCTGCTCGGTGCACCAACACCGGTTTTCATCGGTGAAGACGCTCAGACCGCGCTGCTCAGCAACTGTGCGAAACAGCACGCACTTTTTGGCTACCCGTCTGTGCCACTCGGCCGGCTGCTGGAGTGGACCGCGACCTGGACGAGCCGTGGTGGCCGGTT
>WNFC01003679.1_pt1 | contig 16611 bp, 17 predicted proteins | sample 5400541 | NCBI WGS metagenome assembly WNFC01 (sample SAMN13153342, study PRJNA577476) | soil metagenome | isolation source: 120 cm saprolite under Douglas fir tree site 2 hole 2 replicate 1 | place: USA:California | collected 2015-04-18
GGTGCCGGCCCCTCGGCCGTACCCTGAGCCGCGCGCCCGCCTGTCCTGCCAGCCCCGTACGGGATGAGGGCTGGCCCGGCTCAAGGGTCAGTACACGAGTGCCTGGGTGTCGTCGGCGGTCACCTCGGCGACGAACGTCGCCGCCCCGGCGATCCGCACGCCCTTGAGGAGGTCCTGCTCGCCGATGCCGCGGCGGGCGGCGCACTGGGTGCACAGCGTCACGCTGCCGCCCGCCAGCACGCTGTCGAGCAGGTCGCCGAACGGGGGCGAGTGGTCCAGCACCACCTCGGCCGCGCGGCCGGGCAGCGCGAACCAGGCGGCCTCCCCGGTGAGCCAGAGGGAAACGGCCACCCCGCTGGCGAGCGCGGTAGCGGCCACGTTCAGGGCCTGCCCGCTGCGCTCGGGCTCGTCCTTACCCGCGGTGACCTTGATGACGAGAGTTCGTGCCGGCATGGGCGAACCTTAGCCGGTACCGGCCTGGTCCGGAAATGGGCCCGCGTGGCCGGGGCGCGATCCGGGCGGGCCGCCCGGCCGCTGCGTACACTGCGGTGCATGCTAGGGATGCTCGGCGGCGGGTTGCTCGTAGCGGCGTTCGCGGCGGTGGCCGGGTTCGCGCTCATCGTGCTGGCGCGGCTGTTCCGGATCGGCCGGCCGGGCGGACGCAAGGCGCGCGCGCGTGGCTGAGCCGGGGGCGCACCTGCCCGAGGCCGGGGAACCCCACCCCGATCTGGCCCCGGTTCTGTTCCTGCTCGGCCGGTGGGAGGGCGCCGGCGTCGGCGGCTACCCGACGATCGAGAGCTTCCAGTTCGGCCAGGAGATCTCCTTCAGCCACAACGGCAAGCCCTACCTCAGCTACGTCAGCCGGACCTGGCTGCTCGACGCCGATGGTGTGCCCGGCCGGCCGCTGGCGATGGAAACCGGGTTCTGGCGCCCGCAGCCCGAGGGCAAGATCGAGGTGGTGCTCGCGCATCCGACCGGCATCGCCGAGATCTACCTGGGCGAGGTGACCGGGACCAAGATCGAGCTGGCCACGGACCTGGTGGCGAGGTCCGCATCGGCGAAGGAAGTGCGCGCGGGCCGGCGCCTCTACGGGCTGGTCGGCCAGGACCTCGCCTGGGCCTTCGACATGGCGGCCGTGGGCCAGCCGCTGCAGCCGCACATCTCGGCGCAGCTCAAGCGCGTCGGGGCTGACGGGTAACCAGAGCAACCCTGATCCCGCACGTGGCTAGCGTGGCGGTGAAGGCTAGCCACGAACGCGGTTATGTGGAGGACATCCAGTAGCAGTCGAAGGCCTTGCCGCGGAAGATCTGGGTCGGCTGGTCGAGCACCGTCCCGGTGGAGTTCTCCGTGGTCACGCTGAGGGTGCCCCACCATGGCGAGCGCAGGCCGCCGCGCTGCCCATGCGAGTTGGTGACCACGACATTGCTGAAGCTTTCCGCGCGGAAGTTGGTCAGCGGCAGGATGGACGCCCCGTTGGACGGCGCCTCGCTGATCACTTCCGCGCTGGCACGGCGGCACGAGGACCCCGCCGGGCACGCCAGGGTGTGGCTGAAGTGCTCCCCGTTGGTGGTGTCGGTCAGGCTCAGCGTGAACTTGCCGGTGCCGGCGTCGTAGTAGGCGCTGGCCACGACCGAGTTGCCCGGCCGTACGGTGATCGGGGAATACACCGGCGGCATCGGAAACATCTCATACCACGCGGAATAGACGGGCGTGGAGCCCTGGCAGGCGGCGAGAATCCCGTCCTGCTCGACCGTGGCGCCACCCGCTCCATCCAGGCCGACCCAATGCCCGGAAAAGCTGGACGGCGTGCTGGCACAGTCGACATAAGGCACAAAGAATTCGGCCCGGACATAGCGGAACTTGACCCCGGCCTCCTGGGCCACATAGCCACCCCAGTTCCCGGAAACGACGTTGACCGTGCTTCCGGAGAACGTCGCCGGCGCCGACGTCCGGTGGCCGGAAACCGCCATCGGCCCGCCCGGCTTGATCTTCGCCAGCGGGGCCGCCTGCGTCGCGGCCGGTGCCGCCGACGCGGCCGGGCCGGTTGTATACGCGCTGGCCAGGACGGCTACGGATAGAGCACAGGCGGCGATGGCGGCGGCTCTGCCGAACTTCCTCATGCGAGTGTGGTCCTTTCCCCGTGGGCTCGCCGGCCGGCTGCCGCCTGGCCGGGGTTCGGGCCGGGCGGCCAAGGCCTGTCTCCGGCGCCCCGCATAAAAGGGCCGGGCATGCGGGTGCGATTCCACACCGGCCCGACATTCCCCCCCGCCGATTAGTGATGACGGAATAGAATGCCCGGGGGAGACATTACGCCAGACCGTGCCTTGGGACCAGGAAATGCGTCGGATTACCTGGCGCGCGAGATAGCGTAATGACCAAAATTAGGGCCAGATTGCGCGATTCCACCGGCGCGGCCGCCGGCGCGCGCCCGGCGTGACCACCAGCCGGCCGCGGCCGGGCGGCCGTTGCGCCAGCAGTGTGTGCACCGTGTCCGCGCCAGAAAGGGGAAACCCCGGGCGGCTCCCGCGATCGGTGCCCGCATGCCCGCGCACGCTTGCCCCGGCGCACCGAGGCGCCGTGGCGGAAACGTTCCGCGAGATGCGAGGTCGGTCACGGGGACCGGCTGGACTAGGCCGGTCAGCCCGGGGGCCCGGTGTCTGCCGTGTATTCGCCGGCCGCCGCCATGCGGCTCGCGCACCAGCCACGAGGGCTGGCCCGCGACGGCCGAAGATCGCACTGAGCGCTACTGCCCTGGTGGGCACGCACCGCCAGCACGCCCGGCGGGACGGCGGCTAGCTGACAGCCACCTCGCGAGTCCTACTGCCATGCATGCTGTTGGACCACCTCCTTTCCCGCGTAGACCGGAGGTTATGTCAGGGCGGCCCTGGCCGGCAAGGGGGTTATCCCGCGGCGCCGCCCGCTGCGGTCCCGCGGCGCCCGCGCGCGGGCTAATCTCGGGGCCATGACGCAGGCGTGGGACAAGGCGCTACGGGCCCGTGGCTACCGCGTCACGCCCCAGCGCCAGCTGGTCCTCGCGGCGGTCACCAGGCTGGAGCACGCCACGCCCGAGGAAATCTGGGCCGACGTCCAGCAGACCGCCAGCGGCGTGAACATTTCCACCGTGTACCGCGCGCTCGAACTACTCGAGCAGCTCGGCCTGGTGACCCACACCCACCTCGGGCACGGAGCGCCCCGGTATCACCTGGCCGAAGAGGCCGAGCACGTGCACCTGGTCTGCGCTCAGTGCGGGCGGATCACCCAGGTCCCGCCCGAGGCGGTAGCGCCCCTGGTGTCCGCCCTGGACGAGCGTTACGGATTCCAGACCGATGTCGGCCACCTGACCGTGTTCGGCCGGTGCGAATCCTGCCGGGCCGGGGCGCCAGGCCCGGCCGGCGAGCCCGGCCCCACCGCGTAGCCTGGACCTATGGACAGCCCGCTGCTCGCCAGGCCCGGCGCGGTCCCGGCAGGGGGAACCGACGCCGGGGTCGCCACCCACTACGGGGACCCGTACGCGGAGCAGCGCGCGCTGGCCCGCGCGGCCGGCCAGGTGGACCGGTCGAACCGGGAGATCATCCGGATCACCGGCGCGGACCGGCTGTCCTGGCTGCACAGCCTGACCACCCAGGACCTCGAGCACCTCGAGCCGGGCACCTCGGCGCAGGCGCTGGTGCTCAGCCCGCAGGGCCACATCGAGCACCACCTGACCGTGGCCGACGACGGGACCGCGCTGTGGGCGCACGTGGAGCCGGGCACCGCGGCGGCGCTGCTGGCCTTCCTCCAGTCGATGCGGTTCCTGCTCCGGGTGGACCCGGCCGACGTGACCCGCGATTTCGCGGTGCTCACCCTGATGGGCCCGGACCGGCCGGGCACCGCGCCCGGGGGGGCCGTCGTCACGATGGCCGACTCGTTCGCCATGGACATCGTGGTGCCACGGGACCGGCTACCGGAAATCTCGGCGGCGCTGGAGCGAGCGGGCGCCGCCGTGGCGGGCCTGGCGGCGTACGAAGCGCTGCGGGTCGCGGCACACCGGCCGCGGCTCGGGCTCGACACCGATCACCGGACGCTGCCGCACGAGGTGGGCTGGGTCGACAGCGCCGTCCACCTGGACAAGGGCTGCTACCGCGGCCAGGAGACGGTGGCCCGGGTGCACAACCTCGGCCATCCGCCGCGCAGGCTGGTGTTTCTGCACCTGGACGGCAGCGAGGACCGGCTGCCCGCGCACGGCGACCCGGTCACCGCCGATGACGCGACGGTGGGGTTCGTCGGCTCGGTGGCGCGGCACTTCGAGCTAGGCCCGGTCGGGCTGGGGCTGATCAAGCGGACGGTGCCGGTGGACGCGGCGCTGCGGGCCGGCGGCGTGCCTGCCGCGCAGGAGGTCGTGGTGCCCCCTGACGCGGGCGCGAACGTCACCATCACGCTCAAGCGGCGCAGCGTGCTCACCCGGCCGGGCGACTGACCGGCCCCGGCGCCGGGCCGCCGCGGCCGCTGGCACCCCCGGGGTGACCCCCCGGCCGCGGCGGGTAACGTAGGCCGGCAGCAGGCAGGGCCGCCGCAACATGGCGGCCATCCAGAGCCCAGGGGGTATGCCCGTGCTGCGCCGCGCTCTGCTCGCCGCCTCGAACAGCGGCCGGATGCGTCAGCTCGTGACCTCGGCACCGGTGGCCCGCAGCGTCGTCGCCCGCTATGTGGCCGGGGACCGGGCCGCCGAGGCCGTCGCCGTGGCCGGGCGACTGCGCGCCGAGGGCCTGCTCGTCTCGCTTGACCACCTGGGCGAGGACACCCGGGACGCACGGCAGGCGGACCTGGCCACGCAGGAGTACACCACCCTGCTCGCCAGCCTCACCGCGGCCGGGCTCGCCGCCGGCGGTGCCGCGGAGGTGTCGGTCAAGCCCACCGCGGTCGGCCTGGGCCTGGCCGAGCATGGCGAGAAGACGGCGGCCGAGAACGTCACCAGGATCTGCGCGGCGGCCCGCGCGGCCGGCACCACGGTGACCGTGGACATGGAGGACCACACCCACGTGGATGCCACGCTGCGCATCGTGCGCGCGCTCCGCGGCGAGTTCCCCGGCCTGGGCTGCGTGATCCAGTCACAGCTGCGGCGCAGCGCCGCCGACTGTGCCGCGCTGGCCGCCCCCGGCTCCCGGGTCAGGCTGTGCAAGGGCGCCTACAACGCCCCGCCGGAGGTGGCCTTCACCACCCGGGCCGATGTGGACCGCTCCTACGCGCGGTGCCTGCGCGTACTGATGCGCGGCGATGGGTTCCCCATGCTGGCCACGCACGACCCGCGGCTGATCGAGATCGGGGCGGCGCTGGCGCACCGGACCGGCCGCGGCCCTGATGACTTCGAGTACCAGATGCTCTACGGGATCCGGCCCGCCGAGCAGCGAAGGCTTGCCGCCGAGGGCGCCCGGATGCGGGTGTACCTCCCTTACGGCAGCGACTGGTACGGATACCTGGTCCGGCGGCTCGCCGAGCGTCCCGCCAACCTGGCCTTCTTTGCGCGTTCCCTGGCCACCCGCTCCTGAACGGCCAGGGTTAGGCTTTGGGCTAGCCTGGTTCGGTGATCGCGATTCTAGGCGCGGGCAAGATGGGCGAGGCGCTCATCTCCGGCCTGCTGCGTGCCGGGCGCAGCCCGTCCGGGGTGGTCGTGGTGGTCCGCCGGGCCAACCGTGCCGCCCAACTGCGGGAAACGTACGGCGTCGAGGCCATGTCCGCCGCCGACGCCGCCAAGAGCGCGGACACGCTGGTCATCGCGGTCAAACCGCAGGACATGAGCGTGCTGCTCGACGAGATCGCCCCGCACGTGCCGGCCGACCGGCTGGTCATCTCGGTCGCCGCGGGCATTCCCACCGCGCTGATCGAGCGCAGGCTGGGCGAGGTGCCGGTCGTCCGGGTCATGTCGAACACGCCGGTCCACGTCGACGAGGCGATGAGCGTCATCTCGGCCGGGCGCTACGCCGGGGAGGAACATCTCCGCCGCGCGGAGGAACTGCTGCGGCCGGTCGGAAAGGTGCTCCGGATACCCGAATCGCAGCAGGACGCGGCGACCGCCCTGTCCGGCAGTGGTCCCGCCTATGTGTATTTCCTCGTCGAGGCGATGGTCGATGCGGGAATTCTGCTCGGCATACCGAGGGCTACCGCGCTCGAGATGGTAAATCAGGCCGTCTATGGCGCCGCCACCATGTTGCGCGACACCGGTGAGCATCCGGTGATCCTGCGCGAGGCGGTCACCTCTCCCGGCGGGACAACGATCTCCGCGATCCGCGAACTGGAGCGGCATGGCGTGCGCGCGGCCTTTCTGGCCGCGATCGAGTCGGCCCGTGACCGCGGTGCCGAACTCGGCAGCGGGTGACCGTTACGCCTCATCCGTTCGCCGTTCCGGTCTCACTGGTGTGAGTCCTGGGTGACGGCAGGGAGGCTGATTGGAGGGTTGCCCTTTTTCAGGCAGGACTTACGCTGGGGACGGAGGTGACTGATGCGCCGTTTACGGCCAGGCGTAGCCAGCACTGTGTGGAAGAGGGCTACCGATGTCTGCTAATGAGACCCCCCTGAGTGACGTGAGGTTCCTGACCGTGGCTGAAGTTGCCTCGATCATGCGCGTGTCCAAGATGACGGTTTACCGGCTGGTGCACTCCGGGGAACTGGAGGCGATACGAGTCGGGCGCTCCTTCCGCGTCCCCGAACAAGCGGTCAACCAGTACCTCAGGGATTCATTCGTTGCGGCGAGCTAGCCCGCATGACCGGTCGTGCCTGTCCGCTGCGGCCGCACCCCCTGGCTGAGCTGCGGCCGCTCCCTTTGGCTGAGGGCGCCCGGCCGGGACGGTAATCTATGCCGTTGGCGTGTAAAAACGTGGGCGTGTGCCCAGCCGGCGGGTGTCGGGCGTGCGCAGGCATGCCTGCTGGTCTGTGATCGTCGAGCGAGGGTGGTGCTGTGGGCTCCGTCATCAAGAAGCGCCGCAAGAGAATGGCCAAGAAGAAGCACCGCAAGCTGCTGCGGAAGACACGCGTGCAGCGGCGGAACAAGAAATGACTCGCCCGGCGCCTTCGGGCGGCCGGCCAGCGGGGCGATCGGCTGCGGGCGCCGGGCCAGGTGCGGGCCGGGATACCTCACGTGGTGCACGCGCGAGGCGGCCCAGGGGCACACCGGGGACGGGGGAAGCGGTGCGTCAGCTTACGGCCGTGGCCAGCGGTATCCTCCGAAGTGCGGCTGGGGAAGGTCCCGGCCGCGGCGCGCTCCCCTGGCTGGCTACCAGCTACGCCGGGAGCGGCGACCAGGGCGGCGCACTGCCCCGGGGCAGCCGGATTGCCACCGCTGGCGGCACCCGCCCGCCCGGGGCCGCGTCCACGGCGCTGGCCCTGCGTGACCTCGTCGACGGCGCGCTGCGCGCCGCGGAGAGCCATCTGGGTGAGGGAGAGCCGGTCGACGAGTTCGGATTCGACCCGGGTTTCAACGCCCGCGTGCTGCTGCCGATCGCGCGGTTCTTCTACCAGCACTGGTTCCGGGTGCAGATCCGGGGGCTCGAGCACGTGCCGGCCGAAGGCGCCGCCCTGGTGGTCGCCAACCACTCGGGAACCCTTCCGGTGGACGCGCTCATGCTCCAGGCGGGCCTGCATGACGAGCATCCGGCCGGCCGGAACCTGCGGGTGCTCGGCGCGGACCTGGTGTACGAGATCCCGCTGGTGTCGGTCCTGGCCCGTAGGGGCGGGCACACCCGCGCCGCACCCGCCAACGCGGACGCCCTGTTGCGGGCCGGTGAGGTCGTCGGGGTCTTCCCCGAGGGGTTCAAGGGGATCGGCAAGCCGTTCGCCGACCGGTACCAGTTGCAGCGGTTCGGCCGGGGCGGGTTCGCCGCCACCGCGATCCGGGCCGGCGTTCCGCTGATCCCCTGCGCGATCATCGGCGCGGAGGAGATCTACCCGATGATCGGCAACGCCAAGAAGGTCGCCGACCTGCTGCGGCTGCCGTACTTCCCGATCACCCCGCTGTTCCCGTGGCTGGGCCCGCTCGGCATGGTGCCGCTCCCGTCCCGGTGGATCATCGAGTTCTGCCCGCCGGTCCCGACCAACGGCTACCGGCCCGGCGACGAGGCCGACCCGGCCGCGGTCTTCGACCTGAGCGGCCGGGTCCGGGGAACCATCCAGCGCAAGCTGGACGACCTGCTCACCGAACGGGGCTCAGCCTTCTAATCAGGGTCGGCCTGATACCAGGCCAACCGCGATGCCACTTCCGGACCTGGGTACGTGGTTAGCGTGACAGACCAGGGCGACCCTGGTCCGGAGCTAACGGGTTGCGCGGCGGTGAAGGGCGATGCCGGCCGCGACGCCGCCGGCCAGTGCCCCCGCCCCGGCCGCGATGGGCAGCGCGACGAGCGTGACCCGGCGCCCGGACCGGAAGTCGTGGACCGGCCAGCCCTGTGCCCGTGCCTGGGCGCGCAGCCGGGCGTCGGGATTGACGGCGGCCGGATGGCCGACCAGTTCGAGCATGGGAATGTCGTTCGCCGAGTCGCTGTAAGCGGCGCACCGCGCCAGGTCGAGGCCTTCCCGCAGGGCGAGGGCCTCGATCGCCGCCACCTTCGCCGCGCCGTGCAGCAGCCCGCCGGCCAGCCGCCCGGTGTACTCGCCATCCACCGACTCGGCGACGGTGCCGAGCGCCCCGGTGAACCCGAGCCGGCGGGCGATGATGCTGGCCAGTTCCACGGGGGTGGCCGTCACCAGCCAGACCCGCTGGCCCGCCTCCAGGTGGCGCTGGGCCAGTTCGCGGGTGCCCTCCCAGATCCGGCTGGCCATGGCCTCGTCGTAGATCTCCTCGCACAAGGCGACGATGTCGCTGACCTTGTGCCCGGCGACGAACGCGAGCGCGGCTTCCCTGGCCGCGTCGATGTGCTCGGGGTTCTCCGCGCCGCGGATCCGGAAGTAGATCTGCTTCCACGTCATCTCCGCGAGATCCCGCGGGCCGAACATCTTGCGGGCGGCCAGCCCGCGCGCGAAGTGGTAGATCGACGCGCCGCGCATCAGCGTGTTGTCCACGTCGAAGAACGCCCCGGCCGATGGGTCGGGGATGGGCGGCGGCTGCTCGACCTGTGCGGCGGCCGCCGATGCCGCGCCCGCCGCCGCCGGGCCGGCCCGGCCCGCCTGGCCCCGCAGGAGCCGCGGGCTGGCCAGGACCCTGCGGAACCCGCTCCCGTCTTCGCGGGTGCCAGCTACCAGCCGGCCGGCGCGCGTCAGCAACGCGGCTCCGCCCGCCACGGTAGACCCGTCACCCAGCACCCCCATACCGGAATCCATGCTACCCGGCTGACCTGCCCGCCCCCTGGTCAGCTAGAACGTGTGACAGCGCTGGTCAGCGATCTGGGCCGGAACCTCTCCCGGCGTCGTACCATACGGAGGGATGTCTATTTCACTTGGGGCAGCGGCGGTCGGCGCGCTCGCCACCCTGGTGCTAGCGGGGCTGCTGGCGCGCCGGTGCATTCGCGTACCCACGATGGCTACGGTGGCTTTGCTATTTGCGGTGCTCGGCTTGACGGTAGCACTCGGCGCGCAGGCGGACGGTTATGCCCGCGGGTTCGATCAGAACACGTTCCGTGCCGTGCAGCTTGGCGCGCAGCTCATCGCGCCGCTTGCGCTGACCTGGGCACTGGCCGAGCTCACCGGCAAGAGCATGGGCGCCCGGTTCGCCTCCCGGCTCGCGCTCGGCGCGCTGACCGTGGTCGGCGCGGTGGTCCTGGGCACCGACCCGCTGAGCAACGCGGGCTTCAGCAAGGCCTGGCCCGCCGCGTCCGTGCACTACCAGCTCATCCCGAACGGGGTGCTGAAGTTGATCGCCGCGATCAGCGCGCTCGTCGCGGTGATCGCCGTGATCGTGACCGCCGTGCGGGCCCGGCAGCGCGCCGGGTGGCAGACGCTGCTGCTCGCCGTGGCGGCGGTGGCAGGCGCCTCGCTGATCCTCGATGCGCTGCGGGTGACGCTGCCGGTGAACTCGGCCTACGCGCTCACCTGCCTGGCCGCGGCGGGACTGGCCTGGTTCGCGGCCGGGCGGGCCAGCGTGGTGCGGCTGGAATCGCTGCGCTCCGGCGGGTACGCCTGGGATGAGGACACCGGTTCCTTCATCAGGTATCACGACGAAGACACCGGGGACTTCGGCTACGCCGACGACACCGGCGGTTTCCGGCGGTTCCGCGGCGAGACCGACGGCCGGGGCTGGTACAACGACGACACCGGCGGATTCCGCCGGGACGTGACCGACACCGACCTGCGGAGCTGGTTCCGGCCGGGCGGCGAGGGGGCAGGCCGGAGCCGGGAGTCCGCCGACCGCGGCTACGGCGGCTACGGCATCGCCGGCCCGGCCACCGGCGACGTGGCGCATGAGCAGGTCCCCTACGGCCAGGTCGCGGCGGAGCCCGCCGGCCGGGGCGGGCGGGAGGAGCCGGGCAACGGCCACACCGGGCCGGGCAACGGCGGCGGCTTCGTGGAGACCGGTGACGTGCTGCCGGCCCTGGGGGAGTACCACCCGCGGCCGGAGTCGGTCTCCGCCGAGGACACCTCGCGGCTCTACGGGCAGATAGCGATCTACACCCTGCTCGACGAGACGGCGGAAGAATTCGAGCGGCTGGCCTCCGAGGTCGTGGAGCAGGTGAAGGTCAGGGAGCCGGACACCCTGGTCTACGTCATGCACGGGGTCCCCGCGGCGCCGATGCAGCGCATACTGTACGCGGTCTACCGGGACGAGGCGGCCTTCGACCGGCACGAGCGCCAGCCGTACATCCGCCAGTTCGAAGAGGAGCGGGAGCCCTACATCCTGGCCACCAACGTGATCGAGCTGGGCGTCCGGCACGCAAAGTTCACGCCGCCCGCGGCAGCGCGCCAGCCACGCATGCGGAAGGTACGGCCGCGGGGCAACAGTGCCCGCTGACCGCGCCCCGCGCGATCCTGCCACCCCGAACCCCGCTCCCGATGGCCCGGCCGCGGTCGTGATCACCCTGCTCAGCCGGCCCGGCTGCCACCTGTGCGACGAGGCTCGCGCGGTCATCTCCCGTGTTGCCGCCGACCTCGGCGTGCCCTGGGAAGAACGCGACATCACCCGGTCGGAACGCGATGTGCAGGATCACTGGGAGACGATCCCGGTGACCTTGATCAACGGCGTGCAGCACGACTTCTGGCACGTGAGTGAGCAGCGGCTGCGCGCGGCCCTGGCCGCCACCGGAGCCACCGGCCCGGTCTGACCGCCCCCGTGCCCGGTCTGACCGGCCCGTCCGGGGCGACAGCCACCGAGGCGGCCCGACTTTGTGCATGCGTTCACAAGGGCGTACCGTGAATTCAAACTGGTCCTGTGGCGGCTCAGGCTCAGGCCTGGGGTGCCTGCGGGCCCCGATCTTCAGGAGCACCGGCGAATGTCGCGCCGCCCGAACGCAACCCCTGGCAGCCAGGGCATTCCCGAGGCGACGATCGCGCGCCTGCCGGTGTACCTGCGGGTGCTGTACACCTGCGCCGAGCAGGGCATCGCCACCGTATCCAGCGAAGAACTCGCGGCCGCCGCCGGCGTTAACTCGGCGAAACTCCGCAAAGACCTCTCCCACCTCGGCTCCTACGGCACCAGGGGAGTGGGTTATGACGTGGACTACCTCGTGTACCAGGTGTCCCGCGAACTCGGCCTGACCCAGGACTGGCCGGTCGTCATCGTCGGCGCCGGCAACCTCGGGCGGGCGCTGGCCAACTACGGCGGGTTTGCCTCCCGCGGCTTCCGCATCGCCGCGGTCCTCGACGCCGACCCCGCCGTCGTCGGCACGGAGATCGCTGCGGGACAGGTGGTCGGCAGCAGCGACGCGATCGAGGAGGTCGTGGCCGAGCGCAGCGTGTCCATCGGCGTGATCGCCACCCCCGCCTCGGCTGCGCAGGGGGTCTGCGACCGGCTCGTCGCGGCGGGCGTGACCAGCATCCTCAACTTCGCCCCGGTCGTGCTCAGCGTGCCGGTCGGCGTGGACGTGCGTAAGGTCGACCTGTCCATCGAGTTGCAGATCCTCGCCTTCCACGCGCAACGGAGGTCAGATGTGCGCGTACCCCCGGGTGGGAAGCCCCACTACCGAGGCGGGTCCGGGCTGGCCGCCCTGGCCGAGAGCGCCGGGGAGCCGGTGACCGCGCAGTGAGCGTCCTGGTCGTGGGCCTCAGCCACCGCAGCGCCCCGGTCGCGATCCTGGAGCGCGCCGCGATCAGCGGCGACGTGCTGGGCAAACTGATGCGCGACGTCTTCCAATCCGAGCACGTAGCCGGCACGTTCGCCGTGTCCACCTGCAACCGGGTCGAGGTGTACGCCGAGGTCGACAAGTTCCACGCGGGCGTGTCGGCCGTCTGCGAGATGCTCGCCCGGCACACCAGCATCGCGCTGCCCGGGCTCACGCCCCACCTGTATGTGCACTACGAAGACCGCGCGGTGCAGCACCTGCTGTCGATGACCTGCGGCCTGGAATCGATGGTGGTGGGCGAGAGCCAGATCCTCGGCCAGGTGCGCCGCGCCCTCGCCTTCGCGCGCAAGCAGCAGATGCTGGGCCGCACCCTCGAAGACCTCGGGACGCTCGCGCTGCGCACGGCCAAGCGGGCGCACGCCGAGACGGGCATCGACCGCGCGGGCGCGAACCTGGTGACGGTGGGCGTGGGCCTGGCCGCGGCCCGGCTGATCCCGGCCCCCGACCTGGCCGAGCCGCTGCGCGGGCGCAGCGTGCTCGTCGTCGGCGCCGGCTCGATGAGCGCGCTCGCGGTCGCCACCGCGGGCCGGCTCGGCGCGGCCGGCATTGTCGTGGCGAACCGCACCAAAGATCGTGCAGAACGCCTGGCGGCATCGGTCTCTGGCCACACCGCCGACCTGCGTGACCTCGGGACCGCGCTCGCCGTGGCGGATCTGGTCATCTCGTGCACGGGCGCGGCGGGGCTGGTGATCACCGCGGACATGGTGGCCGGCGCGCTGCGCGCGCGGGCGGCCGCGGGCGGCGCCGGCCGCCCGCTCGTCTTCCTCGATCTGGCGCTGCCGCGTGATGTGGATTCCGACGCCGCGGACCTACCGGGCGTGAGCGTGATCGGCCTTCAGTCGCTGCAGGACACCGGGGCCGGCCTGACCGCGTCCCACGCCGAGGACGTGGCTGCCGTGCGGGCCATCGTCGCGGAGGAACTCGCCGCGCGGGTGTCGGCGCGGCATGCGGCCAGGGTCGCGCCCACCGTGGTCGCGCTGCGGGCCAAGGCGGTCGAGGTGGTCGAGGCGGAACTGGCCCGGCTGGCCGGCAAGCTCGGTGAGATTGACGACCGCACCCGCGCCGAGATCGCTCAGGCCATGCACCGGGTCATGGATAAGCTGCTTCATGCGCCGACAGTGCGGGTCAAGGAGCTGGCCGGGTCTCCGGGCGGCGATTCCTATGAGGCCGCTCTGCGGGTGCTTTTTGATCTCGACCCCGGGGCGGTCGAGGCGGTGACCAGGGCCGATACCGGACTTGTGGCGGGCGGCCCCTCGCCTGCCGCGCTGCCCGAGCAGGAAGTCAGGTGAGGCACGTTCTGTCGACTACAGGCAGTGTCACGCCGCAGCCGCCGGGCCGAACGCCGCAGCGCTCGCCAGCGCGCCTCCGGCATAGTGCTGGCCGGCGCGCCTCCGGCACGACGCAGCCCCAGGCGCCGCAGTGCTTGCTGGCGCGCCTCCGGCACGACGTGTGTCCCGGCGGCGAGGACCCACCTCCCGCTCCGCAATCCGGCGCGCCTCCAGCACGACCAAGCGCGCTGCTTGCCTGCGCGCCTCCGGCACGACGTCCCGCGCGGGAGGCGATGAAGTGAGCAGGGCGGTGCTGCGGCTCGGCACCCGCAAGAGCCCCATGGCGATGGTCCAGTCCCGCCATGTGGCGCAGCTCATCACCGCCCGCACCGGGGCGCGCGTCGAACTTGTCGGGCTCACCTCCTTCGGTGACGTCACCCGGGCCCACCTGCCCGACATCGGCGGGACCGGCGTCTTCGTGAGCGCCCTGCGGGAAAGCCTCCGGCACGGCGAGGTCGACCTGGCCGTGCACTCGCTCAAGGACCTGCCCACGGCCGAGATGCCCGGCATCCTGCTCGCCGCCGTGCCGGCCAGGGACGACCCGCGGGACGCGCTGGTGGGCCGGGACGGCGCCAAGCTGGCCGACCTGCCGCCGGGCGCGCTGATCGGCACCGGCTCGCCGCGCCGGGCCGCTCAGTTGCGGCTCATCCGGCCGGATATCCGCCCGGTGCCGGTCCGCGGCAATGCCGGGACACGGCTGGCGAAGGTGAGTTCCGGGGAACTGGACGCCGTGGTGCTCGCCTACGCGGGGCTGGCTCGAATCGGCGAACTGGATCTGGTCAGCGAGGTCTTCGAGGCCGACACGATGATTCCCGCGCCCGGACAGGGCGCCCTGGCGGTGGAATGCCGCACCGACTCGGGAGAAATAGCGGAACTCATCGCGACGGTGGACGACCCGGCCAGCCGGGCCGCGGTGACGGCGGAGCGCACCGTGCTCGCCGAGCTTGCGGCCGGCTGCAGCGCGCCGCTTGGCGCGCATGCCTCCGGTACCGGGATACTCCAGCTCACGGCCGCCGTCGTGGCGGACGATGGCGCGCAGGCGGTGCGGGTGTCGCTGACCGGCCCGGCCGCACAAGCGGCGCAGCTCGGCCGCAGCGTGGCCACCGAGCTGCTGGCACAGGGGGCAGGACTGATCGTGGCGGGACCATCCGTCATCGGAGCGCCCGCCGAAGGGGCGTTGCGCCCGGCAATGCCGCCGGGTGAGCTACGTAACGGGGACGATGCGCAGTGAATCCCACACCCGTGATGCAGAAGACCGAGGACCCGGCCGCGCGGGCGACCGCGGCAGGCCATGCGACGCCGGCGAAGCCGGGCCTGGTGGCCTTCACCGGGACCGGGCCCGGTGACACCAGCCTGCTCACCTTGCGGGCCGCCGAGCTGCTCGGCCAGGCCGACCTGGTGATCGGCAGCCAGGAGCTGACCGGCCGGGTGGCCCACCTGCTGCCAGAAGCGGCCACGGTGGTCGATGCGGGCCAGGCCGGCGCCGACCCGGCGACGCTGATCGCCGCGGCGCAGGAGGGCCAGCTCGTGGTCCGGCTGTGCCCCGGCGACCCGCTGCTGTTCGGCCCGGCTGCGGCCGAGGCCGACGCGTGCGCCCAGGCCGCGGTGCGGCTGGAGATCGTGCCGGGGATGCCGGCCGCCACGGCCGTGCCCGCCTACGCCGGCCTGCCGCTGACCAGCGATGCCACGCCGGACCTGCGGATCCTGCACGCGTCCGAGCTGAGCCGGGCACCGGCGGACGCCCCGGCCGCGGGCAGCCTGGTCATCCTGGGCGCCGAGGCCGGCCCGGTTGAAATCGCGAAGATGCTGATGGCCGCCGGCTGGGCCGACGCGACCCAGATGGCTGTCACCTGGAACGGCACCACGACCGACCAGCACACGGTGCTCACCAAGCTGTCGTCGGTAGCGGCCGACCTCAAGGCGGCCGGGGTGAGCGTCCTGACCGAGGACGGCCCGGCGATCGCGGTGGTCGGCGACGCCGCGGCCCACCGCGGGCTGTCCTGGTTCGAGAACAAGCCGCTGTTCGGCTGGCGGGTGCTCGTGCCGCGGACCAAGGAGCAGGCCGCATCGGTGTCGGAGCGGCTGCGCTCCTACGGCGCGGTGCCGCAGGTGGTTCCCACCATCGCGGTCGAGCCGCCGCGGGCCCCGCAGCAGATGGAGCGCGCGGTCAAGGGCCTGGTCACCGGGCGGTACCAGTGGATCGCCTTCACCTCGGCGAACGCGGTGCGCGCGGTGCGGGAGAAGCTCGAAGAGTACGGCCTGGACGCGCGGGCCTTCGCCGGGATCAAGGTGGCTGCCGTCGGCGAGCAGACGGCCAGGGCGCTCGGCGACTTCGGCATCAAGCCCGACCTGGTGCCGGAGGCCGACCAGTCCAGCGAGGGACTGGCGGCCGCCTGGCCGCCCTACGACGACGTGCTCGACCCGATCAACCGGGTGCTGCTGCCCCGGGCGGACATCGCCACGGAGACCCTGGTAGCACGGCTGACCGACCTGGGCTGGGAGACCGAAGACGTGACCGCGTACCGGACGGTGCGGGCCGCGCCGCCGCCCGCCGCGATCCGGGAGGCGATCAAGGGCGGTGGCTTCGACGCCGTCCTGTTCACCTCCTCCTCCACGGTGCGGAACCTCATCGGCATCGCGGGCAAGCCGCACGCGGTGACCGCAGTGGCGGTGATCGGCCCGCAGACCGCGCAGACCGCCGCAGAATACGGGCTCCGGGTCGACGTCACAGCCACCCGTCCGTCGGCGACGGCGCTGGTGGACGCGCTGGCCGAGCACGGCGCCCGGCTGCGTGACGCCGCGCTGGCCGCGGGCGAGCCGGTGCGCCGTCCCAGCGAGCGCCGCCGCGGTGCCCGCCGCCGGATCCGGTAACCCGGGAGCGCCCGCGGTCCCGGTGGTCTGAAGGAGGTAGTCGTGGCTGGTGGGTTCCCTGCGGTACGGCCGCGCAGGCTCCGGCGTACGGCCGCGCTGCGCCGCCTCGTCGCCCAGACCAGCGTCCGCGGCACCGACCTGGTCCTTCCGCTGTTCGTCAAGGAAGGAATCCCCGA
>WNFC01013215.1_pt1 | contig 16611 bp, 12 predicted proteins | sample 5400541 | NCBI WGS metagenome assembly WNFC01 (sample SAMN13153342, study PRJNA577476) | soil metagenome | isolation source: 120 cm saprolite under Douglas fir tree site 2 hole 2 replicate 1 | place: USA:California | collected 2015-04-18
CTACCCGTTGGGTAGTCAGGCGCGCCCAGAAGGCCGGGCGCGGCGGGTGGCGCCCCGGCGGTCAACTGGGCGCGGTTTGGTACACGGAATGTCATCAGGCGCGCCCAGAAGCGGGGCGCAGCAGCCTGAGCGCGAGCGCCGGTCCAAATCACACGCTTGTAACTGTCACACCCGGCTGGCAACCTAGAGCGGATGGACCCCGCCACCTTGAGCGACGCCACCCTGAGCGACGCCGCGGCCCGCCTCGCCGCCCTGCTGACGGGCGCAGGCGGCACCCTGGCCGACGTCGGCGCCACGGCGGCCGATCGCCCGGGCGGTTCCCAGCTGGACTTCGAGGGCGACCTCCGGACCCGCCCCCTGGTGCGTCTCGCCCCGCCGGCCGATGCCTGGGCCATCGACGGCGGGCAAGCGCTGGCGGCGGACGCCCGGTGCCTGCAGCTGCTGGTCACGCGGGCCTCCCGGGTGCGGTTCCGGGGCGGGGCCTGTGTCCTGGAGGAGGAAGGCGAGCTCAGGGCCCACCTGCTGGGCGCCGGTCAGAACCGCATCGCGGCTGCCAGTCTCGGGCTGGGCCCGGGGCTGGCCGCCGACACCAGCGTGGACGCCAACCTGCTGCGCGACCGCTGGGAGTGGGAGGCCGCCGCCCGGGCTGTCGCCGAGGCCGAGGCCGGCGCCCTGGTGCTCATCGACGGCGACCTCCAGCCCGACTGGCGGATCCCCTCCGCCTGCCTGAGGGACCTGCTGGCCGAGGCGGCGGACAAACAGGTCACGCTCGCCGGCATCACCAAGCATTCGTCGCTCTCCCGAGGCGGAGCGCCATTGATCGGCCATCTCGAGCGGACGGCCGCCGCCCACCTCGGCGCCCGGGCCATGTGGTGGTGCCCGATCGCCAGGAGCCGGCCGGATGTCGGTCCGGGCCTGCAGGTGGTCGCGGCGCGACTGGACCCCGATGCCCGGTTCGCCTTCCGCATCGACCTGCCCCTCGATGCGGACGCCGAGGCGACGCTCGGCCAGATCAGCGCCCTCTCCGACGACGCCGCCTTCCCCGGCTACCCGTACCCTCTGGCCGTGGCCGACCGGCTGGCCGCCTGCCCCGGCTGGTTGCGGGCCGAGGTCCGGTTGGCGCTCGAGGAGGCCCTGGCCGGCAACGGGGTGGACGAGGACATGTTGGAGCGCGCCTTCGCCGACCGCCACCGGCTCATGGAGCGGGCATGACCGGAAGCCTCAACCACGGAGCCCACGCAGAGAACGGAGCGGCCAGGGCCGCGACCACCCCCACCAAGGGCCGCCTCTTCGGCCGCAACGTCCTGGAGGGGACGTTCCGGGCCGCCCCGGACGAGGACCTCTTCCTGGGCGAGCTCCTGGTGGCCATCGACGAGGCGACCGGCCGCCGGTACCTGTTCCGGATAGTCGACGTCACCTACGGCACCGAGCATCGTGAGCCGGGGTGGGCGGAGCGCGTGGCCGGCACGATGCTGGCCGACGACGCCCGGGACGACCCGGACGCCCACCCCCTCTACGAGCAGGGCCGCCGCACCTACCGGGTGGCGGAGTGCCGCTGCCTGGGCTACGTGAGCGCGGACGGCCAGAGCTTCCGCAAGCCCAAGAGCCTGCCCGCCCAGTTCTCGCGCGTGGTGGCGCCCGAGCCCGAGGACTTCGCCTTCCTGGCCCGCCGCATGGGCGATCTCAAGGTCGGCAACCTCCGCAGCGGAGAGGCGGAGGTCGACTTCGAGGTCGGCATCTTCGGCCATACCCTCGCCAGCCACGTCGGGATCTTCGCCACCACCGGGATGGGCAAGTCCAACCTGATGCGCGTGCTCGCCGGGCAGGTGATGACCCGCAACGGCCGCTACGGGCTGCTCATCGTCGATCCCCACGGCGAGTACCGCGGCGCCCTCAGCCGTCACCCGTGGGCCGCCGAACGCCTCCGCACCTTCTCCAACCGAAACGTGGCCAACACATCGCGCCTGGCGGTGAGCCTGGGGGAGCTCACCATCGACGACCTCCGCACCGCCTACGAGTGGAGCCGCCCGCAGGAGGAGGCGCTCTTCGAGCTGGAGCGGCACTACAGCGCCGGCGCCACCGATGGACTGGGCTGGCTGCTGGATTTCTCCCGCCTGGACGACCTGGCCGGCTTCCGGGACGTCGAGCTCGGCGGCCGCATCGCCCTGTCCACCCTCCAGGTCCTCCACCGTCGGGCCCGCCGCATCGTCGAGCTGCCCTGCGTCGCGGCCGACCCCAACATCTCGGTCGGCGGCGCCGTGCTCCGGGAGCTCCAGCAGGGCCGGGTGGTCCTGATCGACGTCAGCGGTCTGGGCTCCACCGAGGAGGTCCTGGTCGCCTCCTACCTCACCCGCCGCGTCCTCGACGAGTGGTCCGCCGCCTACCTCGACGACCCCGAGCGCCACGAGCGCCTGCCCGTCGTGGCGGTCGTGCTCGAGGAGGCCCAGCGGGTGCTCGGCTCGAGCAAGGACAAGGAGTCCAACGTGTTCCCGCGGGTCGCCCGGGAGGGCCGAAAGTTCAAGGTGGGCCTGACGGCCATCACCCAGCAGCCCAAGTTGCTCGACAGCGAGCTGCTGAGCCAGTTCAACACCTTCTTCATCCTGGGCCTCGCCGACGAGAAGGACCGCAACATCCTGCGCTCTTCGTCTAAGCAGGACCTGGCCGCCCTGGGGCCGGAGATCCAGACGCTGATGCCGGGGGAGTGCCTGATCGCCAACCTCGAGACCCCGTTCGCCGTGCCGGCCTCGGTGCATCTCTACGACGACATCGTACGCGCCGTGGCCCCCCCGCCCGCCGCCCGCCCCACCGCGGAGCCCAACGTCGCCGCCCTGGTGGACTAGAGGGGAAAGGTCGACCGATGCGCATCGCCGCCCTCGGAGACGCCCACCTCGGGCGCTCGTACTACCCGGCGACGAACCCCGCGGGGATCAACCAGCGCGAAGCCGATTTCGAGGCCTCCTTCGCCGATGCGGTGGAGCTGGCCCTCCGGCAGGAGCCCGAGCTGATCGTGTGGCTGGGGGACATCTTCGACCACCCGCGGCCCACATACCGGTCCTTCACCGTCGCCCAGCGCGCCCTGGCCCGGATCCGCGAGCACGGCATCCGCCTGGCGCTCATCAGCGGCAATCACGACACGCCCCGGCTGCCGGGCACCGGCAGCCCGTACACGGCTCTGGCCGAGGCCTTCCCGGAGATGCACTTCGCCCATCGCCTGGCCTACGCCCGCTTCGACCTCTCGGGTCTCGCCATCCACGCCGTGCCCCAGATGCTCGGCGTCGAGGCGACGCTCGAGGCCCTGGCCGAGGCGGACAGGGGGCGAAGCCTGGACCGGTCCAACCTCCTCCTGACCCACCCCCGGCTCACCCAGGTGGAGCCGCGCTACGCCGACATCAACGAGATCGAGGTCGACGCCGGCCTGCTCCGGTCGGACTTCGTGCTGCTCGGCCACTACCACTTCCACACCAAGGTGGCCGAGGGCATCTGGTACGCCGGGTCGACCGACACCTTCTCCTTCGCCGACGACCCGGACAAGGACAAGGGCATCGTGGTGCTCGACACCGACACCGGGGACTGCCGTCACCTGGCGCTCGAAGGCCGGCGGCCGCTGGTCACGCTGCCCACCGTCCACGCTCTCGGGCTGTCGCCGGCCGAGGTCCAAACCCAGGTCACGGACGCCGTGGCCGCCATCCCGGAGGGGGGGGTGGCCCGACTGTACCTCGACGGCATCGATCCGGAGGCCTACCGCATGCTCGACCTCGACGCCGTTCGAGCGGCCGCCAGCCTGGCGCTGCACCTCAAGCTGGAGCCCGTGTTCGCGGACGTGGCCGACCGGTCGGAGCTCCCCGATCTGGCGTCCCTGCCCGCTCAGTGGGACCGCTACCTCGAACGGCAGGACCTCGTCGGCTACGACCGGCGCCGTCTGGTCGAGCTCGGCCACGAGTACCTGTCCGCCGCGGTCGAGACCGCCGACGGCAGCGCAGGCCGCCCATGAGGGCGGGTCGCACACGAGGCCGGGTCGCCGAGGAGAACGGAAAGCCGATGGGACCGGACGGCCGATGAGGCTGACGCGCCTGCACGTCCGCAACTATCGCGTCTTCGAGGACGACCTCGATCTCGAGCTGCCGCCCGGCCTGGTGGGCATCTTCGGAGCCAATGGCGCCGGCAAATCCACCCTGCTGGAGGCCATCGGGTTCGCGCTGTACGGCCGGGCCCGCACGTCCAAGGACGAGATCCGCACCGCAGAGGTCAACGCCGAGGCCGTCGCCGAGGTCGAGTTCGAGCACGAGGGCCACCTGTACGTGGTGCGGCGGACCATCTCGGGCTCCGCCTTCACCGTCAGGGCCCAGGCCTTCGCCGACGGCGCCCACATCGCTGAGGGCGTGCGGGACACCAGCCGCTACGTCCATTCGATCCTCGGAATGGACGACGCCGCCTTCCGGGCGTCGGTGTTCGCCGAGCAGAAGCAGATCGCCGCCTTCTCCGAGAACGCGCCCGCCGATAGGCGCAAGCTCGTGCTCCAGCTGCTCGGTGTCACGCCGCTGGACGGGGCGAGGGACGCGGCTCGCAGGGACGCCAGGGCGGCCCGGGACCAGGTGGATCGCCTCCGCGGCTTGCTGCCCGACGCGATGGAGATCGAGGACGCCGTGGCCGACGCGCAGAGCCGGGCGGCGGCGGCCGACGCGGGCGCGGCCGCGGCGCGGGAGCGGGCCGACGCGGCGCGCTCGGAGCTCGCGCTCGCGGTCGAGCGGTACGAGGCGCTCGACCAGCTCGGGCGCCGGCACGAACGCCTGGTCCAAGAGGGAAAGGCGTGCCGGGACGAGCGCGACGCCCTGGCGGGCCGGCTGGACGCCCTCCGGACCGAGCTGGAGGAGTTGGCGGGCGCCGCCGGCCGCCTGGAGCGGCTCCGGCCGCTCGCCGCCACCTCCGCCGCGGCCGAGGCCCGCCTTCGGGCCATCGAGGGCGTGCTGGCCGCGATGGCGGCCCGGGACGAGATCCCGATGGTGCCCGAGCCTGCCCCCCTCGACGAGGCGGCCCTCTCCGAGCTGCGCCAGGCGAGCACGGAGGCTGCTGCCGCCCTCGCCGCCATCAACGGCGAGCTCGCCGGTGCCCGCGGCGAGCTCGATCGGGCCCGGATCGCGGCCGAGAGGTCGGCCGCATTGTCGGTTGAGGGCGACTGCCCTCTGTGCGGGCAGGCCCTGGGCGAGAGCTTCGCCCAGGTGCAGGCCCACCGCGCCCTCGAGCTGGACGAGTCCCAGGTCCGCACCCGGTCGATCGAAGGCCGCGGCAGCGCGGCGGCCAAGAGCGCCGAGCGGGCCCGGCGGGCGGCTGACGATGCCGAGCGGGCGGCCCGGCGAGCCCAGGCCGAGCTGGCCGAGTGGCAGCTCTACGCCGAGCGCCGGGCGACCGCCGAGGCGGCGGTGGAGACCGCGCTCGAGAGCTTCGGAGCGGCGGTGCCCGACGAGCAGGACCGGCAGCGGGCTGTGGCCGCGCTGTCGGAGGCGCGGCGGGCCGGATCCGACGCGGCGCGTCTCGAGGGCCGGCTCACCCGCCAGCCCGTCGCCGAGGCCGAGCTGGCCGTGGGCCAGGCCCGGGTGGACGCGCTCGACCACGATCTCGAGGAGCTGCGCGGCGCGTTGAAGCGGCTGAGCTTCTCGCCGACCGAGCTGGCGGGCGCCAAGACCGCGCTCGGGGCGGCCCGTTCGACCGCCGAGGACGCCGACCGGCTGCAGGCCCGGTCCAGTGGCGACCTGGCGGCCGCCATCGCCACCCTCGCCGGCGAGGGGAAGCGCCTGGAGGACGCCCGCCGGCAGCACGACCGGCTGGCCGGCGCCGAGGACGAGGCCCGTCACCTCGGGCGGGCGGCCGACCTGCTCAACGCCTTTCGCAACTCCGTGGTCGCCACCGTCGGGCCCCGGCTGTCGGTCCAGGCGGCCGAGCTGTTCGGCGAGCTCACCGACCACGAGTACGACCGCCTCGAGGTCGATGCCGACACCTACGAGATCCAGATCCGCGATGGGGGGCGGCTGTACGGGATGGACCGGTTCTCGGGGTCCGAGACCGACCTGGCCAACCTCGCCCTCCGGGTGGCGATCAGCGAGCACGTTCGGTTCCAGTCGGGCGGGGCGGTGGGCCTGCTGGTGCTGGACGAGGTGTTCGGCCCTCTCGACGAGGACCGGCGCGAGCGCATGCTCCTCGCCCTGGAGCGGCTGCGGGGCCGGTTCCGCCAGGTGCTGGTCGTGACCCACGCCAGCGAGATCAAAGATCAGCTCCCCGCGGCCGTCGAGGTCGTCAAGCGGCCAGGGCGCCGGGCGACCGCCCGCCTCGTCGGCCAGTAGCCCGGCCGGCAGTGGCCGCGTCACCATTGGCCGCGGCCGGCCGGCAGCGCGGCGGCCAGTCGCTCGGCCCGGCCGGCAGGCCCGGGTGGCTGGTTCCCTAGAAGTCCAACCCCGACAGCTCGGGCACCGTCTGCTCGGCCTTGGCCCGGGCCTGGAGCCAGCGGCCCCGGTCCGAGACCCGGGCCGGCTCGACGACGGCGCGAGGCTTCCAGGCGTCGGCCACCTCGTCCTCGGATCCCCACACCCCGACAGCCATGCCGGCCAGGTAGGCGGCCCCCAACGTGGTGGCCTCGAGGACGGGAGAGACCTCGACGGGCCGGGCCGCGGCGTCGGCCAGGGCCTGGAGGAACACGCCGTTGGCGCTCATGCCGCCGTCGACCCGCAAGGACCCGATGCGGTGCCCGCTGTCCGTCTCGGCCGCTTCCACCAGATCCGCCCCGCGGTGGGCGATTCCCTCGAGCACGGCGCGCACGACCTCCGCCCGGCCCGTGCCCCTCGTGAGCCCGACCAGCGTGCCACGGGCGCCGTAGTCCCACACGGGCGTGCCCAGCCCGAGCAGAGCGGGCACGAACCACACGTCACCAGTGTCGGAGCATCCAGCCGCCACTGTCTCGGACTCGGCCACCGACGCGATCACCCCGAGGTCGTCGCGCAGCCACTCCACACACGTCCCGGCCGACAGCATGATCGCCTCGACACCCCAGGTGATGCGGCCGTTCTTCCTCCAGGCCGCGATGGGGAAGGTGCCCCCGGCTCCCCGCTTCGGGAACGCCGGCCGCTCCGCGCCGACGCACACGTCGAGCATCCCGCCGGTGCCGAAGGTGATCTTGGCCAGACCGGGCCGGGTGCAGCCCTGGCCGACGAGCGAGGCCTGCTGGTCACCTGCGAGGCCGGCGATGGGCGGGGCACCGTCGAGAGCCGACGCCGGGCCGACGACGCCCGACGAGTCGACGATGCGGGGCAGGGCGGAGCGCGGGATGCGCAGGACGTCCAGAACGCCGTCGTCCCAGTCCGACCCGTCCGGGCACAGCAGCTCGGTCATGCCCGCGTTGGTCTGGTCGGTGACGTGGAGCCGGCCGCCGGAGAGGTTCCAGGCGACCCAGCTGTCGACGGTGCCCACGCAGAGGTCGCCGGTGCGGCCCGGGTCGGCCATGTCGAGCAGCACGGCGGCCTTGGTGGCCGAGGTGTTGGGCGCGAGACGCACACCCTGGGCCTGCAGCGTCAGGCACAGCATCACCGTGCGCAGGTCCTGCCAGCCGATGCCCGGTCCCACCGGGCGGCCCGTCGCCCGGTCCCATACCACCGTGGACGCGCGCTGGTTGGCGATGCCGACGGCGAGCACCGGGCCGCCTTCGGCCAGAGCGGCCGACGCCACGCCCAGGGCGGCCGCCGCCATCTCGGCCGCGTCGAGCTCCACGAAACCCTGCATCGGCGTCGACGGCAGCACGGGCCACTGGTGCACAGGCCCGATGGTGGCGTCGGGCCGGACGATGGCGGCGCGGACGCTGCTGGTGCCTACGTCGAGGACGAGAATGCTCACGGCCCAGAAACTAGGCGTCCGGGGGCGGCCAACCAACCGGCCCGAACGGCGACGGCAGCCCGAGCTTTCCGGGGTTGAGGATGCCGTTGGGGTCGAGGGCGGCCTTGACGGCGGCGAGCAGGTCCAGGCCCGGGCCGAGGGCTCGGGCCATGAACCGGGCCCGGTTGAGGCCGACCCCATGGTGATGGCTCAGGGCGCCGCCCGCGGCCAGCACGGCGTCGGTCACCGCGCTCCAGGCCGCCACGTAGTACCGGTCGCTCCACGCAAAGGCGTCGCCGGGGTCAGCGCCGGCGGCACTCTCGGCGGCACTGTCGGCGGCACCGTCGGCGGGCCGGCCGGCGAAGGTGAAGTAGAGGCACGCCCCGTCGGGGTAGGCGTGGGACTGGTGCGCCGAGGCCACCATGGTCCCGGGCACCGAGCGCAGCGCGGCGATGCCCGCGGCGTACAGCCCGGGCAGGGCCGACCAGGCCGCGGCGACCTCGCAGGTGTCCACCACGATGCCGCTCCGGTAGAGCGACGCCAGCGCGGCCACGTCGTTGCGATGGGCCAGCCAACGCCCGACCAGCGCGTCGTCCAGGACCTCAGCCCCCTCGCACTCCTCGTGGACCACTGCCATCGAGGCCTCGACGATCACGCCCTCGCCCTCGTCGAGGACGATCATCACGTTGGCGGCCGAGGTCCCGAAGGAACGAGCCGACTCGACCGCGTCGTACAACCGGAGCACCGCCGGCGTGGCTCCCCGCCGCAGAACCCGACGGCAGGCGTCCAGCCCCTCTTCGAAGGACGCGAACCCGTACGCCGCCCGCCGTTCCACCTCCGGCGCGGGACGGACCCGGAGCCGGGCCGAGGTGATCACGCCGAGGGTGCCCTCGCTGCCCACGAACATCTGCACCAGGTCCGGCCCGACGGCGGCCCGGGGGGCGGCGCCCCCGAGGTGCACCAGGCGGCCATCGGCCAGGGCGACCTCCAGCCCGACGACCATGTCCTCGATCTTCCCGTACCGGGTGGAGTACTGGCCGGCCGAGCGGCAGGCCAGCCAGCCGCCGACCGTGGACAGCTCGATGGACTGGGGCCAGTGGCCGAGCGTCAGGCCCTCGGCCCTCAGCGACTCCTCCAGCGGCACGCCGAAGGTCCCCGCCAGCACGTCGACGACCAATGACGGCGAGTCCAGGGCGACGACGCCGGACAGCCCGCACAGGTCGAGGCTGACGCCGCCGAAGACGGGTACGGCGCCGCCGCACACGCCGGAGCGCCCGGCCGCGGCGGTCACCGGCACCCGGGCCTGGTTGCACACCGCGAGCACGGCCGCCACCTCGACGGCGGAGGCCGGCCGGGCGACCACCGCCGGCAGCCCCGGCCGGGGACGGCTGGAGCTCGATCGGTGGCGTGGGGACCACCTTCGCGCCCGCGCCCGGCGCGCTCACGGTGCGACCGCGACCGAAGCCGGCAGGCCCGCCGCGACCCGCTGCCGTTCGGCCAGGGTCCGGAACGCGGCTACCTGCAGGGCCGTCTCCGCCGGGGACCAACCGAGGTCGGCTGCGATCACCTCGGCGGTGTCGGCGGCGGCGCCGGCGGCGGCGTCGCGGCTCAGCAGGAGGGCCCTGGTCCGGCGGCTCAACACGTCGGCGAGGGTGTGGACCATCTCGTAGCGCGCCGAGAAGACGGCTTCGGCCCGAAGGTAGGGCAACCCGGGCACCAGCGGCGCGCCCAGCGCCGGGCGGTTGACGACCATGGCGGCCACCGTCCGGGCCTCCGCCCCGAAGCGGCTGACCAGGTGGGCCAGCACCGGCTCCGGGACCCCCAGGCGGGCGGCCGCTTCCGGGCCGCGCAGCCCGGCGCTGCCCCGAGCGCCGTGCAGGCGGAGCTTCCGGGTGGGCGACCGGCGCAGGGCGCTGAGCGACAGCCGGCGTGCCACCTCGTCGACGGTGTCGGCGGCCATCTTGCGGTACGTGGTCAGCTTGCCTCCCGTGATCGACACCAGCCCCTCGTCGTCGACCGACACCACATGTCGGCGGCTGAGGTCCGCGGTGCGCTCGGTGGTGGCCGCCCTGACGAGCGGGCGCAGGCCGGCCCACGCGCCCACCACGTCCTCGGGCACCAACGTGCCGGCCACCCAGGCGTTGATGCCGTTCAGCACGTAGCTCACGTCCTCGGGAGTGACCGGGGGATCCTCTAGCGGGCCCTCGTAGTCGGTGTCCGTCGTCCCGAGATAGACCTCGTCGCCCCACGGCACGACGAAGATGGAGCGCCGGTCCCCGGGGACGGGGATGACGGCGGCGACGTCGACGGGGAGCTTGGCCCGCGGCAGCGTCAGATGGATGCCCTTGGCCGGGCGGAGGCTGTGGGGATGGTGGCCCTCGGCGAGGGCCCGGACGTCGTCGGCCCACACGCCGGCCGCGTTCACGATCACCTTGGCCACGACGGGGAAAGGGTCACCGTCGCGCGGGTGGACCGTCGCGCCGACCAGCCGGCCGTCGTCCTTGGTCAAGGCGGTGACACCGGCGTAGTTGGCGACGGTGGCGCCGTGGTCGGCGGCCGTCCGCGCCAGGGTCAGGGTCAGCCGGGCGTCGTCGGCCTGGGCGTCCCAGTACAGGAAGCCGGCGACCAGGCGGTCGGCCCGCAGGCCGGGCATGTGGGCGAGCACCTCCTCCTTGCCGATGCGGCGATGGCGCTTGCCGATCCGGATCCCGCCCGTCAGGTCGTAGAGCCAGAGCGCGGTTGAGTACGCCTTGGCCAGGCCCTGGCCGGCGATCCCGTTCTTGCCGAAGAGGGGGATCAAGAACGGGAGCGGCGACACCAGGTGGGGCGCGTTGTCGAGCAGCCGCTGGCGTTCGGACAGGTTCTCGTACACGAGGCGGTACTCCTTCTGCTGGAGGTACCGCAGTCCGCCATGGATGAGCTTGGAGGACTTGGAGGAGGTGCCCGAGGCGAAGTCGTCGCGTTCGACCAGGGCGGTGCGCAGCCCCCGGGCGGCGGCGTCGAGGGCGATGCCGCAGCCGGTGACGCCTCCACCGACGACCAGCACGTCGAAGTCCTCGTCGCGCAGCCGAGCCAGGGCGGCGTCGCGCCGGAACGGGGTGGCGCTCATCACGTCAGCTTGCCGCGGCCCCGGCGTCTTCGCCTCCGCAAAGATGGAAAGTACTGGAACTCACCGGGATGATCAGGGATACTGGTCCCCGGCAGTCGCTGAGCCCGTCCGCCGTGTAGCTCGTTGACGCGGAGGGTAGGAGCGGACGCGAACCGGCGGTGAGATTGTTCGAGCGCAAGGAAGTGATACCTGTTGAACCTGTCCTGGCGGCAGCGTGCAGCCTGCCGGGGAGTGGATCCGGCGGTCTTCTACCCCACCTCCGACGAGGAGGCGGAAGCGGCCAAGGAGGTCTGCGCCCGATGCCCGGTACGGGAGGCCTGCCTCGAGTTCGCGCTGGCCAGCCGGGAGCGCGATGGTGTGTGGGGCGGCGCCACCGAGCGTGAGCGCCGTCGCATGATCCGCCATCGCCGCAAGTCCGCCTGAACCGGTCCCCAGGTAGCCTCCAGGCATGGATCTCGGCCTGGCCTCCGTCGGCGGGTGGCCGGCCGTGCTCGGCAAGCTCCTGGCGAGCTGCGACCTGACCGGGGAGGAGGCCTCGTGCGCCCTGACCGAGATCTTCCAGGGCAAGGCCACGTCGGCGCAGATCGCGGCCTTCGCGGTCGGGCTGCGCATCAAAGGCGAGACGGTCGAGGAGATGTCGGCCCTGGTGCGGACCATGCTGGACTTCGCGGAGCCGGTCCCGCTCCCGGCCGGCTTCGACCTGGTGGACACGTGTGGCACGGGTGGCGACCGGAGCCACACCATCAACGTCTCGACCCTGGCCGCCTTCGTGCTGGCGGGGGCGGGCGTCAAGGTGTGCAAGCACGGCAACCGGGCGGCGTCGTCGGCCTGCGGGTCGGCGGACGTCCTGGAGGCGCTCGGTGTGGTGATCGATCTCGGCCCGGCCGGCGTGGCCCGATGCGTCCGGGAGGCCGGGATGGGGTTCTGCTTCGCGCCCCGCTACCACGCCGCGTCCCGCCACGCGGTGCCGACGCGGCGGGAGCTCGGCGTGGCCACCGTTTTCAACTTTCTCGGACCGCTGGCCAACCCGGCCCGTCCCCGACGCCAGGTGGTGGGCGTCAGCGACCCCGCCATGGCGGCCAAGATGCTCGGCGTGCTCCAGAGCAACGGCGCCATCCGGGCCATGGTGGTCTACGGCCAGGACGGCCTGGACGAGCTGACCACGACGTGCCCGTCGGTGGTGCACGAGCTCGCTGTGGACGCGGACGGCAGCGCCTCGGTCCGCACTTTCACCGTCGACCCCGCCGCCCTCGGTCTGCGCCCCGCCGTGGTGGCCGACCTGCGCGGGGGCGACCCCGCCTGCAACGCGGACGCGGCCCGCCGGATCCTGGGCGGGGAGCCGGGGCCGCAGCGAGATGTCGTGCTGCTCAACGCCGCCGCCGGGCTCGTCGTCGCGGGCCACGCGGCCGACCTGACGGAGGGCCTGATCGTGGCCCGCTCGGTGATCGACGACGGCCGGGCCGGCCAGGTCGTCGAGCGACTCGCGGCCGTGTCCCAGGAGGTGTCGGGGGCCGACGCCTGACCGACCCGTTACCACCTGGCTCCGGCGCGGGTTTTCGGCCGTCCGGCTACTCCCCGCCGAGGGCGTCGCCCATCAGTCCCAGGGGCGGCGCGCCCAGCGCCAGGAGGGCGTTGTGGAAGCGGCCGTGGCGGTACCTGCGCCCCCACCGGGCCTGGGCCTCGTCCCGCAAGCGCCGGATCTCGATCTTGCCCCAGGTGTATCGGCCGTAGGTCGGGTCATACGTCGCCCGCTCGGACTCGGCGCGCGCCGCCGGGCCCTTGAGGAAGGCGTCGTCCTCGAAGCGGCGGGTCCCTTCCTCGAGGGTCATGGCGCCCGTATGGAGACCGATGGAGACCGCCAGCCTGGTCACCCGGACCAGGGCCTCGACGCAAACCCCGATGACGAATCGGGGATCGCCGGCGCGAAAGCCCTCCTCGACGAACAGCTCCTCGGTGTAGTGCGCCCATCCCTCGACGAAGCCGTACGACGCCAGCGTGCGGCGCACGTCCCCCGGCAGCGAGCGCACGATGCGGAAGTGCGCGAAGTGGCCGGGCATCACCTCGTGCACGGTGATGGCGGGGAGGGTCGTGTCGGAGAAGACCGCCAGCCAGTCGTCCTGGTCCTGCAGCGCCCAGGACGGGTCCGGCGGCGTGACGTAGTACCACGACGGCGCGTCCGCCTCGTACGGTGCCGCCGCCGCCATCATGGCCATCGCCCATCGACGCGACGGCGGCGCCGGGCCTACTCGGCACTCGCCGGGCGGGACGTCGAGCAGGCCGCGCCCTCGCGTGAACGCGGTGGCCTCGTCGATCTGGGCGCGGGCCGCGGCGTAGATCCCGTCGGCGTCGGGGTGGTGGCCCGTGAGCTCCCGGATCAGGGCCCGGGTCGGGGTCACCGGTGGCCGCCGCCCTCTCGAGGTGACCGACCAGGCGGGCCAGGGCCGTGCGCGCACCGGCCATCAGATCGTCGGGCAGGCCGGCGCCGTCCGGGCCGGGCTCGTCGAGGCTGGCGCCGAGTCCCCGGGCGACGCCCAGGAGGGCGGCGGCCGTGGGCGCGGGCACCCGGTCCAGGGCGGCGACGGCCGCGTCGACGGCTGCCGGCCACGCTGCGATGTGGCGCCGGCGGGCCTCGGCGCGCTGATCCGACGGCGCGTACTCGCGGTCGTAGACCGCGACGTCGAGATTGTCGAGGTGGTAGAAGGGATTGGCCCGGTAGCACACCAGGTCGCCGAGCTCGGTCCGCACCGCGACCTCGGCGGCGCTCAGGTGGGCCTCGTCGTGGCGGTCGGGCTCGCGGGGCCCCTGCCCCACGGCGCGCAGTGCGCCCGCCACGCCCGCGGGCGACAGGTCCTGCACCACGCCGTCGTGCTGGTGGAGGCCGGCCTGCTCGCGCGCCATCGTCACCCGCAGGTTGCAGATGGCGTCCAATCGAGGGTTCACGGGCCCGACGATAGGCTGGCTACCGATGGACGCCCCCCGCTACCGCTGCACGGCCTGCGGGAACCTCACCCGTTTCGACGTCACCCTCACCCGCCGGACGCGCGCCTTCCACCACTACACCGTCGGCGGGACCCTCGCCGTCGAGGAGGAGCAGGTGCTGTCGGAGGTCGTCGAGGACGTGTCGTGCCGGTGGTGCGGCAGCGGTCGAGCGGTCGAGCCAGTGCGGGAGAGCACCGAGGTCTGAACGAAGGACGCGGCGGGCTGTCACAGACCCGGCGCATAATGCCGGTGTGCGCCGTGGTGTATCGACCGCCGGGAGGGCCTGATGGACTGCTTCACGATCGTGTGCGACGAATGCGTCATGCAGGGGACCGACAGCTGCGACGACTGTGTGGTGACCTTCATCTGCAACCGGGCGCCCGACGACGCGATCGTCATCCGGGCCGACGAGGTGCGCGCCGTGCGGCTGCTCGCCGACGCCGGGCTGGTGCCGCGGCTGCGCCATCGCCGCCGCGTGGGCTGAGCATCCACCGGAGGGTGGGGGGGTGAATGGTACGTTCAGCCCGTATGCGGCCCGAGAGTCGGGCCGGTCGAGCCAAGGGTCCGGGTGCAACAACTCCACCTCGTTGGGTTCACGACCGATCTGGACGGCCTCATCTTCAGCGCCCGGCGAGGATCGAAGTCGGGTGGGTTCCTGGTCGTTCTCGACGACCAGTTGCTGCGCTCGATCGAAGAGGCCAGCCGCATCCGGGGCACCGTCAGCCCGGGCGGCACACCGGAACGGGCGGACGAGACCGGTGCGAGCAGGGCCGAGCGGCCCAGCGGGACGCGCCCGGAGAGCCTGCTCACCCCCAGGGAGATGCAGGCCCGGTTGCGGGCCGGCCGGACCGTCGCCGAGGTGGCCACCGAGGCGGGGATGGACGACGAGTGGGTCAGCCGGTTCGCGGCGCCCATCGCCGCCGAGCAGGCCCGGGTGGTCGACCGCGCCAGGGCCCTGCTGTTCACCAAGCCCCGGGTCGGCGAGTCGGGCCACCCGCTCGGCACCGCCGTGCGCCTCAACCTGTCCGATCGCGGCGTGCGGTTGGCGCCCGACGAGTTCGACGGCGGGTGGTCGGCGTGGAACCTCGACGGGACCACGTGGGCGGTGCGCTTCGCCTATCACTCCCGCCAGCACCTGCAGGTGGCCGAATGGGAGATCGACGTGGCCGACGGCCACCTGTCGGCTCGCAACCGTCTCGGCTCGCAGCTCGGCTTCTCCGCGGCCACCCGCCGCCGCCGCATCGATCCCGGCCTCCCCGCGCCGGCGGTGACGGCGGCCGCCCGCAGGCCCGCCCGCCGCCGCCGCCCGGCGAAGAGAGCGGCTGCCGTCAAGGCCCCGGTGAAGCGGGCGCCGGCGAAGAAGAAGGTGGTGGCGAAGAAGGCCGCGGTGAGGAAAGCCCCGGCCCGTCCACGGCCCCGGCCCGCTCGCCCGGTCGAGCCCAGCGTCGAGGTGGGGGCCCGGCTGGGCCTCCGTCGCCGCTTGCGGGGCCGCAAGCCGCAACAGGTGGCCGCCGCGGTCGCGCCGCCGTCGTGGTCACCCGGCCCGCCCGAGCCGGCAACCCCCCTGAGGATCCGCGCCGACGTCGCCGCTGCGGTGGCGGCGCCGGGACTCCGCCGGCAACGGCCCCTGCGCTCCCGCTGACGGGGCGCGAGCATGGCGTCATCGCCACTCGCGTCGATCACCTTGCCATGCGCCGGGACCTGCGCCGGCTCGGCGCGGCTGCGGGGCTCGACGCCGTGGGCTTCGCGTCGGCCGAGCCGTTCACCTCCACCCGCGCTGTGCTCGAGGAGCGCAAGGCCCGGGGGCTGCACGGCGGCATGCAGTTCACATACCGCGACCCGGCCCGCTCGACCGACCCGGGCCGCATCCTTGCCGGGGCCCGCAGCCTGGTCGTGGGGGCCCGCTCGTACCGGCGCCGGCCGCCCGGGCCAGCCCGGCCCGGCCCGGTCGGCCCGGTGGGCGTGGTGGCGCGCTACTCGCGGCGCGACGAGTACGGTCCGCTTCGCTCGGCCCTGAGCCGGCTCGCCGCGCACCTTCGCCTCGAGGGCCACCAGGCCGTCGTGGTGGCCGACGACAACCGGCTGGTCGATCGGGCCGCGGCCCACCGGGCGGGGCTGGGATGGTACGGGAAGAGCTCCCTCATCCTCCTTCCCGACCTGGGCTCGTGGTTCGTGCTCGGGGCGGTGGTGACCGACGCCGACCTCGGCCCGTCCCCGGGGCCGGTGGCGGACGGGTGCGGCCCGTGCACGAGATGCCTGTCGGCCTGCCCGACCGGGGCCCTCGCCGCGCCCGGCGTGCTCGATGCCCGCCGCTGCCTGGCCTGGTTGCTGGAGGCGACGGGGCCGTTCCCCCGGGAGCTGCGCGTCGCCCTGGGCGGGCGCATCTACGGCTGCGACGACTGCCAGGAGGTGTGCCCCCCCAACCGGACGGCCGACCGGCGCAGCCCACCGCCGCCAGCTGGCGCCGACGACGAGGCCTGGGTCGACCTGGTCCGGCTGCTGGGCGAGGACGACGAGACCCTGCTGCGCCGGTTCGGGCGCTGGTACGTGCCCCGCCGCCAGCCCCGGTACCTGAGGCGCAACGCCCTCGTGGCGCTCGGCAACGTGGGCGACGGGCGCCACGGCGCGGTGCGCGCCGCGCTGGCCGCGGCGCTGGTGGACCCCGACCC
>WNFC01003680.1_pt1 | contig 16610 bp, 14 predicted proteins | sample 5400541 | NCBI WGS metagenome assembly WNFC01 (sample SAMN13153342, study PRJNA577476) | soil metagenome | isolation source: 120 cm saprolite under Douglas fir tree site 2 hole 2 replicate 1 | place: USA:California | collected 2015-04-18
CAGAGGCAAACCCGACCGCCGCCACGAACATGCCCTGCCCGTCAAGGACATCTACCTCTACCCCCTGCACCGGCGCTGGCGCCAGATCCTCACCACCCCGCCCAGCCAGTAACCACCCACGGGATCACCGAATACTTACGACTAAAGGGCGCCTTCCTTCCGCGCGATCACCCTGAAGGTGCCATGCTAGACCACCCAGGAAAACGGCTCCATATCGATGCTCTTATGTTTGTCAAGGGGGCTGGGTGACCTTTCGGGGCTGCAGTTCTGGGGTTGCGGGGTGGTGTTCCGACGAGGTTATTTGCTGGGTTGCGGACAAGACAGGGATGGGCCGCTCGGGATGGAGCGCGCAAGCTCTTATTAGGTCACGTCCAGCGGTCACAGATGGGGCCGGGGACGGCCGGCGAATCGTTCGCAGGCCAGCAGGTTCGCGGCAGCCGATTATCGGGTCAGGCCGTCCCCGGAGCTTTGTGCGTTAGCCGCCGGCCGGGCGGAGGTGGGGGTAGACCTCGCGGGCGACGTAACGCTTCAGGCAGCGGATGATCTCCGCCTTGGATTTCCCTTCGGCCGTGCGGCGCTCGGCGTAGGCGCGGGTGGCCGGGTGAGAGCCCAGCCGGGTGAACACGATCCGCCACAAGGCATGGCCGTCCTGGCGGTCACCGCCAGGGTTGAGCCGGTGGCGGGTGACTTTCCCCGATGATGCCGGGATCGGGGCGGCACCGCACAGGTGCGCCCAGGCTGCCTCGCTGTGCAGCCGCCCGGGGTGGTCTCCGGCCGCGATGAGCAGCAGCGCCGCGGTGCGGGGGCCGACTCCGTAGAGGGCGAGCAGGCCGGGGGCGCGGGCGGTGACCAGCGGGACGATGAGCTCGTCCAGGCGGGCGAGCTGGCCGGCTGGGAACCGGGCGCGCCGCCCCAGTTCGCGCAGCGCGACGCGGGTGGCGTGGCCGGCCACGTCGCCGGTCCGGGGCCGCAGCGACGCCAGCCCGGTGATCAGGGCCGCCGGCGTATGCCTGGCGAACCGGGTTCGCAGGTCATCAGGCCCGGTCAGGATCAGGGCCCGGGCCTGGTTGATGGTCCGGGTGCGTTCTCCGGCGGCGCTGCGCCTGGCGACCATCAAGGTCCGGATCGCCTCCACCGCGCCGTCCCGGCCCTTCGGGGCGCCGTGGGCCCGGCCGGACTGCGCGGCCCGCGCGGCGCTGACCGCGTCCAGCGGGTCGGACTTGCCCTGCCGGCGCCGGTCCTGCCGGTCCGAGCGGTCCACCTCGACGACCCGGACGCCGGCCGCGGTGATGTGGCGGGCCAATCCGGCGCCGTAACTGCCGGTTCCTTCGATGCCGGCCAGGCACACGGTCCCGAACCCGCCCAGCCAGCTCAGCAGGCGGGCGTAGCCGGCTGAGCTGGCGGGGAACTCCTCCACGCCGAGCAGCCCGCCGACGGGATCGAGCGCGGCGGCGACATGCGTATCGGCGTGGGTGTCCACGCCGCCGGTGACGGGGCGTGCTTCTTCTACGATGGTCACTGTCATCCCTTTCTCAGGTTGAGGGATGGCACGCACCCGCTGGCCGTCGGACCTGTGAACCCCGGCCTCTTGCACAGGCCAGGCAGATCAAACTGGCACCGCCGGTGGGTGCCTAAAACTTGGGGCCCGGCCGACGGATCGTCTCGCAACACAGCCCGGACGGCGTCAGCCGAATCGGAGGTCAGGCCGGGACCCAGGCTCCCGACCCTATGCCCGTATCCAGTCAAAACCGGGGAAGCCGGGCCGGAAGTACCATCAACATCCCCTGCCGGGCCGGAAGCACTATCCACATCCTCCCTGCCGAATATTTGCTCATGCCTCGGCGCGTCCGCGAGCGGATTCCGGCGCCCAGAACAGCCAGCTATGGTCGCAGGTGGCCTGCCGACTACAGGGCGTACTCAGCCACGCATGATCTGGAAGTATTTGGCGTGGTCACCGGCAAGCTCGGCAATCAGCGAGGCGGTGGTGGTCAGTGTTACCCCCTCGTGTGCCATCCGCCGCAGCGCGATGTCGTGGCCGATCGTGGTCAAGGAGCCGCACGCGTCGGCCACGAAGGTCACCTGGTGGCCGTCGCGGTGGGTGTGCAGGGCAGGGGCGATGCCGCAGACCTCGGTGCCAATCCCTGCGGTTATGAGCTGGCGTGAGCCGGTGGCGGCGATCGCTTTGGCGGCCGCTGGGTCGGCCAGGGAGTCGATGACGCCGTGCCGCTGGATGCGGTTGGCGTAGGCCGCGGCCGCGACCTGCTCCAGTGGAGGCAGAGCGTGCCGTTCTGCCCCTCCTCGCTAGTGGTGAAGATCACGGGCATGCCGAGCATGGCCGCGGCCCGGGCGAGCCTGATCACGTTGGCCTGGACCTCCTCGCGCGGTGGAACCTTCACGACGTGCTCGAATACACCCGTCTGATGGTCGACCAGCAAGAGCGCAGCGGTGGATGGGGTAAGCGGTTCAGATGTCATGACCTGCCCCCATAGCGGTTGTTGAGTCGCTCTTGAGCCGTGATCCCGGCTCGTTGCGGCTGGTGGCGTACGCCCCGGCCATCACGAGCACCGTCCCGAACGCGGCGGCCACGAGACCGGTTCGCCGCGGACGGCCGCGCCAAGGACGATGGCCACGATGGGCACGAAGTACACGGTCACCGCCGCACGAGCCGATCCGACTCGTGCGGCGAGGGTGGCGAACGCGGCCGCGGTTCCCAGGCATCCCGAGGCGGCCACCGCGAGCAGGCTCGGCCAGGCAGACGATGATTCGGTGGCGCCCGCGATGCCAAACGGGGACAACAGCATCAGCGCAACAATCGGGCCTGAAGGGGCGCGTCGGGGAGTTCGTCGCGGATGGCGTTGGCGTACCCCGGAACGGGTCCAAGGTGGCGTGCTCGACCCCGACGATGAACTCACTGGACTGGTCTGTGAGCCAGCCGGCCCGCAAGTTGGCCCGCAGGCTCCTGCCCGCTCATGCCGCGGATGCCCGCTCGGCCGCCGGCTCGACGGCCCGGCCTCCCTGCCGATTCAGTAGCCGGGGCCGAAGCCGGTGCGCGGCACGGTGGCCAGCACCTGTTGCTGGTAGTAGATCGGACCGCCTTCGTCGGCGGCCACTGTTGAGGGGTAGTGAGTCGAGACGGTGAGCGCGTAGATGTTTTGCGCGGAGACCGCGAGCCCGAAGTAGTCGCCGATGAACCCGCCGCCCTTTTCGCATGGATCCGTGCCCCCGGCGCATGGGTACTGTGACAGGCCGCCGAGGTGCTGTCCCGGCTGCTCTGGATCCCAGGTGAACTTCGAGATCCGCACGTTCGCTCCGACCGGCACAGCCCCGCTGCCGCCGTCCTTGTACGCCTGCAACGAGGTGTCGATGCAGAAGTTCGTGCGCCCGACGTCGGCAGGCAGGACGCTCGGGTCGTTCGGGCAGGCCTGGCGGCGGTCGTAGAACGCGACGGCGACCGCGCCGCCGGGGCCGGCCGCGACCGACGGCTGGAATTGGTCGGTGGGCGCGCCCGGCGCGTCGGTGTTGTCGTTGACCACGGCTGGCGTCGTCCAGGTGGCGCCTCCGTTGGTGGACTGCGTGAACTTCACGTCTGCCTGGCCGGCGACCGGATCCCAGTCCTCATAGGTGAGGTAGAGGTGATTGGGATAGGTGGGGCTGGCGGCGAAGTTCTCGACGATGCCGCTGCGGAAGCGCGTGTTCGGGTACACCTCGCCAGGCGGGATGCTCACGGTCGTGACCGGGACGAACGCGCTGAACGTGCGGCCGTCATCGGCCGAGCGCGCGACGTAAATCGTATGCGAGCCGCCGTTCGGCGGGAACGACACGACTGAGACGTACAGGTTGCCCGCCGCATCGATCTCCGGGTAGACGTAGGTGGCGCCAGGGCCGACGCCGGACGGCGTGCTGATCGTGACCGCCTTGCCGAAGGTCTGGCCGCGGTCGCGGGAGACCGCCATCCGCACCTTGATCGACTGGCCATTGAATACCGCCCAGGCCGCGTAGACGTGGTCCTGGAACTTGTTGCCGACTATGTGGTTGACGGCGACCCACTGCTTGTCCTCGACGTGCCCGAGCTGCAGCGCCGAGGCATTATTCGGCGGCTCGAGCGGCACGCCGCCGTTGCCCTTCACCCAGTGGCGGCCCATGTCATCGCTGTAGGACACGTCAATCTCGCCGTCCGGATGGAGTCTTGTTGCGTCGAAGAACGAGTTGAACGGCAGCACCGTCTGGTAGACGCGGCCCTTGGTGTCGAAGTCCGCGTTGGGGTCGGTCGCGTCGGTCCAGCTCGGCGGCATGTCCTGCGTGCCGGTCGAGACACAGTCGTAACCCTGGACCTGGTTGTTGCCCGACGGCGTCCCGCCCAGAATCTGGTACGCGCCGAGGTAGAACATGTAGAAGGTCGAGTACTTGCCGAAGAAGAACTTCGACGTGCCGACGAGGTCCTCGGTACCCGGCTTGACGGCGAGCCATGACTCGGAGTGGTTCGCGTTGAACGGACCCTGGCGGCAGGTCCCCGCCGCCGGGACCCGCGAGCCCGGAGGCACGGGGTAGCCGCCGCCTGTCGTCGGGGAGCTGGCTACGACGTTTGTGAACGGCATGCTCGAATCCCATGCGGAGGCGGCAGATGCCGCGCCAGCCGTCAGGGAAAGCGGAGCCGTAACCAACACTGCCATGGCCGCCGCGTGAAGTCGCTTCATGTCCCCTCCAGCCCCAAGAGGGCGGCCCGCACCGCGGGCTCTGCCACCGACATCTCGAGCCTGGCCCTACCACGGGAAAAGCACAAGAGGCGCAGCGTGGCCTCCCCCGCTTTTAGTCGCACAGTCCCCACTCCCGTGACCACTGCGAATGCGGAAAAATGGTTCGGCCTGGACGCAGGAGCGGGCTCTTGCCATCCACGTCAGCTTGATGCCGCCGGGATGACCCAGCCTCATATCCGGCATGCCGGAAGGTCCACGTCTGCGATGTGCCGCCGAAGCTCTAGCGTTGGCCTCGCGCAAGCTGTGGGAGGTACCAGGCCCAGGTCCGGCCGCCGTCGGTGGTGGCGTGGATGGGCGGCGCGCCGGGCGTGTTGGGGTTCCAGGCGAAGCCGGCGTCTGGGGTAACGAAGTTCACCGTCATGTCGGTCTGGAAGCGCATTCCCTGCCGGATTGGCGTCCAGGTCTGGCCGCCATCGGAGGTCATGTAGAGCACCCGGCCCGGGGTGTGCAGTCCCGGGATGAGCAGCCCTTGCCTCGCGCTGAAGAATTGGGCCGGGCCGAACGGCCCGGCGGTTTGCGGAACCGCTACCGCGTGCCAGGTCGTGCCGGTGTCGTAGGTGACAAGCAGGTAAGGAGCGCTCTGGCCGCGCGTGATCGTGAGGAAGCCGGTGCGCCCGAAGAACTGCGGCGGGAAGATGAAGCAACCGGCCGGTATGCAGGTGTTCGCGGGCAGTGGCAGTGCCTGCGGGGCCCAGTGGGCGCCGCCGTCGTGGGTGGCCAGCACCGCGTCGGCCAGGGAGAAGCAGGCGCCGGTCAGCCAGCCGTCGGTGGGAGTTGGGAACGCGATCCCGGTCTTGTCACAGGCAGTCGGCAGCCCGCTCGGGCTGGCCTCGGCCTGGGTCAGCCGCAGGCTCGCTGCGATGAGCGGCCAGTGCCGCCCGCCGTCGCTCGTGCCGTATAGCCGCACGGGATCGTTTCCCATCGCGGCCCCGAGGTCCTGCAGCAGCCAGCCGTGCGAGGGGTCGCTGAAGTCGAGCCAGTAGGCGACGCCGGGGGCGTGGATGGGTGCCGACTGGGTCCAGGAATGTCCTCCGTCGGCGGTGCCGAACACCTCGGTGACGGCTGGCCGGGCACCGGAACGGGTGCGTGTAACGGCGAGCCATGCCCGGCTCGGGGAGACGGCATGCAGGACAACGTAACTGCCGGCCGGGGCCAGCAGCGGCTTCGCCGGGGTGGGTGTCACGGGCGTCCAGGTGTGGCCGCCATCGACAGTGCGGACGGGCATCAGCGCCGCGGGGACGGGGGCCGCCGGGTTCTTCGTCCAGGCCAGCGCCCAGCCGTCTTGGGCCGAGACCATCTGCAGCGAATCCAGCCAGACCGAAGCCGGAGCCGCGGGGAGCGAGGCCCCTGGGGCCGGCCGGGCGCACCGGCCTTGGGCGCAGGTGACCAGATCGACCCTGGCCAGGGCCTGGGCGGTCACCACCCACAAGGTGGTGCCGGACGCGGCAACGGCCTGCGGCTGGCGGCCAACCTGCAGCCCTGCCCCGGCGAGACGGGCGGTGCGCGGGTCGATGCGCAGCACGCTCACGTGGCGGGCGTGCCCCGCCGCCGTCACCCAGACCACTCCCGGCGCGGCTGCCAGCAGTCCCGATCCATTCAGGATCGGCGAGGGGCCGGACGCGGGAAGAGGTGACAGCAGCGGGGTCGTTGTCGTCACTCGGTCTGTGCGTGGGTTGATCTGGGCTACCGCCGCTCCGTCGGACGCCCAGACCGCGCCATCACCGACGGCGACCTGCCTGGACAGGTGATTGCCCGAGATGCGCGCGGCCACCCGCCCGGTGGCCGGGTCGACGCGCAACAGGCCAACCGAGGGCGGCACTGCAACGGAGATCCAGACCGCGCCCTCGCCGACTGCTAGGTCCCAGATCTTGCCTGGCGGGAGCGGAAAGGTTCGCACGGCATAACTCGCCGGGTCGATCCGGACCAGCGGCCCGCTCCCGATGTAGCCCAGTGCCCACAGCGCCCCCTCGCCGAAGGACAACACAGCGGCATGGACGCCGATCCTGGCCGTTACGCTTCCGGTGACCGGATCCACCCGAAGGATGCCAGCGGCGTCTTTGACCCACAGGCTGCCTGCCCCGAACGCAATGCTTGTGAGCGACGCACCGGGGTCAGACAGGACCTGGCCGGCGCGGTCGGTGCGCGGGTCGATACGCAGCACGGCGTTGCCGGTGGTTACCCACGCCGCGCCGCCTCCGGTGGCTACACCGAGAATCCCGGGAAGCCGGAAGATCGCCGTGAGCACGGCACGTGCCGGGCCATGAGGTGCGCCCCCAGCGCCCGGCGCCGGCCGCGTCCCGCATCCCCCGATCGCTGCCGCGAGGACAGCCGCCGTCAAGACGGCGCAGGCCGCGCTGTTTCTCCGGATGGAGCGTAGCCACATTCCGGCGCAAGGGGGACGCGATCGTGTCGCGCGCATCCGCGCCATGCCGTTCCTGCTCATCGGGCACCCGCCGAGTCGGCCGGGTGGATACCCACCCCGGACAGCCGACTTCCTACACCTATGACGACGCGAAACTGGCGGCGGTTGCAGAACGAGGGGTCGCGGCGACCGGGTGCGGTGCCCTGATCGCGGCACGGCACCCAGGGCTGAGCAGGAGACCGGGAAGTTGAAGCGTGCGGGCAGGCTAAGGGGATGCCGGGTGCGCCGGAGGAGGATTCGACGTACACGGTATGGGTGCCGGTGACCTCCGTCATGTTCGCCGGGATGGTCCGCCACGAGGCCCAGCCGACGGTGTTCGCCCTGCGAAGCTGCCGACGAGCGGATTCCCACCGCCGCTCCTCATGTGAGGTTTACTCCAACCGCCTGCACGAGTCGGGCGGACACCCACGAAGTAGACAGCGATCCCCGTGCCCACGGCACATGGGCGCGCAGAACGCCCACATCTGGACGGTCTGCTCGATGACCAGTATCGGACCATCAACCACGCAGATAACGGCGGGTCGGCGCGCGTTCTCTCTTGCCTTCTATGTCACTCAGGGTCACACTGCCGGTCGACACCCTGAGGCGCCCGTCCGCGTTCCCGGTCCGGTGTGACTGGCCAGTTGAAGGCATCCGTGGAGTAATGGTCACGCATCTGCCGAGACAGCACCCCCCGCCGCGGCACGACTGCATCGTGACGGAACTGGCATGCGGTATGCGGCAGGTGAGGACATTCGCCTCAAGCGCGGCGATGTATAAACATGCGGCCAGCGGGGCGGGGATACGGGTCTGCCTCATCGTGCCGGGCAGCGCACCGGAAAATCGCTGGTGCCGCCGGGGTAAGGGGGCTACCGTCTGCCTTCGTGGCTTACCGGCATCCGCTGGCCTTCCTTCTCGGGCTTGAGGGCGTGGCGCTGCTGCGGGCGTTCGCGGGCGACGATCTCGGCCGCGAGTTCGTCGAGGCGCGGATCGCCGGGACCCGGGTCCTGCTCGATAGTGCCGCTGTTGTGGTGGGCGGAGGATCAGAGGCCGGCCAGGTCAGCACGGTCGATGGTTACCGCGCCTGGGCAGCGGCCTATGACGATCGGGGCAATCCGCTCATCGCGGTCGAGGAACCTGTCGTGCGGCAGATCCTCAGTTCCCTCCCGGCGGGCAGCGCGCTGGACGCGGCCGGCGGCACCGGGCGGCATGCGGAGCACCTGGCCGCCCGCGGGCACCGGGTTACCGGCGTGGACAGCTCACCGGACATGCTGGCACGTGCCCGGCTGCGCCGGGTGCCGGCCCGGTTCCTGCGGGGTGACCTGCACCGGCTGCCGCTGCGTGATGGCTGCATGGACCTTGTTGTCTGTGCCCTGGCGCTGGTCCACGTTCCGGCGCTGGTACCGGTGATGGCCGAGTTCGCCCGCGTCCTGCGCCCGGGCGGGCACCTGGTGATCTCCGATATCCATGTCCTGTCGCTGTATCTCGGCGGCGTCGCCACCGCCGCCGGCCTGACGGCCAGGTGGGCCTGCTGCCTGCGAGCCGGTTCCTGGCCAGCGACTACCTGGCCGCGGCGGTGCCGCTCGGGCTGCAGGTACGCCGCTGCGAGGAACCTCGCTGGCCCGCCAGTGCCCTCGCGGGCGGCCCGCTGGCCCGGCAGTGGTGCGCCGCCGCGGCCGATGCCGCCTACACCGCCACACCGGCCGCCGTCGTCTGGCACTTCCAGCGAACCGCCTGCTGACAGGCGTCGTGCACGCTGGCCGCGCGGCCGGGCCGCGGAGCCAGGTTCCCGGTACCGTTCTGGGCATGGGATCCAGCTTGCGGAGGAGGATCTGGCCATGAGTGGCCGCAGCCCGGCGCCCGAAGACGCCGGCGACCAGCGTGGCAGCGAGCCTGACATGTCGGACACCGCCGAGTTCGCCAAGATGCGGGCCGTGATGCGCGCCTCGGAAAAGCACCGGGAAGGCGGGGTGGATCCAGAACTCGAGGACGCGGACGCAGATCCCGGCCCCGACACCTGAGCCAAGGTCAGGCGGCGCCCGGAGGAAACGTTCATCCGTTAAGGCTCAGCATGAGGGCCGCAGACCGACCCTGTCCGCGGCAAATGAGGATGTTCATCCAAATGGCGGCGATGCATAAACATACAGGTCGGGCGACGGCGCGTCGGGCCATGGCCGGAGACTGCTGGTTGGCCGACGGCGCGAACATCCCTTGATAACCGCGCGCCGACCCGCCGATATGGCGCCTGCCCGGTCGGCCGATATGGCCGTCGGTGCCGCACCCGAACGGCCAATATGTGCGGGGAGCCGGCCGTTTTCGGAGCCGGTTGCTACTGCGCGTCGCGTGCGTGGTCGTAGAACTGGTGGAGCGCGTTCGCGTAGGCGGAGGGGTTCTGAAGCCAGTGCAGGTGGCCGGAGCCCTCAAGAGTCATCTGGACAGCTCTTGGAAGCCGGCTTCGGACGATCTCGGTAGCGTCAGCGAAGATGTCGTAAGCGCCGTACAGGACCAGCATCAGCCCTTCGTAGCCCGACACGCCCTCGATCGCGTCCGGCTGTTCCTTCGACACCGCCCGGTCTGTCTTGATCATGGCTTCTGCGGAACAACCAGAGAGCCACTCCGGGTCGGGATCGGGAGCTGATCTGGGGTTCAGGAAGTAGTTGTGCCACGTCTGGGTCATCACGTGACGCATTGACCACGCGCCGATCGGACCGGGAGCCGCCAGGCCTGACCCGTAGGCGAAGAAGCGAAGGGTGCCCCACAATCCCGCGCGAGCGCGGTTAGTGCGGAAGGCCTCACGCTTGGTGCGCTTCCAGTCAGCTCCGACACCGAGCGACGAACTGGAAAGCGCGAGACTCCTGACCCGTTGCGGGTACGCCGCGGTGCAGGCCTGGGCGAGGAGACCACCCCAGGAATGTCCCAGGACGTGCCAGCGTGCGATGCCCATGTGATTGCGGATGGCTTCGATGTCGTCCAGATAGGCAGGCAAGTCATACTGTCCGTCGCGGCTCACGGATTCGCCGACCCCGCGCTGGTCGAAGCTGATGCACCGGAACTCGGGCAGCATCGGGGCGATCGTCGTCTGCATGCTGTCGGGCACCCCGGGGCCGCCGTGCAGCAGGAGCAGCGGTTCGCCGTCGTCACGGCTCTGCCGTACCGCGAGCAGAGCACCGGGGGTTTCCACGGCGAATTGATCCATCCAGACATCCTTCGCGCCCAGCGCTTCAACAGAAAGGTCGCCACAGCCTACCGCCCGTCAGCGCGGGAAGGCCCGAGGGCGTCCGGTGGTTCACGCGGACCACCGGACTGGGCGGGGCCTCGCCCCGCCGGCCAGTCGGCTGCCAGCCCTCCGGGTTACCAGGGCATGTGGAACAGCCCTCGGCGCTGGCGGCCTCGACGGGGGCGACCGCCAGGCCGAAATACGCTGGGGGCAGAGGGGAAGCACGAGGAGCATAACCCGCCGGGACGCCTCAGCAGCTTGGTCCTTCAGCAGATCGCGGCGGCGGTCCCCCTGAGTTGCCCGGAGACTCCATCTTGCGAGGGAAATGGACTGATGACACCAATTACCGCTCAGCCGATTCTCAACCGCGCATGATGCTTCACGAAGACATGGCCGGAACCTGCGGCGGCAGGGGCTATGTGATCAGCACTTCGCACCCGTCTGTACCGAACCCGCCTGTGCCTGAGCGCGGCACCTCCGACCCCGCACACCCGGTCAGATCCTGCATCCCGGCGGCAACACAGAGCAGGGCGATCTGGGCGGCCGATCTTCCGCCATCCAGCTGTCCGCCATGCGACCCTAATCGGCAGGGCGCGCCCCGATACCGAGCCACCAGGCTGAATTGGCGATCGTCGCAACCGTTAGTGACATACAGTCTGGCGCATAAGTATACGAAGTCGCAACGCCCGCTATTCGGCAGATCCGGACGACGAGGCGCGCTGAACGGCTCTTTGCGTCGTGTGTCGTTCTCTTGCTGGCCGGGAGCGATCGGGTGCGTTTGCGTCTGGTGGAGCGGGTCCCGGGTGGTTCGCGGCACTGCCCGGTGGTGCGGGTCTACGAGAAGTACATGGAGGGTGCATCAGGGGTATACGGCAGGTGTGCGGGGCTTGCTATGCCGGTTGTGTGCCTGGGCATGCCGGGCGTGCGGGAGGGTCCGGCTGGGTGGTGCTCGCGCGGTCGTTCCCCGGCGGAGGGAAACCTGGCGGCCGGAGGTGCTTCTGCCTGCGGTTTTGGGGAGCTGTACGGGCCTGTACGTGGCTGTCCGCAGGATCGGCGGCGCGGATGGCCCGGCGCACGTACATATAGCGGACAGCGTCGCCGCCGGGGGCATCATGAGGGGTCGTTTTCGCAGGTCAGGGGTCATATGGAGGTGCAGGCAGGAGCGGTCTGTAAAACCGTCGGCTCAGCCTACGTTGGTTCGAACCCAACACCTGCCACCACCTGCGAAAACGGCCCGCTGGCTGCGGAAACGCGGCCCGGCGGGCCGTTTCCTTCTTGTCACGATGTGTATCAGCGTGTGTCACTGCGGGTCGATGCGTAGCAGTGGTTGCGTACATATGGTGTACAGCGTCCGGGCGGAACGAGCGGTGCGCAAAACCGCTCGCTTTGCGGTCTGATGGCCGTGGTGAGACGTCGGCAGCATGCCGAAGCCAGGCGCGGGTGCGCGGTGAATGCGGGCAAGTGTCAGGGGTGCTCACGGCGGCTCCAGCAGGACCGCTTCGTATGATATGCCTGAGCCGGCTGGGACGCAGGTGTGCCGGCTGCGGCCCGGCGGGCGGGGCGAGCGTCGAGACGGCTCGCGGCGGGCCGGGTCCGGGAGTCATGTACCTCCGGTACACCTTTCATGTACCTCCGAGGAACCGCTCGTCAGCTGTGGACGCGCAGGTCAGCGCGGTGCTCGGGCGGGTGATGGCGCAGCGCCGCACCGTCGCGACAGCGGCGGACTACGTGCGGGGGCTGTCGGCGGGGTGAAGGCGAACTGCTGGCAGCTTGCCGAGGCTCAGGACTCCTGACATAGCGGCCTGCTGACGGATCGTGACAGGGCATCTGACCTGGAATTTCCTTTACTTTTGCTGTTGTTTCCGGCTGCGCCCGCGCCGGTCTTATGAGATAATTTATGGAGTACCGGGACCGGCGGCGGGAGGCAGGGATGGCGGCGAGGCTGACGCAGGCGCCGCTGCCGGCCGGCGCCGCCGAGGTCGCGCCCGGGGCCGGGCTGGCGGAGTGCCCGGACGGCGGCGGCGTGGTATGGGTGCACGGGATGGCCACGTTCTGCTGGGAGGCCGGGGACGAGGCGGGCCGCCGGCTGGCGGCGGTGCAGCTGGCGGAGCTGAAGGCCGCGACGCAGCAGCAGGTCGCTGCCGCGTTCGGGATCGGCGTGGTGACGATGTGGCGGTGGCTGGAGGCGTACCGGCGGGACGGGCTGGCCGGGCTGCTGCCCGCGCGGCGGGGCCCGAAGGGGCCGGGCAAGCTGACGCCGGAGCTGACGGGCAAGATCCGCGAGCTGGACGCGGCCGGGAAGTCCCAGGCCGCGATCGCCGCCGGGTGCGGGGTCTCGGCGTTCGCGGTGCGGACCGCGCTGGGCCGCGTCCCGGCCCGTCCCGCCGCGGCTGCCCGGGCCGGGGATGACGCCGCGGGGCCGGGAGGCCGCCGGCGCGGGGGAGGCCCGGGCGCAGGATGCGCTGCCGGTGCTTGGGTTTCCCCTCGTACCGTGGAGACATCGCCTATGAAGGTGAGTGGCGATGGCAGAGATGCGGAGGAAGTTCGATCAGGACTTCAGGGAGGGCGCGGTGCGGCTGGTCCGGGAGACCGGGAAGCCGATCGCGCGGGTGGCCCGGGAGCTGGGTGTCAATGAGGGCACGCTGGGGAACTGGGTCGGTACGGACCGGCGGCGGCGGGAGGCTGGCGGCGGTGAGCTGAGCGCGGATGAGCGGGCCGAGCTGGCCCGGCTGCGTAAGGAGTGCGCCGAGCTGCGGATGCGGTGTGATGTCCTCAGGCGCAGTCTGGTCCTCTGGGTGACGGACTCCGACGGGGCCCGGTGAAGATGGCGGCCTTCATCGCTGCCCAGAGGACTGAGTATCAGATCCCGTGCGCGGTCAGCTGCCGGGCGCTGGGCGTGTCCCAGGCTTGGTTTTACAAGTGGGCCGCCGGCACGCTGCCGCCGCGGGCGGCGCGCCGGGGCCGGCTGAAAGCCGAGGTCGGGCGGTTGTTCGGGCTGCATGGGGGCAAGCGCGGGTCGCCGGTGATCACCTTGGACCTGCAAGACGCGGGCTGGGCGGTCAGCGAGAACACCGTCGCGGGCCTGATGCGCGAGCTGGGCCTGGCGGCCCGGCCGAAGAAGAGGCGCCGGGCCACCACCCGGCCGGGGAAGGGCCGGTGGCGGGCGCCGGACCTGATCAAGCGGGACTTCCCGGCGGCCAAGATCAACCAGAAGTGGTACGGCGAGGGCACCGAGTTCGTCCCCGGGGAGGGCAAGCTGCACCTGGCCTCGGTGCTGGACGGAGCCTCCCGCCGGGTGCTCGGGTTCAGCCTGTCGGAGCACCATGACGCGGAGCTGGCCTACGGCGCGCTGGCGATGGCGGTGGCGGTGGCGGTGCGCGGCGGCCAGGTGCCCGGGGTGATCATGCACACCGATCAGGGCAGCGAGTACACCGCGGGCCTGTTCCGGGCGGCCTGCGCGCGGCTTTTCATCCGCCAGTCGATGGGCAGGCCCGGGTCGGCGCTGGATAACGCGATGATCGAGTCCTGGCACTCCACGGTGGAGTTCGAGCTGCGGTCCCGGGTCAGGTTCGCGACCAGGGCGCAGGCCCGGGCGGCGATCGCGGCCTGGATCGAGGACTACAACACCGCCCGGCGGCACTCGGCCTGCGGCATGATGCCCCCGGTCGCCTGGGAGCTGGCCGCCGCGGCCAGGGACCAGGAGGCCGCGTGACCGCGGCCGGCCCGCTGCGCGGGCCACAAAGACCAGAAGGAGGCGGCTTCGCCGCCGCTGTCTTCCCGGTTCGCCGCGCAGGGTACGGGGCCGCTCCTCCGGCCTCAAGGGTGCTGCGCATCGCGCTGCGCGCGACAGCCCTGCGGGCTGCCCTGGACCCCGGAGACCTCGGCGGCCCCTGGAGGCAGGAAGAGCGGGCAGGCCAGGGCCTGCCCCGCCGGGCGCGCGGCTCGGAACCCGGGCCCCGCAACCGCGAACGCCGGTGAAGAATGAACTGGTGTTCGATAAGATCAACAAGCGAAAAATTACAGAAATCCGGTAAGAGGAAGTCTCCACACTTCCAGGGGATTGCCAGCTGCCGGACCCGGTGCCGCGGGACGGTGAGCGGGCGCTGGCCCGGTTCGGGCTGCCGGGCGAGGGCGCGGTCCCGGTGTTCACGCCCGGGGCGCGGTACCCGCTGGCCGGGCTGCTGCTCGCGCTGCCCGCCCTGGCCGGGACCCGGGCTGCTGGAGGCGGCCCGCGATGTGTACGGGCGGCTGAGGAACGGGTTCTACGGCCTGGAGATGCTGCTGGTGGCGTGCGTGTTCCTGGCGTTGCTGCGCGAGCCGCGGGCCGAGGGCGCCGCCCGTATCCCGCCCGCCGCGCTGCGCCGGGTGCTGGGCCTGGACCGGGCGCCGGAGGTCAAGACGATCCGCCGCAAGCCCGGCGAGGTCGCCGCCGCGGGGAAGGCCGCGGGGCTGCAGCTGGCCATCGCCCGCCACCACGCCGCGACGCGCCCGGGCACGCTCGGGTTCATGTACATCGACGGGCACACCCGCGCCTACTTCGGCGAACGCGACGTGCAGAAGATGCATGTCGCGCGGCTGAAGTTCCCCGGCCCGGCAACAGAGGAGACCTGGGTTACCGACGGGTCCGGGCACCCGCTGCTGGTCGTGATGGCCGAGCCGTCCGCGTCGCTGGCCGCCCGGATCAAGGACCTGCCGCCGGACCTGCGGGCCATCACCGGAGACAGGACCAAGCCGGTGCTGTGCTCTGACCGGGGCGGCTGGTCCCCGGACCTGTTCGCCGCCATCATCGATGAGGGCTTTGACCTGCTCACCTACCGCAAGGCCGGCGCCGGCAAGGACATCCCGGACCTGCCCGGTGACGCGTTCACGATAGCCGCATTCACCGGCGATGACGGCCGCGCCCGCGAGTACGACGTGGCCGGATCCAGCATCGAGCTGCCGGTCACCGCCGGGGAGCACAAGGGAGAAGTGCTCACGCTGCGGCAGGTCACCCGCCGCGACAAGGACCGGCAGGTGCACATCCTCACCACCCGTGACGCCGCCGGCCTGCCTGCGGCGGCCGTGGTCTACCGGATGACCGGCCGGCGGCGGGAGGAGAACTACTTCCGGTACGCCCGCGCGCACTTCGCCCTCGACGCCCTGGACTCCTACGCGGTCACCCCGGACAACCCTGAGCGGATGGTCCCCAACCCGGCGAAGAAGACCGCCGCCGCCGCCGTCAAGACCGCGAAGAAGCACCTCGCCGAAACAGAAGCCGCCCGGCAGCGCAAGCTGGACGCGCTGCGCCGCCCCGTCCCCCGGCACCGCAACCGTGATCACCAACGCGATGCTCGCCAGGCTCGACGCCCCCGTCGATGCCGCCCGCCGCAAGCTCCAGGCCGCCCAGGCAGCGGCGAAAGCCGCGCCCGCGAAAATCCCCCTCCAAGATCACAACCCTGGCATGGTGCGGCTGGACGCCGAGACCAAGCTGATCACCCACGCCATCCGGATGGCCGCCTACAACGCCGAGACCGCCCTCGCCCGCGCCCTGACCGGCGCCTACGCCCGCGCAGACGACGAGGCATACGCCCTCATCCGCGAAGCCCTCACCGCCACCGGCGACATCATCCCCGACGACGGCACCCTCACAATCCGGCTCGACCCGCTATCCGCACCCCGCCGCACACGAGCCCTCACCGCCCTCTGCGACCAGCTCACCGCCACCGCCACAGCTACCCCGGCACCCAGCTCGTCCTACGCTACGAGATCAAAAACCACCCCGGCACTGCATAAACGATCTCCTATGTCAGGAGTCCTGAGGCTGCCGGGCACGAGAACCCTTACCGGATGCAGGCCCTGCTGCGCACCTGCCGGTGGCGCTGGGAGGACCTGCGGTCCGAGCTGCCCGCGCTCGCGCTGGCCTGGCTGCCGCACGATGCGGACGACCTGATCGGGCCGGGAATCGCGTTCGACGAGACCGCCCAGCTCAAGGACGGGGACGCGACCGCGTGCGCCGCGCCGCAGCACGCCGGGCGCACAGGTCACGTCGAGAACTGCGTCACCACCGTGTACGCCGTCTGGGTGACCACGGCGGGGCAGGCCCGGGCCGATTCCGACGTGTTCATGCCGGAGCGCTGGGAGAAGGACCGGCGGCGCCGCCGCGCGGCAGGCATCCCCGGCAGCCTGCGGCACAAGACCAAGCCGCAGCTGGCCCGCGAGCAGCCGGAGCGGCTGCTGGACGTGCGGATGCCCGCCCGGT
>WNFC01004976.1_pt1 | contig 16610 bp, 22 predicted proteins | sample 5400541 | NCBI WGS metagenome assembly WNFC01 (sample SAMN13153342, study PRJNA577476) | soil metagenome | isolation source: 120 cm saprolite under Douglas fir tree site 2 hole 2 replicate 1 | place: USA:California | collected 2015-04-18
TCCATCTCACCGGCGATGGGCCTGGATAACAGTAACATGGTTCCTACCACAGAGTTAAGTCAACACACAAATGAATCAAAGCACCGGATTCCACGCAGATCCGAATCAAGTTACAGTCGGAGATACGACGAGAATACGCCACATAGTATGCTTGAAGTAATCATGAGTCACACAGTTGACTCGCTCCGTCCGTTGGTTGTCAGTTGTCAACAGTTTCGGTTATGTCAGCCGCCGAATGCCCGGCAGCAGACTACGTGCCCTTTGTCTACCCAATCACTATCAGTGTCATGACGGTGCGGTCACAGTGCGGTCCGTGTCGTCTTGTCTGGCGAAGATTGATATCACGGATGATCTGTCCGCCTTGGTTGTCCAGTCTGGCACGCTATGCCATCGGAAGCGCCACCTACTGTACAACCCTGACACTAGTCTGTGGATTGTTCGTCGAACGTACTGTATTACCATGGCTGCGGATCGGCCCCCACATGCTGCCCATACTGTAGGGAATGGCGCACTCCAAGTATCTCGCACTAATTCCGGTATTCGGAGTCTACCCGTCCTCGTCTCGGCCGATTTGCTGGTCCCCATCCACGAACAAGATCACTATCGGACACTGCAACGCCCCCGGGACAGTGCCTGTTCGCCGGGCGCCCTCTGCTGGTCTACTCGTCCATATGCACCTGGTTTTGAAGAGCGACTAATGCGATGCATGGGAACATATAAAAACTCTCCTCGTGTTGCTGCTAATCTACCATCTTCATCCTCTTCGAGCCTATAGCCATGTACCCGACAGCTTCATCGTTTTACCTGCCCGATCTCCTTTCCCTCTCTAAGCCCTTCAAGGGGTCCACGAACCCCCATTACAGGAAGGCTGCAGCAGAATCCCGAGCATGGGTCAATAGCTACAACATCTTCTCCGATCGAAAGCGTGCTTTCTTCATCCAAGGCTACAACGAACTTTTGGTGTCCCACACCTATCCCCATGCGGGGTATGAAGAGTTTCGCACAATTTGCGACTTTGTCAATCTGCTCTTCGTTGTCGACGAGGTCAGCGATGATCAGAACGGCGCCGACGCCCGCAGCACCGGAGAAGTTTACCTCAACGCCATGAAATACCCAGGGTGGGCTGATGGTTCTCCACTGGCGAAGATGACCGGAGAGTAAGCGCCAATTGTTCAATTGCTGTTGTTCGCACCTTGATTGACACCTCCCAGATTTCGTGCACGACTCACACGCACCTCAGGGCCTCGCTCATTCCGCCGCTTTCTTAAACACTGCGAGGATTACATCGAATGCGTGGCGCGAGAGGCTGAATACCGGGAGCGTGGCGTGGTATTGGATATGGAGTCATTCAAGCACCTTCGGCGCGAAAACAGCGCAATCCGGCTTTGCTTTGGACTCTTCGAATACAGCCTTGGGATCGACCTTCCAGATGAGGTTTTTGAAAACCCCGTCTTCGAACGCCTCTACTGGGCCGCGGCCGATATGGTCTGCTGGGCAAACGTGTGTATTTCGCCTCCGTTACCCAATATCGCCATCTAACAGAGGCACTTCAGGACGTTTATTCGTATAACATGGAACAGGCAAAAGGTCACACGGGGAACAACATCGTCACCGTCTTAATGAAAGCTCGGGGTTGTGACCTGCAAACCGCCAGCGATCTCATTGGCGCACACTACGCGGAACTCATGGAGCGGTATCTCGCAGACCGCAAGCGGTTGCCATCGTTCAGTCCTCAAATTGATGCTGATGTGCGGCTGTACGTACGTGCGATGGAGAATTGGCCCATTGGAAACCTTGAATGGAGCTTTGAGACAAATCGGTATTTCGGTCCCCTGCACGACGAGATCAAGCGCACGCGTCTGGTCGTGCTGAACCTGCGAAGGGACGACAGTGATACCGACTCCGACTAATCTGTGTTCCCAATCCTGTATTCATTTTGGCTTTCGTGACTCGTTACTTTAGCATTTCATTTAGTATCATCTTCTACAGACACAAGACGCTTAGCTTCCACTTGAATACGCAACTCTTCTATAATGTCGAAATATATATAATGTACCCGTAAGAGAAGATTTAATGGTGGATGGGACAAATTTATCCTGCTCCTTACAAATGCAACATCCTTTTTTTTTCGAATTCATTTCAGTGCGCCTTTGGTACAGACAGAACCGTATGTAGCACCGCAATATCATCCTTTTGGTTCCCCAATAATAGTATTGTTAATGAATCCGAGGCTGTATGGTATTCTGTTTTTTTGTTGAAACCTGAGCGTCGTAGACATTTCGTTGCACCAACGACCTGCCATTTTGCGGTGCCGGGTGAGAACGGTCACGCAGAACAAAGACGCCAGCCGCCTGGGTGAAACAGGTGAAAGTGATGCTTGTTCTCGCCAAGGAATCACTCCGCCGCACTGCGGGAGCGACGGCAAAGGTTCGAATCACGAAGAAAGCGGATCTCGATTGCTGTGAGCAGTGGCCGTGAGAGGCAAAGGAGCGAGCAGCACCGCCTGCCCTGGCTATAACAATCCCGGACCGTCAGGTCCGTGCCTGCCAGGTTTTCTCAGGCTCGAGCGCGGGCGCGCAATACCGAAACTAGTATCACATTGGTGCACTGCCACGCAGATGTTTCATAATTCCGGAGATACTTGGACATAGGATGACAAAGTTGTAGACGAAACAGGTATGGATCCTGTACGCGGACCCTGGCTGCCAGAAACCATTTCGAGACGTTGTCCTCTGGGTCTCTAGATCAAAACTTGAAGCCACCCAGTTCACGTATCTGCGGTTCTGCCGGGAGAGCGCACCCGAGCGCACCCGAAACTAGGCTTAAGTTCCGTTCCATCCATCCAGTGCAGAGGAGTCATCACACAGTCAAACCTACCGGAGCCCTCCGCCAATCTATGAGCAATGCGCTATGTGCGGTCCCTCGTAGTAGTAAACTGAAGTGTTGACTGATGCGTCGTCATGCGGAATATAATTGCACTGCACCGACATGTTTCTATATGTGGTGGCACCTCCAATGAACACCGACACCGATACGCTAATGGGTGCGGCGTTGTTTGGTCATCATGTCTTCCAGTCCCTGGATTGCGCAAGGCAAGTTTGTGCTGGTGACCGAGGCACTGGCAGTCACGGTCGCGGAACGCGGAACGATGTAGAGTAACGAAACCTAAGGCTTAAGGCCAAATGACCAAATGAGGAATCGAAACGTAGCGTCTGTTCGGTTCGTTCCTGATGCTGCAGTACACTGCCCTTGCAGCTATGGCCGATAATCGCGCATAGCGGAGGTATTATGCTATAATGGTTACGATTTGATGTATGTTTTCATGTGACAGTGGTGGCTGTGTCGCAGAACATGTGGCGGGACACACAGAGTGTCCAATAACTCAGTATAGAACCTAGACTCGGATGTACAATCTCATTCCGAGGCTGTGGGGTGGGCTCCCACACCTTGTAAGAATCCAAAACCGGCTGGTTACTAGGCCGGAACAATCGCCGACCGTGACGAGGGAACACAAACCGTTTCTAACTGCGAAATCCCTTGACCTACACGTACAACCATCGCCCACGCTGCTCTACCCATGCTGTGAGCTCCTCAATTCCTTGAGCCTCAAAAGCTTCACGTAGTGAAGGCTGGTCATACGAGCTTTTCCCTGTCGGCGTAGCGACCGCGTAGTTCGCCGGATCATATGGCGAGAGAATGCCTAGTCCGCTTCCACCAACAGAGGTCAGGTATGGGCGAAATTCTGAGCTAGTGAGTCCCTCTGTGAGGGTACGCAAAACGCTGTCCTTCACGTCTATTACTCACTGTCAGAAAACAATCGAAGGGTTGAAAAAAGGAACCCACCATCCGGGATAAGCGTAACAGCGCAGCCGCCGCCGCCTGCGCCTGTCAACTTGGTGCTCAAGCGATATGGTTCTGCAGCGGTTTGCGCTCGGATAGTCTCGAGTACGGGATGAGAGACCCCAAGGGAAACGAGATGAACATGGTTCTCTGTGATGAGTGCGGCAAGGGCAGAAAGTAACGCGTCCCGTGGTAGTTCTGCGTCGCCAAGAGCGCGGTGAGCCTCATCGCTAATGCTCTGGATCGAGTCGAGGATGTATTCGACAATTGCGGGCTCCTGTGTCAACGCCAAAATAAGACCATTGGGACAGAGCGGGGTATGCACAACGGGGAAACTGACCGCGAGCTTCTTCGCAGCGACTCCAGCTACAAGTCTCTTTGTGTCCCGAGGGACACGGGAATCTGTCAGTAAGAACCGGAGTGATTTGAAGCTGTATCGGTATCAGGCCACCTCAGCAGTCTATCGCGGACATAACTACACTTTCAAACTTACCCTTGAATTCCTTCCATGCCACTCTTCCGTCCGAACCCAGGTCTGGTATACGCAAGTGCTCCGCCGAACACAGCGACCGAATTATCTACTCCGCTCGGATTTCCGTGCAGAATTTTCTCTGCGACAAAGGCCCAATGATTTACTTCCTCGGCAACTTGGCGTGGCAGAGCGCGACGTCCTTCATGAGACACGTGCACGTGACCAGGGTCGTGTGCTTGCTCATCAGGGGTGCGAGATGGCTCGGGGAGTGGGGGCAATGAGATGCGCTGGTGGAGAAGAAGAAGGGCCGTGGCAACGCAGGTGGAGAAGGAGGCGGAACTACCAAGACCTGCGCCAACAGGTAGTGTTGATCTCACGGCAAAACTGAATGATGGCCTTAACAAATGTCAACCCGAACTGCTTTATCGTCAAGTGTAGAGGGGCAGAAGAAGCTACCTTTCTCCCCCGTGTGTCATCACCATATACAGGTACAAGAACGCTACAGCGGCGGCCTTGGCCTGTGCGTTCTGATCTATGTTTAACGGGAGTCCGTGTTGTTGAATTGCATCGACCAGTCGTTGATCGAGTGCATCGGGGTGAGGGTCGCCCACACCAACGGACGTAACGGCATCCCACGGAAGGTCATCGAGGACCCATTCGTGCGAGAAGTTGTCCAGGTCGATGAAGTGCAACGAAACTTTGCCATCATGGCGGGGTGAGGACAGACCAAGCAACGCAAGCCGACGGAGGCTGCAATCGCAGTCTGCGGGAACATCAAATCACAGCTGTGAAAGCAATTTCGACCGTTACTCACAACACCATGAACGACAGCATGCTCTCCGAACAAGATAACTTTTCCTGGCGCGCTGACGAACCATTCGCGATCCTCTGTTTTCCTCGTCGCATGCTCATTATAGGCAAGTTTCTCTACTGCGCGGCTAATAGCGACTCCTCCGCGAGGAAGAGAAGCGCGCACAAACTGGTGTTGATCAGCTCCGGCAGAGGCAGTGATAGCCCCGGCCTCGAGGAGTGCATGCTCAAGATCATCGATGAGGTCCACCGGGTCTTCGATACCAACACACAAGCGAATGAGGTCCTCAGGCAAGCCACGTTCCGCACGCAAAGCTGGATCAATGGACGCATGGCTATTTGCATAGACATCAGAGTGACACAATGAAAGTCGAAAGATGCATTGCGTACGACATGACACAGGGCATGCTAATCAGAGAGTTGACACAACCGAAAGAGACCGAGATTCCCCAAAGACGCGTCGCACCAACAATGCGTTCAGACAGTGCTTTGTCCCCCGTGGTGAAAGAGAGCACTGCGCCATAACCGTCTGCATTGCGTTCATGAATATCTCGCCCCGGATGGTTACTTAAGCCGGGGTAGTGAACCTTGAAACCGAGCCGGTCTAGGGTTGTGGCCACAGCCATTGCGGAGGTCTGTTGACGGTCCATACGGATAGCAAGCGTTTTGACACCGCGCAAAAGGAGGAAGCAGTCGAAGGGGGTGAGAGCATTACCGATCGAGTTGATGATAAATGCTATTTGCTACGAGTATGATCCATGAACTCACCAGAAAGGAAAAGTAGAGCTAAGGACGCACCTTGGCTAGGTCGTCATCGTTGCAGGTAATGATGCCTGCCATTAAATCGTGGTGCCCGCTAAGGTACTTTGTCGCGCTATCGTACACCATATCCGCGCCATATTCCAGTGGCCTTTGCAGGTAAGGGCTCATCATAGTGTTGTCGACTACAACGAGGGCATCTGGGGCGCGTTGTTTGACTTCGGCGGCAATAGTCGCGAGATCAGCAACCTTTAGGAGTGGGTTGGTGGGGCTTTCCAAAAGGACCATGGCAGTTTTCCCTGCTTTGATGTGCTTGTGGAGATTTATGGGGTTAGTAGTATCAACATGATGCACGATGACGCCACCATGGGTTTTGAGATAGGTAAGTAGGCGATTCGTGCCACCGTATAGGTCGTCGCCAGCGATGATTTCATCACCTGGCTTGAGAAGACGGAGGATGACATCAAGGGCGGCCATCCCGGATGACACGGCGAATGCATGAGCTGCTGAGGATATCTTTGCGATGTGATGCTCTGTAAAGCGAATAAAATGTCCGATGCGTGGCAGAAAAAATTAGATACTCACCAAGATGGCTCCGAGTAGGGTTTCCACTCCTTGTGTAGTCGTATTGGCCATCAATGCCTTTAAATGTAGCAGTCTGGTATATTGGAATTGAACTTGAGCCGTATTGATCTTTTTGGTCAGGATTATCTACAGTTGCACAGAGGGTACCGAAGCGGTAAGGCTTGCGCGGACGAAATGGCGAATCTGGCTCTGGAGTTGGCAATTCGTAGTCTCTGATGAGACCTTGATTATGCGCTAGATGAGACATCGTTGGTGATAAGAAGGGGATACAAAGTTAGGCGTTCAGAGAAGGGACGGTCTTTCATTGAAATACTCGTGGGACTCGATGGCGAAATGCTTAACGATCTCCACCGGCTCGGCCGACCTTCTCGGCTCTTACTGCAGCTTACTGTAACAAAGCGATTTATTACAAGTTACTCTGCTTTCGACATGCCTCGAAGACAACGTACGCCTTGGCTCCTCTAACTATCCCACCAATCACACCCTCACGTATTCTCCTAGCCGTGAGAAGGGCTCAAGAGAGTCGGCCCATCGACGCAGAGACCATCGCAAAGCGAACCAAGCGACATCTTGACGAGCTTGAGGTGCGTTTGTTCCGTTGTGGCTCGCTTCCGACCCATTATCTCATGGAAGCCGAATTACGAATAGCGTTCTAACTATGCGGAGCCATCCAGCTCTTATCTCGGTATTGACGAAGACGATCAAACCGGGAAATCCGCCAAGGGCCGCGCACGTCAGACAGTCTCGGATAAACGACAGCCCCCTGGACCTAGCGCGAAGAGGAAGAAGACTAACATGAACATTCGCACAGCTATTCTCTACAGGAAAAACTTTGCCACGCTTATCGAGGAATCTGTGAGTGGGCCCACGTGCTATTTATTCCCTAGAGTACCTGTTCACTCCGTCGCGTCAGGGTCTCGCAAATCTCCCCTCCTCGATACCAACTTACCTTACTGCTGCCGCCGCACCCTCCAAAGAGCCCAAAAGATCTCTGTGCTCCGTCTGCGGGTACTGGGGAAACTACAAGTGTAAAAAATGTGCCATGCCGTTTTGCAGTCTCAATTGCCGGGGTGTTCACGATGAAACGAGATGTGAACGGCGTGTCATCTGAGCGCGATCACAATATCGCCGCATTGTATTCCAGCGTTAACCCTGGCATTAAGCCAATCTCTGTCCGCCGCTAGGCATGCTTGTCTCATGGCAGCGGTGCTCACCCATGCTCATCTACTCGGTTCCAAGCATTGTTTTTTCCCCTCGCAGTGTAATTACCTCCGATTCCCTGGGATCCCGAGTTACGTTGGATGATTACTTCACGCCCTGGGATATCCGCGTTGCCGTGCTAGCCCTCGCTGGAGCTAGACGCGCAACACTATGGACACGTCGTGAAATTCCCGGTTCGTCTGTGTGTCCACCTGCCCATGTGTCGGCAGTTACCTTTCAACATTCCAACTTTGATTGCATGTCCGAAGTATTGAACACACTATATCACAGCTTGAGGAATCTTAGCATCAGAGTGGAAAGAAGGCTGAGTACACGCGAGTTCTTGGCCACTACTAATATTGAGCTTGCTGTTGGCGCGCCATAGCTACGATAAACCCTCTGGGCTGGCTAAACGCACGCAACCTGCGTCCGGTCCTTGCGGCGACCCAAGTGGCTAAAGGAAATACATGAAAGAAATTGCGACGAATGGAGGGGAGGCAAGGGGGATTGGTACTCTGGGTCAGGCACAGACATGTTGAGGGATCCACGATAAGTCTAAAACTAGCCATCGTCCGTATGTTGTCTACGGTGACCCATCTACCTCAAACTTATCAATCGCACGGGCACCCGGATGGGATCCGGTGAAGAGTGAGTGCAGCAGCTTCAGGCCCGGGGCTGCAGTGTTGAGGGATACGCGTAGATCGAGTTGGCCTTGTGTTCGGGGGACAGTGGGTAACCTCGATCAGGGCATTCCATTCCGTCACAGTCAAGTGTCTAAGTTATCTGCGCTTGCATTCACTTTATATAGATACACGAGATTACGGACCATGTGTTGCTAATAACGACAAATGCTACAAATGCTGAACTTGTACAAAGCATATTAAAGGGAGTGCAAGATCATTATAGGGAACTTATGAGTCTAAATAAGTTTCGCTAGCTGGACTGTATTCTTCCCAACATTCGTGGAGAAATACGCGTTCTTGAGGAAGACATCCCCTGCCAACCATTGGGTTGGGCCATTAAGCTGAGCCCCACGAATCCCTGAAATACAGTCCCCAGTGCGGTTGTTCCGATCAACAGGCGCGAACGTCAGGTCACGAGAGTCAATCGCGAAGGACTGCCCGCCAAATGTAAGCGCAAGACTCGCTGTGCTCGTGCACGGTAACGTGAAGGTACCGTTACCCTGGTCTACAGCGCCCGGGATGGCCTGGTGAATGACTTGAGCGTCTGCTTGGGGCACAAGGAGGAGGGTGGTGCCAGTATCCAGAATCGCGGTACGGCCAGTGAGACCGAGATCTGTTCCATTCACTGATACAGCATCGACTGCCCCCTCCCAGAAACCGTTCGCGTTGACATTGTTAATTGTGACTAGGGTTTTTTGGTCGAATTTGCTGGTGTCCAATCCTCCCAGAGTAACTTGGCCGTCGTTCTTTTGATCGGCGAGACGCGAAAGCTTGAATGACGTTATGGCCTCTTGAATCAAGCCTGCCTTGGCAAGGGATTCCACAGGAGTCAGGGTTCTTTGTTCTGAGAGAGTGCTCCGAGCCACACCCATGATGCCATCGAAATGTGTGTTAGAAGACGAAAAGTCGACGGTTTCTTGGTTGGCCACGCCAAAGGTGTGATTAGGAAGCTGCAATCCAGCGACGACGACGTTGTCTGTGATGACAGTTCCGGCCACAGCTCCAGTGCCATAGGTTACGTGGAAAGGGTGGTGTGTGTCCACGAGCGAAGATGAGGACTGCGGTCCGAGAAACACGTGGTTCCCCTTCACAGCAAAGAGGGATCAGCATGGCATAGAAGAACCGCTCTAGTGACGAGCTTACACAGTCGGTTCCGTTTTCAGATATACACCCCTCCGCACCGACCCAGAGATCAGCAGAGCCAGAATCCATCAGGAGATTGAACTCGCGAGGTGGAGTGCCCATCTGGACAATGGCAACATAGCCTACATCATTGTCGTTGATCGCAAGCCCCAGTGAGTTGACAGTTTTGGGAGTGATAGCGGCGGTGAGGGTGCCGTTCTCCAAAGCTTGCTCGTCCACGGGACTAAAGCCTGCACCAGCCGCGTCAGCAGCTAACACAGGGGCATCTACGCCCGTCTCTCCGCTGCTGGCATATGGCACGTGAGGACCATGAGGAGAGAATGAACGAACGAAAGATCACGCACGTGGGGACCACGTTAGGACCATTGTTATTGCCGAGTTTGGCACCAGGGTAACCAACACGGGCTGAGCCGCGACCGGCAATATGGGCCTCATGGACCATGCGTCGATCGAGAAGCACTTCGGTAGAAGGCACCTTGCGACCTGTCATATGGGCGAGGCGTCTCTGGGAGCGAACATGGTGCATTTGGAGGAGCTGTTTGTTTGCATGAAGATAAGTCTAACGTGCTCTGGAGAGTGGTACTGACCATCTGAGGATGAAGGTCGTGTCGCGTAGGAGCCCGCTTGAGGGGCAGCGTCACAATTCCAGTTTGTTGGCGTGTTAGGGGTATAGCATAAGTATCAAGAGCAATCGCAAAGAGGCTTCCCAGAAGCAAAATGAAGGAAGAAGTGAGTTGCATGACGATGGACTTAAAGACTGTGTTATTCAAGAAGCGGAGAAAAGGCCCAGCCTATAGAGAAAAAGAAAAGGAGTGGTGGACTAGTGGGGGTGGAAACATAGAGACGCAGGGAAAAGGCCTTTTATACACATTCTGCGAGAGTGTGGCAACCAGAAGGATGGAAAGCTAGCCACAGCCACATGTGCACACTCCGTGTGTCGAGGAGGCGTTGTTTTGTTTGTTTTGTCAAACAATGGCACGCGGCAGCTACTTATTCCGTAATGAATTGGCTGAGGGCCCATATCCACGCCTTAACAGCACGGCAGTAGAACAATAAGGGTGTTGGGGGCACCCACCGCCATTGTACGAAGCACCGCAGGTACTCCAGCATTACTGAGGCAAAATCATCAGAAATTTGAACCATCCGGGGAAAGTGCTGACGCCTACAGTACCTGCAAAGGAACAAGTTCAGCAGAGTGTTGACTTAAGAGGTTCATGATGGTTCGTATTCGGAACCAATAACCTGCCGGACACGTGGACCTTTTGGTTGCGCAGCGGCACTGTCCGGTCGCCATAGCTATGGCTCGTTGATCAAGGGTTTCTTGGAGCGAAGTGATCGAACAAAAGGATGAGCATCAAAGACGCTCGGCAATTGTGGGAGGGGGCCAAGGCGGCGAGGATGAAGAATGTCGTAGCACGGCGACGGAGGAGATCCTGGCTTTGGCTTTCTGAGTCGCGTTGCTATTAATCAGCAGGCGCCCGAGTATTCCACACTGTGGAGTGACGGAATGGCCTGACTTTTTTCAATTTCGAAGGATAAATAAATAAATGCGGTCCCGGGCTGGGCGAGATGGGTTGCCCGCCCGTGATTTACAAATGGACCTCGTCCTAAGCACTGCAGATGAGTATCTCCTCGACAAGGCGTGGGCTTTCATTATCCCAGCATCTGTCTTCGTCACCCCATCGCAGGTGGTTAATATTTCCCAATCAAGCCTCCCTTCGATTGCGTTCCCCGTCTCCCTTCAGAAAACATCGTGGCATCGTCACCTCGTCTCCCTCTTACCACATCCTCCGCTACCATCCACTTATGATCCCTCCATTCTCACTCCCGTTTCTGCATGGCCTCGCGACTACATCCCCCGCCAGCTTATCTCTCTTCCCGTCATAACCTTGGTCGGCATATTTCTCCTTTACTTCATCTTTGCTGGCCTCGCCTACCAGTACATCTTCAGCCATGACATGATGAACCACCCTCGCTTTCTCAAAAATCAAGTCAAGCTTGAAATCCAATGCAGTTTACGCGCTTTCCCTGGAATGACCCTCCTCACCCTACCTTGGTTTCAAGCCGAAGTTCGAGGATACTCCAAGCTGTACGATAACGTGGATGACTATGGTCTTGCTTATTTGATATTTTCAGTACCATTGTGAGACACGCTGTCTGATGTCCTCGTAGGCCTTACTCTGACATTGGATTTATAGTTTCCTGGTTTTCACCGACTACGGCATCTATTGGGTACATCGTACGTTGCACCATCCGTTGATTTACAGATACGTTCACAAGCCGCACCACAAGTGGCTTAGTATGTCCTTTCCTTCGTCGCTCTGCTTTTCTCTCACCGCCCTCCACAGTTCCTACTCCCTTCGCTTCTCACGCATTTCATCCTCTTGACGGTTACCTGCAATCTGTGCCTTATCACTTATTCATCTTCGTCTTCCCGTTGCATCGTTGGCTTTATCTAGGCCTTTTTGTGTTTGTGAACTTCTGGAGTATCCTGGTACGTTTTCATTGCAGTCGTTCTGTCGTCCCGATTATAATGCAACGCGACAGATTCACGACTCGGACATGATTACCGGACATCCCCTCGAGAACGTCATCAATGGGCCAGCGCATCACACCCTACATCACCTCTATTTCACCGTGAATTATGGGCAATACTTCACTTGGGCAGATAGATGGGGTGGCTCTTACCGCCAGCCGGCCTCGGAACTCGATCCTCTCCTTGAGGCACTTGCTGCCAAGGAAGCCAAGAAAAATGACGCAGTCGGAAAGGAGGAATAGTTCATGATGATAATCGACCAACTGACCATACATTCAATGTTATAGTATGCATATCTACCAACCTACTAATGCGAGTGTTACAGAGGACGGATATATACCGTCAGGGTGGAATCGGTTGAACGGAAACCGATCAGCTCACAAAACGGGAAGTAAACCAATGTGGTGCATGAAACTTGGCATTCGATCTGATTGGTCGAAGCATGATACACAGTCTCCATTGATGAACGCAAGGTATGCAAACCATACATTTAGGCAGGATACAAAATGCAGCATGCGAAAGTGTCGATTAGAACAACGCAGCTCACTACCGTTTTGTCGCACGTTTCTTCACCTCATCCTCCTTGACCGGGTGCAACATGATTTTGTTCGGGTGTCCGGGAGTATTACCTGAATGACCCTTTGACCAGTCGTACGAAATAGCGTACGCAAAGATCGACCCGTTGCGACTGAACGCAGATGAAGGAACAGGGCCAGGGCACGGGTCGAATGCTATTACACACGGTTGTTAACAAGCTGGAAAGATGACGTGTAAAAGAGTTTAATTACTCTTCAATCGTGTGCGTGAGTCTTTGTCCCAAAAGTTGATTGTCCCGTCAGACCCTGTTGTACGCAGTGTTCAAAAGTAATGGTACAATTGCAGGGTGCAAATCTTACCGCAGGTGGAGAATGTACCGTGTATGGGATGGAAATTGATGTCATTCACGGCAAACACGAGGGATTGGTCTTTCGCTGCTGGTGTTTGGTCACGGCGATGGCATTTGAAAGAAAAGTTACTCCTATACATAACTTGCTAATCAGCAGATCGCTCAACGGAAATCGGGATGAGAAGGTACGGACTGTGAATCCTTCTCATCGACATATCTAGGGCCGGATGCGGTATTAGTCATAGGGGAGGTGACGAGGGTAATAAAGGAGTTATGCGGGGAGAACATACTGGATAGCTACGCGACCCTCTACACTGCCCATGGCGAAACCAGTGCTGTTAGGAAAACAGGATATTACGCGTGTTTGCCACTTTAATGGCGACATCATGGTCTAGGGGGTGGTGTCAACTCGGTGACACGCACAAACGTCCGACAGTCACACCTTGTATGGGGTCGTGGGGTTTGTGAGATTGAAAATCTGGACATGGCGCTCTGCGGTGCCGACGACCATGAGTGGGTACGAGACATCGAGCGTGTAGCAGCGCTCGGGCAGCTGCACAGTCGAGACAGGATTTGATGTGCGCATGTCCCAATACTGAGGCGAGGAACAAACGTCAGAGCTTAGCAAGAAGAGGTGAACGCAGGCTACCTTGATTGTTTTGTCCCACGAACCGGTGGCAAGAATGCTGCCCTGGGGTGTCTCGAGCCACTTAACAACCTTGACCGGCGCGTCATGTTGGGCGACTTGCTGCGACTGTCCTGTCTGAATATCGTAGAGACGCGCAGCATTATCACCACCACCAGAGATAACCTTGGTTCCCTCCTGTGAAGCGTTGGTTGAGAGAAACTTGACGCGATGTTCACCAATGTACTTACTTTATTCCAACAGACTGACAGAACTGGCGCCTGATGCGCATACATTGCCTTTCCTTGCGTCTGGCCATTCTGCCCTACCTCATATATTCGCACCTATGAGAGCCATCAGAGGACAAATGTGAACGAACACAACAGACGCAGCTGACATTGTTGTCCCAGCTCCCAACGGCAAGGAAATCTGCGACGGGACAGAAGGAAAGAGAAGAGATCGCGTCGGGGGGAGGATCTGCGACTTCGATATCCTTCTCTGGTGAAGACGAGACGTTTGCGGTCGTGGAACTTGTCCCGAAGAAAGCCATGGTTCAGCAAGAGTTGTCTCGAATCACGCGCGTCACATCGACTTAAGTAAGCGATGAAGCTCCAACTAGAAGACCGCCTACACAGGGGCGTATCGCGCGTATCAACTCAACCTCCCCTAAAAGTTCCACCATAAAGGTTATTGAAATGCAAGTGGTACATTAGAGATCGCTGTACAGGGGAAAACGGCCAATGTCATAGGACTCAAAAAACGACGAGCCTGGGACTCGAACCCAGAACCGCTAGCGCCGGAAACTAGCACGCTACCATTGCGCCAGCTCGCCAGCTGAGATTCGTCATTCAAAGTACATTGTCAAACAACACGCGAGGGCCTTCGAGCCCTTCTATGGACCCACGACTTCTTTGCATGCGCCGCCGCCACCGCTACACGGCCAATTGCTAAGCCCCCGTTATGGCGAAATACCGACGGCGCGCGAGCATCGGGTTGTGCGCCTCGCACCTTGTTGGACCACGAGCTGTGGTTCTTCGGCCGCTACGGCCGCTAACGCCGATACGGCAAACATGTGATGCGGGCCTTTTGAACTATGGGCAACTGGTGGGCTCGGTTCGGCTAAATGAACTGGCCCCACTACGGTACATAAGTCTGTCAATCGTGGCATGGTCAGCCATCCAACTGTCCCCGATCATTAATCGGCCCCTCTTCAAAATTTAATACTCCATACCTTTTATGTCTGCAACGACCCGTGATGACGAGGTTTCCCCTGATGAGGAGACTCCCCTTCTCACTTCAGAACGGGGTTTGAACAAACCCCCCACTCCTATTCCCTGGGCTCAAGTCTGGATTTTGCTGGTTCTCCAGCTCGCAGAACCACTTACGTCCCAGGTCATATATCCTTTCACACCAGAGGTTCGTCACTTCGTCCCGACTCTGTTTCATTCCTTCTCATGCATCCTCGATAGTTCGTCCGTAATGTTGGGATTACTCACGGCGACGAGTCTCGTGTAGGATTCTATGTTGGCATGATGGTATGCGCTGGAGTCAATCTGTCCACCCATCTCACATAACTTTCTCCAGCAATCCATATTCTTTGCTACTCAAGCCCTTACCGTATTACACTGGAGTAGGCTCTCCGATGTCGTTGGCCGGAGGCCAATCATCCTCATGGGACTGTTCGGCCTATCCCTATCCATGTTCAGCTTCGGGCTCTCCACTACTTATTGGGGCGCGGCTTTCAGGCATGTATATAAAACACATATCAGTCTCTTCATCCCTCTCTAATAATCCATCGTAGTCGGAGTCTCAATGGGGCTCTCAATGGCAACATTGGCGTCATCAAAAGCATCGTTGCGGAGATCACTGACCCCACAAACCTTCCGCAGGTTTATGCGTATATACCAATTTCTTGGTCCACCGGTGGGGCGCTCGGGTGAGTGAGACGTCCTCCCAATGGGTCAGGAATACCGACCAATTCTTGCAGCCCGACGATTGGAGGCTCACTATCGCACCCAGCGGGAGGTCGGTGTGGAATCCAATTTCTGTTTGACTTCGATCCACGTTTTCACTTCAGACAGTTCGTTCTCCCGTAACTCTTCGCTCTCTTTTGACAAGAAGACCTCAACCTTCGACGTTCGATCACGCATCCATAGATGACGCCGAGAAGCCATATTCGCTGCGCCAGTTGATGACGCGGCGGGTGCTGCTGTCTGTGATAAACTATGCGACGCTTGCGCTAGTCGACATCGCTTATCGCGCGACCCAACCTCTGTTCTTCAGCACACCCATCGGTAGTGGTGGCCTCGGACTCGACCCACCATCGATAGGTAAGATCCTTGCGTCTTTTGGCGCACTCAATGGGATCTTCCAGGTCACTTGCTTTGCGCGTGCCCATTCTCTGTGGGGCACGAAGAGGCTATTTGTCGGTGGACTATGTTGTGCGATCCCCGTGTTTGCGCTCTTCCCCGTGATGAACGCCTTGGCTCGTGCTTACGGTGTTGGGCCGATCGTGTACTCTGTTGTGGCTCTTCAGGTCGTATTTTCTCTTGGTCTGAGCTCGTGCTACGGTATGACGTCGTGCCTACTAGCAATGCAGTACCGCCGAGTTAATCTGGGTTTTACAGGCTGCATTTTCATCTATATCTCTGCTGCATCCCCCAATCGTGCATCTTTGGGTGCGACAAATGGGATCGCCCAGCTCCTGGTCTCAATCGTGCGCGCGGTTGGTCCTGCGACCACAACGACGCTGTTCTCCCTGTCCTTAGCAGAGGGATATATGGGTGGTGGATTGGTCTATGTCGTGCTCTTAGCAGTCTCACTGGTCGTGGTCACCTTCGGGACTACCCTTCCGCTGGAAGTGTGGCGATCATGAAGACCCTGCGCGCAATAGACGAGTCGCAAGAAGTTGATGACCACCTGACATACAAGTGCGTAACTTGATGTCTATGATTTATGGTTACCAACGCCCTTGCAGATAGGAGGAATGGAGGAATGCTGTTGCAGAGTACCTTTTTTTTTGAATAGATAGGTGGTTCCGTAAAAATCCTCACATTGTATGCTTGGTGATG
>WNFC01003681.1_pt1 | contig 16608 bp, 20 predicted proteins | sample 5400541 | NCBI WGS metagenome assembly WNFC01 (sample SAMN13153342, study PRJNA577476) | soil metagenome | isolation source: 120 cm saprolite under Douglas fir tree site 2 hole 2 replicate 1 | place: USA:California | collected 2015-04-18
TGCGATAAAATTGCTCTACTACTGTCCCTCCTGTCGTCCCCATAAATCTGGAGTTTGGATGCGTCTGCCCTTTTCCATCTTCAAGTTGAGGGCAGCCATTTCGAAGCGCGTAACCTGCGCCCGCGCGTCTGCATCCAACGCTGCATAGTTCGTCAAAATGTACACTCGAATCCTCGTCGTGGGCTTCCTTGCGATTGCGCATTTGGTGTTCCCCGCTCCGGTTTCCGCACAATCTAACGAGGTCCGTATCGAACGGTGCGACCGCCTACCTGTTGTCAAAGTCCACGTCGGCGCGACGGAGATGCGATTTTTGGTCGATACTGGTGCGACCAGCATCCTCAATATCAAGTCCTTCGCTGGAGGCAACACCAAGGGAATTCAGATTACTTCTTGGTCGGGCACCGCATTCACCAACGCACGTCAAGTCTCCATTCCCGACCTCACAATTGGCGATCATCACCTGCGCAACCTCAAGCTACCTGCAATCGACTTGAGTCCAGTGGGAGACGCTTGCGGTGGCCCAGTTGACGGCATTCTTGGTGTCGATCTACTCGATGAAATGGGAGTCACCATTGATCTCAAGCGTCAGGTGCTTGAGTCCAATCCGTCCGATCCGAAAATGATGTACGCGGATATGGAAAAGTCGATGCACTCCTGCGTGACAGCGTTCAATGAGGGCAAAGCCGCAGAGTTCGAGGAATGCCTGGACCCAGATACCGTCATGTACACTCCGGATGGAGAATTCGTGGGCCGAAAGAAAGTCCTCGAATACTTACGCGAGCGGTATTTCAAGTACGCCCCGGACCTCTGCTACAAAATCAAGATGCACGAGGTCCAGACCTACGGCAACGCTGTTTGGTATTCCTACGACTATTCTCTCGACACGCCGAAAGAGCACCTCACCGGACATGGATTCGCTATGTGCCGCAAGACCGAAGGCCACTGGCGTATGCTCAACCTACACAACTCGCCGCACGAGCCTTGATTATCGAACATGCCCGGACTGTCGCGTTCAGTTTGGCGGCTACAGCTAGGACGTGCGTCGTGATTCCTGCCGTGAGGCACGCGGGCCGAACCGCACGAACAGCATGAACAAGAGGGCGAGCACGACAAACATCATCACGCTGGCCTCCGGGCCGACTGAACCGCCCGTCAACCATCTTGGCCCCTGTAGCGTAGAATTGAGCAAGTGTCCGTAGGAGGGAAACCCGCTGTTCGGAACTGAGTAGATGAATGTCTCGCCGTACACAAAACTGGCGTGCAGACCTAACGCAAACCACAAGTTGCCAGTTCGTCGTAACGTAAAGCAGAGGAATAGGCCAAACAACCCCGCCGCCGCACCGCCCATCCAATTTTCCCCGCGACTGCCGAGATGAACGAAGCCAAAAACAATAGAGAGCAGGACTGCCGAGGGCCAGAACCCCATAGCCGTAGTCAAGGTGAACTGGGGGTAGCCACGAAATAGAAACTCTTCGAAAAATCCAACCATGAGGAACACAATCGCCCACCCAACTCCGTACCCCACCAAACTACCGCCGTGCAAGGCCAGTCCGCCGAAGGAAAAACCCCGTCCTGCAAAGATCAGCACCATTACGCAGGTAACGGCCAACAGCCCCCATGCAACGCCCTGCCAAAAATACCGACCAAAGACATCACGGCCAGGAAGACCATAATCGCCGAGCGAGCGTCTTTCGATCCTGCTCATCACGCTGACAGCGACAAGCAATGACAGCACGAACTGGAACTCTGCGATCAATGCCGCTGAGACGACTAACCGCCCCTCCCGAAGAGGCTGGACCATACGATTTAGGGTCGGAATATGCATAACCACTTCTCTAAATCCCAATAGGCAGGAAATCAATACGGCGAGGAATATCAGCAGCCTCCATCCGGCACGTAGCCCCTTTGCGCCCAGCCACAAGCCCTGAAAGGGAAGCGTCCGGCGCATAATTCTTGGGGCGCTCATACTCGCTTCTCTTCCATCCGCAATTTCAGAGCTTCAAGCTCCTGCTTGGTCATGCCTTGCAGAGCCATCGCCGTGGCCAGATACAAAGCGGGAACGTGTTTCATTTTGCTGCCGTGTGCTATCTGGCGACGGAGTTTTTGTACTTCTGGGTCAGCGCCCACTTTCAAGAACACTTTATACGCATCGGGGATGGGCAGAGTCTTTTCAATCAGGCCATGCTTAACCAGAATGCGATGATACGAAGGTACTGCCGATGCAGGCGGACGGGTCTGCGGAGCGGGCTTGTTTTGTTTTCGGTGTTTCATTGCACCATGCTGACACGTTTTCTCAATGCGGTCATTTTCTTTGATGCGGTCCCAAAATTGTCTGAACGGAGTACAATCACTCAAGGAAATGGAAGCCAACAATGAAGGCCGAAGACAGGTACCCAATAGATGCCAAGCTCTTCCAGTGCCCGGATTGTGGGCAAGTCTTGGGGCCTGCCACGCCCGCGCAGTTACAGGCAACCGCTTGGCCGTATCATGCGCTGTATTCTCTTCGGCATCGCCGAGCTTTGGAATTGCAGGGGATACAGAGTCGGAACGGATAGCGGGCACAGCACCAATAAGTTTCCCGGCAGGTTTAGCAGTTCCTTTCCTTACGTAGCTTCCTGTACGTAATTCCACTTGCGAATGCAGTGCAAGGGGCGTGGAGAAGCTGTGGGAAACCTGTGCAGACCGTCCTGCCTCCCCTAGACTGGCTCCTTCGTTTCCGCAATGATGTCGTTTCGGAGAGCTTGTTATGAGCAATTACGCAGAGAGAGCAAACGATATTGCGAGGGCTGTCCAACTACTGCGGCAACATGGAATGGCTGTGGGTTTCCCGATGCAAACCGCCGAGGGGGAGATAATCTTCCCGGTGGGCACAGATTTTACGCTGACCGCAGACCAGATGCTTGGACTCCTCGAACGTGGCGAACTGGACGCTGAAGGCGTGCGCAGATCAGTCGAGGCGCAGGCATCGGCTACCCTCATGCGCAGGCGAGCTGCATCTTCGTAACGCGACGCAGCCCTTTTGCGCGGCATTTTCTTAAAACACGTCCCCGCCGATTTGTTTGCTTTCATCGCCAGCTCGTTTGGGAGTTCCCGCCGAGCAAGTTTGCGCCAAACGGGAGACTGTTCGGTCGCAGTTTCATGCCACGCTAAGGCCGGGAATGATTCCCCCAGTTGACCGAGCAGTCCGCGAATTCTAGACCCAAGCAAAAGTCTCCCCCTATTCTTGTTTCACAGTAAACCACTCTTCCTAGTCGTGTAAACTCACCCGTCAAGGGAGCAATAAGCGCCTGTTCACCAAACCGCCAGAACCGCTTACTGGTTGTGCGAGCACCGTGGGGACTGACGTTTTCCGTTGTCGTTCGTTCACCGGAGCGGGGTTCTCTCAAGCTTGCGAGGTAGACGGGAACTGATACGGGGAGGCGTTTCTCAATTCTGCCATCGAGAAGCTTCTGTTCGAGTCTGCTCCACTTGGCAGTAGCGTTCATAATTTTACTCACTCTGCCTGCGCTCCGAGTTCTCTGAGCCGGATATTATGTCGGGCTGTGGACGAGGAGGGGGCGTCCGTCATTCCCGCCGGGACAGCGTGGGCTAAGACGCGTCGAGAAGCTGTTCAATTTAGAACACCGTGTTGGAATTGTCGTAGAAGTAATCAGGAAATCACCTGAGCTGCGATTGCAGTCTTCTAACGCTTGATGAGTGTGCGGACGCCTTACGGTTGCACGGGGAGAACGGATCATTCTCGGCAAACGCCTGGTCCTTGAATTTACGGACAGAGAAAATCACTTTTTGTCCCGGTTCGAAACCGTGACGGTTCTTAACGTCGGACGCAATGAAGGGAACCTTGGAACCGTCCGCGCCATCAATAATTCCAAATCCCTGCGTCGTGGTGATGGGAGAACGACACAACTGGTGTGGCGGTGCGTGACAAGCAGCCAGATGCAAGGCGGGAAAATGAAGAACAGGTTCATGCCCGGTGGATGATAGCTTCATTTATGGCTTGAGCTATGCTTGTTATCCACTGCTGATTGATCGAGTTTAGGGGAGTCGTTTCGCCCGACGCGCTAGCAATTCGTAAGTGCCAGATAGGTTTTCGTCCGCGATACCAAAAGTAGCCGATTGCTGCGAAGACTGCGCCGAATAACGACATACCAAAACTCCGATTACCGAGTCCACCCAGAAACATCAAAACGCCAATCCCCATGAAGAGAATCGGTCCCAACATACTGGGATTCTCAACTGTTGTCGAAACCGATGTGATGTTTGCCATGGAATAGGTTGTGTTAGCAATGATGACTCGCTTGTCCGTAACCCTCACGCCGCTTTGGTCAGAGTAATAGGAAATCTCATCGGCCATTTTGCTCTCCCAGAAAGTCAATCAATCGGCTGCTGTTACTTGACTTCAAGTTTGAATTTGTCCGGCCCCTTGTCTAACACAACAAAGCGGTACTCCCCCTGCCGATTCCCATTATTTGCTGAGAGCAGGTGCGGCCCAAGTCTCAATTGAACCTTCGTCTTGCCACTGGAGACCGTTTGCCCGTCAAGCGTCGCGGCAGCGGACTTTGGTTTCACTTCGATCTCGACCGCCCTGGTAAGTCCTGCCTCAGACGAAGTTAGGTTACCCTCGGCGATACGCTGTATCTGTTCAATACGCGCTGGATACCAATTTTGGAATTGTTGATAGCGTTCCTTGGTCGGGTCGGCGCGTGACTGGAGCAAACGTCGCGGCGGTCCACTCTGTACGGTGTAGGCAAGCGTAGCAGTGGTGTTCACTCTGCTCAGAAGCTGAGGATGACTTGAGCATAGGACTTCCGAAACGCCGCCACCATCGGCTGCGCCGGGGAACATAGCGAGCCACTGAAGTGACTTTGACATTGCCGATGGATCGCCGGTGTCCCGGTACGCGAGCCATGCACCTAGCTCATCGGCCTCCGACTCCATTTCCTGTTGTCGCTGTGCCCCAAACATGGTCTCGCTCGCCAAGAAACCCGCCGAACGGAAAAAGGCACCGAAGCGTGAACCTGGATGCCCTGTCGAGATCACTTGCTCGAAATCGTGTACTTCCCGCATTCCTGCATTGATGAAGTCATCGCAGGCCAGTACGAGGGGACGAATATCGGGGTGTCCCAGGATGTTGTGTGAAGTTTCATGGGCGAGAACTCCAATGAGGCCATTCTCTCCAGGATTCAACGACCCATACTGCCCCATGAACTCCCCAATCTGCTGCCGCGAATAGCCGAGTTCGGCGAGCACTCCTTGTGGAGCCAAATACCAATTGACCAGACCCGCGTGAAACGTCACGTTCTGTCCCGTCGCAAAAGCGTTCGGGACCGATATGGCCGCGATCCGCACGGTTTGCATTGATCCTGAATTCAGTTGCGACAGAATGCGCTGTGAGTGCTGTTCCAGCCACACATTGAGACGTGCGTCTTTTACAAATTGAAACTGAGACAGCATCTCGTTCTCAATCAATGCGTGGGCCTGATTGAACTCATCTGGCGGTGCCGCCAGCGCCTTGCATGCATTTTCATTTGTTTGATAGCGGCGCTGGATGGCAAAGGCAATTTTCTTCGACCAATCACATTGAGATTGCGAGCTACTGGCACCGAGCAGTATGAGGCAGGTGAGGATGACCGCCTTCTTCATGGTTCTGCGCCTCTGTCGTTTCACGGTATGGCATGGCTTCACAGGCGTCCATAGTCCGGCACTAGCCTTGTCGCTAAATAGTTACTTTAATTGATTGAATGTATGCTGAGAAGGACTTGAGGGTATGATAGCTGCCCCGCTGGTTCAACGCTTAATTCTTTCGCAGGAGCGCAGGTCTTTTCATTTTTTTCAGTTGGCTTCGATGATGGTGAACTCGCAGTGCCAGCCTTTGGTCCCACCTTCATGGGTTTCGGTGAACTTCAAGATTTGCAAATCAGGACCGCGAGGGCCCTGTTCGAGTGGCAGTGGTTTGTGTAAGTAGGGCAAAACAGCGGAACACTCGTTTTCCGAGATTGCAGGCTGAACATTCCCTGCCTCGTAGAGATAGGAGAGTCTACAATGCGTTTTGTAGTGGATTCCATCTTTGCGAAACACGTAGCCCTTTTTCTCGTCGTAGCTCTCAAGAATCCACTGACCGCTTACGTCCACACGGTCCACGGTGCGTGTGCATCCGGCTAAAATCAGGGTCAACAGAATCACCTTCTTCATGTAGGCGGCCAAGTCGCATCCCTGATTGTACGGCTAAAGCGTCTCTCGGCTCCAAAAGGCCCCAATTGAATAAAGGCGGCGGCGCTCCGTCATTTCTTGCATTAAGTTGCTACAATGCGGCTCAGGGAGAGTGCATACATGACTCAGGTCGAAACCATAGCGCCGCATCAGATTAAAGCTGCGTGTCTTGATTGTCCTGACTGTGGCAGGGAGAACGTATTAGGTCCTGTCTGCGATGAGCACAACATCCCGTTGCTGTTGCAGTTCTTTTCAACTCCGGAGCGGGCGACAAGATGTAAGTATTGCGGAGCGCGATTTGGGTTAAAGGACTACGACATCGAAGTTCGCAACAAGAGCGCGGAAACTTTGGCCGCACTCCGCGCACCCTTCATCTTGCCGCAATAGGCAGCCATATTGGCCGCAACAGTTGCCTGGGAGTATCCCGCAATGTCTGAAGTCGCGCTGCAAGAAAAGATTCTGGCCGCACTGAGGTCGAACGCTGACAGATGGCGAAATATACCGATCACAAAATCGACATCCGAAGCGCATACTATGTTCGACCTATTGGGTGATAGAGGAGCATGGGCGGGATTTCGACCTTCAAACCGAAAAGGTGTTGGTGAAAGGGAGTTCAGTTCTCTCGGTCGAACTGTTTGGCGGGTTGAAGCCGGACATCGTAGTATGGTCCAAGCGCTCGGCCCAAAACCGCATCGTTATCGAAGTAAAGCAGGCAACGAAACCAACGCATGAGGAAAACGACGCTTCGCAATTCTTGCGTTACTTTCTCCACCTTCTCGTCACATCAGACTCGAGACCGAAGGAAAAGGCCGACATCGGCAGAGGATTTCTGGTAGCGGCCCCCGTCGCGTGGTTTGAAGATCGGAAGCTCTCCCGCACATGGCATCATCTTGTTAAGCACTACGGCCCGCTTGCCGGGACATTCCACATAACCCTCGGCGAACTGCACGCCGACAGCATTTGAGATTCTCCAAAGAAATGGAAGCCAATCCCAAATATATGGACACTTTAATGGTAGGTTGGTTCCCAGTTGTCACTCTCATTCTCGGCTATGTACTGAACTCCGTGTCCGAATCCATTCGGCATCGGCGCACTCTTCAGCGGGACCGCGAAGCGAGAGAAGCGGAGAGGCGGGACAAGGCGTTTGAGCGCGGCGTCACTTTCCAGCGTGCGACACTACTTGAGCTTCAAGATGCAATTATGGACCTCATGCGAACGTCCGGCGTTATGCACCACAAAGACTTAATGGCTTTCAAGCAAACCGGACAGTGGCAAAAGCAACTCTATGGCGAAGAACTCAGCGAGGCAAATCGCGTAGCAATGGCGCGAACCACAGTGCTACGGGTGCGAGTAAGAGACGCGACAGTCCGCGAGTTGGTTGTGCGGCTGAAAGGCTACTCTTTTGAGACTTCTAAGAGCAAGACGCCCGAGGATAGCGACACACCCGCCTATCAAATGGCGAAAGTATTCGAGGAGTTGAACGACCGGATCGGGGAGCTATTCCGGGAGCTTGACGAAAAGGATTTAGCGCCCCTGAATTCCACGCCACAGTAACACGACTCTTGGGCACACGCAGAAATAGAACGACGGCTCGGGACAACTTTGGGATATTTGGCCGAGCGGGAATATCGCTGATTTTCCGTGTAAACGACACCAGACAAAGCTGTTAGTGTTTTCTCCCCTACTCTTTGCAAGTAGGGCGTCCAAGCTTTCGTCCCCGCGGCAATGACTGCGTTCATCCATGTGATCGAATTTCTGACTGCGCCCGTGTACCCGCTGTGTACCTCAAGCAATGAAATCTACCCATTGTGGTGTTTTTTGGTGTTCGGCAATAAGTAACGCGAGTTATGTGCTATCAATTGGCCTTAGGGGTTCGAATCCCACTCGTCTGCCAATTCTTCAACCAAGACAACGACCGCCAACAGCCAAAGAACGTGGCGTGGTACACATCGCGGTACACAATAGCGATGTCCAAGACTGTCTTGCAATGACTTAGGATACCGTCCGTGCTCTTGTAAGTCGTTGCAAGTACTTATGAATCGCTCACTGTCACGGCAAAGATATAGCGTCGCCTCCCAACTTGGCACTACCGACGAAACTGGCCCGTGCTCGCACGTAGTCGATACTTCCCACATCGGGACTTCTGGGCCGATTTGCGGAACAGCACCTTAATACCAAATGAATTGTCCGCTCGGGTCCCGAATCGTTCAAAGAGCTCGGGCGCGATCATTTCCCCCGAAACACTCTCACGATACAATCGGACAGCCACTCGCGGCCTCTGTTTACCGGGAACCAGACATAAGGACAATTTTCAGACGCCAGGAGCGGCAGTTTCACTGCCGGCATGGTGCGCCACGAGATGTGCGCGGGCAAGGGGCAGTTCCGAGCAAGAATCGGTGAAAGCATGGACAAGCGATATCAAGTGTTCGTCAGCTCGACGTTCCGTGACCTGATTGAAGAGCGTCGTGAAGTGATGCAATCGCTCCTCGAAATGGATTGTATTCCCGCCGGAATGGAGCTCTTTCCAGCCGCAAATTTAGCAGGCTTGGAAACTTATCAAGCGAGTAATAGATGAATTAGATTACTACTGCCTTATTATAGGCGGTCGGTATGGCTCTACTGACGAACGTGGCCTTAGCTATACAGAAAGGGAGTACGACTATGCGATGAAGCTCGAATTGCCGATCTTACCGTTTCTCCATGCCAACCCTGATGACATTCCCGCGGGAAAAGTAGATCGCGACGAACGGGCCGCGAAACGGCTTCGACAATTCCGGGAGAAGGTGGAGAAGCATCATCATTGTAAGTACTGGGCGGGAGCCGAAGATCTTGGTGGCAAAGTCTCACGCGCAATGGTCCAGATATTCAAGTCGACGCCTCGCGTAGGATGGGTTCGCGCTGATCAAGTCCCGAGCACAAAGACATTGATGGACCTCGAAAAGCTTCGGCGGCGCAGCGAGGAATTGCAGGCTGAAGTGAATCGACTCCAAAAGACCTCACCACCACACATCGACGGGTTGGCTCGTGGCGGGGATCTCGTTCCATTCAGCTTCTCGTATTACCTTTACACCGAACCGGCCCCAACAAATCCTTCAAAAAACACCGAAAGGCGACGACGAAAAGTTATCGAGCCTCTCTCTCTCTCTTGGGACGCCGTCTTTGTAACGATCGGTCCAACAATGTTTGGTGGCGAAGGAAGCTGGAGTGTCGGTCATGCCTTGGAACAGAGGCTCGAGACAATCAAGCAGTCTGATTCAGAGTTCATGCGAAGTGAAGGGCATGGCGTGGACGTTGCGGAGCCAGATGTCCTCGCAATCCTTACCCAATTTGCATCTCTTGGACTCGTTGAGGTTTCAGAGAAGGCCGAACGTGGACGAACCGAGACCCAGTGGCGACTAACTGCTCATGGCAAGGACCAACTCCTCCGAATCGCGGCGATCCTACGGCCTACGGGGCCTGGAATTCGGCAGAAGAAAGCTAGTGTACAACCACGAAGGTAGCGAGTCCCCGAGAACGCCGGACCACAACTCGATTCGAGGCCGAAGAAGAAGGCGCAGCGCAAACTCAAGTCCCTCAGCTCCTGGATGGTTGGCAACGCGGAAGCTGGCCGGAAACGGGGTTCGGGGAGAGACCACTCGTCACGTCCTCGAACCGAACTTCTGGGGAGCGTGGCAAATTTATTTGTCATTCATCGGGGAGCGAAATCGTCGATCAAAATTGTTCGAGTCTGGCGACGCCGAATACCGCATGGAATCGCTCGCAGTAGATGACGGTTAACGCAATCCTAACCCTACGCGGGCTACGTCCGGAAGCCGCCCAAGGTGTTGCTCGGCATTCTGATGTTTTGTCTTGTTCTTGGCCGTGCTGTTCGGCGGTCAGTAGGAATAGGAAGAGCTCCCAATGTTGATACTAATTATTGCTCGCCATTGCTTTAGCGGAGCGACCGTCTTCCGAGAAAAACCCTTGAATTGCGATGAACTGTTGGAGCCAGCTTCCTTGTTCTATTCAGTTCGACATGATTGGAAGTCTACAAGGCCGCTAGGCGGTCGACGGTAAGTTGGTTCGGAAGATTCGCGAGGGAGCGGAGGAACGGACGCGGATTGTTGAGAACGCGGGAGGCGACTAGTCCCCCTTCGATGGTGACCACGGCTTCCTGAGCTCGTTTGCGCGCAATGGCAGGACTAAGGCCCGCATCGCGGCTCAATCGCGCGAAGGCGTCGATCCAAAACTCCATGGAGCGCCGTGCGTGCGCACGCGTGGAAGGGCTGTCCGCGAGTGTCAGCGTGTCGAGCAGGCACCACCGCCGGCCGGAATCATAGAACTCGCGAAGGCGCCGGCCGATTTTTCGCGCACGATCTCGCGGCCGTCCCTCTTCTGAAGCCGGCTTAAGGACGTATTCCGCAAAATGCCGATCGACCGTCGAGAGGATGGCGTCGACCATCTCCGCTTTGCCGCCCGGGAACCGATGGTAGAGACTGGCCTTCACAAGACCAGTGGCTTTCATGAGGTCTGAATAAGAAGCGCCGTCATAGCCTTTGCGGCGAAAGACATCGGACAAACCCTGGAACAATCTTTCGTCTGATATCTTAGCTGGGCGCATGAAACAACCCTCCTGCCCTTAGATGACCTGCATTTCGTTCAGGTTAGACCGTACGGTCTAATTCTCCTCTGCCTTCGACTAGGCCGCAACTTTTTCCGTATCCTTTTGCCAGCAACCGCATCAGATTGCCTATATAGACCAGTCGGTCTATTACAAAAATAAGGAGGAACCTATGAAGGCGGCGATTGTGATCTTGTCAGACCCCAAGAATGGACTGGAAGAGTCGGCTGGTCGCGCGTTCAATGCCCTGTCGGCGGCGTACGACTTCAAGCGGCAGGGAGAAGACGTAACCATCCTGTTCCAGGGCGCGGGAACTCGTTGGATCGACGAACTGACCAAGGCGGACCATCCGTTCCACGCGCTGTTCGAGACCGTGAAGGACAAAGTGGCCGGAGTGTCTTGCGCCTGCGCAAGCGTGTTCGGCGCCACGGAAACGGCAACGCGGGCGGGCTACGAACTGGTGAAAGACAACCCGGTACCGGGGACTCCAGGGCTACCGAGTCTCCAGAAGCTGACGCGCGAGGGATACACGGTACTTAGTTTTTGAAGATGTGCACAAACTCACAAACCTGAAACACCAAGAGAATACACGAGGAGATCGAAAAATGATTCGCAGATGGTTACAAACGGCATTGCTTTCGACGGGATTGGCAGTAAGTGCGGGCGTTGCAAGCTCGCAGATGAAGGACGCTGCGGCGCTAGATGTGTCGCGTGTGACCTATCACACGACGCAGGTGGATGGCTTGAAAATTTTTTATCGTGAAGCTGGACCGAAAGATGCACCAACCATTGTCCTGCTGCATGGGTTTCCCAGTTCGTCTCACATGTTTCGCGAATTGATTCCTCGGTTGAGCGACAAATATCACGTTCTGGCTCCGGACTATCCGGGCTACGGGTACAGCGACGCGCCGTCGCGTGACCAATACGCGTACACGTTCGACCAACTCGCGGATACCGTCGATCACTTTCTCGACCAGAAGGGCATCACGAAGTATTCGATTTACATTCAGGACTACGGTTCACCCGTGGGATTCCGGCTGGCAACGCGGCATCCCGAACGCGTGCAAGCGATCATCACGCAGAACGGCAACGCCTATGACGAGGGCTTGTCTCCATTTTGGGCGGAGTTCTTGTATGCGTACTGGAAGGATCCCAATCCAACAAACGAGGCCAAAGTGCGCCAGTTGCTGACGCTGGACGCAACGAAACTCCAATACCTGCAGGGATTTCGACATCCGGACGATGTCAGCCCGGACTCATACCTGTTTGATCAGGCCAAGCTGGACCGTCCAGGCAACGACAAAATCCAACTCGCTCTTTTTTACGACTACCGTAACAACCCTCCACTCTATCCGGCATGGCACAAGTACTTACGCGACAAGAAGCCGGCCGTGTTGGTGGTGTGGGGCAAGAATGATCCGGTATTCGCTCCGGCAGGTGCGGAGGCCTTTCTTAGGGATGTACCGAATGCTGAACTGCATTTGCTAGACACGGGACATTTCGCGCTGGAAGAAGATGGCGCAGAAATCGCGCAAATCATCCGGGCGTTTCTTGCAAAGAACATTCGTTGAGTGATTCAACGCTGGAGACCAAGGCGGCGCGGCCGAAGTCACAATCCGCGCTGCCGGCTCTGGCGTCGGGGGAAATAACTGCGAGGAACTACAAAATGCATGTGAAGGAAATTTGGCGCTATCCCGTGAAATCAATGGCCGGCGAACGTCTCAGCGGCGTCCAAATCGACAAGCTTGGAGTGGCCGGTGACCGCAAGGTGCTTGTGCGGGGTGGCAACGGCCATGTGGTCACCTCGCGCACGCATCACCAGTTGCTGGGTCTGAAGGGTACGCTCGGTGCTGATGGCCAACCCCAAATCTCCGGTCAGGTCTGGGATTCCCCCGAAGCGCTGGCCCTCGTGCGAAAGGCAGTTGGTGCGGATGCCGAGCTGTTTTACTACGACGGGCCGGAGCGTTTCGATGTTTTGCCACTTTTGGTCGCGACGGATGGCGCAATTAGCTATATGGGTTTCGATAGTCGGCGTCTGCGTCCGAACATCATCGTTGGCGGAGTGGAGGGCCTTCAGGAACGTGAATGGCCCGGGCATCGCTTTCGAATCGGCGAAGCCGTCATCCACGCCGCCCAACTGCGGGGCCGCTGCGTGATGACGACATACGATCCCGACACCTTAAAACAGGACATGGGCATCCTGAAGAGCATCGTCCGCAAACTCGGCGGGGTGATGGCCTTGGATTCTGCTGTTGTGTCCGGTGGTCTCATTCGAGAGGGCGATCTGGTGACGTTAAGTGATTGACTGAGCTTCTGTCCACGAACTACGTTGAGGCGATAACTCCTGGGTGCAGGATTGGGTGCAACTAAAGAGGAAAGAATGGCCCCGATTTTCCTGCAAGCGACACCTAATAGGGCATCTAGATTTTGGACCGATTCAGTTGTTAACCGAAGAGTGTTAGTTCGATCTAATTCGGGGAGGCAGCATCATCGAGCACTGGCCGTTGATAACAGACAGCACCAACAGAAATAGATAGTGAAACGCGGTAGCGTTTACCGATCCTACGCCGCTCAGCCAGCGCGTCAGACAAGTGGGTCACGGTCCAGAAACGGCGTTCGGGGAAATGAAGCTTTGCGTTGGCGTCGGTCCGATGTGTAACGCACTCGCCGGAAAGGTGAAATCAAACCGGCTCCGATTAGGGTCCAATAAGTGGTGGCAAAGAGTCCCTTAGAATGCCAATGACGGACTGTCAGCACCGTTAAGTATGATTAAGTTTCAACAGGCTGCCAGTCTGTCACAGAGTGCAGATCACGATTTCCTATCCAATGGATTGCCCTGACTTCGTTCCACTGAGCCGAAGGTGCCACCCCTGAAGCTCTTATTGTCGCCTTTTGTCGCCTCGCAAAACTTCTACACTACACATTCTAAAACAGTTGATTGGTAGGGGCGGTGGGGATCGAACCCACGACCTTCGGCTTAAAAGGCCGCTGCTCTACCACTGAGCTACGCCCCTAATTGGGTTTCTAGCATCTTACATGGAAAAGATTTAGCGCGCATCCCGCACCGCAAGTGGCTGGCGCTGAAAGATGCGGCGTCACAATCGGTGTCACTTCGTAATGGCCTTGTCGAGACGCGAACTTACGCGTTAAGGCACATAAGACTCTGCAAGCCGCACCTTCGAGCCGGAGTCAATTGCGTGACCCTTTGTCGCGTGGCACGTCTGATCGCGGATGTTATTCCGGCAGATTTTCTAGCTATCGATAGACCGAGAAGGAGATTCTCTCATTGGCGAGCTTCAATTTGCTCCCGCTGAGGCCTAGCTAGGAGCGCTGCCAAAAGCCCGCACGCAGCCGCGAAGGACAACCACAATCCAGGAACGGCCCGGTTCCCCGTGCGATGAATGAGATAGGTGCTGATCGCTGGTGTAAAACCACCGAAGACAGCCGTGGCCAGACTATATGCGAGCGAGAATCCAGAGGTCCGCACATCGATCGGCATGATCTCCGTCAAGAAGACAACCATGGCACCGTTGTAGCTGCCGTAGATAAAAGACAACCAGAGTTCGACTGTCAGAAGGCGAGTGAACGAGGGCTCGCGCGTGAGCCAGAGCATCGCCGGATAGGCCGTAACCAGCATCAATATCGTGAAAGCGAATAGTAAGGGGCGCCGCCCGATCCGGTCAGATAGGGCGCCCATCACGGGAAGCCAGAAGAGGTTGGATGCACCAACGCATACAGTCACCACCAAGGTGTCAATGTTTGCCAGATGCAGCACCGAGTTGCCAAACGTCGGCGTGTAAGCCGTAATCATGTAGAAAGAAACGGTCGTCATCGTAACCATCATCATTCCGATGATCACCACCGCCCAGTTAGCCGTCAGCGAACGGAATATTTCCGAAGTTGTCGGCCGGTGCTTTCGCGCCACAAATTCATCCGTCTCCTGCAGCGACCGCCTCAGCCGGAACAAAAACGGTATGATCCCACACCCTAGCAGCAGTGGAACGCGCCATCCCCATGCAGCCATTTTCTCCGGCGGTAGAATTGAGCTGAGCACCACGCCTACAAGCGCGGCGAACATCACCGCCACCTGCTGGCTGCCCGACTGCCAGCTCACGTAAAAGCCTTTGTGCCCCGGCGAAGCAATCTCGGACAAATAAACCGACACTCCGCCCAATTCCATGCCTGCCGAAAATCCCTGCAGCAGCCGCCCAATCAGCACAAGGAGTGGAGCCAGCAACCCTATCGTCGCGTACCCAGGTGTGCATGCAATCGAAAAGATTCCCAGCGACATCAGCGTCAGCGTCAGAATAAGTCCGGCACGCCGGCCGTGATGATCCGCATAGGCCCCGAGCACAATCGCGCCTAGCGGCCTCATCAAGAATCCCGCCCCAAACGTCATCAGCGACAGCATCAGCGACAAGAATGGATTCCCGCTCGGAAAGAATGCATTCCCAATCGCCGTCGCGTAATACCCAAACACCATGAAGTCGTACATCTCCAGAAAATTCCCGCTGGAGACACGCACGACCGACCAGATTTTTGTTTTCCGTTCTTCGGAAAGGCTCATAAGATTGAGTGCTTCTCTACTTCCTGGCCTCTAGTTTTCTAGTTTACCCTTTCCTCCCCGCCATCCCCCGCCTGTCATTGGCGCCTTCCGCATCCCGGATCGTTTTACGGGACCGCGCGCAGCGAGAACTCTGCGCCATCGGGGGTGCCGCACCCTTCGGTTTTAAGGTGTCTAGTCCCAAGACATGCCTTACATTCCGTCCCTAGACATCCTTTACACAGGGACTGGGTTTAGGTCCAGCGATCCGAAGGTCGATTTCTCGAAACAGGGTGGCGCAGTAGTAGACCAGCACGCGGTGTTCGACAGCCACCAATTGCACCCATTCACCGCACAGCGCTTTGCTGATCTTCCACTTGCGATCTTTCACCTCGATCTTTCCTTGCGGATCCACTTTCAGCACCCAAGCTCCGGAAGGATATTCCCAGCGCGGTGGTTGCGCATCGTAGCGCCGACAGCTGGGACACCACACGCTGGCGGGAGTCTTCATGTGCAACGCTTCGTGCGGCCGAACATGGTTGTGCTCCCAGCGGTAGGCGTCCAGCCAAGCTTGCAAATGCTGCCCAGGAAAACCTCTGCGGTTCAGCGCTCGCTGCAGCGACCCGTGAAACCGCTCGACTTTTCCTTGCGTTTGCGGGTGCCGTATGCCGCTCCAGCACAATCGAATCCCTTGGCGCATCAACCACAGCGACAATTTGGTTCGACCCGATGGCGATTGCTGGTTCCACCACGGCGTGCCGTGATCCATCAACATGGCTTCTGGAACGCCGCAGCTATAAAACGCTGTTTCCAGTTGCTCCCGCACGGGTTGCCCATCGGTGTTGCCGTTGGCCGCCAGAAGGATCACGTAGCGGCTATGATCATCGAGCACCGACAGAGGACCGACCGGCTGCGGCCATCCCTTAGGTCCCTTGAAATCCATCTGCCACAATTCATTGGGCTGCTCGCGCTCAAAGCGTTGTAGGGCAGCCGGGTGTTGATCTGCCTGTTTCACCAGATCGTGACGCAGCAGAATGCGATGGATCGTGTTCCGCGCCAGCTCAACACCTTCTCGCGCAAGAACAACTCGCAGTTTCCGCGCACCCCAGTCGGGATAACGCAATCGCCCCTCGATTACCCGTTGTTCTAGAATCGCGTCCGTGCGCCCGGGGCTAGCGAGGGGCTTGCGACTGCGCTCCGCAATCCCTTGCACGCCGTGCCGCTGATACCGCCGCAGCCACAAGTATCCCGTCGG
>WNFC01011877.1_pt1 | contig 16606 bp, 17 predicted proteins | sample 5400541 | NCBI WGS metagenome assembly WNFC01 (sample SAMN13153342, study PRJNA577476) | soil metagenome | isolation source: 120 cm saprolite under Douglas fir tree site 2 hole 2 replicate 1 | place: USA:California | collected 2015-04-18
TCCGGCAATATCTGCCGCTGCACCGGTTATCAGAACATCGTCAAGGCGATCCAGTACGCCGCCGCCAAGATCAATGGCGTCCAATTCCAGGAGGCTGCGGAATGAACGACATGACTCCCACGCGGGAACAACGCGAAGCCAAGCTCGAAGGCATGGGCTGCAAGCGCAAGCGGGTCGAGGATGCCCGCTTCACGCAAGGCAAGGGCAACTATGTCGACGATTTGAAACTGCCGGGCATGCTGCACGGCGATTTCGTCAGATCGCCGCATGCGCATGCGCGGGTCAAGTCGATCAACAGCGAAGAGGCGCTGAAGGTGCCGGGCGTATTGGCTGTTATCACCGCCGAGACTCTCAAAACCGTCAACCTCGCCTGGATGCCGACCCTCGCCGGCGACGTGCAGATGGTGCTGGCCGACGGCAAGGTGCTGTTCCAGAATCAGGAAGTCGCCTTCGTGGTCGCCACCGACCGTTATGCGGCCGATGACGGCATCAACAAGGTGGTGGTCGAATACGAACCGCTCCCGGTGGTGATCGATCCGTTCAAGGCCATGGACGCGGATGCGCCGGTGCTGCGCGAAGACCTCGCCGGCAAGACCACCGGCGCGCACGGTCCGCGCAAGCATCACAACCACATCTTCGAATGGACGGTCGGCGACAAGGATCTCACCGACGCCGCGTTCAGGAAGGCGGATGTGACGATCAAGGAGATGCTCTCCTATCATCGCACCCATCCGTCGCCGCTGGAGACCTGCCAGTGCGTGTGCTCGTTCGACAAGATCAAGGGCGAATTGTCGATCTGGGGCACCTTCCAGGCGCCGCATGTGATCCGCACCGTGGTGGCGCTGATCGCCAAGATCCCGGAACACAAGATCCACGTGATCTCGCCCGACGTCGGCGGCGGTTTTGGTAACAAGGTGGGCGCCTATCCCGGTTACATCTGTGCGGCCGTGGCTTCGATCGTCACCGGCAAACCCGTAAAATGGGTCGAGGACCGCATCGAGAACCTCACCGCCACTTCGTTTGCGCGCGATTACCACATGACCACCGAGATCGCGGCGACCAAGGAAGGCAAGGTCACCGGTCTGCGCGTCCACGTGCTCGCCGATCACGGCGCGTTCGACGCCTGCGCCGATCCGTCGAAATGGCCGGCCGGCTTCTTCAACATCGTCACCGGGTCCTACGATTTCCCGGTCGCGCATCTGTCGGTGGACGGCATCTACAGCAACAAGGCGCCGGGCGGCGTCGCCTATCGCTGCTCGTTCCGGGTGACGGAGGCGGCCTACTGCATCGAGCGCGGCATGGACATTCTCGCCCAGAAGCTCGGAATGGATCCTGCGGAATTGCGGCTGAAGAATTTCATCAGGCCGGAACAGTTTCCGTACCATTCGGCGTTGGGCTGGGAATACGATTCCGGCGACTACCACACCGCGATGAAGAAGATGATGGAGACGGTCGACTATGCCGGCCTGCGCAAGGAGCAGGCGGACCAGCGCGCGGCGTTCAAGCGCGGCGAGACCCGCGAGATCATGGGCCTCGGCGTGTCGTTCTTCACCGAGATCGTCGGCGCCGGTCCGTCGAAGAATTGCGACATCCTGGGCATCGCGATGTTCGATTCCTGCGAAATTCGGCTGCATCCGACCGGCGCGGGCATTGCCCGGGTCGGCACGAAAAGCACCGGGCAGGGCCATGAGACCACCTGGGCGCAGATTATCGCCACCGAGATCGGCATTCCCGCCGACGATATCATGGTCGAGGAAGGCAACACCGATACCGCGCCTTACGGGCTCGGCACCTACGGGTCGCGCTCGACGCCGGTGGCGGGAGCCGCGATCGCGATGGCGGCGCGCAAGATCAAGGCCAAGGCGCAGATGATCGCCGCCTACAAGCTCGAGGTGCACGAGGGCGACCTCGAATGGGACATCGACGGCTTTAAGGTGAAGGGTCTGCCGGAAAAGACGATGTCGATGAAGGACATTTGCTGGGCGGCCTACAACTCGGTTCCCCCGGGCATGGAGCCGGGCCTCGAGGCGGTGAGTTACTACGATCCGCCCAACATGACCTATCCGTTCGGCGCCTATATCTGCGTGATGAACATCGACGTCGATACCGGGGTCTACAAGATCCGTCGCTTCTATGCGCTCGACGATTGCGGCACCCGCATCAACCCGATGATCATCGAGGGCCAGGTGCATGGCGGACTGACCGAAGCCTTCGCGATCGCGATGGGCCAGGAAATCCGCTACGACGACGAAGGCAACGTCGTGACCGGTTCGTTCATGGACTTCTTCATGCCCACGGCTGTTGAGACGCCGCACTGGGAGACCGACTTCACGGTGACGCCGTCGCCGCACCACCCGATTGGCGCCAAGGGGGTCGGCGAGAGCCCCAATGTCGGCGGCGTGCCGGCGTTTTCCAACGCCGTCAATGACGCCTTCTCGTTCTTAGGGTCCACCCACATCCAGATGCCGCACGACTACTGGCGCAACTGGCGGGCGGCGAAGAGTTTGGGAGTGTTCGCGTAATCCATCGTCATTGCGAGCGCAGCGAAGCAATCCATGGCTCGGACACAACTGTAATGGATTGCTTCGTCGCTTCGCTCCTCGCAATGACGACAAATACGGTCTCAGGCCCTCATGGTGAGGAGCGCGTCTTCGCGCGTCTCCGGACGATGCTTCGCATCGCCTTGAGAACCATGAGGCCACGGGAGGAGCGACAATGATTCGAGCGATCCGGAGAACGCTCTGACAATGAAAGATAGCGAGGAGATCGCGCAAGCCTTCGCGGCCAGCGGCTATATCGCCGACGTCGAACTTGCGACCGCGATTTCGCTGATGCAGTTGCTCCGGCGTCCTCTATTGCTGGAAGGCGAGGCGGGCGTCGGCAAGACCGAAGTGGCAAAAGCGCTGGCCGCGGCGCACGCGACCGAGCTGATCCGGTTGCAGTGCTATGAGGGCCTCGATCAGTCATCGGCGCTTTATGAATGGAATTACCAGCGCCAACTGCTGGCGATCCAGGCGCATCGGGGCGGAGATGCCGACACGATCGAGGATCAGATCTTTTCGGAAAAGTATTTGCTGGAGCGGCCGCTGCTGGCCGCGATCCGCCGCGACAAGCCGCCGGTGCTGCTGATCGACGAGATCGACCGCGCCGACGACGAGTTCGAGGCGTTCCTGCTCGAACTGCTGTCGGACTTTCAGGTTTCGATCCCCGAACTGGGAACGATTTCGGCGACCACCATTCCGCATGTGATCCTGACCTCGAACGGCACCCGCGAACTGTCCGACGCGCTGCGCCGCCGCTGTCTCTATCACTATGTCGATTATCCCGACGTCGACCGCGAGGCCCGCATCATCATGGCGCGGATCGATGGCGCCGGCGCCTCGCTGTCGCTGCAGATCGCGCGCATGGTCGAAAACATCCGCAAGGAGGAGTTGCGCAAGGTCCCCGGCGTTGCGGAGACGCTGGACTGGGCGGCGGCGCTGGTCGGGCTCGATGTGCGCGATCTGCACGACGCCCCCGAGGTGGTGCAGGATACCCTGATGTGCCTGCTCAAGACCCACGAAGACAAGTCGCGGGTGACGCGTGAAGTAACGGAGCGGTTGCTGGGGAAGGTCGCATGAGCTGCTGCGGCACCAATCCCGGATATGACGAGCTCGACGAGGTCTCGCGCCTGGTCGCGACAAAACTCGCCGCGTTCCTCAAGACGTTGCGCGACAACGCCTTCATCGTCGGCCTGCACGAAGGCCGCGACGCCGCGGCCTTGATGGCGGCGGGCTATGCCGAAAAGCCGGCCTTGTTGCGCTCCGCGTTCAAGCATCTGTTTTCGGCGCGGAAGTCCGACTGGGAAAAGTTCGATGGGCTGTTCGATGCGTTCTGGCTCGGCAGCCGCGTTAAATCGCGATCTCTGACGGTGGGCTCGGCGAAGGCGGCCAACAGCCCGTCGCTGAAAAGCCTGCAGGACAGCAGATCCGAACGCAGGGGCAGCGAAGGCGCTACCGACCAGATTCCTTCCGCTGACGACGCGCCCGAGGCGCGCTCCGGCGAAGGCCGCATGGAAGGCGCCTCGCGTGCCGACAACCTCGCCGAAATCGATTTCCGCAACATGGCGGATCCCGAACAGATCGGGGAAGCCCATGCGGTCGCGGCGCGGCTCGCCAAAACCATGCGGACGCGGCTGACCCGCCGCGATCTGGCGCGGCGGCGCGGCTATCGGCTCGACCTGCGAAGGACGATCCACAGCAATATCAGCCATGGCGGCGTGCCGATCAGCCTGGTCAAGCGGCAGCGCAAGGAGAAACCGCTGCGTCTGGTCATGCTGCTCGATGCCTCCGGCTCGATGAGCATGTACACCGCCGTGTTCCTGCGCTTCATCCACGGCGTGCTCGATGAGTTTCGCGAGGCGGAAGCGTTCCTGTTTCACACCCGGCTCGCTTACGTGTCCGACGCCATGAAGGAAAAGGATGCAGGCCGCGCGCTCGATCGTCTGTCGATCATGGCGCAGGGGGCAGGCGGCGGCACCCGGATCGGCGAAAGCCTGCAGACCTTCAACCGGTGGCACGCCGCGCGCGTGCTGCATTCGCGCTCCTGCGTGATGATCGTATCCGACGGCTATGAGACCGGCGATGCCGCATTGCTCGGCCGCGAGATGGCCGCGCTCGCAAAACGCTGCCGCCGCATCGTCTGGCTCAATCCGATGCTGGCGTGGCGGGGCTATGCGCCGGAGGCCGCGGGCATCAAGGCCGCATTGCCGCATGTCGATCTCTATGCGCCCGCCAATACGCTCAAAAGCCTGACCGAGCTTGAACCCTATCTGGCGAAACTCTGAGGGAGACGCCAATGACCGCGCATGAAGGTGACATCACCTCTCCCATAGGGAGAGGTCGGCGCGTAGCGCCGGGTGAGGGGTTACGCTCTCTCGTTAGAGCGGCGCCCCCTCACCCGATTTGCTTCGCAAATCGACCTCTCCCCGGTGGGGAGAGGTGACCGAAGGATAGACGCCAATGACCGCGCATGTTGAAGTGATGGAGCTGGTGGCCCGGCTCAAGGCCGCCGAGGAAACCTTTGTTCTCGCCACCGTGGTGCGCACGGTCTCGGTGACTGCCGCAAAAGCCGGCGCCAAGGCGATCATCCGCCCCGATGGCACCATCGTGGCGGGCTGGATCGGCGGCGGCTGCGCCCGCGGCGCGGTGCTGAAGGCCGCGCGCGACGCGCTGGCGGACGGCGAGCCGCGCATGGTCTCGGTGCAGCCGGAAAATCTGCTCGCCGAACTCGGCGTCAAGCCCGGCGAGAACCGCGACGGCGTGCGCTTCGCGCAGAACATGTGCCCGAGCAAGGGCACCATGGATATCTTCGTCGAGCCGGTGCTGCCGCATCCCTCGCTGGTTATTCTCGGCGTCAGCCCGGTGGCGCTGTCGCTGGCCACGCAGGCGCGGCAGCTCGGTTACCACGTCACCGTGGCAGCACCCGCCGCCGACCTGCTGGGCACGCCCGACGCCGATATGCTGATCGACGGCTACGCGCTCGGCGGGCTCCACCAGGCCCGGCGCTTCATCGTGGTGTCGACGCAAGGCAAGGGCGACGAAGCCGCCCTGCGCACCGCGGTCTCGACCGATGCCGCCTATCACGCCTTTGTCGGCAGCCGCCGCAAGATGGCGGCGCTGCGCGAAAAGCTGATCGCGGAGGGCATCGACGCATCGGCGATCGACCGCATCAAGGCGCCGGCCGGCCTCGATCTCGGCGCCATCACGCCGGAAGAAATCGCGATGTCGATCCTGGCCGAAATTACGATCGAGCGCCGGCGCGGGCAGCGCATCCCTTCACCATGATCAGCAGACAGGAACCCGGCACATGCAGATGAACGACAGCCAGCGCATCCCCGCGTCCAAAGACAAAGTCTGGGCCGCGCTCAACGATCCGCAAGTCCTGAAGAAATGCATTCCGGGCTGTCAGAACCTCGAGATGTCCTCGCCGACCGACATGACCGCCACGGTGGTGTTCCGGGTAGGACCGGTCAAGGCGACGTTCGGCGGCAAGGTGACGCTGTCCGACCTCGATCCGCCCAACAGCTATCGTATTTCCGGCGAAGGCTCCGGCGGCGTGGCGGGCTTTGCAAAAGGCGGCGCCACCGTGCGCCTGGAATCCGAAAGCCCTGATGTCACGATCTTGCATTACGAAGTCGACGCGCAGATCGGCGGTAAGCTGGCACAGCTCGGCCAACGCTTGATCGATTCGACGGCGAGGAAACTCGCAGGCGAGTTTTTTGCCTCGTTCGGTGCGGTGGTCGGCGGCGAGGCAGCGGCGCCCGCGGAAGCGGAGGCCGCGCCGAAGGGCTGGCTGGGCAAGCTGACGGGCGCCAATTAGTATTGTCGGCAATGCTGACTCGGGCATCGTAGCCCGGATGAGCGGAGCGATATCCGGGGACGGACGCGACGCCTGTTCTCACCAGGAGTCCGTACCAGCCTGGCGATTGGCAGCGTGCGAAGGCGGGCGAGCTGCGCGCACGGATGTCCCACGCATAAATTTTGGCTCTTGAATATATTCCATTAATGGAATATATTACCTTCGATGGCCTGGGACGTCGAGCACACTGACGAATTCGCGGAATGGTACCATGGCCTCAGCGAAGCGCAGCAGGATGACGTGACTGCCGCGGGATTGCTGCTGATCGAACAAGGGCCACAACTGCCCTTTCCCTATTCGTCAGGGATTAACGGATCGAAGCACGCTCATATGCGTGAGTTGCGTGTGCAAAGCGGCGGACGACCGCTGCGAGTATTTTACGCTTTCGATCCCAGACGGTCGGCGATCCTGCTTATTGGCGGCGACAAAACGGGCGATGATCGCTTCTACGAGCGAATGGTCCCGATCGCCGACCAACTTTATGATGTGTATATCGCCGAGATTAAAAAGGAAGGATTGATCCCATGAGCGGACACAGGCCCTTTAGCGAACTGACCAAGGACTTCACACCCGCGCGCCGGGCACGTGTGGCGGCAAAGGCTGCCGCGCTGCGCGAGGCGATGACGCTCGAGGAGCTACGCAAGGCGCGTTCTCTCTCGCAAGAGGAAGTCGCGGAAGCGCTCACGGTTAACCAGCCCGCCGTAGCAAAGCTTGAAAAGCGCGGTGACATGCACGTGAGCAATTTGCGCCGTTACATCGAAGCGCTCGGCGGCACGCTCGAAATCACGGCGCGCTTCGACAAGACCACCGTGGTCATCAGCAATATCGGCGAAACGCCGTAGTTACCTGTCGTATCAGTATCAAGTCGAGGTGTTTGGAAAGACGATAGCAGCCGGCACGTAAATGCCGGAATTGCTTTCGATCCGGCCATCACTTTCGGTTATGCTGCCGGGCGTCATCTTGCTGGACTGGAGCATAGACCGCCATGACCGAACAAAGCTCATCCGATTGGCTTGGCCTGTCAGGCCGTGTTTGCGTGGTGACCGGTGCAGGCGGCGGCATCGGCCGGGCCGTCGCGTCAAGTCTCGCCCGGGCCGGTGCCCGCGTCGCCGCCATCGATCGCGACGAACGCGGCCTGGAGGTGACGGGCACGGAGTTGCGCGACCTGGGCTGCGAGCATGTGATCGCACGCTGCGATACCTCGAGCGCCGAGAGCGTTGCCGCCGCCTCCGAGACGACCATGGAGTCTCTGGGATCATGCAGCGTTCTGGTCAACACGGCGGCGGTGTTGCGTCCCGGTGCGCTCGAAACCTTGTCGCTTGCCGAATGGAACGCCGTTCTCTCGGTCAATCTCACCGGCTACTTCCTCTGCGCCCAGATGTTCGGCCGGCAGATGCGCGGGCTCGGGCGCGGCAGTCTCGTTCATGTGGCGTCGATCGCCGGCAGCCACGCGCAAGGGCTGAGCGGCGCATATAGCGTCAGCAAGGCGGGTGTTGTCATGCTGTCGCGCCAGCTTGCGAGTGAGTGGGGACCGCACGGCATTCGCAGCAACGTCGTCAGTCCCGGCATGGTGATCACGCCGATGAGCCAGTCCTTTTACGATACGCCGGGGGTCACCGAGCGGCGCGCCGCTGTCGTCCCGTTACGGCGGATTGGCATGCCGCAAGACATCGCTGACGCCATCCTGTTCCTGGCCAGCGACCGCTCGTCCTATGTCAATGGCGACGAGATCACGGTCGATGGCGGCTACGTCAACATGCTGATGAACCTGGTGCCGCGGCCGGGTTTTGACGAGAAGCCGGGTTAACCGCCACGCCACGAGCTCTGAGTGTCCGGTTAGCACCGCTGCCGTTGGCGATGACCGCACAAGGCTGCTCAGGTCGGCGCACCCATGATGTAGGGCTTCAGCATCGCATACATCATGCGGTGCGTCGGCGTCGGGACGCCAAGCTTAAGGCCGAGCTCCACCACCTTGCCGCCGAGCCAGGGCAGTTCGAGCCGGTTGCCGCGATCGAGATCGAGCGCCATCGACGCCTTCATGGCCGGCGGCACGTGGCTGGTAAAATCGAGAATCTTCTCAAGCGCGTCGGCGGGCAGGGCGACGCCGTTGGCGCGGCCGACATCGATCGTTTCCTGCCAGGCGGCAAGGAAAATCGGACGCAGGTCGGGATCGTCGCGCAGCTTGCCGATCGGCTGGCGCGCCAGCGCCATGACGCTGGCGTTGCTGGCGAGCAGGATGAACTTCATCCACAGCTCGGTCAGGATCTGCTCGCTCAAGGTCGCGTCGAAACCGGCCTTCAGGCAAAGCGCGAGAAAATCCTCAGCTCGCTTGCTGCGCTTGCCGTCGAGCTCACCGAATATCATGCGCATGAAGGCGCCAACCTGTTGGATCCGGCCGGGGCCGACGATCGACGCGCTGATTTGCGCCACGCCGCCCATCACGGCGTTGGGCCCAAGGATCGGGATCAGCCGCTCGGCTGCATCGATGCCGTTCTGCAGCGGGATCACCGCGGTGTCGAGACCGATTAGCGGCCTGATATGCTGGCCCGCGCTTTCGACATCCCACAGCTTGACGCAAAACAGCACGATGTCGACCTTGCCGATTTCAGCGGGATCGTCGGTGGCCCGGGTCGGCACCAGATGGGTCTCGCCGCGGCCGCCCTGAACTTTCAATCCCTCGCTCCTCATGGCGGCAAGATGGGCGCCGCGTGCGATGAAGACGACGTCGGCACCGGCCTTGGCCAGCGCGGCGCCGAATCCGCCTCCAACGCCCCCGGCGCCGACAACCGCAATACGCATGGAATTTCCCCTCACTGACTAGAGCCTGGCACCGCGGCCAGGAGTTCATTCCCCATCGGGGGACTTCGAGCCGCCGAGCCGAGAATTCGGCGGCTCTTTTCTTTACGGTCAGTATTGCCAGAGGTGGCGATCAGGCGCCCTTTTCGCACTTCTTCATAAAGCTGGTTTTCGCGGCACCCGAAAGCGGCTTGCCATCCTGGCTCATCGCTTTGGTTGCGCAGGTGTCGACCATGCATTTCTTCATGAATGAGGTCTTGGCCGCACCTGCAAGCGGCTTACCGTCCTTGCCGACCGCTTTGCTCTCGCAAGTCTCCTGTGCGAGGGCGGCACCACCGGCAAATGCTACGACGAATGCGGCGAACATTATTTTCCTGAACACGGTTCTCTCCCTTCGATGGTTATAGCCATCGAATTTGATCCCAGCCGTTTCTTTCAAGCAAGGCTAAAAATTCAATTCCGAAAGGCGAGACGGCTCGCGGGCATGACAAATTGCGGTTCGGGACCGATCGAGCGATGGACATGCTCCGCGCAGAGAACATGCCGATGCAAACTGGCGCCGCGCGGGCGTTGAGCACCCGTCAACGGACATACCCTGACCGGCACGGCACATTGGGTCAATCTCGTCGTTCCGGCCGCGCGCTGATCGCTTCCGGTGTTTCCCGATGAGCGGACATTTTCAGATAGCCGACATGATCGCCATCAGAACCTGCCAGCCAGCGTAAGACGGACCGCAAGCGGTTCGGCGGGATGAACATGACGGTCCGCCACGCCGTCGAGGGGTTCGCCCGGCAAACGAGATACGTAGAAATATTCGATCTGGTTGGTTTGCGCGTTGAACAGGTTGAGAACATCGAGCTGCAACCGCAAGCCGTTGTCGAATTTGTAGCCGGCACGGGCGTTGAAGATCAGAGATTTTTGCGAACGCACGCTGTCGTCTTCGATCAGCGGACGTGGGCCGAAATAGCGCGCGCGCAAGGCGCCGAACCAGCCGGTGTCGCTGCCGAACGTCACGCCGCCGCTCGCGACTACGGCAGGTGCTCCGGGAATGCGATCGCCGGCCGGATCGAAATCAGTGAAGCGGGCATGGGTGTAGGCGAAATCCAGATCGAACGTCATCCATGGCAGCACCTTGTAGTGGTTGGTCCATTCGACGCCGACGCGACGGCTGGGGCGGCTCGGCTCGGTGGTACCGGCGTCGCCGACGAATAGCAGTTCCGAATCGAAATCCAGCACGAACACCGCGAGCGAACTGGTGAGATCCGGTATCGCCGTGGTGCGGATGCCGACCTCGGCGCCCTTCGAGCGCACCAATAGCGGCACGCGACCCAGTGGCGTGACTTTGTCGTTGGGATCGACGGTGATGGTTGCGCCGCGAATGTCATTGGTGTGCAGGCCATAGCCGGCATTGCCGTAGAATTCGGTCTTGTACCAAGGACCCAGGACAATGCCGGTCTTCGGGCTGGTCATGGTCGCCTGCGCGTTGCCGGAATTCGCCGGCGTATCGCTGGCGACATGGCCGGCGAAATAATCCTGACGCACCCCGATGGTCGTGCGCAGCCAATCGGTCCAGCGCGCCGTCGTATCCGCCCATACGCCAACGTTGCCCTCCTGCACGTTGTCGGCGCGAACGGTCGAGAGCGTCGCGCGCTGCAGCGTACGGAACAGCCCGACGGTGATATCGTCGGCACGGGTCTGCAGTCCGATACGGGTCTGGGTCGGGATACCAGCCAGTCGCCCCTCGAAACTGTGGCTGGCATCGAACCCATAAAGCGTGCGGCGATCGAGCTGGCTGAACTGGTCGCCGTTGACGGGGTCAGCGAGGAGATAGGTGAAATCGTTGAAGAGCTGCAGCGACGAGCGAACCGCATAGGCGCTGATCTTGCTTTGTCCGGCATCGCTCGATTGCGCCCAGTTGCCGGACAGGCTGAAACGGCTTGAGGTTCCGCCATCCGTGGAGTCGAGCGACCCGAGCCGGTTGATGAGGCCTTGATCGATCGCCCGCTGAGCCACCTGATCCGTCGATGTCCAGCCGTTCGAATAGGCCATCGCGGAAAGTGTAAAACCGTCGGCGGCGGTGCCCTGACTGTAACGCAAGACACCGTTCAGCTTGCGCACATTGTCGGGGACATCCCACGGGCCATTGTATTTGTTGGCTTCGACGGCCGCGAGAAGGATGCCGTCGCCCACCGGCGTCGAACCGGCGGCCAATGCGCGCCGATAGCCGAAACTTCCGAACGTCAATTCCGCGATGTTCTTTGGCAGCTTGTTGATGTAGTCGATGCCGACAGCGCCCGCGGAAGCGAAATCGCCCTGGTCGGCGAAATAGGGTCCCTTGCGGACGTTGACCGACTGGACCAGTTCCGGAATCAGGAAGTTGATGTCGGCGTAGCCCTGGCCGTGCCCGTGCGTCGGCATGTTGACCGGCATGCCGTCGACCTTGATTGCCAGATCGGTACCGTGATCCAGATTGAAGCCGCGGAGAAAATACTGGTTGGCTTTGCCCTCTCCGGAATGCTGGGTCACGATCAGCCCCGGCACTGCCTCAAGCAATTCACCGACCCGCGAGACTGGCCGCGCGTTGAACTCCTCGCCACTGACGCGTGTCTCGCTGGCCGCCGTCGGCTGGAGATTGGCTGTTCCCGATGAAGCGGAAGCGGACGTCACACCGTTCGCCGCGGGTGACGTGGCCGGGGTGAGGGGGGCGGCCGTAGCAGATCGCGAAGGCCGCGCGCGAGGCGCCGGCTGGGCGCGCCGCTTTGGTTTTTTCGGCGCCGCCTCAGGTGCGATGACGGTGACGGCAGGAAGCTGGCTGGCATCGGTGTCTATCGGACGCTGCGCATGTGCCGGCGACGTGAGAACGGCAATGCATGATGCGGCCAACGGGAAAAATAGGCCCCTCAAAACGCTACACAACGCTCATGCCCCCGCATGATAACTGCTACAATCAGCTCAGGACCGCACCGGTTCAATCTAACCCGGCCGGTACCACTACCATTTACCATTCCCAGTATGACGTTACAATGAAAATATCATACTGGAAAAAGGCCAATCATCGGGATTGCAATGCAACGGATCACCATCACCATCGAGGACGACCTGCTCGCGGAAATCGACGCCGCCGCAAAGGATCGCGGCTACCAGAACCGGTCCGAAATCATTCGCGATCTGGCCCGCGCGGGCCTGCAGCAGGGAGCGCGGGACGCCATGCCGTCGGGGCAATGCGTGGCGGCGCTGGTGTATGTCTACGATCACGCCGCGCGCGATCTGTCCAAGCGCCTGGTGCAGAACTTCCATGGCCACCACGATCTGTCGCTGGCGACGCTGCACGTTCATCTCGACGACGACAGCTGCATGGAGGTGACGGCGCTGAAAGGACCCGCCGGCGACGTCCAGCATTTCGCCGATCACATCATCGCCGAACGCGGCGTACGCTACGGTCGCGTGGTGATGATCCCGACCGCAACAGACAAGAAGACCCGCCCCGCACCCAGGCGAAGTCATCGGCACGCTTGAAATGCGGGTCTCGACTCTATCTCAATCCTGCAGCTCAATGTCCGCCGCGGGTTAATCTCGTCGTTCTGACCTGAACGTATTTTTGTCGGCTGAACCGATCAATGACGGCATTGGACGATCGCCGTTCTAGAGCATTTTCCGGAAAAGTGGATACCGGTTTTCCGCAGAAAATGCGATCAAACAAGGAATCTAGAGCGCCTTCCGATTCAACCCAATTGGAAAGCGCTCTAGGATAAGGTTATCTGCTCGTGCGCGAGCACGCGTTGCACGGCCGGAATTCGCCCTTTGGGGTTCTGCGCCATCCAGGCGGGACTTGTTGTACCCTCTCCGCCGACACGGCCACGCGAGGAAACCAGCTCAAGGTCGTAGGGTTCACCAATCTCCTCCAGCACGATATGCGCCGCCATCGAGCAGGCACCCGGTGAATAGTACAAGCGATGATGCATTGAAGAATCCCCGGTTCAATTCCTTCGATCCAGCATAAAACAACAGTAGCAATGTCCAAAGCCGGGAAATTTGGAAGCGGGGGCCTGCTGGACCTGTGACTCAAAATGGAGAATTATTCGATTGTCCCACAAAGGCCACGAACTCAACAGGCAATCCCATGTCAGCCCCGGTCACCGATAGCGTCGAATCTTCACGGCCGATGTTGTTCCAGCCGTTCAAGATCCGCGGCCTGACGCTGAAGAACCGCCTCGTCGTGCCGCCGATGGTCCACTACCGCGCCGGACCCGGCAGCACCTGCTGCAGCTTTCACAACGTGCATCTCGGCCGCTATGCCCTGGGAGGCTTCGGGCTTGTCTTTGTCGAGGCGACGGCTGTCGAAGAGGTTGGCCTGATCAACGAGCATGACCTTGGCATCTGGAATGATGCACAGTTGCAAAGCTTCAAGCCGCTCATCGCCTTCATGAAGGGCGAGAAGACGGCGATCGGCATTCAGCTCGCCCATGGTGGGCGCAAGTCGTCCTCGCAGCGGGCGATGGACGGCATGGGCCCGCTCACCCCGCAAAATATCGAGGCGGGCGCCAAGGTGTGGCAGCCGGTGGGCCCCACCAGCCAGCCGGTCGCGACTGGATGGCTTATCCCGCACCAGCTCACCACTGAAGAGTGCAGGGCGATGGTGCGCACCTGGGCAGCCGCGGCCCGGCGTGCCGTCGATGCGGGATTCGACGTGATCGAAATCCACACCGCCCATGGCTATTTGCTCGCCTCGTTTCTTTCCCCCATTTCCAACACGCGCAACGATGAATACGGCGGCGACCGCAACGGGCGCATGCGCTTGCCGCTCGAGATTGTTGAAGCCGTGCGGCGCGAAATGCCGGAAACGATGCCGTTGTTCGTGCGTGTCTCCGCCGTTGACGGAGCCCAGAACGGCTGGAATCTGGATGACACGGTTGTCTTCGCCCGGGAATTGAAGGCCCGCGGCGTCGACCTGATCGACTGTTCCTCCGGCGGCATTTCAGGCTCGGCGACGGCGGCGCAAGTCCCGCGCGGCCTCGGTTTCCAGGTGCCCTACGCCGAACGGGTCCGCAACGACGTCGGCATCGCGTCGATGGCGGTCGGCATTATTCTCGAAGCACAGCAGGCCGAAGCCATCCTGGAGAATGGCCAGGCCGACCTCATCGCTGTCGGCCGGCAATCTCAGTTCAATCCCAATATCGCGCAGCACTGGGCTCATGATCTCGGCATCAACCGGAAGTTCGAGGATTGGACTCCCGAATTTGGATGGTGGCTCGAGAAACGAATTCGGACCATCGAAGGGTTCGCCACGCCGACCGGGGTCGTCACGCGACACAAGATGTCAACTCCCGGGGAGTGAAGCCTTCGCGATGTCCGGGAAGGATCACTCTAGGAAGTGACTTTGCTGAGTCACTTCCTCTCCTCCAAGAGGGGCGCCGTTGGAATGCCTAACTCGTTGAGCGGAGCTGTGATTTAGATCACGTATTGCACCCCGAGAGAAATGATAGCGTGGTGGCGATCAAACGACGGGGTCCGATCATGCCCACCATATTCGACTTCCTCTACCGCGAATACTGCCGTGCCCGCCTCGCCGAAATGCGGAAACAACTTCTTCTGGTCTCGGCTGAGAGCCATGAGGTCCCAGAAGCGAATTGCGATGTCAGCCATCCTGGCGGGTCCGCCGGTCGGGATAGCGGTTTTGGCGACGATAGGACAGCCACACAGCACGAAGCTCGCCAAATTCACTGAGCCGACGCGGCTAAAGGCGGATGAGGGTGGAGTGGCTGGCGGCATAGGACCGGCCGATGTCACCAAGGACCACGTCGCGCCATCGCTTCTTGGCGCTGGTGGTGAGTTAGTTTCGGATCGCGACCCAATAGCCATCCCTTTAGCTTTGGCGCGCTCCCGGCTCTCAGTGGTGCGACGTAGCAGGGTCGCTTTAGGCCGACGCGCCACCAATAGCGGGTGCCGGTAGCCATGCTCCGTCATCCATTCGGCGCGCGATAAATGGCTTTCGAACGCCATCCGAGCGCGATCAGATTCGTGTTCCGAATCAAGATGCAGCACCACTCGGAAACATACTCGCGGACGTGTCACGTCGCATGACGCAATTTTCAGTTGGCCTTGATAACGAACGGATTAGACTGAGCAGCGACTGGAAAGCCCATGTATTCAGAAAAACAATTCGCAGCGTTGGAGGCCATGTGCCGTGAGCGGGCGGCGCTTGCCAGAAAGGAAATGGAATACTCGCTGATGGAGTATTGGCTTGTAGAAGCCGAGGAATGGAAGCAACTTAAGGCGGGAGCATCGCGGCTCTGCGAGATGTGAACAGCTTGGCGGCTTCCATCGCGCCTAACGAAAATTTTAGTGGAACGGTCGAGCCGACGATGGGGTTGTCTCCTATCCAACGATAACAAGGACACCTCATGAAAGTTACGACAATCGCGCTGGCAACAGCCTTCACGCTCACAAGCACGTTTGCGCTGGCGCAAGCCGACGGAACGGCTGGATATGGATCGGTCGTGGCCCCTTCGGTGGGTTCGTATCCGGCCACGGTGGGTTCGACAAATGTAGTCCCGACATGGCGGAACACCGGCCCCGCAGCGCCTCTGCCAAGCGTCCCTGCGGTCGGTAACGGTTTCGGGAGCACCTTCGCTCCGATCGGTGTGCCGGGCGCAGCTTCCACGATCGGGGCGTCTGGGGTTCGCAGGTAAAAGAAAAACCCCCGCATTTGCGAGGGGCTTTTTTTGCGCACTCTTCTCCATGGAGCCCTCTACAGTCGTGGCCGTGCGCGGGCCGGTTGGCACTTCGCAAAACGGCCAAAAGCGAAGGTCGTCTTCTCAGCTTGCTTCGAATTATCGCGTTTGCGAGAGATTTTTCGGCAGAACGTTCACGCATTTGACGGATTTTTTCATGACGCTCTCGACGACAACAGCGACATGCCAGCTATACCCAGTGCAGACAATCGCTGCCGTGTCTTCATTTTGCACAAAGATGTCGACAGTATCATTGTCCACGTCGCCGCAAACAAAACCGAGAAACAATCGATCATAAGTTTCTGCTCCCAACGCAAAGTTGAGCTTCGCTTCGATAGCTTGTTGTTGGGCTTTTGAGGGGAGCATGGCGACCCGTTGTTTTGACATCGATCGCCGCAGATACGAATGAAACAGATTTTCGGTTTCAGAAATGTCAACGACACGATCTAGTTTGAAGAGACACTTCAGCCCGGCTCGGGTTGAACGGCTCGGTCTGGTGATTTGCCCGACGGGCGGTTTGTCGACAGGGCTGTCGAGTCTTTTTTTTCGGATTTTCCGAAAAATATTTGTTGCCACCTGACCCAAATCACATCTAGAACTCTCGCCATCCCACCCCACCAGAGGGGCGTATCATGATCGTCACGGACGCGGGGAGGGGTGCGGTGGACGCGGCAGCGTTT
>WNFC01005968.1_pt1 | contig 16602 bp, 12 predicted proteins | sample 5400541 | NCBI WGS metagenome assembly WNFC01 (sample SAMN13153342, study PRJNA577476) | soil metagenome | isolation source: 120 cm saprolite under Douglas fir tree site 2 hole 2 replicate 1 | place: USA:California | collected 2015-04-18
AACACTTGTATGGTAAGCAGCTTTCTTACGAGTTCTCCTGCTGGGGATGGCGCGGAGTTTTCGGTCATGAGCGTGGCGCTCTCCACATTTTTTCGGTCATTGCACTTTCGCCAGATATTGGTGCATGAACTGCACGACCACGGCGCCTTCGCCGACACCAGAAGCGACACGCTTGACAGAGCCATGACGGACATCGCCGACAACAAAAATTCCCGGCACATTCGTTTCGAGCAGTCCAGGATCGCGGTCCAGTGTCCAGGACGCCGGCCTCTTCCCGGAGTGCAGCAGATCCGGGCCGGAGAGAATGAAGCCTCGCTCGTCGCGCTCGATCGCGCTGCCGAGCCACTCCGTCCGCGGTTGCGCTCCAATGAATATGAATAGGCTGCTGGCAGGGAGCTTCTTTTTTTCACCGAAGGGAGAGCACTCCACGGTAATTCCCGTGAGCCGCGTTTCTCCTTGCACCTCGACGACGCTCGTCCGCGGCCATACTTCGATGTTCGGCGTTTTCTCAATTTGCTCGATCAAGTAGTGCGACATCGTGGCGGCGAGCGAAACTCCGCGCACCAGCATCACTACCTTCTCCGCAAACTTGGAAAAGTGCATGGCGGCTTGCCCGGCGGAATTCGCGCCTCCGATGATGTACACGGTTTCGCCTTTGCAGGCCAGCGCTTCAGAGGTTCCGCCGCCGTAGTACACACCCGCGCCTTGCAATTGATCAATCCCCGGCACATCCAGTGTCCTCCACTGAACCCCCATAGCAAGGAGAAGCGCATGACAGGAAATCTCCGAGCCATCGGCAAGTTTCAAATACCGATAGGGGCCCTCAACACGAATGCCAACGGCTTCCTGCGGAGAGAGGATCTCCACGCCAAAGCGCCGCGCCTGCGCGACGGCACGGCGCGCCAGGTCCAACCCGGTAAGTCCGGAAGGAAAACCGAGATAGTTCTCAATTCGAGAACTAAGTCCGGCTTGGCCTCCCGGCGCTTCGCGTTCGACGATCACCGTTCGCAGGCCCTCGCTCGCGCCATACACAGCCGCGGCAAGTCCCGCGGGACCGCCGCCAACGATAGCGAGATCATAGAAATTCGTTTGGGCATGCATGCGAAGGCCGATTTTATCTGCGACGGCAGGCAGAGGCGGCTCCGGGAGGCGTGTTCCATCCGGGAAAAGGATTAGGGGAAGTTTATCGGCCTCGGGCCCAAGCGAGTCAATCAGCCCGCGCACTTCCGCATCGGACTGTGCCAACTCCACGTCAATCCATTGATAGGGCACCTGATTCCGCGCCAGGAATTCGCGCAGCTCGTAGGAACGATTTGACCAACGCGTGCCGAGAACACGAATGCCTTCGTAGGGCGGGCGAAAGGACGCCGTCCAATCGTGAAGCAGGTCGTCCAGGGCGGGAAACAGTTTGTCTTCGGGCGGATCCCACGGCTTCATCAGGTAGTAGTGCACGCGAGCTTCGTTGATGGCGTCGATGGCGGCGCTGGTGTCCGCGTAGGCGGTAAGCAGGGCGCGCTTGGCAAGCGGGTGCATCTCCATGGCTTCGGAGAGGAAATTAACGCCGTCCATTTGAGGCATGCGCTGATCCGCGAGGAGCAACGCCACGGGATTGTTTCGCGCTTTCAATTCCCGCAAAGTGGCGAGGCCGGCGCTGCCGGAATTCGCGCGCATCACGCGATAGCGATCCGAGTAACGGCTGCGCAAATCGCGCTCAATGGCCCGCAGGACTTCCGGGTCGTCGTCCACAGTTAACAAAACTGGCTTTGGCATATTCGTCAGATGCGCCGCACGTGATTTCGTTGCGCCTTACGAGGATGGCTGCATAGCTTCGGTTTCTTTTCGTGCCGCTCTCAAGCTACAATTCCTGACGGTCCCATGTCCAGCCCCCTCGAACAATTCATCGCGGATCTTGCTTCCGCAGATGCATCCAGGAGGCTCGCGGCCGCAAGCGAAATATATGGCTTGGGACGGGCGACGGGAGGATCTGCCATTTCTGAGTGGTGGACCGAGAACGAGCTCTCGGCGCTACTATTGGGGCCGAAGCCGGAAATAACGGTTGGACTGGCCGTGCAACGCGATACCTTTGGACGAATTCGAATTGCCAGTGGCACGCCCCGGCTTGCCGACGTGCCGCCGGACCAGGATGCGGAGGAATTCGAGCTGCATTTCGCGGATGGCGTGTTGCTGGATATCCTGACAACTCGGGAGCCTGGCGGCTTCGGGGCCATCGCAAAGTATCTGGCAAAGTTTGGAGAGGGCGTGCAACAGGTGGAATATCGCTGCACAAATGTCGAGCGCGCCATGCAAATAGTGAAAGACAAATTCGCAATTGAACCTGTTTATCCTGCTACGCGGAGTGGCGCGAATGGCACGCGAGTCAATTTTTTCCTCGTTCCGTCTCCGGACGGGGGCAGGGTGCTCATCGAATTGTACGAATTGCAACCTCGCGGATAGATTTTCGGGTTCACTAGATTCAAGTACTTCCAACTGATTCCAATTATTTCTTTACCGCTAATTCTTTCCAAACGCGGAGGACTTCGGCAACGGTCCAAGCCTGGGCGATGCAGCCACGCGGCGTAAAGGGGGCATCGCCATCGAAGATCTCGCTTAACGTGCCGAGGCCGCTCGCATAGACCTGGCGGCCCAGCGGCTCGAGGAAACGCACCGCCGCGCCGTGATCGCGGTAGACGCGGTAGTGCGCGAGAGCAAAAGCGCCGAGGAGCCAGCCCCACACCGCGCCTTGATGATATGCCGCATCGCGGTCCCGAGGGCTGCCACCGTAATGGCCTGTGTATCCAGTTTCGGCGGGGGCGAGACTTCGCAATCCATGCGAGGTCAAAAGATAGCGCGCGCAAACATCAACAACTGCTTTTTGCTGATCGGGCGTCAGCGGGCTCACGGGCAAGGAAACGGCAAAAATCTGATTCGGCCGCAGCGCGGCGTCATTTCCAATCACAGGCGAATCGATCACGTCGAAACAGCAGTTGCGCTGTGCGTTCCAGAACTTCTGGAAATTTGTCTTCGCTTTGACGGCGAGGTTTTCGTAAGCCTCGCCCGGTTTCGCGAGCAACCGCGCAAACCCCGCCATGGTTTCGAGCGCGTTGATCCACAACGCGTTGATCTCCACGGGCTTACCCATGCGGGGCGTGACCACCCAGTCGCCGATTTTTGCATCCATCCATGTAAGTTGAACGCCAGGGCCTCCGGCGTAGAGCAGTCCGTCGGCCGGATCGACATGGATGTTGTAGCGCGCGCCCGCGACGTGCGCATCAATCATGCCCGTGAGGACCGGGAAAAGTTTTTGTAGCGTCACGATATCTTGCGTCGCCTCAAAATATTGCCGGATGGCTTCGAAATACCATAGCGCGGCGTCAACGGTGTTGTAATCCGGCTTGCCGCCCGCGTCGGGGAAATTGTTGGGAAGCATCCCGCTGTCCACATACCGCGAAAAGGCCAGAAGGATTTGCCTGGCAACGCCGGCGCGGCCAGTCGCGAGCGTCAATCCCGCCAGCGCGATCATGGTATCGCGGCCCCAGTCGCCGAACCAATGATATCCGGCGATGACACTGCGGCCATCCGGCTCCTCCGGTAGGCTGCGCTTCACGATGAATTGATCGGCGGCGAGGATAAGCTGCCAAAGCCACGAGGGCGCTTCTTCGGCAAAAGCTTCGTTCTTGGCCTGCCAATCCTGGAACAGCTTCACTTGATGGTTCGCATTTTCGGCCCGTGCAGTTTCCCCGTCAAGGGAGGCCGATGCTTCCGTAGTCAGCACAAGCGTGACGCTGGAACCTGGTTCGAGTTTTGCCCGGAACAAGGCGGCAAAAAGGCGATCTTCGCGGTCCTCGAGGCCGCGCTCGGTTTCTTCGCCGAAATAGCAACCGAGGTACCAATCGTGGCGCAATTCGCAAGTTGACGAAGAACTTTTCAGATAGAAAGGAATTGCCCCGTCAAATGCCAGCACTCTTACGCCATGCTCGACCGCTTCAATTTTCATATGCCAGTCGCCAGCATGTGTTAACGAATGGAAGTCACGATAATTCACTAGCGCTTTCAGTTCCATTTCAAGGGCACTGCTTCCTCGCACAAGCGTGTACTGAATGTAGGTGGTATTTTCGCCCTGGCGCATCCAGACGCGCCTTTCCAAAAGAGCATCGGCTAGCGCGTAAGACCACACAGGGGTCGAACCTTCCAGACGAAAATCCTCGAGGAGTAGAAAACCCTCGGGATCGACGGCGCCACTGGCCCATCGATGAGTGGCAAGAGAAAAATCCACTCCGGCGTAGCGAACGATTTCATCGATGGCCGAAACGAGCTGCGTGCGGCCCACCGGCGGCTGCAGCGCCGCAATCAGCAAACCGTGATAGCGCCGGGTCTGACTACTGGCGACGGTACCGGAGGCGTATCCGCCGATGCCGTTGGTGACGAGCCATTCGCGCGATTCTGCTGCCGCGAGGTCACCACAAATCTCGCGGCCAAACTCTATTTTCGCCCGTTCCGGCACTGCTGCTCCTTAGTCACAGGGAATTCCGCTCGGCTTCAGTAGACCAGGCGCCACAAATTCAGATTCATTCCTTGAAAGAAAGTTTCAGCTATTCGCGGTTCAGCCATTTGGTCATCAAGAATCGATCGTGGTCCTTATAACCTGTGCGCCGGTAAAGCTCGAGGGCCGGATTATTGCCGTGGTCAACTTCCAGATGGATGGCATTCACGCCCATCTCTCGCGCTCTTTCCTTGGCAAAAGCAAGGGCCCGCCGACCGTAACCGCGCCGCCGATAGGCGGCATCAATGTACAGCTCGTCGATGAACGCGTCATGGCCGCGGAATTCGAAGCTGAACCCCACGCTCAAGACGACATAGCCGACGGTTTGGTTCCCTTCGCAGAGAATCCAAATGCCTCCAAATGCCGGGAGCGCCAAAAACTGCCGGAAGGCAGCGCTCAGTGCGGTTTCATCAAATTTGATGAGTGCCGACTCCTGCTCGTCAAGAAAGCGCATCATGCGAAGAAGCTCGGGTTCATCCTGGAGCGTAGCTTCCCGGATCATCAGCTGCGACACGCTACTCTCCGCTTTGTTCAATTAGTTTTGCGATTAGACCAGTCCAGCCGGTTTGATGGCTTGCGCCGATCCCTGCACCATTATCGCCATGGAAGTACTCGTGGAAAAGGATCAGATCGCGCCAGTGCGGGTCGCTCTGAAAAACCTCGCTGTCGCCCGCGACGGGCCGGCGGCCGTTCGAATCGCGCAAGAAAATGTGGGTCAACCGCCGAGAAATCTCCGCAGCTACCTGCCACAAATCGGATTGCGTGGGCGAGTGCGTGGGGCATTCGACTTTGAAATCCTCGCCGTAATAGTGGTGAAATTTCTGGAGGGATTCGACGAGGAGATAATTCACCGGAAACCAGATCGGTCCGCGCCAGTTCGAATTGCCGCCGAACAGTCCAGTCGAGGACTCAGCGGGTTCGTAGTCGACGCGATTGGCATTTCCGTTCACGTGAACTTCGTAGGGATGGTCTTTGTGGTAGCGCGAAAGGGCGCGCACGCCATACGGCGAGAAGAATTCCGTCTCGTCCAGCATGCGGTTGAGCACACGCTTGAGATGCTTGCGATTCACAAGCGACAACAGGCGCCTCACCCCCCGCGCCGATCGCTGGGTCATTTCAATGTGCTCCGGCACGTCCGGATGATTGTCAATGAACCACTGCATGCGCCGTTTGAAACCCGGCAGGCGGTCCACGATTTCGGGTTCCAGAGTTTCCACGGCGAAGAGTGGAATCAGTCCCACCATTGAGCGGATTTTGAGGAAATGTTCCTGGCCGTCCGGCAGCCTCAACACATCATAATAAAACCCGTCCGTCTCATCCCAAAGGGAGCGTCCGCGCTCGCCGAAGTCGTTCATGGCATGTGCAATGTGGACGAAGTGCTCAAAGAACTTGCTAGCGACATCTTCGTATGCGGAATCTTCTTTCGCCAGTTCCAACGAAATGGCCAGCATGTTCAGGCAGTACATTCCCATCCAACTTGTGCCGTCGGATTGCTCGAGCTGACCTCCCGTCGGTAAGGGTGCCGAGCGGTCAAAGACACCGATGTTATCGAGTCCCAGGAATCCGCCTTGGAAAATATTCGCTCCGCCGGGGTCCTTGCGGTTCACCCACCAGGTGAAATTCAGGAGCAGTTTGTGAAAAACTTTTTCAAGGAATCCGCGATCGGCGACACCGCGTACGCGACGCTCAATTTTGTAAACGCGCCACGCGGCCCAGGCATGCACGGGCGGGTTCACATCGCCGAAGGCCCATTCGTAGGCCGGTAATTGGCCGTTTGGGTGCATGTACCATTCGCGGAGAAGAAGGATGAGCTGCTCTTTGGCGAAATCCGGATCGACGAGGGCCAGCGGAATGCAGTGAAACGCCAAGTCCCACGCGGCGTACCACGGATATTCCCATTTGTCCGGCATGGAAATAATGTCGTCGTTGTACAGATGCGTCCAATCCTTGTTGCGGCCGTCCCAGCGGCTATCCGGTGGCTTGGGGCCGGCGGGATCGCCTTCGAGCCAGGTGCGCACGTCGTAGTGATAAAACTGTTTTGACCAGAGCATTCCGGAAAAGGATTGGCGCATGACGGCTTTGGCATCGTCAGAAAGATCTTTCGGAGTGCGGGAAGCATAAAATTCTTCGGCTTCTTTTTGGCGGGTGGTGAAGAGACCGTCGAATCCAGCGTCAAAGTCGTTTGTGCCGGGGACGCCTTCGCCGCGTTCGGCTTCGCCGGGCGAAAGTACTCCGCCCACCTTGCCTGCACCAATTTCCATCCCGCCAAGAGGTTCGATGTCGGTGAGTCTCAGCTTGAGGGTTATGGATTGACCGAGATCAAGCTGTAGCGGGTAATACGCGGCGACTTTCGTTCCCATCCGATCGGGATTCACCGCCGCCTTGTTGCCGTGAATCACATATTCGTGGAAAGCGTCTTTCAGGTAAGGAGAGCGGTTTCTTCCGCCGAAGAGACGCGCACTGTTGGTCTCGTTTTCCGTGAAAAGCAACTCGGGCTGGCCGGCGCACATCATCCAGCGCTTTCCGTATTGCCAGTGCTGCAATTCAGCGCACGCGCTTCCCGGGGCCCCGGATGCATTTCGCGCGACCGGGCGCCGCAAATCCTTGCCCCAGGACCATGTGTTTCGAAACCAGAATTGCGGGAGCACGTGCAACGCGGCCGCTTCTGGGCCGCGATTCACGGCCGTGATCCTGATGAGAATATCCTCGACATCAGCCTTGGCGTACTCGACGAAGAGGTCGAAATAACGGTTACCAGAAAAAGCGCCAGTGTCGAGCAGTTCGAATTCCGGCTGGCCACGGCCGCGGCGCTGGTTCTCTTCAAGCAAAGTTTCGTAGGGAAATTCGCCTTGCGGATATTTGTAGAGCATGCGCATGTAACTGTGAGTGGGCGTTGAATCGAGGTAAAAGTAACACTCCTTCACGTCCTCGCCGTGGTTGCCCTGATTCCCTGTGAGACCGAAGAGGCGCTCTTTCAGAATGGAGTCGCGCCCATTCCAAAGCGCCAGCCCGAAGCACATCATCTGGTGACGGTCGCTGATGCCTCCGATGCCGTCTTCTCCCCAACGGTAGGCGCGCGAACGCGCGTGGTCGTGCGGGAAAAACTCCCAAGCGGTTCCGCCCGGACTGTAATCCTCGCGGACCGTTCCCCACTGCCGCTCGGAGAGATAAGGTCCCCAGCGCTTCCAATGTTTTTTTCTAGTGCGCGCCTCCTCAAGACGGCGGTCTTCCGTGGTCTGGATTCGTGGCATGGTTGGATGGCCCTCTAACGGAGTTTCAGGTTATGGTCGCACTTTTCGCAATGAACAAAAGCGCTGAGGTTCGCGCGCGTGCCCGTTCCGGCAAGCCTATGAGTACAAAAGACTGGCGTCCACGGACAATCCCGACAATTCGGCAATGCACTTGGCCGGTCCCTGCACCACGAAACGGCGATGATACAACATCAAGGCCCGCAAACCAGCCAGTTCCTCGCCACCTCCGGCTCTTCCGGGACCACCGTGCATGCAGCTCGGCACGACATTTCCGTGACCGGTGTGCTGACTGCCCACCGTTGAATCGACGACCAACACTCTCCCATGGAGGTCTCCGATTCCCAGAACAGCCTGGCGGATGAAATCCTGATCGTCTGAAAATAGGGAGACGACGAGCGAGCCCAATCCCCGACGAGCGAGGGCCACGAGATCCTCCAGACCGTCATATGACACAAGCGTGGCAACGGGGCCGAACACCTCGACGTCATGGACGTATTTTGCGCCTACTCCATCCTTGCAGGAGAGAAGAGTGGGCTGCACGAAGGCGGATTTTTGCGGATCGGCATCGATGGGTTGGAAATGTTCCTCGCTGCCAAATACAAGCGAGCATTCCTCCTTCAATTTGCTCAATCCTTCCAGACAGGAGGACTGCTGGGCTTTGTTCACCACTGGCCCAACCTTCACTTCGGGGTTTCGCGGATTGCCGACCTTCATGGAACTTAGGAGTGCAGCAGCGGCATCGCCGAAGGATTGGAGCTGTTGGCGCGGCACGAGAACCCGGCGGATGGCGGTGCATTTCTGCCCGGCTTTGAGCGTCATTTCGCGAACCACTTCTTTCACGAGGAGGTCGAATAGATCAGTCCCGGGAGCAACCTCCGGCCCAAGAATGGCGGAGTTAATGCTGTCGGCCTCAATGTTTACGCGAACCGAGCGACGCAGGACATTTGCATTAGAGCGAATGCGCGCGGCCGTATCGGCTGAGCCAGTAAAGGAAATGACGTCCTCTTCTCTAACGTGGTCGAGCGCCTCGCGAGCGGAGCCACAAACGATGGAAATCGCCCCAGCCGGCAAGATATTTGCTTTCACAATATCTTCCACCATCCGGTGCGTCAGCCAAGCCGTGGGTGAAGCTGGCTTCACCAGGATGGGGACTCCAGAAAGCAGCGCGGGCGCAGCCTTTTCACACAAGCCCCAGGCGGGAAAGTTGAACGCGTTGATGAAAACCGCCGCGCCCTTCGTGGGCATGAGAAAGTGCTGTCCAACAAATGCGTTGCTCTTCGAAAGCGGCATTTGCGCGCCTTCCTTCAGCATTTTCCCTTCTGCCAGCGCGCGCCCGATTTTCGCGTAATACTTCATGGTGTAAATGGCGCCGTCTACATCAAATGAGGCGTCGGCTTGATTTGCTCCGAGATTCAAGAGAGAGAGCCGAAAATACTCATCACGATTTGCAGCCAGGGCATCCGCCATCTTGGCCAGCATTTCCGCGCGTTGAGCATAGGTGAGACCCCGCAGCGCAGGTCCGCCCTGAGACCGCGCGAATTGGAGAGCTGCGTCAAGATCAATGCCCTGGGAAGAAATTCTCGTCAATTCGTCTCCGGTAACGGGATCAATCAGCGGCTCTCCGGTACCATGACCTTCAGACCAACGACCGGAGACATAGTTAGGCAGTTTCATTTGCAGACCTCCACCGAGATGGCAATCCCCGGTTCAAAAATAACTCTTAGCGATACGAGCCTCAAGAACCGGAGCCTAATCCAGATTGGGAATAATACTGCATATGCGAACTAATTGAAACCAAACTCTTCGGTAAGTTGGCCTGGCATCCTGCTATCTAACTCTATGACAAAGAAAGCTTTACATTTGGCAACGAAATGGCTCGATAGATCGCGCATTGCCAAGAAAGAAGACTCTCTTCCTTCTTGACCTTGCAACAGTCACATGTATTATAATGCATATCGCTTGACTAGCGCATGAGCACACCACCTATTGCCAATTCCAGAGTCGCGAGTCTTCATCGAGCCGCGCTGATGGGCGACGGGGATTTTCTGCTCTACCTTGGCAAGCGTGTTCGTGACTTACGCAACCTCCGCGGCATGACGCGCAAGTTGGTGGCACGGAAAGCGGATGTGTCGGAGCGTCATCTGGCACAGCTCGAAGCCGGAGAAGGAAACGTGTCGATCGTGCTGCTGCGAAGGATTGCCGCGGCTCTCAGCGCTTCGCTCTTTGAGTTGTTTGCCCCGGAAGTTGAGGGGCCTGCCGAAAAGCAGATGATTCAGCGATTTCTTGAACGCCTCCCAAATCATCGCCTTGAAGACGTGGTATTCCGGCTGATGCGGGACTTCAGTCCGGGAGAAAAGGTGCGCCGCAAGCGCATTGCGCTGATTGGACTGCGAGGAGCCGGCAAGTCCACGCTAGGATCCAAACTTGCAGGTGATATGACAATCCCCTTCATTGAGCTGGATGGCGAGATTGAGAAGGATACGGGCATGCCCTTGTCGGAAATATTCTCTCTCTATGGACAATCCGGCTACCGCGCGATCGAAAAGCGTACGCTGGCAAGAGTACTCAACCAGCATTCTCGTGCAGTGGTATCGGTGGGGGGAGGCGTGGTATCTGAAAAAGAGACCTTCGATTATCTGCTTTCCCATTGCTACACCATTTGGATCAAGGCGCAGCCCGAGGAGCACATGGCTCGTGTGCTTGAGCAAGGTGATTTTCGCGCCATGGCCGGGAACGACCAGTCGATGGAAGATCTGCGGCGCATACTTGAAGCACGAGAACCGCTGTACCGCCAGGCAGACATGGAACTCGACACTTCGGGCAGTTCGGTGGAAGAAAGTTTCTCGAGACTGAAAACAAGATTGCAGGCTAACTTGCAGTAGGAGGATTTCGTGGACGTTGCTGCCACTCAAGAATCACAGGGAAAAACCGAAGCGATCGATTTTCAATCCGACCCCTCGCGATACAAGCATTGGCGTCTCGCGTTTGACGGTCCGGTAGCGACGTTGACGATGGATGTCGCCGAGGACGGCGGAATTCGCCCGGGCTATAAACTGAAACTGAATTCCTATGATCTGGGAGTAGATATCGAGCTGCATGATGCTTTGCAGCGAATTCGATTCGAACATCCCGAGATTCGCTCAGTCGTTATTACCAGCGCCAAGAACCGTGTTTTTTGCTCTGGTGCCAACATTTACATGCTTGGCCTTTCTTCCCACGCGTGGAAAGTGAACTTTTGCAAGTTCACCAATGAAACCCGGAATGGGATCGAGGACGCGAGCGCGCATTCCGGACTGAAATTCCTTGCTGCTTGCAATGGCACGACGGCTGGAGGCGGTTACGAGTTGGCGCTGGCTTGCGATGAAATCATTCTCGTGGACGACCGCTCCTCCGCGGTCAGCCTGCCGGAGCTACCATTGCTTGGTGTTCTCCCCGGAACGGGCGGACTCACTCGGGTGACGGACAAACGCAAGGTGCGCCGTGACCACGCCGATATGTTCTGTACCAATCCGGACGGCGTTCGCGGGCAGAGAGCAAAGGAGTGGAGGCTGGTCGATGAGGTGGTCAAGCCGCAGCAGTTTGCGGAGCACATCAAGCAGCGCGCGTTGAGACTTGCCGAAGAGAGCGATCGCCCTGCCAAAGCAAAAGGTGTGACGTTGACACCTTTGAAGCGAACAGTCGATGGGGCGGGACTGCACTACGAATACGTCGATGTGCAGTGCAATCGCGAGGCTCGGACTGCGACGATTACAGTTCGCGCGCCGGAATCCATAACCGAAGAAAGCTTGGAGAAGGTGATTGCGGCCGGCGCAAATTGGTGGCCACTGCAAATGGCCCGGGAGCTGGATGATGCCATCCTGACTTTGCGCGCAAGTGAACTGGATTTGGGGCTCTGGATTATCAAGACCGCCGGAAATCCTGACGTCGTTCTCGCCATCGACGAATTCATTTCGCAGCACCAGGAAAATTGGTTTGTTCGTGAAGTACTTGGAATGATGCGGCGGACGTTCGCGCGGATCGACGTCACGTCCCGCTCCATTTACGCAATCGCCGAGCGTGGCTCGTGCTTTGCTGGCACTCTGCTGGAATTGGCGCTCACTTCCGACCGTATCTACATGCGCGACACGCAAGAAAGCGGAAGTATGCCGAGCATGACGCTTTCGAAAATGAACTTCGGGCCGCTGCCGATGGTGAACAAACTTTCTCGACTGGCGGCGCGCTTCTACAGCGATGAGATGCAGTTGGAGCGCTTGCGCAACGAGATTGGAAACAAACTCTCAGCGCGCGAGGCGCTGGACGCGGGCTTGGTTACCGCCGCTCCGGATGACCTCGACTGGGAAGACGAAATTCGCCAGGCCATTGAGTCGCGTGCCGCTCAATCGCCCGATGCCCTGACGGGACTCGAGGCAAACCTGCGCTTCGGAGCGGGGGAGACCCTTGAGACAAGGATCTTCGGCCGGCTCTCCGCATGGCAAAACTGGATTTTCGTCCGCCCGAACGCCGTCGGCGCTAGCGGAGCGCTAAAAGTTTATGGAACGGGCGCGCCGGTGAAATTCAACTGGGAAAGAGTCTAATGGACGGACTCGAGCCTGGGGTTCTGGGGAGATTGCAATGATCAATTACACGGAGAAGATTCCGAACAACGTTGACTTAGGCAGAGACCGCGTCTTGCAACGCGCTCTTGAGCATTGGCAGCCTGCGTACATGGGCTGGTGGTACGACATGGGTCCGAACGAGAGCCACAATTATGAGGTCTACCTGCGAACGGCCATCAGCGTGGAACCCGACGGCTGGGCGCAGTTCGGCTACGTGAAGATGCCTGAATATCGCTGGGGCATTTTCTTGCAGCCGCGCGACGAGAAACGCGAAGTCAATTTCGGCATTCACAAAGGCCAGCCGTCCTGGCAGGAAGTGCCCGGTGAATACCGCTCGACTTTGCGCCGTGTCATCGTGACGCAAGGAGACACCGAACCTGCCTCCGTCGAACAGCAGCGCATGCTGGGATCGTCCTGTCCTTCGATGTACGACCTGCGAAACATTTTCCAGGTAAACGTCGAAGAAGGCCGCCACCTCTGGGCTATGGTGTACTTGCTGCACCGCTATTTCGGGCGCGATGGCCGCGAAGAAGCGGAGTCCTTGCTCGCGCGGCGATCCGGCGATGCCGACAACCCACGTATTCTTGGTGCGTTCAACGAGCCGACGCCGGATTGGCTCGCTTTTTACATGTTCACATTTTTCACCGACCGGGACGGCAAATTCCAGCTTTGCGCGCTTGCGGAATCCGGTTTTGATCCGCTAGCCCGCACATGCAGGTTCATGCTTACCGAGGAAGCGCACCACATGTTTGTCGGTGAGACGGGCGTCGGCCGCATTATTCAGCGGACTTGTGAAGTGATGAAGGAAAACAAGATTCAAGATCCGTCGGATGTGCGGGCGCTCGGCGTGATTGACTTACCGACGATACAAAAATACTTGAACTTTCACTACAGCGTCACTCTCGACCTTTATGGCTCGGACGTTTCTTCGAACGCCGCAAACTATTACACCAGCGGGCTGAAAGGACGCTTCCGCGAAACCAAGCTGGATGACGATCAAGAACATGCCGGCTTTGACCGCGCTGAACGAACGCTTGCGCGATGACTACATCGATGAGATTGCCGATGGAGTTAGCCGCTGGCAGCGGGTAATTGACAATGCTGGCATTCCCTTCCGGTTGACCTTGCCGCACAAGGGGTTCCACCGCGAGATTGGCAATTTCGCGGGGCATTTTGTAAGCCCGGATGGAGAAGTCTTGAGCGAAGAAGCGTGGAAGAAGCAGGAACACAAATGGCTGCCCAGTCCCCAGGACCATGCCTTCGTGCAATCGCTGATGAGTGGACGGGTCGTGGAACCGGGCAAGTTTGCGAATTGGATTGCGCCACCGGCACGCGGGGTAAACAATCAGCCTTTGAACTTTGAGTACGTCCGATTCAACTAGTCTAATTGAGACTAGATGAACTAGTCCAAATGAGACTAGATGAACTAGTCTAAACGAGACTAGATGCAAGCTCCGGCAAAGGGCGGTAATCTCTGCAACCAATCATCGATATTCATATTCACATCATGCCGTACCACATGGTGAAGGCGTCGGCGCTGGAGTTGATCAAGCATGGGCGAAAAGACTATGCCGACGTGGAAAAATATTCGGCTGATCCAAAAGCATTTCTTGCATTTCTGGAGCGCGCTGGCCTGATCAATTATGTCGCGCCGAAAATCATCGGATTCACTCCGGAAGTGAACGACTGGAGCGCAAAATATTGCAGCGCTGCTCCGGACCGCCTCATCGCCTTCGGCGGAGTGCTGCCTGGAACAGTCCCCGATCCTGGCGCGGAAGTAGACCGCCTCGCAAAGCTAGGCATTCGCGCCATCAAGATGCATCCTTCGCATCAGGTGCTTTCGCCAAATGATTATTTGGATGGCAATCGCGGCCTAGCCGCAATTTACGAGCGCTCGCAAGCGAACAACATGCCAATGATGATTCACACGGGGACTTCGATTTTCCCTGGCGCCCGGAATCTGCATGCGCAACCAATGCTCTGCGACGATGTGTGCATCGACTATCCGAATCTGGTGGTCATACTCGCCCATGGGGGCAGACCGCTGTGGATGAACGAAGCATTTTTTCTCATTCGCCGCCACAAGAATATGTTCATGGACATTTCCGGCATTCCTCCCCAGAAACTCATGGAATATTTTCCGCGAATTGAAGACGTGGCCGATAAAGTTTTGTGGGGCACGGATTGGCCCGGGCCGGGCGTTCCGGCAATGTGAAACGTGATTTCATATTGTGAAATTCTAAATTCCATTTAGTAACTGAAAAACTGATGCCCTTTTACGACGAGCTCAACGAGACTGCACCGCGGGAGGGGCTGAGAACGCTTCAGTTGCAGAAGCTGCAAGAACTTCTTCGCAAGATTTCAGGACGTAATCGCTTCTACACGAAGAAATGGAGCGATGCGGGAATTGTTGCCGCAGACATTCAGTCATTCTCTGACTTTGAGAGACTCCCTTTTACCTCCAAATCGGAACTTACGCGTGCGCAGGAAGAAACGCCGCCCTTCGGGACAAACGCCACCTTCTCAGCGGAGGCTTACACGCGCGTTCACCAGACCTCGGGAACCACCGGCACTCCCATGCGCGTTGTGGACACTCCCGAGAGTTGGGATTGGTGGGGCCACTGCTGGGGACACGTTTTGAAGGGCGCGGGCGTGACTTCCGCGGATCGCGTGTTCCTGCCATTTTCCTTCGGCCCCTTCATCGGCTTTTGGGCCACGGTCGAAGGAGCGAAGCGGGTCGGTGCAATGATGATTCCCGGCGGCGGATGGGATTCTATCCAACGTCTGCGCATGATGCGTGAACTCGGAGCAACCGTGGTGTGCTGCACTCCCACCTATGCCTTGCGGCTGGCGGAAGTCGCGCGCGAAGCACACTTCGACATGAGCTCGCTTTCGGTACGCGCACTGATCCACGCGGGGGAGCCAGGGGCAAACGTCGCGCAAACGAAGGCGCGTATTGAAAAAGCGTGGGGTGCCAAGTGTTTCGATCATGCCGGCGCCTCCGAAGTAGGCGCGCACAGTTTCGAATGCGAACTCCAGCCCGGCGGAATTCACCTCATCGAAAGCGAGTTCATTGGCGAAGTGCTCGACCCGCAGACCGGGAAATCAGTACAGGCTGGCGAAATCGGAGAGCTGGTGATCACGAATCTAGGCCGCCCGGGATTTCCCGTCATCCGTTATCGCACCGGAGATCTCGTGCGGATGAATCTCGCTCCTTGCGCTTGCGGCCGCACTTTTGCGCGATTCGATGGCGGGCTGCTGGGCCGCAGCGACGACATGGTGACAATCCGCGGTGTAAACGTCTACCCGACGGCAATCGAAAATGTGATCAGGCAATTTGGCAGCGTCGACGAGTTTCAGGTGACGGTGACAACCGTGCAGGAGATGCACCATCTCGACGTGCAGATTGAAGTTGTATCCGGCCATGATGCCGAACACGTTAGAACGCGCGTCGAGCAAGCCATCTACCATGCACTTTCGCTGCGCCCGACGGTCAGAGTGGCGGAACCCGGCACACTAGCGCATTTTGAGATGAAGGCTCGCCGCTTCCGCCGCCTGGACGGCCCCTCAGAGAATCAACAAACGTAATCAACCACTTGTCAGCATACCCGACCGGCAAACCCGACTTTCGCTCTGACCTGAACCGATGTTCATTTCCTGAACTGCTGTTCAGAATTTTTTGACTTACGCGTTGCGAAGGTAGACACTGGTTAGGCGAAACAATCCTGAACCTTTGCGCAGTTAGTGTGCGGGAGATTGAAGTTGTCAAACGGCCAGATTAAAAATCAGCGTAACCGCCATCTCAGGCAGCGCTATCTTGCGCGCCGACTGGAGATCCTGCGCGCCGCGGGGAGAGAGTTCCGCGTACGCGGATTCGCGGAGACCGGGATGCGCGACATCGCGGAAGCCGCATCCCTGTCTCCCGCAAATCTTTACAACTACTTCCGCGGCAAGCACGACATTCTCTTTTTTTGCCAGGACAATTCGCTGGACCGCTTGATTGCCGCACTCGAGAACGCTCGCCGGATGAGAGCCAGCGCGGCGACGAAGTTGCGCATGGTCATTGTGTCTCACTTGCGATGCGTACTCGACGAAGTCGAAGGCTCCGCTGCGCATCTCTTGACAACGGCTTTGCCACCCCGCCAACAACGATACCTGGTCGCAAAACGCGACAAGTATGAAGGAGGTGTGCGCGCCTTAATTGCTGGCGGTATTC
>WNFC01004782.1_pt1 | contig 16598 bp, 13 predicted proteins | sample 5400541 | NCBI WGS metagenome assembly WNFC01 (sample SAMN13153342, study PRJNA577476) | soil metagenome | isolation source: 120 cm saprolite under Douglas fir tree site 2 hole 2 replicate 1 | place: USA:California | collected 2015-04-18
CGCGCGAACATCATGGCGACCCTCGGCCGCCGTCCGCGCATCCCTTCCCATGTCTCCACAATCTCAATCAGCAACCCGCCAAGGCTCCCGCCTCAGAGGGGCCGCGCTTATAGGCCCACCCACCTCCCGCGTCAACACCTTTTCGGCCCGATCTCGATGCGACCCGATCAAGCCGCATCAGCGCCGTAATAAAGCATCACGGTGTGTTTTGCCTCCGCAAAAAACAGCCAGCGCTCCACAACAAGGCCGACAGCTGCGCTCGCGACAGCGAGCCCCGCCGCAATCCCGCCGCTGATGCCCCCGAGACAAAGGGCGAGGAAGCTCGACAGAGCCGGCAGCGCGAAGCCGGCGAGCCGGGCAACGCGGCGCAGGCGCACCCGGTGTTTGCGGGCGATGCGAAAACCCATTTCCTTGAGCAGGTAATTCTCTTCGGTATGCGGCGGCTCCAGCATCCGCACCTTGCCCCGGCTGCCGAGCAAGGTCGCGCTGGCAACTGTGCTCGGCGCCGAAGTCGTGTCGATCGTCAGCCAATACCGTTCCTTCATCCCCCACGCCCCCAGCACGACGAGAAGGCTCAGCAGTGCTGTCCCGGACGAACGCGGCACCCACAACCGGACGAGGAAATCGAGAACGAGAAACCCGCTCATCAAGGCGAGTGCAAGATAGTTCGGGACGACCCAGCGATTGTGCCATTGATGGACAGGCTTTAGCGACGCGTAGATCATGCCTGTGCAAAAGACGGTCGCGGCCGCGAGAGCCGCGGCGAAGATCCCGCACAGACCGACAAGACCTCCGGTCGTGTCGAAGACGACCCAGCCGATCACAAAAACCCCGGCAGGCAGAGAGGTCAGGGCGGAAAACACGGCCTCGCGCGACAGCCAGGATGACCGCCATTGCGAGAATGCCCGCCAAGCCCGCTCGGGCCGGCCCAGGTGAAAGGCCGAGGAAACGAGCCCGCCCGCGGCGAGCAGCACCGCGATTGCAGTCCCGGCCAAGCCGAAGCCGGCGCTCGGCGGCAGCAAGCCGAGCGGCGCACCAAGCCCGAGCAACATCAAGAGCGCAAACCCCGCCCCCGAGGAGGTGGTAAAAAAGATGATCGACAGCGCCGGGTGCATTGGGTTCTCGCGAACGGCCGCGTCAGCGCGTCAACAGCCGGTCATCGCGGCGCGGCGCGCTTGTCGGAATGCCACCCGGGCAGGTGCCGACGCAGAGTTCATCGCCCCGGGTGATCGCTACTCGCGCGATACCGCAGTATCGGCGGAGGCTTGCCGGAAGATGGAAGGCGCTCGATCATCCCGAACGAAGGGGCCGTCATGTGGGGTTCGTCGGGCGCCGTCGGATCAATCCGCACCCGCAAATCATACCAGGCGGCCTGACCGGTGATCGGGTCAGCATTGGCATGCGCATAACCGCCGTCCGGCGGCAGCAGCTCCGAGATCAGGTGATTGAGCAGAAAACCTGCGCGGGACTCCGGCGCCGCCGCGTCGAGGCCCCACGCGCCATTGCGCTTACCGATCGCATTCCAGGTCCAAACCGTATCCGGGTTGACCCCGTCCATCAGCTTGGTCGGCACACGAATCCGGCCGTGATGGCTCGACAGCCAGACCCAGTCCTCCTCCTTCAGGCCGAGCGCCCGCCCACTCGTCCGATTGACGAATAGCCGATTGCTGCCGAGGATCTGCCGCAGCCAGGCATTCTGAGAATGCCAGGAATGATACATCGGCATCGGCCGTTGGGTCACCGCGTGCAGCGGGAAGGCGGCGCCATCGACCCGCACCTCCTCGAACGGCATATACCAGAACGGGAGAGGGTCGAAGTAGGTCGAGATCCGCTCCCGATGCGTTTCGGGCGGTACCACCCTGCCATGTCCGTGGGCCGCGAGGCGGAAGCGCTGCAGCGGCTCGACATATAGCTGGAGCACGATCGGATCGGCCGCATCGATCAGGCCCATCGCCACGGCTGCTTCCAGATACTCCTTGTTGGCATGCTTGAAATACCGTTGGCCATCGGGCAGCTCGTGCTTCCAAAAGCAGCCGTTCGCGACGTAGCGCTCGAGCTGGTGTGGGTTCGGCATGCCCCGGCCCGCCTGCTCGCCGTCGGCGCCGCGCCAGCCGCCGAGCGGCCCGACCCCGGGCCGCCGCTCGTGATTGACGATGTAGTCGGCATAGCCGCCGGGATAGCGGGGAGTGCCTTGCGATGTGACAAAACCCGGCAGTCCGAGCCGGGAGCCGATTTCAATCAGCACGTCCTGGAACGGGCGAACGTCGCGATCAGGGGCCATGATGGGCTGCCGGATCGCATCGGCCGGGCCTTCGACACTGCCGATCGGCCGGTCGAGCAGCGATATGCAGTCCCAGCGTTCCAGGTAGGTCGTGTCGGGGAGGACAAGGTCGGCATAGGCGACCGTCTCGGAGTCGTAGGCATCTGAATAGATGATCCGCGGGATGCGGTAAGCACCGGTCGCCGGATCCTTGTCGGTCAACATCCGCATCGTCTCGGCAGGGCTCATTGCCGAGTTCCAGGCCATGTTGGACATGTAAAGGAAGAGGGTGTCGATCGGGTAGGGATCGCCTTTGCTCGCATTGGCGATGACCATATGCATCATGCCGTGCGCAGCGATCGGCGCGTCCCAGGAGAAGGCCTTGTCAATGCGTGCGGGCCGGCCTTGCTCGTCGACGATCAGATCCTCGGGCGAGAGTGGATAGCCCAGCGGCACCCCCGGCAACGGCTTGCCGGGGACGATCTGCTCGGGCTTGCCCGCAGGCTTCGGCCCAGGCGGGCACGGCTTGGGATGCGGCGACTTGTAGCGCCACCCCCCCGGCACGTCGATTGTGCCGAGGAGCAGCTGCAGCAAGTGCAGCGCCCGGCAGGTTTGGAACCCATTAGAGTGTGCAGAAATCCCGCGCATCGCATGCAGCGACACCGGACGGCCGCGCATCGTCGCATGGCGCCGCCCAGCCCAGTCGGTCCACGGCACCGGGAGCTCGATCTCCTGCGCAAAGGCGGCATGGGCGAGTTCGTCGGCCAACCGTCGGATCGTCGCGGCCGGGACGCCGCAGGTTTCGGCAACCGTCACGGGTGCGTAGCGCGGATCGAGATAGCGCTCGGCTACGAGTTGAAATACGGGGACGGCGCGCCGACCATCGGGCAGCACGGCATCGCCGACTAGGCGGGCCGCAATCCCCGTTGTGGCGCTGCTGGCGAGCGATCCGGAAGCCTCGAGAACGAGCGGCTCGCCGACCTCGTTGCGGGCAAACAGCCCGTCATCGGCCGATCCCGGCGCCTGAATCACTAGCCAACAGGCGTTAGTGTAACGAACCAGATAGTCGAGGTCGATCCGATCGGATTTGAGCAGTTCGTGGATTAGTGCCAGCACAAACAGCCCGTCGGTCCCGGGCCTGATCCCGACCCATTCGTCGGCGATTGCCGAATAGCCGGTACGCACCGGATTGATGGAGACAAATCTGGCGCCGCGGCGGCGCAGACCCGACAGCGCAATCTTGATCGGGTTGGAATCATGATCCTCGGCAACCCCGAACATCATGAGGAGCCGGGTGTGCAGCCAATCAGGCTCGCCGAACTCCCAAAAGCTGCTGCCGAGGGTGTACATCCCGGCTGCCGCCATGTTGACCGAACAGAACCCGCCATGCGCGGCGAAGTTCGGGGTCCCGAACTGAGCCGCCCAATAGCCGGTCAGCGACTGGCTTTGATCGCGGCCGGTGAAAAAGGCGAGCTTCTTGGGGTCTTCGCTGCGGATCGCCGACAACCACCCGACCGCGGTGGCGATGGCTTCCTCCCATTCGATTTCGCGAAACTCGCCGGAGCCGCGTTCGCCCACTCGTTTCAGCGGCTTTTTCAGCTTAGCTGGCGAGCTTTGCTGCATAATGCCGGACGCGCCCTTGCCGCAGATCACGCCGCGGTTGACCGGGTGATCGCGATTGCCCTCGATGTAACGGATGCCGCCGTCTTTGAGGTGGACTTTGATCCCGCAGCGGCAGGCGCACATGTAGCAGGTCGTGCATTTGACTTCGTCCGAAACTTTTGGCGAAGTATCGACCTTTTCGCGCGGCAGGAAATAATCCCGCAGGAGCTCGACGAGGCTCATCCTATCCCCTGCAGCGCGTTCAGCCGAGAGACATCCATGGCTCGCTCCTTGACGGGCCCACGACGGGCCGAAGATTACGCGGCGTCCCCGTTCAATCAGGCGCCCCGGGCGGCCCGTCATCCTCGACGGGCCGCCCGACCTCACGATAGAACCGTTTGGCCCCTAGGTGCAGCGGTATGGAGAGGCCGTCGAGCGCGCTCTCCAGCCGCACTTGCTTCCCTATCGGATCATGCGCATCGAGAAGACGCTGCGTAGCCTCGTTCCACAGCGCCCTGGTAATGGCATAAACCAGGTCGTCGGAAGCATTGGCGGAGACCACCCAAAGTGCGTGGAACCCAACGGTCGATGTCGCGACGCCGATCCCTGGATAGGTGTCGGCGGGTATCACCCCACGATCGTAAGGGCCATGTTTCGCCCGCATTTTCGACAACACGTCATCGGCGATCGGAACCAGACGAATGGGCGTCGTCTCGGCGAGTGCGCGGATCGCCGGAATCGGCACTCCGCCGATCAGAAAAAAGCCCTCGATGGTGCCCTCTGAGAGGTTGGCGGCTGCTGTGCCCGAGCGCAGGAACTCGGGCGACAGGTCCTTCTCTGCCAGCCCACCCGCGGCAAGCACAATACGCGCATCGACGAGAGTACCCGATCCGTCCTGGCCCAACGAGATGCGCCGGCCTTTCAAGTCGTCGAGCGCTTGGATTGGGCCCGCCGCCCGCACCACCAGATGGAGGCGTTCCGGGAACAGGCTCGCGATGGCCCGCAACTTCCTGAGTGGCGCCTGCCCGGCGAAAATGCCGGTCCCGGCATAGGCCCAGCTCGCGACATCGGACTGGGCAAGCCCGGACTCGATCTGGTCGGAAGCAATCATGCGAAGGTTTTCGACCGACCCCTTCGTCGCCTGGGCGACCGCAACGAGTCCCGGGACGCCGCAGCTGCCCCCCAGCTCGCAAGGGGGCGAATCCGCGGGCTTTGAAATGGCGCTGGCGAGCACCCCGCCGATCTCGAAGAAGCTTCCGGCGGTCGCCGCCGCCCCGATGCGAAAGAAATGCGCTTCCTGCGCGCTCGCCGGTGCCTCTCGCCACAGGAGACCGAGAACGACAAAGGCCGCCCCGATCGAGCCTCGACAACGAAATCTCAGCGCAGAAGGCATCGTCTCACCAAGTGAGACAGGCAAGTTCCGAGAACAACACGGATCAACTCGGTTTGCAATCCCGCCGCGTGCGATCTGGCAATTCTGATGGCGGGCGCGATTAGGGCGCTACGGGCTCCTACCCGGGCCCCTTTGTCTGACCGGGTATCTTGATCGACGGCAACACCCCGCCGAGCGCGCCGGGTTTGACGTTCTTCTGCGACACGATCTCGATTATCGCGCCTCCGTAGCGCTCGATCTTGCCGGCGCCGATGCCAGGGATGGCCGCGAGGGATGTCAGCGAGATCGGGCGGCGATGCGCCACCTCGATCAGCGTGGCATCGTGAAAAATGACATAGGGTGGTAGCTCCTGGCGGCGTGCCTCTTCGAGACGCCACGCCCGCAACGCCTCCCAAATAGCTTGCGCAGCGGGTTCGAGTTCGACCGCGCTCTTGCGATCAGCTTTGGGGCTGTGCCGCGTCGAGCCGCGCGGGTCGAGACGAAAGCGGACCGTCCGTGTACCGCGCAAAATCTCCGCCGCGGCCGGCGCAAGCGCCAGTCCGCCATGCCCGGCTGGATCCGGCAAGACGAACCCTTGCGCCACCAGCTGGCGAAACACCGAATGCCAGCCGCGGCGATCGATCTCCGTGCCGACCCCGAATGTTTTCAGTCGGGTATGGTGCAGCCGGATAGCGCGCTCGTTTTCCTTGCCGAGCAGGATATCGATAAGATGGTGCGCGCCAAAGCGCTGACCCGTGCGGTAGATCGCCGACAGCGCCTTTTGTGCGGTGACGGTCCCGTCCCAGCTCGGCACTGGCGTGCGGCAATTGTCGCAATTCCCGCATGGAGGGTGATCGGCCTCGCCGAAATAACCGAGCAGGACCTGACGGCGGCAGGAAACCGTTTCGCAATACCCGATCAGAGCCTCGGTCTTCTGCCGCTCGATTCGACGTTGGGTCTCCGTGCTCTCGCCGGCATCGAGCAACCGGATCAGGTTCATCACATCCGCGATGCCGTAAGTCATCCAGGCATCCGCCGCGAGCCCGTCTCGCCCCGCTCGGCCGGTCTCTTGGTAATAAGCCTCGAGGTTCCTCGGCACGTCGAGATGAGCGACAAAACGGACATCGGGCTTGTCGATCCCCATGCCGAAGGCGATGGTCGCAACCACCACCACCCCCGCTTCCTTCAAAAAACGCTCCTGGCTTCGCTCACGCACCGCGCCTTCAAGACCGGCATGATAGGGGAGGGCGTCGCGCCCGCGCGCCGTGAGCCACCGGGCGGTGTCGTCAACCGCGCTCCGAGTAAAGCAATAGACAATCCCGGCGTCGTCGGGGTGATCCTCGGAGAGAAACCGCCATAGTTGCTCGAGTGGACTGAGCTTAGGGACGACCCGATAGAACAGGTTCGGGCGATCGTAACCGGCAGCGAAGATCCGTGCGGCGCTGAGCCCAAGCTGTGCGACGATGTCGCGGCGTGTTGGGCCGTCCGCGGTCGCGGTGAGCGCCAACAGCGGCACGCGGGGAAAGCGCTCCTTCAGGATCGAGAGCTGCTGATATTCCGGGCGGAAGTCATGGCCCCATTGCGAGATGCAATGCGCCTCGTCGACGGCGAAAAGAGCCAGGCGGCAGCACGAGAGCAGTTCGAAGCAGCGCGTCGTCGCCAGGCGCTCGGGCGACACGTAAAGCAGATCGAGCGCGCCGTCGCGAGCCGCGCGCTCGATTTCAGCGGTCTCGCCGGGCGACAGCCGCGAGTTCAGCGCGGCCGCGCGCACTCCCGCTTGGCGCAGGGCGTCCACTTGGTCCTTCATCAACGCTATCAGCGGCGAGACGACCACACCCAAACCGGCGCGCACCAGAGCCGGCACCTGATAACACAGCGATTTGCCGCCGCCTGTGGGCATCAGCACGACCGCATCGCCGCCGGCGATCGCGTGTTCGATGATCGCGAGCTGCTGACCCCGGAAACCGTCGAAGCCGAAGACCTCGCGCAACACTCCGAGCGGTGTGCGTTCTTCACCGCCAGTATCGTCCTCCTCAGGCGAATGCGGCACTTTTATGCGTTCCCGCCGTTGGGCTGCCGCGGTGAAGTCAAGACCCTCTGACGAGGTTCGGCGCCGATCTCTGGTCCGCCATTCGCGGCGCGACGACCCGTCCCTTGCAAATGCAATCTCAAGTAATCACCTTGGGGTTGGATACGCGCGGCTGCGAAACCCGATGCCTGGCCCTACCCGCCCACCCCCGAGCGGCACCTGCAACTCGGTCGAGTCCGCTGCGCTGCACCACCGGCACATCATAACGGATCCTCCGGCAAAGCGAGGTAGCGTGCTCACTTCCTGTGCAATTTTGGACCGCACGCGGCGGTCTCTGGTAGGGAGCACGATGGCGGTCGCGCTCGGCACCCTAGGTATCATGCTCTGCTCCATGCAGGCTCTTGCGGCCGAGCCCGCAGGCGCAGCGGCGACGGCGGGCCCTGGTGTTTCCGAGCCCGACGCTGGATCGCCGAGCGAGCCCCCCTTCGCCGGTAATCCCGAACTCAAGGCACGGCTTGACTTGCCGGGTAAGTTGACCGTGGCGGGCGAGCGGATGCATGAACAATTATTGCGCCGGTTCTACGCCGCGCACGGCTACCAGACAATATGGACCGGCCGCTCGGCGGAAGCGAGCCAGCTGTGGAATGCGGTCCAGCGCACGGGTGATCAAGGGCTGGACCCCAGTCTGTTCCACAGCACCGCGATCATCGAGCGTGGCCCGACGCTGTCTCCGGTGGAGCGGGACTTGCTGCTTTCCGATGCGTTCCTCTCCTATGCCGATGCTTTGTCGCGGGGAGCGATGCCGATCGAGGACCGAGCCGATGACGAAGATCTGACGCCTGAGCCGGTCGACATTGTCGGGGTGCTCGACGCAGCGATTGCCAGCCCGAATCCGGCGCAGCTAATCGAAGCGCTCGCTCCGTCCTCACCCGAATACGCCGCGATGCGCGGCGCCTACGCCGAATACCGCGCCATGCTCGAGACGGTTAGCCCGATGCGCGCCTCGGATGCCCGGAAGAAGCCCGAGCGCCGGCCGCCGGAGGGCCGGGCGGCGGCGGAAAAAAGGGTACGGCAGCTGGCGGTCAATCTCGAACGGCTGCGGTGGCTGCCCCGGATCATTCCGCCCGACCGCGTCATCGTGAATGCTGCGATTGCGCGGCTCCAGCTAATCCGCGACAACCGGCCAGTATTCACGACGCGCGTTGTCGTCGGAGAAACCGACAAGCAGACACCCGAGTTCCAGTCGACGATAAACGACATCCTGTTCAATCCGCCCTGGAACGTTCCGCGCTCGATCGCGCAGAAGGAGATCCTGCCGAGGCTGGCAGCCGATCCGGATTATCTCAGCCATCATCACATGAGGTGGCGCTCTGGCGGAGCCATTCAGCAGGAGGCCGGGCCCTATAGCGCCCTCGGACGGCTCAAATTCGAGATGACCGATCGTTACGATGTCTACTTGCACGATACGCCGTTAAAATCCCTTTTTCAGTCCGCCACGCGCTTGATGAGCCATGGGTGCGTACGGGTCGAGAACCCGCGCGTGCTCGCGGCGCTTCTGTTGGAGCAGAGCCCGGAGGCTATCGACAAAGGGATTGCCGCCGGTTCCACCAATCGGCGGCCCTTGCCGACCCCGCTGCCGATTTTCATCGTCTATCAGACGGCTTTTGTCGAATCGGACGGTTCGCTGCAGCTCCATTCGGACCCGTATGACCGCGATGACGAGATTTGGCAGCACCTGACGCGATCGCAGCAGCCTCCGCTGGCTCAGGACGTAGCCGCCAGCCAACGGAAAGGGTGATCCAGAAAGAGACTAATTCAACTAACAGTCAGAATGCAGTAACCAAAATCGACTGGTAGATTAATTTATGCCAATCGGGGCTTGTTTACCCCGTTAACAACTGCTATGGCCCTCGGTGGGGAATCTGGGGGGTCAAGCATTGCCCGTGTCTTCGTTACTGAGCCGCCGCCGGCTCCTCGGTGCGGCGGCTGCCGCTGCCGTAGTCGGCTTCGTCGATCCGGTCCCGGCAGTTTCTTTCGCACCGCGATCTGTTTCACTCTACAACATCCATACCGGCGAATGGCTGCGGACGGTCTATTGGGCCGACGGCCATTACATTCGCGAGGCAGTCAGGGACATCAACTGGATTCTGCGGGATCATCATTCCGATGAGATCCGGCCAATGGATGCCGGCGTCCTCGACGTGCTCGGGGGGCTGCGCGACCGGCTCGATACCCGCGATCCGTTTCTGGTGGTGTGCGGCTATCGCTCGCCGACGACCAATATGAGGATGTACCTCAATCACGAGGGGGTGGCGAAACACAGCTTTCACGTCAAGGGGATGGCTGTCGATCTGCGATCCGAGCGCCGTGATCTGAGCCAAGTCCGCGAGGCGGCGCTGAGCCTCAGATGCGGGGGTGTTGGGTATTACCCGCGCTCAGGCTTCGTCCACGTCGATTGCGGGCCGATCCGTCGATGGTAGGTGCGCGCATTCCGATCACCGGGGCCCACGCCGCAATACGTCGAGCCGCAGCGGCAATGCTGTTCCAAGCCAGAGGGCAAACCGGGTATGGTCGGCGACGCTGTCATCGGTAAGCGGATGCACCAGGACGCTCAGCCCTTCGCGGTTGAGCATTAACCAGGGAACCAACGTGGAGAACTCCTCGGCCGCGAAGGCCACCTGGTACATCGCGACGGGATGCGGCCCGACCGGCTCATCGTGCCAGCTCCCGAGCCGAGCCTGGAAGCGGTCGCCGATCCCGGCGCGCAGGCGCTCCGCTGTCGTCCGGGTCTCCGGATCGTAATAGATGTGGGCGTGATATCCCCTGACCCGGCGCGGGTCGGCAAACGCATCAGCCATGCTCTTCTCCTTTGTCGATCGCGTCGATCTCCCTCGGCGCCGTCGTCGCACCGGAGCCGAGGGCCCGCTGCATCAGGACGATGTCGACCCAGTTGCCGAATTTGAAGCCGACCGCGGGCAGAACACCGATCCGGGTAAACCCTAACGCCGCGTGCAGGCGAATCGACGGCCATGTTTCGCTGCCCCCGATCACCGCGACCATCTGCCGGTAGCCGAGCTCGGTGCAGCGGTCGAGCAGGGTTGCGAGGAGGGCTCGGCCAAGACCGCGTCCGACCTCGCCCTCACCGATATAGATCGAGTCTTCGAGCGTAAATCGATAGGCCGAACGTGGCCGGTAGGGTCCAGCGTAGCAATAGCCGAGAACATGCCCCGACCTTTCGGCGACCAGATAAGGTAGGCCACGGGCGAGAATGTCGCTGCGGCGGCGCGCGATCTCGTGCGGTTCCGGCGGGACGTCCTCGAAGGAGGCGAATCCAAGGAGAACATGGTGACGGTAGATCGTGGCGATTTCCTCGACATCTCCCGCGCGGGAGGGGCGAATCACCGCACCGGCGCCGCTCATCCGGGGTCGTGTAAGCTCAGCAGACTCAAATGACGCGAACCGGCCTGCCGTCGAGGAAGGCGACGACATTCTCGACGATCTGAGGATAGGAGTTGCGATAGTTCTCCTCGGTCACGTAGCCGATATGCGGGGTCAGGACCACGTTCGGCGCCGTGCGCAGCGGGTGGTCGATCGGCAAAGGCTCTTTGTCGTAGACGTCGAACCCGGCATAGGCGAGGCGTCCCGCCTTCAGCGCGGCGACAATTGCCTCGGTATCGCAGATCGGCCCGCGCGAGGTGTTGACGAGGATCGCGCTCGGCTTCATCAGCTCGATCTCGCGAGCGCCGACAAGGCCGCGGCTGCGCGGACTGAGCACGAGATGCACCGAGAGAATGTCGGAGCGGCGGAACAGCTCGTCCTTTTCGACCCGCTCGACCCCCTGCTCGCTGGCCCTTTCGGCAGTAAGGTTCTGACTCCAGGCGATCGCCTTCATGCCAAAGGCGAGGCCGACCCGCGCGACCGCGCTGCCGAGCCGCCCGAGGCCCAATAGGCCGAGGGTCTTCCCGGCGACGCGATGGCCGATGCGAGTCTGCCACCCGCCGTGCCGCATAAACTGATGATCCTCGGCGATGCGCCGGGCGGCGCCGAGGATCAGTCCCCAGGCAAGCTCGGCGGTGTCCTCATTGCCGCCGCCAGGGCCACCGGTACCGCACACGGTGACGCCACGGTCCCTTAGCGCCGCCATGTCGAAGGAGGCGTTGCGCATACCGGTGGTGATCAGGAGTTTCAGTTTGGGCAGACGGTCAATGACGGACTTCGGAAACGGCGTGCGCTCGCGCATCGCGGCGACGAGCTCTGAATCGGCGAGCTGGCGCACCACCGCGTCCTCATCGGCAAAGGCATGGCGCTCGAGGGCAATCTCGACAGCACGGCTCCTCACCGGGGACCAATCCGCCATGCTGAGCGCTACACCTTGATAATCGTCGAGAATGCTGAGCCGCATCGCCGCCTCCCGGTTTCCGGTTTCCTTACGCCGCCATCGCCTTTTGCAGATTTGCGTCGAGCTTGTCGAGGAACTGGTTGGTCGTCAGCCACGGGTGATCGGCGCGGATCAGGATCGCCAAATCCCGAGTCATGTCGCCGCCTTCGACGGTGTCGATGCAGACTCGCTCCAAATTCTCGGCAAAGCGGACGACATCGGTGGTGTCGTCGAAGGTGCCGCGATAGCGCAGCCCGCGCGTCCAGGCGAAGATCGAGGCGATCGGGTTGGTCGAGGTCTCCCGGCCCTGCTGGTGCTGCCGGTAATGGCGGGTGACCGTGCCGTGCGCGGCCTCGGTCTCGACCGTCCTGCCGTCAGGCGTCAGCAAAACCGAGGTCATCATGCCGAGCGAGCCAAAGCCCTGCGCCAAGGTGTCTGACTGCACGTCGCCATCGTAGTTCTTGCAGGCCCAGACAAATCCGCCGTTCCACTTCAGCGCCAACGCCACCATGTCGTCGATCAGCCGGTGCTCGTAGGTCAGGTTGCGCTTTTTGAATTCGGCGGCGAATTCATTGTCGAACACCTCCTGAAACAGGTCCTTGAAACGTCCGTCATAGGCTTTGAGGATCGTGTTCTTGGTCGAGAGATAGACCGGCCAGCCGCGCTGCAGCCCAAAATTAAGGGAAGAGCGGGCGAACCCCTTGATGGATTCGTCGAGGTTGTACATCCCCATGGCGACGCCGCCATCGGGGAAATCGAACACCTTGCGGGTGACCGGCTCGCCACCGCCTTTCGGAGTAAAAGTCATCGTCAGGGTGCCGGGTCCCGGCACGACGAAATCGGTCGCGGCATATTGATCGGCATAGGCGTGGCGCCCGATCACGATCGGCTGGGTCCAGTTGGGCACCAGGCGCGGCACGTTCTGGCAGACGATCGGCTCGCGGAAGATCGTGCCGCCGATAATATTGCGCAACGTGCCGTTCGGCGACTTATACATGCGCTTGAGGTGAAATTCTTCCACGCGCGCCTCGTCGGGTGTGATCCCGGCGCATTTGATACCGACGCCGTAGCGTTTGATCGCCTCGGCGGCCTCGACCGTGATCTGGTCCTCGGTGGCGTCGCGCTTCTCCATCCCGAGATCGTAGTATTTGAGCTCGACGTCGAGATAAGGCAGGATCAGCTTTTTCTTGATAAAGCTCCACATGATCCGCGCCATTTCGTCGCCGTCGAGCTCGACGATCGGCTGAGCCACCTTGATCTTTGCCATCGATCTTTGTCCTTGCTTGCGGCCGAGAGGGAAGCTGTCGGCCGGTCCATCGCCAGCCCGCGAAGATAAGGGCGCTCAGGTGGTGAGGCAAGCGACGGCCGGTGGTGATCCGCACTCTGCCCGACGCCGCCTGGTGAAGCGCCCTCCCTGAGAACAGGGAGAGATTTAATGCGCCGCCGAAAATCGCCCGTCCGATCGACCATAAGACCCGGCAGATCAAATAGTTGACTGCCCCCAACAGCGCTCGGGCAGCAGGGAGGGAATGGGCGTTCCTGAGGGAGGCTGCAGGGAGGATTTGCGTCGACATTTCGCACCGTTTTCCGAAACCTATCATTGTCAAAATCGTACGCCGCAGATTTGCTTAAATAGCACAGTATGGGCATAAATGCAAGCCCCCGGTTCGGCGAGCTTGTGTTTGATCCTCCCACGCCGGATATACGCGAGCGTATATCCTCGATACCCCGCCGCAGGATCGCGAAGATCTTCGAATGGATGCGCGTTTCCTGCTGGACACAAATATTTGCATTCATATCCGGAGGCAACGGGGGCCGGCGGTACTGGCGCGGTTCGAACAATTGAAGCATGGCGAGGCGGTGCTTTCGGTAATTACCTATGGCGAGCTCGTGTACGGGTCGGAAAAGAGCCAGTTTCGCGAACAGGCGGGCAGGCTCTTGGCCGAGCTGGCGGGCTTGCTGCCGGTAATGGCGCTTCCGTCGCGCGCCGGCCAATTCTATGCGGCGATCCGCGTCGCCCTGGAAGCCAAGGGAGAGATGATCGGCAGCAACGACTTGTGGATTGCCGCGCATGCCCAGGCCGCGGAACTCATTCTGGTCACCAACAACGAACGCGAGTTCCGCCGCGTGGAGGGGCTGAAAAATCGAGAATTGGGCGGACTGAGCCGCGGTAGGACCGCGACATCGGACTGAACCATCTTCGGCGTTAGCCGCGCGGCAGAGATTGGCCGTCTCCTGGGCCTCCTGCGCGCGCTCGCTCGGTAATTGACGACTTCGCCAAAGATTTCACAATGAGGCTATGAGGCAGTGAGGCTAAGAGGCAGTGAGGAGCCGAGGTCTCACCGTCTCGCTGGCTCATTGTGATTTACCCTACGGGAATACGCCGGGCACAGCCCGGCAAGCCTCAGGGCGGCTAGTCCGAAGAGGCGCGCAGGAGCTTGCGTGCGCTCTCGGCGAGAAAGCCCGACCGGGTCATGCCGCGACGACTTGCGGCATCGTCGATGCGCTTCAACAGACCGCGATCGATGCTCACGTTGATGCGAACCGGATTGTCGGGCACTTCCACCGGCACGACAACATCGCGCGGATTGTGGAATTCCCCCGAGAAGGACTCGCGTTGCTCGCCTTCCTCGATCGACCGGGGCAGATCTTCCCCTTCGACAATCATGTCCTCGATTGCGCTGGCGAGCGCATCCCGCGCCTGCTGGGGACCTCGGCGAACTCCCGGGCCGCCGATGTTACCCCGGGAAAATCCGGAAACACGATCGACCAGATCGTCTCGTGCGGCGCCAGATCCGCAATGGCGATATAATGACGGGTCGCGATGGGGCTTCTCCTCTACGCCTTTGGCGGCCATTCCCAGCCCGCTTGCCGGCAGATTTCCCGCAACGTGCCGGTCGGGATATCGCCGGGATGGTTCGCGATGACCACGCGTTTACCGCTCTTCCGGAAGATCGATCCGCCGAAGCCGACGATCGGGTGCGCATCGGGGGTCGGGCGGCGCGCAGGCGACGGACGCAAGTTTCGAACCGGGTCAGCCGATCTCGTCCAGGAGCGCCTTTGCCTCCTTCAGGTCTGGTGTGGCGAAGCCTTCGGTGAACCAGCCGTAGACCGGCGCGAGGAGATCGCGGGCTTCGGGAGATCGCGGGCTTCGTCGCGGCGGCCTTGGTCGCGGCGGAGCTGGGCAAGGTTCACGACGGCACGCAATTCCCAGAGCTTGGCCCCTTGCTCCACGGCGATGCTCAAGGCTTTGCGATAGAGTTCCTCGCCCGCCTCGGAATGCCCCTGCCGCAGCAACAACTGGCCTTTGTGCCTGTTCAGCTCCGCCGCCAACCAGCGCTCCCCTGTCCTTTCAGCGCTCTGCAGCGCATCGTCCAACAGGGTCAGGCCCTCTTCAATTTGCCCTGCGATCTCACATGCTGCAGCTAGGAGGGCGGTATGGTGGGACGTCCACACCTCCGTGCCGGTGGCGCGGTAAGCGGTGGAACCGCTGCGCAGAAGCGATATTCCCTCGGCTAGATCGCCATTTTTGACCTTGGCCCATCCCCAATAGATGTTCCCCCACGCACGCCACTGGGGGAAACTCTGCTCGGTCGCCACCGCAACCAGCTGGTCTGCCCGCTCACCGAGGGCCGCGCCGTCTCCGACGAGCGATAGCAACCTGGCGCCAATCGTCAAGCTCGCAGCCAAAGACGGCGGATGAGCCAGCCTCCGAGCCTCGGCGATGGCTGCGCTGCTCTGTGCCAATGCCTGGTCCGGAAAGCCAAGACAGAAAAGGACATGCCCAGGAACGCCTGGGATAGTACCTGAAGGTGAGCTGCTGCCTGATAGACAAGCGAACGGTGCGAGATTGGATCATAGATCGTGAGCACCGCTTCGAGATGCGATCGGGATGAGGCGAACCTGCCGGCGACCATCAGGTCTTGACCGGAGGAATAGTGACCCAGAACGAGCCCGGCGGAATCGTTGCGCTCACGGCTCAAACACAACAAATCCTCGGATAGGCGTTGCGCCAAATCCAATTCGCCGCTGTACATGTGATAGCGAGACTGCCCATAGGGTACCCCAAAGAATTCCGAGGGAGAACCCAGCTGCTCCCACAGTTCTCCAGCGCGGGCATAGGCGTGGCTCGTTTCCGGCGCGGCGAGGCCTTTGGCGGCTTGCAACACCGGGCCCAAGGCACTCAAAAATTCGAGCTGCTGTCGCTGACGTTCAGGGGTGTCCGGCAGCAGCGCCAGCTGGTCCAGCCCCTTGTGAAATTGCGCGGTCGCTTCCGCCATCGCCGAGCGGACGGCTGACCTCCGACCAGCCTTGCCCCAGCAGAGCACGGATTTTTCGACGAGCCCGGCCTCGGCGTAATGCCGCGCGAACAGTTCGGGCTGGGTGTCCATCAGCTCCGGGGAATGGGCTTCGAGCGCCTCGGCGATCTGCGCGTGCAATTGCTGGCGAGTGTTGCGCGGCAGGCTGCCGTGCGCCGCGTCCTGCACCAGCGCGTGCTTGAAGGCATAGACCGCGTCGGGCGGCGTGCCGCGCTGAAACACCAACTCGGAGGCGACGAGCCGGTCGAGCGAGGTTTGCAGCTCGTCCTCGGGCAGGCGGGAGACGGTGCGCACCAGGGGGTAAGAAAACTCGCGGCCGATCGCGGCGCCGATCTGCGCCACCGGTCGCACCGATGCCAGGCGGTCGAGCCGCGCCAGCAGCGAGGCGTGCAAACTCCTGGGGATTGCGAACGGCGGCAGCGCCCCATCGAGCACGTAGCGACCCCTTTCCTCACGGAGGAGACGGCTCTCTAAGACGGTCTTGGTCAATTCCTCAGTAAACAATGGCACGCCGTCGGTGCGCTCGGCGATCTGTTCGATGACCTCGTCGGGCAACGCCTTCCCCCCGGCGATCTGCTCGACCAAAGCGGTCCGGTCACGCCGGTCCAGGCGATTAAGCGCCAGCATCGTCACTTGCG
>WNFC01005874.1_pt1 | contig 16596 bp, 17 predicted proteins | sample 5400541 | NCBI WGS metagenome assembly WNFC01 (sample SAMN13153342, study PRJNA577476) | soil metagenome | isolation source: 120 cm saprolite under Douglas fir tree site 2 hole 2 replicate 1 | place: USA:California | collected 2015-04-18
AACCTGCTCTTCACCAACCAGACGACCGGCGACAGCAAGCTGCTCTTCCATCGCAACATCGCCGAGCGCGAGCGGCTCATCGCGCCGTTCCTCTCATACGACCCCGACCCGTACCTCGTGGTCGCCGACGGCGGGCTCTACTGGATCAACGACGCCTACACGACGGGCGATCGCTATCCCTACAGCGAGCGCTACGGGGCCCTCGGCGCCGGATCGACGTCGATCGCCGGCGGCAACTTCAACTACATCCGCAACAGCGTGAAGGTCGTCCAGAACGCGTACGACGGCACGATCACCTTCTACATCGTCGACGAGACCGACCCGGTGGTGCGCAATCTGCGCGGCATCTACCCCTCGCTGTTCAAGTCCATCGCGCAGATGCCCGAGAGCCTCAAGGCGCACATCCGCTACCCCGAGGGCATCTTCAGCGTGCAGACGCAGATCTACTCGCTCTACCACATGACCATCCCCGACGAGTTCTACAACCGCGTCGACGCGTGGCGCATCGCGAACGAGCTGCAGTTCCAGGGCTCCGCGAAGCAGCCCATCGAGCCGTACTACGTCACCACGCGTCTGCCCGGCGCGGACCGGCAGGAGTTCATCCTGTTCGTGCCGATGACGCCGGCGGGCGGCCAGCGCGACAACATGGTCGCCTGGATCGCGGGGCGTGCCGACGCGCCCGACTACGGGAAGCTGCGGGTGCTGCGCTTCCCGAAGGACCGCACCATCTTCGGCCCGCTGCAAGTGGAAGGACGCATCGACAACGACAGCACCATCCGCCAGCAGCTCACGCTGCTCTGCCCAGCGGGCAGTGGGACGCAATGCATCCGTGGCAACCTCCTCGTGCTTCCGGTGGGCAGCTCGTTCCTGTATGTCGAGCCGCTGTTCATCCAGGCCACGCAGGGCAAGATCCCCGAGCTGCAGCGGCTCATCCTCGCGACGCAGGACAGGGTCGTGATGGCCGACTCGTTCGGAAAGGCCCTGGAGGCGCTCTTCGGGACGGGTGCGACGCCGACGCCGACTCCGACGCCCGCCCCGAGCGCCACGCCACGTCCGTCCGGTGCGCCGACGGCGACGCCGGGGCCATCGCAGACGGTCGCGCAGCTCGTGAAGCAGGCCTCCGACCACTACGACCAGGCGCAGGACGCCCTCAAGCGCGGCGACTTCGTCGAGTACGCGCGCCTCATCCAGCTTCTGCAGGACGATCTCGCGAAGCTCCGTGCCGCGACCGGGCAGTAACAAGAGGCAGGGGGCTCCGACCCCCGCCAACCCACCGCTCGTCCTGCTCGCCGCACTGGCGGTCGCGCTGTTCTGGGCCGTCGAGGGCATCGACGTCAACGCGCCGCAGATCGAGCGCGTCGCGATCCTCCTCTCGTCGATCGTCATCGGCTGGGCCGCGCTTCAGAGGTCGCCGCTCGCCGCCGGGCTCACGACGTACCTCGCGATCCTCGTCGCCATCTCCGAGCGCCTGCGACGGGAGCCGCTCCTCGACGGGAGCGACGTGCTGCGCGCGACGGTCGAGTCGCTCGGGATCGTCGGGCGCGGCGGCAACCCGTACAGCTCGTACCTGCAGACGACCATCCCGCCGGGCTCGCCCTTCGTGTACCCACCGGGCGAGCTCGCCTGGTACGCGCTCCCGCAGTGGCTCTGGGGCGACATCACGCGGGTGGACACCTGGGCCGGCGTGCTCATCGTCGTCGCCCTCGCCATCGCGGATTCAAGATCGGCTTCGACGCGGTCGCGCTCCCGGCGATGCTCTACGCCGCCTGGGGCATCGCCGGCTACCGCGCCATCGACGGCTCGAACGACGTCTCAGCGTCGGCGCTCGTCGTGTTCGCCTGCGTCGCGCTTGTGTTCGTGACGGGCGGGGGTTGGCCCGCGTCCTCGCGCGCATCACGATTCGCGTTCGTCTTCTCGGCGTTTCTCTTCGGTTGGGCGATCGCGTTCAAGCAGTTCTCGCTGCTCGTGCTGCCGCCGGTCGCGCGGCACCTCGCGGTGTCCGGCGCGAACTGGCGTCGCTATGTTCTCATCGCGCTTGGCGTGACCGCGGCGTTCGTCCTGCCGTTCTTCGTGCGCGACCCCGGCGCCTTCATCGGCAATCAGATCGCGACCCTCACGTTCCACGACGAGATCTGGGGCGCGAACCTGCTCCACACGATGCAGCAGTTCGGCGATCCGACCGCGCTCCTGCCGCTGTTCGCGGCCATCGAGATCCTCGGGACGCTGGCACTCGTCGTGCTCGTCGCGAGGCGGTGGGATGCCCCGACGCTCGGCGCGGCCGTCCTCGTGGGCGCGGGTCTCGTTCTCGTACCGCTGCTCTTCGCGAAGTGGACGACGCAGCCGTATTACGCGTACATCGGCGGCATCGTGGCCTGCGGATTGGCGCTCGTCACGACTAGAATCGCTCGCGAATGAACCCGCTTCGCGTCGCCGTGATCGGTGCGGGATATTGGGGCCCGAACCTCGTCCGCAACTTGAATGAAGCCCCAGGCGCCGAGCCCGTGGCGGTCGCCGACCTCTCCCCTGAGCGGCTCGACGCTATCCACAAGCGCTTTCCGGCGGTGCGCGTGACCACGGACCACACGACGCTCTTCGACGACAAGAACGTCGACGCGGTCGCAATCGCCACGCCGGTGAACACGCACCGCAAGCTTGCGGAGCAGGCGCTCGCCGCGGGCAAGCACGTCTTCGTCGAGAAGCCGCTCGCCGCCACGAGCACGGACGCCGAGGCCATCGTGCGCGCGGCGGAGAAGGCCGGCCGTACGCTCATGGTCGGCCACACCTTCGTGTACAACCCGGCGGTCGTGACGGTGCGCGGGCTCATCGAGAAGGGCGAGCTCGGTCGCATCAACTACGTCGACAGCCAGCGCGTGAACCTCGGCCTCCACCAGTTCGACATCAACGTGCTCTGGGACCTCGGCCCGCACGACGTCTCCATCTCGCTGTACTGGCTCGGCGAGGAGCCGGAATGGGTCCAGTGCATCGGCGCCTGCTACGTCCAGCCGGAGATCGAGGACGTGGTCTTCCTCACGATGGGCTTCCCGTCCGGCGCGATCGCGCACGCTCACCTCTCGTGGCTCGCGCCCTCGAAGCTGCGCACCATGACGGTCATCGGCAGCAAGAAGATGGCGGTCTACGACGACGTGCAACCGCAGGAGCGCGTGAAGCTGTACGACTTCGGCGTCGAGGTGCTCTGCGCCACTTCATCGAATGCGTGCAGCAGGGCAAGCGCCCGCGCAGCGACGGCGAGGCCGGCCTGCGCGTGGTGCGCGTGCTCGAGGCCGGGATCCGCAGCCTGCGCTCCGGCGGCGCGCGTGTCTCTTATCGAACGGCGCCGGAGGCCGCGCGAGCATGACGACGCTCGCGCGACCGGTCATCGCGGACACGGCCGTCGTGGCGCCGGATGCCATCGTCGGCCCGGCGACGCGCGTCTGGCACTTCGCGCAGATCCGCGAGGGGGCGCGCATCGGAGCCGAGTGCAACATCGGGAAGGGCGTGTACGTGGGGGCCGGTGTCGTCGTCGGCGACCGCTGCAAGATCGAGAACAACGCCTCGCTCTTCGAGGGGCTCACGGTCGAGGACAGCGTCTTCATCGGGCCACACGTGGTGTTCACGAACGATCGGACGCCGCGCGCGACGAACCCTGACGGCACGCTGCAGACCGCCGACGATTGGACGGTCGGAAAGACGACCGTGCGCCGCGGCGCGTCGATCGGCGCGGCCGCGGTGATCATCCCGGGGCTCGACATCGGTCGCTACGCGATGGTCGGCGCGGGCGCGGTCGTCACGCACGACGTTCCCGCGCACGCGGTCGTGGTGGGGAATCCGGCACGCCGGATTGGCTGGACGTGCGTGTGCGGCCACGAGCGGATGGAGCAGGGCCCGCGCGGCGACGAAGAGCTTCGGTGCGCGAGATGCAAGACGGCGAAGGGCGATAGACGGGTGAAAGAGGGGACGACGGCATGACGGTCACGACGAAGACCCAGGACATCCCGCTGGTCGACCTGCGGGCGCAATACGCGACGATCCGCGACGAGGTCCGCACGGCCATCGACGAGGTGCTCGACAGCATGCAGCTCACCATCGGGCCGAACGTCCGGGCGTTCGACCAGGAATGGGCTGCGTACTGCGGGACGAAGCACGCTATCGGCGTCGGCAGCGGCACCGACGCGCTCCAGCTCGCGATCCGCGCGTGCGGCGTGTCGAGCGGCGACGAGGTCATCACGGTCTCGCATACGTTCTTCGCGACGGTCGAGGCGATCATCTACGCGAACGCGCGGCCGATCCTCGTCGACGTGGATGAGAAGTCGATGCTCATGGACCCCGCGGCGGTCGCCGCTGCGATCACGCCCCGCACGAAGGCGATCATCCCGGTGCACCTGTACGGCCGCACCGTCGACGTCAAGCCCCTGCGCCTCCTGGCGCAGGACCGAGGCATAGCGGTCATCGAGGACGCCGCCCAGTCGCACGGCGCGCTTCTCGACGACGGCAAGAGGGCCGGCAGCGGCGGGCGCGTCGGCGCGTACTCCTTCTATTGCAGCAAGAACCTCGGCGCGTACGGCGAGGCCGGGAGCATCGTGACGAACGACGACAAGCTCGCCGACGACCTCCGCGCGCTGCGCGAGCACGGGCAATCGACGCGCTACTACCACCCGGTCGTCGGGTACAACGCGCGCCTCGACGAGATCCAAGCGGCGATCCTGCGGATCAAGCTGCGCCGGCTCGACGAGTGGAACACCAGACGCCGCGCGATCGCGAAGCAGTACAACGCGCTCCTTGCCGCGTCGGGCGTGATCACGCCGGAGATCCCCGCGGGCGACCGCCACGTCTTCTACGCGTACGCGATCCGCGTCCCGAACGGCAAGCGCGACGCGATGCGCGCCTACCTCGCGGAGCACGGCATCGGGACGCAGATCCACTACCCGGTGCCGATCCACCTGCAGGAGGCCGCGCAGTTCCTCGGCTATCGCAAGGGTGACCTGCCGGTCACGGAGCGCGTCGCGGACGAGGTGCTCTCGCTCCCGATGTACGCCGAGCTTACCGACGCGATGGTCGAGCGGGTCGCGAGCGACGTCAGCGCGTTCATGAAGAAGTAATTGGCGGACACGCCGAAGCTCGCATCCGCCCGTGTCGTGAAGGCAGTCCACGGCCTTCAGGAGGTGGCGCCCGATCCGCCGGACGAGCTCGAACGCGCCGCCGAGCTGCGAAAGACGGTGGAGCCGGCCGAGCTGCTCGAACGCTTCGCGGTCGCCGGCTACCTCGAGGGCCTCGAGGGTCAGCGGCGCCGGCGCATCCTCCTGCGCGCGCTCTGCAAGAAGTTCGGGAACGGCGTGAAGGTCGGCATGGGCGTGCTCGTGCTGCACCCGCAGACGTTCGAGATCGGCGACGCGGTGTTCATCGGGAACCAGACATTCCTCCAGGGCCGGCACGACGGCCGCTGCGTCATCGGCGCGCACACCTGGATCGGCCCGCAGTCGTACTTCGATTGCCGGGACATGGAGTTGGGCGAGTACGTGGGCTGGGGACCGGGCGCGAAGGTGCTCGGGAGCGAGCACACCGGGGAGCCCATCGACGTACCGATCATCCAGACCGATCTCGTCATCAAACCGGTGCGCGTCGGCGACGGCGCGGACATCGGCGTGAACGCGGTGCTCCTGCCGGGCGTGAGCGTGGGGAAGGGCGCGATCATCGGCGCGGGGGCGGTCGTGACCGGCGACACGACCGTGCCCGACAACGCGATCTACGCCGGCGTTCCGGCGAAGCTGCTGCGCTTCCGGACCCCGTGAGACGGCTCGCCCTGGTCCTGGTCGCGATGCTGCTCGCGGGCTGTGGCGATCGGTCCCCTGCGCTCTCGGCCGCGTCGGCGAGCCCTTCACTGATCCTGGCGCCGTCGCCCAGCGCGACGCCATCGCCCTCAGCCGCGCCGACGCACCTGCCCGGGAGCGTCGTGCGCCTCAACGTCAACAGCGTCGACGTCGCGCCGGGCACGCCCGTCGAGCTCGCGCCCACGGGCGCGACGCTGCTCGTGATGACCTTCCCGGTGGCGATGGATCGCGCCAGCGTCGAGATGTGGCTGCCGCGGAGCGCGACGATCACGTGGCGCGACGATCGCACCGTCGCGCTCTCGATCCCGGAGACCGAGGGCAACACCGCCTTCAAGATCGGCCAAGCGACGTCGCAGGACGGCATGACGATCATCGACCTCGTCATCGTCCCGATCAACAGGCCACCGGGCGCCGTCGTGAGCACGTTCACGGTGTCCGAGATCCTGGCCGGCGGGAGCACGCCGAAAGCCGGGGCGCCGCGACTGGCCATCGGACGCCGCAGCGCGACGCTCCCTTCTCCCGACGCGAACAAGCTCCTCACCTTCGTGCCCGCCGATCCGCCGCTCGGTCCCGCGATCCAGATCTTCGACCTCGCGACGCGCGCGGCGACGGCCATCGCGGCACCGACCTCGGGCGGCCTCGTCGTCGGAGGTTGGGCGGGGAATGACCGCATCGTCCTCGTCGGCGACCACGTGTGGGTTGGCGCGGCGGATGGCAGCGGGACGCGCGCGGTCGCGGACCTCGCCGGCGTCGGCAAGGTACTCGGCGTCGCGGTCTCTCCGAGCGGCGCGTCGGTGGCTGTTGCCACGAGCGGTCGGCTCGTCGCCGTCGACCTGGCTTCGGGCGCGACCCGCACTCTCTCCGGCCATCGCGACGACTGCACGCCGCAGGCGGCACCACTCTCACGCCTCGCGTGGTCGAAGGACGAGCGGAGGCTGGCCGTCGTCGAGTGTGATGCCGCGGCACCGACGCAGGTCCGAACGCGGCTCATCGACGTGTCCGCCGATCGCAGCGTCGCGACGGTCGATGGCGGGATGTACGGGATCAGGGCGCTGCTCACCGGCGATGTCGCCGTGCAGCGCGAGTCAGGCGAGCAGGGAGAGGGCGCGCGCTGGCTCTGGGTCGTGTTCTCGTTCGACGGCGTCGAGAAAGCCCGTCACCTTGGGCACGCGCCGTCGCTTTCGCCCGACGGGCACTACTTCCTCGACTACACCTGCTGCGCGGGCGAGGGCTTCATCCTCCTCGACCTCTTTGCTCCGAGCCAGGCGGAGCGCAGCTTCGGCGGCTCCGCCTTCTGGCTGAACGACGGCCGGCTGCTCGTCCTCACGCGCTAAGGAGTCGGTCCCCAGCTCCGTCACTCGCCTGATATGCTTTTCCATATCATGGATGCGGGGCGGCTGGTCCGCACAGCTCGGCTTCGTAGCGGCCTGACGCAACGCGAACTCGCGCGCAGGGCGCACGTTCCACAGCCAATGGTCTCGGTGATCGAACGCGGTGAGCAAGACCCGCGTCACGGCACGCTCGCACGCCTGCTCTGTGTGTGCGGCTTGGACCTCGATCTCGTGCCTCTTGCGGGCAAGGGCGTGGATCGGGGTCAGTACGTCGAAACGCTCAAGCTCACGCCGACTGAACGCGTACGACGGGCGCTGGGCGCCGCTGACTTCGTCCGGCGCGTTCGCCGACGACGGGGTGGGAGGTGAAGTCCCTGGATCCCGCAGCCATTCTCCGGAATCTCGTCGATGCGGATGTGCACTTCGTGCTCATCGGCGGGATGGCGGCGATCTTCCTTGGATCGACGAGCGTCACCCAGGATCTGGACATCTGCTATGCGCGCGACAAGGAGAACCTCGCGAAGCTTGCGGCGGTCCTGAAGGCGCTGTCCGCTCGCCCGCGCGGCCTCGATCGGACCCTCCCGGTGCGCATTGACATGCAGACGCTGCGCAACGGTGCGAACTTCACATTCGAGACGAGCGCCGGCCCGCTTGACTGCCTCGCCGAGCTGTCCGGTGGCTTCAACTACGCGCTGTTGGCACCGAACGCGACGGCCGAGCTCTTCGAGGGAATGAAGATCCCGGTCGTTGCCCTGGACGATCTCATCCGGATGAAGCGCGCGGCCGGGAGGCCAAAGGACCTCATCGAGGTCGAGAACCTCTCCGCGCTGCGCGAGGTCCGCGACAAGCGGAGGCGCTCGTGACGTCTACGCTGGTGCCGGCTTGAACACCGCCAAGACGCGCACGACCAGCCACTACCTCTACGTACCCGACCGGGCCGCGGCCGAGCGTGCCGGGAAGGCCCTCACGCGCGCAGGGTTCCGCTCCGAGGCGGGCCCGGCGTCGGACGGTGACGACTGGCTGCTCGTCGCGACGCACGACGCGGTCGCGGACAAGACTCGCGAGGTCGCCACGCAGGAAGCGATGCGCGAGATCGCCATCGCCGTCGGCGGCACGTACAACGGCTACGCCGTACGTGGGCCATGAGCCACGCGGTGCGCACGTCGTGAGCCTTTCCGGCGCCCGCGTCGTGGTCACCGGCGGAGCCGGGGCAGTCGGGTCGCACATCGTCGACGCGGCTATCGCCGCCGGTGCGCGCGAGGTCATCGCGCTCGACGCGCTGGTGCGCGGCGTGCCCGAGAACCTGAGCGACGCGCTCGCCACCGGGAAGGCGCGCCTGGTCGAGCTGGACATCCGCGACCGTGAGGCCGTGCGGGCGAACATCGAGGGCGCCGACGTCGTCTTCCACCAGGCGGCGCTCCGCTGGACGCGCTGCCAGGAGCATCCGCGCGAGTGCCAGGAGGTCATGGTCGACGGCACGTTCAACGTCCTCGAGGCGGCCGCCGATTCGAAGACGAAGCGCGTCGTGCTCGCGTCGAGCGCCGTCGTGTACGGCGAACCAACGCGTCTGCCGCTCGACGAAGACCAGCCGGTGCACGGCGCCACGATCTATGCCGCGGCGAAGATCGCGAACGAGCAGATGGCCCGCGCGTTCGCGCATCTGCGTGACCTGCCGATCACGGCGCTGCGTTACTTCAACGTGTACGGCCCGCGCATGGACGTGCGCTCGCAGTACGTCGAGGTGATGATCCGCTGGCTCAACCTCATCGACGGGGGCAAGCCGCTCACGTTGTTCGGCGATGGCAGCTCGTCGGTGGACTTCGTCTTCATCGGCGACGTCGTGCGCGCGAACCTGCTCGCCTGCGAGACGCCCGCGACAGACGCTGTCGTGAATGTCTGCAGCGGGGTCGAGACGCGCATGAAGGACCTCGCGCAGCTTCTGCTCGAGATGACGGGGAGCGCGGCAGGCATGGAGTTCAGACCGCAGCCCGCCGGCGCTCTGCCCGCGAGGCGGTACGGCGATCCGCGGCGGGCGCAGGAGCTGCTCGGTTTCCGGGCCGAAACGAAGCTGGCGGACGGTGTCCGTACATTGATCGCGTGGCGCCGTTCGCAGCTCGCGAGCGCCGGTTCGTAACAGAGCCCTCGCGAGCCAGCGGAGTTATACGAACGGGGGCCTAGCGCGCGCTGGACCGCGGGTACCATCGGGGCGGGGCGGGATGTGACGGCGGGCGCGGTCACTCCTCTGCGCGCTGCGTTCACCGAGCGGCGTCGTGGACGCGTCCGCAAGGCTGCCCACTGGGTATCCCGGTCGCCGGTCCGGATGCTCGCGCTCATCTCGCTGTTCGTCGGCCTGCCGGTGATGGCCTACGGCCAGGTCGTCGCCGACGACGCGCGGCACGACTTCCGCGAAGCCGCGCTCACCAGAGTGAGCGACGGCGCCGAGGCGGGCGCAGCCCTCGTCGCCGACAGGGTGGCGTCCGTGATGGTCCGTACCGAGACCATCGCATCCACGCCGCTGCTGCGAGAGGCCGTCGGAAAACGTGATACGGGTGGTCTCGAGTCCCAGCTTGCAGGTTATGTCCCGCTCTACGCGCGCGACGTGCAGCGGCTCTTCGTTCTCGACGGCGTCGGTCGGTATGTAGCTGGCTACCCCACGCAGCGCGACCTGGTGGGCATCGACTACGGCCGCACGGACACGTTCATTGGCGCCACGAACCCCTGGCATCCGTACGTCTCGCCGGTGTACGCGACGGATCGCACGGACCGCTCGGCCGAGGTGACGATCGCGGTGCCCGTCTATGACGACCGCGGCGTTCCGATCGCGCTGCTCTGCGCGGCGATCGATCTCGCTCGAGCGCACGAATGGCTTGCCCCCATCACGCAGCTGTTCGACGTCGTGTACGTCGTGGACGACCGCGCCCTCGTGATCTTCGGCGACTGGCGCATCGACTCGACCCCGCTCCGCGACCTTAGCGCCGACCCGAATGTCGAGGCCGCTATCGCGACGCGACCCGTGCGGGTCGAATCCGACGACCTCTTCAGCCAGGGCTCGCGGTTCCTTTCGGCCAGCCACGTTCCCGGGCTCACATGGAACGTCTTCGTGGGCGACTCGCCTCTCCCGACCACGCAACGGCTCGCCCTGCTGACCGACGGTCTCCTGATCCTGCGCCTCATCCTCATCGGGCTGCTCCTCGCCGGCGGCCTGGTGCTCTCGCTCACGACGCTCCGTCAGCAGCGCATCGCCATGGAGAACCTCACTCGCCTCAACAAGGTCAAGAGCGACTTCGTCTCGGTCGTCAGCCACGAGTTTCGGACACCTCTCACCGGGATCCAGGGATTCAGCGAGATGATCCGCGACGAGTCGGTGACGATGGAGGAGGCGAAGGACTTCGCGAACGACATCAATGTCGACGCCCACCGCCTCAGCCGGCTGATCACCGAAATGCTCGACCTCGACCGCATGGAGTCCGGGCGCATGACGACGAACCGTGAGCACGTCGATCTCGCCGCGAGCATCCGAGAGACGGCCGAGCGCATGGGCGCGACCGCGACCAAACATCAGATCGTTGTGCAGATCGATCCAAGTCTCCCGAAGATCTGGGCCGACCGCGATCGCGTGACGCAGGTCCTGACCAATCTCATCAGCAACGCGATCAAGTACTCGCCTGACGGCGGAACGATCACCATCGCGGCCGTCACCGACAAGACCATGGCGCACCTCACCGTCTGCGATCAGGGCATGGGGATCCCGTCCGGTTCGCTCGAGGAGGTGTTCGACCGCTACTCGCGACTCCACACGACGAAGACACGAACCATCCAGGGCACCGGGCTGGGCCTTCCGATCGTGCGCGAGATCTGCAAGCTGCATGGCGGCCACGCGTGGGTGGAGAGCATGGTCGGCGCGGGGTCGACCTTCCACGTCACGTTGCCCCTCGACCTGCGGGGGACGCGATGAGCAGGATCCTGTTCTGCGAGGACGATCCCGCGATCCACAAGCTGATCCGCATGGCGCTCCGGAATTCCGCGCACGACGTGAGCATGGCTGCGAACGGCCGGGAGGGGCTTCGCCTCGCGCGCGAGATCCGACCGGCCGTGATCTTCACCGACGTGGCGATGCCGGATATGGATGGATTCCAGCTCGCAGACGCCATTCGCGCGGATCCGGAACTCGCCGCGACACCGATCGTGTTCATCACTGCTTCGGTCCAACGCGCCGATATCGACGAGGCACTGCGGCGCGGCGCCAGCAAGGTGATCGGGAAGCCGTTCACGATCAGCGAGCTTCGCGAGCTCGTCACGCAGTTCGCCTGAAACGCCCAGCGAGCGTATCGTCGAGCTCATGACGACCGAGATACGCAAGAAGCTCAACGTGCCGATCACGAAGCCATTCCTCGGCGAGGAGGAGGCGCGTGCGCCGTTCGACTCGATCAAGAGCGGCTGGGTCACGCAGGGGCCGAAGGTCGCGGAGTTCGAGAAGGCCGTCGCCGCGTACGTCGGCGCGAAGCATGGCGTCGCGACGACCTCCTGCACCACCGGCCTGCACCTCGCGCTCGCGACCGCCGGGGTCGGCAAGGGCGACGAGGTCATCGTGCCGTCGTTCACCTTCATCGCCTCCGCGAACGCCATCCTCTACACCGGCGCGGACGTCGTGTTCTGCGAGATCGACCCGAAGACGTTCAACATCGATCCGAACGACATCGAGAAGCGCATCACAAAGAAGACGAAGGCGATCATGCCGATCGACCAGATCGGACTCTCCGCGGAGATGGACGCGGTCAACGCGATCGCGAAGAAGCACGGTCTCGATGTCGTCGAGGACGCCGCGCCGGCGATCGGCGAGGATTACAAGGGACGCAAGGTCGGCTCGAACGCGCACCAGACCGTGTTCTCGTTCCACCCGCGCAAGGTCATCACGACCGGTGAGGGCGGGATGATCACGACCGACGACGACGCGTATGCCGACCGAGCGCGCAAGCTGCGCGCGCACGGCATGAGCGTGTCGGACCTCGATCGACACAAGTCCGACCGCGTGATCATCGAGGAGTACCCCGAGCTCGGCTTCAACTACCGCATGACCGACATCCAGGCGTCGATCGGCCTGGTGCAGATCGGTCGCCTCGATGAGCTTCTGCGCATCCGCCGCGCGAAGGCGAAACGCTACAACGAAGAGCTCGCTGGGGTGAGGGGCATCGAGGTGCCCTTCGTGCCGCCCTACGCCTCGCACACGTATCAGTCGTACTGCTTGCGTCTCACGAAGGAGTGCCGCCTCGACCGCGAGGACCTCATGACGAACCTGCTGCGCCGCGGGATCGCGACGCGACGTGGCGTGATGGCCTCACATCTCGAGAAGACCTACACCTCGCGCTACGGGAAGGTGAGCCTGCCGGTCACCGAGGAGGCCACGCGGACAACGATGCTCATCCCGCTCTTCGCGGCGATGACCGACGAGGAGCAGTCCTGGGTCATCGAGTCGCTGCGCGAGGAGCTCGGCGCGCGCTGACAGGCGCACAGACGAGGCGGACACTGCTCTGGTGATCGAGGACCTCGACGGCGGCGATCCGGGCCCCGGTCGAGCCGCGTTCGTCCGCGCCATCTCCGTCGGTCTGGCATTCGCCTCGCTCCTCGGGTATGCCGCGCTGTCGTCGACAGCGCTGCGGGGTCCGTACGCGACGCCGGATCCGGCCCGCGCCGCCGCCGCGATCGCGCGTCATACGCCTGAGCCAGCGGCCGGCATCCTCGGCGACTTCGCAATATCGGTGACCCCTGCCACGGCGATGGACTGCTATCAGGTCCAGCGTGTTTACACCACAAACGTCTTTGCCGCGGGCCACCCGGTCACGATCGTTCGCGTCGTCGGGTCACCACCACCAGGCGTCGAGACTATCCCCGTCGTCACGCTCACCGGGCCATCGCTCATGTGGCGGACCTGCGCGCCCGACGCGCCCACGCCGATCTGGTGGATCGCGCCGTAGATCGCGCCGACCTTCAGAACAGCCTCCCGAGCATCTTGTCGCGCGCGACCTGACCAAGCTGCACGACATACTGCACGATCTCGCGCTGCCCGAACTTCGACTTGCCGAGCTCGCGGTCGCGGAAGACGTAGGGCACCTCGACCGCCTTCTTGTAGCGGCCACGCGCCATCACCTCGAAGCCGATCTTGAAGCCGATCGGATTCAGCTTCACGCCGTCGATGACCGAGCGCCGCAGTGCGAAGAAGCCCGACGTCGAATCGCGCACTGGAACGAGCACCTGACCCATGAGGCATGCGACACGCGACACGATGCGCCGGCGCAGCGGCCAGTCCTTCGTGCCGCCGCCCGTGACATAGCGGCTGCCGACCGCGAGATCGGCGCCGCCGGCGATCGCGTCGAGCATGCTCGGCACGACCTCGGGCGGATGCGAGAGGTCGGCATCCATCACCACGAGCACGTCGCCCTTCGCCGCCGCGAACCCGGCCATGACCGCGGACGCGAGTCCGAGCTTGCCAGCGCGCCGGACGACGCGCACGGGCTGCGTGCGTCCGAGGCCGTCGGCGATGTCGGCGGTGCCGTCGGGCGAACCATCGTCGACGACGACGAGCTCCCACTCGCGTCCCGCGAGCGTCGTCACGAGGCGGGCGACGAGGAGGGGGAGCGAGCCGGCTTCGTTGTAGGTGGGGACGATGATGGAGGCGGACGTGCGCGTAGTTTAGGCGCGCGCTCGCCCTAGTCTTACGGCCGTGCGCGTCACCTTCGATGCACGCCATCTGCAGACGGTCGCGCGCGTTCGCGGCATCGGTCGGTATTCGCGCAATCTGCTCGCTGCATTCGCGCGACTCGCTCCTCGCGACGTTGAATGGACCTTTCTGCGTCTGCGCAACTTCCCACCCGCGGATCGCTCGCCGCTCCCGCCGCACCACGATCTCGGCACGCTCCGCTTCCGGCGTCCCGAGCTCTCGATGCTCGCGCTCGATCCGGCGCTCCTCTCGCTCGAGCTCCCGTTCGCGCGCCCGCAGGTCTTCCATTCGGTGCAGCTCGGCCTTCCCGCGCTGCGGGCCTATCGCGCCGTGATCACGGTCCACGACCTCGCGCCGCTGCGCTGGCCGGAGCACTACTTGCGCATGCCGCACGCGCGCTTTGGGCACGCGTGGCAGTACGCGCTCGCGCGGCGCGCCGACGCCGTGATCGCGGTCTCGGAGTCGACGAAGCGCGACGTGATCGAGCGGCTCGGCGTGCCCGACTCGCGGGTGACCGTGATCCCCGAGGCGGTCGACGTGACCTTCGCGCCACCGAGCCGCGAGAGCGCGCTCGCGTTGGTACGGGTGCGCTTCGGCATCGACGCGCCGTTCGTGCTGTACGTCGGGCAGTTCGATCCGCGCAAGAACATGGACGGCCTCGTGTCGGCATTCGCGCGCGCTGCCGAGCGACACAAGGGCCTGCGGCTCGTCGTCGCAGGCGACCTCGGGAGGCTCGCCACGTTCCTTCACGACGCGCTCGCACGCGGCCACGCGCCGCGGGATCGTGTCGTGCTCGCGGGCCATGTGAGCGACGCCGAGCTCGCCGCGCTCTACGCCGGTGCGGAGTGCCTCCTGCACGCGGCGCTGCTGGAGGGCTTCGGGCTCACCCCGCTCGAGTCGCTCGCCGCGGGCACGCCCGTCGTCGGCCTTCGTGCCGGCGCGGTCGAAGAGGTCGTGGGTGACGCCGGCGTGCTCGTGGACACGGACCGGCCCGACGCGCTCGGCGACGCCCTCGTCGGGTACCTCGACGATCCCGCGCTCCAGGTGCGCCTCCGTGCCCGCGCGAAGCCACGCGCGGGGCTCTTCTCCTGGGATCGTGCCGCCCGCGACACACTCGAGGTCTACCACCGCCTCGTCTGACCAAACGATCAAACCGTTCGCCGGTACACTTGGCTCTCCGGTGGCACGTCGAATCAGTCTTCCGCGCCTCACCCAGCGCCAGCGCACGGCGCGGTGGCAGCGCGAACGCCGCCAGCAGACGATCATCGTCACGATCTTCTCGGCGATCCTCTTCTTCACGATCGGCCTCGTGGTCTGGGCCGCAAGCGACCGGTACTACAGCGCGAACCTGAAGCCTGCGGTGACGGTCGATGGCCGCGCGTTCGCGATGCGCGACTACAACCGCGAGCTCGGCTATGAGTACACCAAGTTCTACATCGACTACGGCGTGCCCCCGGGATACGAGAACGATCCGCAGATCCTGCAGCAGAAGGGCAGCTACGACGCGCTCGCGCTCGACGCGCTGGTCGAGCACCAGCTCCTCGACACGAGCGCCGCCGCGGACGGCATCGCCGTCACGAAGCAGCAGATCGACGACCGCTTCGTCGCCGACTTCGGCGAGTTCCACGCTCGTCACATCCTCATCACGCCGAAGCCCGGCGACGGCACCGACGCGGCGACGGTCGCCGACACCATCGCGCTGGCGAAGGCGCGCGCGATCGCGGACCAGCTGAAGCAGGCGCCGAACGACCAGGCGCTCTGGAACAGCCTCGCGTCGCAGTACTCCGACGACCCGGGCTCGAAGGACTCGGGCGGCGATCTCGGCTTCGTGGCGAAGGGTCAGTTCGTGAAAGAGTTCGAGGACGCCGTCCACGCCATGCAGCTCGGCCAGGTCTCGGATCCGGTCAAGAGCCAGTACGGCTATCACGTGATCCAACTGCTTGAGCTTCGCGCTCCGGACGAGAGCGCCTTCGTCAAGCGCGCGCTCACTTATGGCTACGGCACGACCGACATCAGGGCGCACGTGCGGTACGACGTCCTGAAGGACGCCTACACGAAGAAGGCCCAGAGCGCGAGCGTGCAGTCGCCGACCGAGCAGGTGCATCTCGCGTGGGTCGCGATCCAGTCGCCGAAGGTGACCGGCGGCGACTTCCAGTCGTTCTCGGATCAGCTGAAGAAGGTGGCCGACATCCAGAAGGCCATCGACGACGGCAAGGACTTCGCCGAGATCACGAAGCAGTACAGCGAGGACACGACCACCTCCGACAAGGGCGGCGATCTCGGGTGGTTCGCGCGCGGCATGATCACGCGCCTCGCGATCGAGAAGGACGTCTTCGCGCTCGAGGCGGGCAAGATCAGCGCGCAGAAGTCCGACGCGTCGCAGACGGTCTGGTACAAGGTCCTCGAGAAGGATGCCAGCCGCGCGCTCGACGACGACCAGAAGAAGAAGATCGCCGACAACGCCTACAGCTACTGGTATCAGAGCGAGAAGTCCGCGCACACGATCAAGAAGCTGGTCCCGGGCCACGAGCTCGACAGCTGACCTGGTCGCGGCCCTGGGTCATCTCCTCGCGCGCTGGCCGGGCGGCGTCGACGTGATTCCGGCGAGCGCGCTCGATCGCCATTCCTTCAGCACGGTCCGGCAGGTCCTGCTGGTGCTCGACACGGAGCCGGACATGGCCCTGCTGCGCAAGCACTACGGCCCGGACGTGGCGCTCGAGCCGCT
>WNFC01024444.1_pt1 | contig 16591 bp, 11 predicted proteins | sample 5400541 | NCBI WGS metagenome assembly WNFC01 (sample SAMN13153342, study PRJNA577476) | soil metagenome | isolation source: 120 cm saprolite under Douglas fir tree site 2 hole 2 replicate 1 | place: USA:California | collected 2015-04-18
AGGCTGCACAAGTACCTTATCGATGCGGCGTCCATCCAGGTCCATGACTTCAAAGCGAAATCTGTCCCACTCAAAATGCTCGCCCTCCCTGGGAATATGACCAAGGTTGAGCAACACGAAGCCTGCCAGCGTATTGTAGGCGCCTCTTGCCTCTTCAGGCAGCGCTCGGATGTGCAGAATATCCTTCAATTCATCTATGGGTAACATGCCGTCAAGTAACCACGATCCATCCTCGCGCTCAACCGCCTGTGGATGAGCTGTGTCATCGCGTGAAGAGATATCACCCACAATTGCCTCGAGGATGTCATTCAGCGTGATCAAGCCCTCAATGTCTCCATACTCCTGAATGACTAATGCTGCTTGTGTTCCCGTTTGCTTGAATATCTCTAAGACCTTTAACGTGCTTGCGCTTTCGAGGACGTAGACCGGTTCTTGCAAGACTGCCTTTACGTCAAGCGGCTGACCGGTTATGCATTGCTGGAACAGGTCTTTGACGTGTACCATCCCAAGGACATTGTCCAAGCTCCCATCACAGACGGGGAAGCGAGAAAAGGTGCTCGCGCTTATCACCTGGCTGATTTCTTGCGGCGTATCATTGGCGTCAAGCCAGTCGATATCAGGTCGAGGGGTCATCAAGGCACTGACACGCCGATCCGCCAGGCGAAAGATGCGTTCGATCATGTCTTGTTCCGCAGCTGCAAAGGTTCCGATCTGTGTCCCTTCTTCAATTAAGACGTTGATCTCCTCTTCGGTGATGGGTGGCTCGGTAGATGGTCGCAAGCTGATCAGCCGCAGTATTGCCTCAGTTGAAAGGCTCAGCAGGTGGATAAAGGGAGAAGCGATGGTGGACAACACACGCATAGGAGTCACCATGAACATCGCAATGCGTTCAGGGTTATTTAAGGCGATGCGTTTGGGAACCAGCTCACCAATTACAAGTGACAGATAGGTGATACAGAGTACCACCAGCGCAAGCGCGATGGCAGCACTATAGGGAGCGAGCCAGGAGATGGCGCCTATATAGACTGCCAGTGCCTCTGCGATAGATGCTCCACCAAAAGCCCCGGCTAAAATGCCAATGAGGGTAATACCTAACTGAACGGTTGAGAGTAACCGATTAGGTGAGTTCGCCAATGCTAGCGCAACAGCAGCTTTATCATTGCCTTCATTTGCCCATTGTTGGAGTCGAACTTTGCGCGCGGAAACGAAGGCAGTTTCAGACATGGCAAAGACTCCATTGACGATAATGAGGAGGATGACAATGACGAGTTCTATTGTGGCAAAAGACATTCTTTTTGACCTCCTTTTCTCGTACTAGTGCGTTTTGTGGCTCTTCGAGTATACACCAGCGAAGACTTCTCCCGCCAGATAATAGTAGCCACCCCCACCCAAGGGCGACCGTAAGGGATCGCCCCCACTCGGCCCTCTGATTGGTAATGGCCTAATAGGCTCACGACCGAAATGTACAACACTGGTGTCAGTGGAGCTTGACACTAGCTCTAGAATATAGATGGTTACAGTAGCTCTGGAAAGTGAGACACTTTGTCAGGACTGATGCGCCTATTTGTACAGCATGACGGCAGGAAGGCACTTGTCACCGGGCTGGTTGTAGCCATGCTCATGCTGGCGGGAGCAGGTTGCACCGCGTCCGGTGCAAACACACCGGCTGCCACCAGCACGCCCACAAGTACCTCTATCACGCACCGGCAAACGAAGGATCTCCTGACTTACCACGGGCATTCCGACCGGGCGGCGGCGGTCGCCTGGTCACCCGACGGCAAGTATGTTGTCTCGGGCTCCCTGGATAAAACTGTGCAGGTCTGGAGCGCCACGACAGGCAAGACACGACTGATCTACCGGGGGCATACGGACGCGATTGTAGCGGTGGCCTGGTCGCCCGATGGCCGGTATATCGCCTCGTCCTCCCTGGACAATACTATACAGGTCTGGGACGCCTCCACAGGAGCGCGCATCACTATCTATCGCGGCCATAAGCTTCCCGCGCAAACGCTCAGCTGGTCGCCCGATAGCCGCTCGATCGTCTCCGGCTCACCGGACCAGACTGAGCAGGTCTGGGAGGCGATGACGGGGAAATCTATTCTGAGCTATCGCGGGCACTCCGCCGCTGTGACTACGGTCATGTGGTCGCCGGACGGCAAGCGCATCGCGTCGGGCGCCGTAGATACAACGGTACAGGTGTGGGACGCAACGAGCGGGAAAACGCTGCTGACGTTCCGCGGGCATAAGAATCAAGTCACCTCTCTCGCCTGGTCGCCTGATAGCACGGCGATCGTATCGGGCTCTTTTGATAAAACGGTGCAGGTCTGGGATGCCAGTAGCGGAAAGGTACGCTATAGCTATCATGGTTATAACGTCGCCGTCGCGCGCGTCGACAACTCAAAAGGGGTGCTGCCGGATCTGATCTACTTCGTCGCCTGGTCACATAACGGCAAGCGCATTGCAGCCGTCACCATGGAATACTGCGGCGACGAGTGCGCGGTGGTGATGACCTGGGATGCGCAGACGGGCAAGCATCTTGTGTTCTACCCAGACCTGCCGGTGTACGCTTTTGCCTGGTCGCCCGATGATACACGCTTTGCCAGCGCCATCGGGCTCTCGGACGTACAGATTGCGCTGGTGCCGTGAACACTAATTTTGGGGACCTGATAGGCATATGTGCGCTGAAACCCTTGGGGAAGGTGTGCGGCTATTCATCGAGTTGTGTGGGAGGCGTTGGGACAGGCGGGGTGATCTTTACGGTCACCTGCCTCATTGCCGGTCTCTTCCAGGTAGGCTTCCACCTGCTCGAGCAAGACTGAGCCGGGCACGGATGGCCCTTGCCTGGTGAAAAAGGCTACTGAGGTTCTTCCGCAGACTGCCCTTGCTTTGCCTGGTGCAACACAACCTCGCAAGCCGTTATATGGGGAGGTCGGCACGGTTGTGTCACACCTCCCCATCGTACTTCTCTACGCAGGAAAGCAGTTCCGCTCAGGCAGCGACGAATGACCGTGAGCTAGAAATTATCAGTCCTGGCGACGATATCCTGCTGGTTGGTAACAGTGGGTACGAACTGGAAGCCGTACCACCAGACGACCGTCTGCTGGTTGTTGGTATCCGTCCACAGCGCGTGGAAGTTGTCGTCGGAGCCGACCGCTATGTCGGTATAGTCACCGAAGAAGCCACCTCCAAACCCGTAGCGGGAGTTGATTGGGTGTGTCGTGACCAGATTGGACGCTCCGGTGCTCAAATCAGCCACTGCATAGTCGAGCCGAGCGTTGTTGATGTAGTTGCCAAGCTGGAGGCAGTTAATCCGGCCCACGGCAGTTGGTGAGTCTGGCTGGGCACAGGTCTGCCATGGAGAGACGACATCGGCTGCGTAGGCGGACATGTAGATGCGACCTGAGGGCGAGATCGCGACGGCGGGGAAGAAGGTGTCGACGCGGCGTGTGGCCGGAGCGTTGAGTGTGCTGCCGTCCGGCTGCGTCACCGGGTAGCCTACAGCGGTTCGGGTTGAACTGTCCAGCACTGGGAAGATGAGTGCAGGCGCACTCCAGGTGGCACCTCCGTTGATAGATTTGCTATACACGGCAGCGGAATGACAGCCAGCGGTGGTGAAGCCGGGGCAGAGGCCCCCGCTGTCGCTCACCTGCGTAGACCATGCGACATAGAGGTCGCCATTGGGTGCCACGTCTGCCGCCGGGAAGCTATTCACACGGAAGGCGGTGGACTTTATCGGGACGATGTCGACTAATTGGGACACGGCCACAGGCTTGCTCCACGTCACGCCACCATCAGTGGACTTAACCATCCAGGTGCTGTCGAGCGTGGCGAGGCGCGTCGCGCCATCCCAGAAGACATATACCGTGCCATCCGGGCCGACGGCCGGACGCGAGCCCTGACTGTAGAGTACATTGCTGCCGATGAGCTGCGGGGTGCTGAAGGTGTGGCCACCATCGGTCGAGAACGCAAAGTCAATGGGTGATTGGACGTAGCGCCCATCGTGGGGATTGAAGATGTAGCGTGTCCAGCTCACGTAGACGCGGTCGCGGAAGGTGCTCGATGCATGCGCATCGGCAGCGATCCACTCCTTGTCGTTTAAGATCGCTGGCGAGGTCGTCGGATTGATGAACGTCGGCGGGCCCCACGACAGCTTGCCGCTGCCATCGAAGGTGCCCCGGTTCACCGCCACCGTATTGGGTGGAGAGAGGCGATCAAAGCCGAGTCCGGCGTAGTAGACATGGCCCTGGCTATCGAAGGCCAGCGCCGGATCGCCGCCGGCATCGTAGATACCACCAGTCAGGTGTTCCACGCCGGGGATCAAGGTACCCAGGTGCGAAGGGTCAGTTGCTGTGCAGCACCATGTCTGACCACCATCGTTCGAGAAGTATGTGCCAGAGTAGGCGTCACCGAGTGCGCTACACGGGGTGCCGTTAACGGTGCAGCTCCACGTGCGCGTCACATAGTCGTTGGCCGCGCCGACGACGCGGTTGGGGTTGTTCGGATCCACCGCGATGGCCGTCTCGTTTTGCGGAGCAGCTGCCGTATCCTGGTTGACGGTCACATCTGGAGCCAGCACACTGGTGCCGTCAAGCGGACTCGACAAGACAAACGTGGGAGTAATCGGGCTCGAACTGACGGTTGCGCCGACTTCGCCAGCGTCTGCCTCTTGCTGTAGGAAGGCTGACATGCGAATCTGCAGACCAGCCGTACCGTTGACGGAAGCCACCTTACCAGCCAGTGTGTTGATGTTATAGCTGGTGCTTGCATGCGCCCCCCGGGCCTGTACAACAAAAAAGGTCGCCACGATCGTCATGATGATGGCAAGGCTGCTCACTACGAGCAGCAGTGGTCGTTTCACATTTCGCATAGAGATATACACACTCCCTGATACAGTGATTGACTTGGGCCAGCCGCTCAAGTCGTGAAGTTTATACCTGGCGCTTTTGCCCAGCCTATACAGAACAAGGGGATAAAATAAACTGGCAAGAACACCTCTTCATAAGAAGGAGAATAGACCGAAATCAACTTGAAAGTAGTGTTGAAGAGGTTGCAATCCGGTTAAGATTACGCTGAACTAGTAGCATTTCTGTAACTGTTCAGAATAGGGACGTGCTCTGGGAACTTTTCCTGCGCTATGTACGTTTCCCTGGATGAGGGATGATTGTTTCTATAATCGTGTCGGCCTTCGACAGCTGATGGACAAAACACGAGCATCCCCCAGTGGGGGTGAGCGTGATCATCGGTTTGCAACACAAGGAGGTCTGCTATGCTACAGATCCATCGGTTGCTCATCATCTTTAGTGCGCTGACGGTCGTGGCAGTGCTCGCAGGGTGTGGGCTGAATACGACCACCAACGCGACTGGTCTATCCACGACGACGGCTGAACCATCATCGACAGCCGCGACCAAAGCTTCACCCATGACCACTAGCAGTTCCATATCCGCAGTCAGGACGGGCCCTGTGACATTGCATGTCGGTGCACAATTCTATCGGACAGGCGATACGATCTCTGTGACCCTGAGCAATCAGAGCAACCAGACGATCTATTTTCCAGATCATCTGACGAACTGCACCGTCATTCTCTTACAACGGCAGAAGGTGCAGTCAGTGGTAGCCGCAAATGGGCAAGCAGTCAGTGGTAGCCGCAAATGGGCAAGCCATCATCGATGCTTGCAGGCTTGCAATTGCTACGCGGATGCACTCGCTGGGTGCAGGACAGCGCCTCGTTGTGAGACTCGCTGCCCCGCTTGATGGTTGGCCGCCTGGCTTTTATCGTGCCACACTGAGCTACCGCATGTCTCTCAATGGTGGCCCGTCGACGACCATCCGCTCAGCGGTGTTCACGGTTGGTCCTCTTGTCCCACAAGAACTTTGAGTGTCGTTTATGATTTCATGGGGTCGGATTGTGTGAACGGCCCATGAGCATTCCGATCAGAGTAATAAGAAGAACGCTCCCAGGCAACGCCAGGAGCGTTCTGAATGATCAGCGCATCAAACTTAGCACAGCGTTCTCGATACTACTATGACACGGTACCCAGGAAGATATCGGTGTTGCCGAATGTATTCGGGCACTTGGTGATCACATCGGGCTTGGGTCCCGTCCTTGCGCGGAATTTATCCACATCGGTACACGGTGTGGCATTGCGCGAGTCGGTCCATACTGCATAGACGTGGCCACTATCAGCCACTGCCGTGATGTAGTCGCCCAGGAATTGGGCCCCCAGGCCGTTCGTGCTGGAGCCGTCGGGGTCGGAGGTGGCTGTACTGATCAGTAGCGGGCTGCCGAAGTTCGCTCCGCCATCACTAGACTGAGTAAGGTAAGCATCATAGTGAACCACGCCTGCGCCTGGTGCTGTGCCTGTCGGTACGTCATCCAGGGCCAGGAAGGCCACATTCACGTTCTTGCCCGTGCCTGCCGCTACAGATGCAAAGAAGGCGCTGCGACCAGTCACGTCACCTGCCAGAATTGGCGCGGACCACTTCAGCCCATTGGTAGAATGCGTCACCAGGACAACTGCATGCCCACTGGTGGGATCACCAGTGCGGTTGGCCCACGCGACATATAACGTGCCATTTGCAGCGATAGAGAACGAAGGGAACGTGCGCGCATCCTGGCGGAAGCTTGATCCCGGTGCTGGGTTCACGAAGTCATCTGTTACCGTAGCAACGGTGATGTTCTGACCGGGGAAGGTCGCGCCGCCGTCATGCGAGATGGCCAAGCGCTCAACTGTCTGCTTATTGACGGTATCTTGCCAGACCACGTAGACTGTGCCGTCGGGACCGACCTTCACCGCCGCGCCCTGGCGCCCGCCAACCGAGTTATTGTTGTGCGCGGGGCTGAGGGGTAGAGGACTGCTCCAGTTTGCCCCACCGTCGGTCGAGCGTGAGAAGTAGATCTGGTCGTTGCCGAAGCCTTTGATGCCCTGCTTACTGAACTTCGACCAGGCAGCGTAGACATTGTCGTGGAACGGGCTTTTGGGGTTGGCATCGGCTGTGATGGAGTCCTTGTCATCGAACTGAGCAGGTGCGTTGCCGTTGACCCTGGCCGCTGTTTTGTAGGAGCAGCCGCCATCGGTGGACTTTGCTACAAAGAAGTCGGCTTGCAGTCCCGTGGCCAGTTCCTCTGTCGTCGGAGGGAAGGGGAATGCAAGCGTACCATAATAAGCATTCCCTTGGCTGTCAAAGGCCTGCGCCGGATCACCAAACGCATACTCGCCGAAAGCGGAGAGATCGATCAGGCCCTGGCATGGCCAGGTCTGCCCACCGTCCATCGAGGCGTAGAAGCCTGAGATGGATTTGCCAGCCGTGAACGGGCACGATGAAGGCGTCGTGTCCGTGCATGCAGGCAAACCGATCTCATCATTCGAGCCCGCGATCAGGTTCATGGGATTCGTCGGATTCTGGGCCAGGCTGGGCTCATTCTGCTTGTTCTTTGGAAAAGGACCATCGAATTTCGCGTTCACCTGGACATTGGTAACGATTGGCGCTGCATGCGCCGCATAAGGACGGAATGCAACCGCTGCTACAAGGGTGCTGACTATCAGCAGTCCGGCAACAGCGGACCAGAAGGACTTTTTACGTGTCATACTACCTCCTACAAATACATGTCAGGCTAAGAGATGATAAAGAGGGTCTCATAGAATGATTAAGCCAAAGGCCGCAACCCTCTGTGTGGTTTACCTTGTAATCCAGGGCAGAAAATAGTCATCCATGCTGATTATGGAAGAAACGCATGGATATGGGAATGGCGAAATGGTTGTGATCTGGTTATGAAATGGTTAATGTTTCATCGAATACATGTCGATATTGCAATCGGTGGGTTGCCCTACTACTGCTGTGCCTTTACGATCCACAACAATAACAGCTCATGCTCGATCTCAGATGCGAGTCAACAGCGCATTGCATCAAATCCACCCTCGCCAGCCAAGACTTATATCTGTACTGGCCTGGTCAAACAGCCAGGAGCGTTGCTATTTACTGCTTGCGGCCAGGATGGTGATGTTGTTGTGTCAGGGTAGGCCGTTGGACCAGGGCGGGGACAAGCGGGCAGGGCGACCGCAAGGGTCCAGGGCGAGGGCAAGGGTCGCCCCTACTATACTATACGCGGATTGGCTTGTCCCCACCCTGTCACCGTGCCTACCTCTTCACTGTCACCTTCACGGTGCGAGCCTTCACATGCTCGGCCTTGGGGAGGATTGAGTTCCTGACAGCCTCTATGGTAACTTTATGTAGTAATGGCTGCTGTAAAGATTTCTTCTCCCAGGCGCAGCCCGGTGGCAGGATCAATCGTTGCATCGAACCGGCCATCGGTCCAGATGGGATGGATGCTGCCGTCGAAAGCTACGATCCCCTCATAGTCGCCGTACTGATTGCCAGCATCGGCGAAGGGATTAGCAGCGCTCTCGTCGCTCATAGCAGTCGTCACCTTCACATTGGCAGCGAAGGACAAACCGCCGCCGGTTGACTGACTGAAGAAAATGTCGGTCTTGATATCAGCCGGATCATTGCGGGCATCGTTCCAGCTCAGGTTCACCGAGCCAGTGACCGGATCCACCGATAGCCACTGATTGAACTGATCTTTGCGAACGTCCGTTGGATCGTCGTTGACACGTACCGGTGTGCTCCAGCTTGCGCCGCGATCGGTCGAGCGCGCCACAAAGATATCCGTTCCGTTGCTGGCCGTCTCGTCCATCCACGAGCAGTAGAGCGTGCCACTGTTCGCACCGTTACTACGATCGGCATCGCAGGCCGGGTAGAGCAAGGCACGCCGGCTGGCCATGGCCGGAATACCATCGTCGAAGGCGACGCCGATGATTTGCCCGCATTATTTGAAGCGTTGTCCCATGCAACGTAGACACTATCGCGGAACGGGCTATGCGGATTGGTGTCCACGGCAATATACGGCTTGTCGTTGAACTTGCCAGTGCCGCTGTTGAAGTTGAAAAACGTCACCTGGGGCCATGTTTTCCCGCCATCAGACGACTTCGCTACCGCCATCTCGGTACCTTGAATTGACCGGAACGACCGATTGAAGAAAACGACGATGTAGGAATAGTAGACGTTGCCGAGTGTGTCGAAGGCCACGCCTGGATCAGAACCAAAGTCTGTGCCATTGGTGGTAGCAGGAGGCGGCAGCGGCAAGTCCACCGCGCCCCAGCTTGTACCGCCGTTATTGGAGAAATAGCCACGCATCGGCAGACGAACGATTTCATTAGAGCCGCCGACGAGTATACTTGGATTGTTAGGGTTCACTGTGATTGAGGTCTCGCTCTGCGGGGTGTCCTCGTTGCTCATGTCGACATTTGCGCCAACTGAGAGCGGTTTTGTCTGGGACGAGGAGCTGGATGTCCCCTGCAACAATCTCTGATACTTGGCCCACCATGTTGGCTGGCTATAGGAAGAATTAGAGGAATGTGCGTGAACGCCAGTCGAGACAAAGGCGATACTGACACATAGGATGAGTAGCAACGCCAGGCCGACAAAGCCGTACCTGCGCCCTAAACTGATAGTGGTTGCCTTGAACATGTTGCTTGCTGTATCCCCCTTTACGAAATACTTGTCCTTAGTCTTCTATACATCCCGATGGATGAATGGTTTAGATTGGTGCCTATGCAATACCGGCATCATAAGAGCGGTCTATCCATCAGATGTGATATCAAATTCGGATCAAGGGCGTAACTATACAGGCCCCACCGGGGGATTGCAGCCCCTGGTGAGGCCTGGAGGCAATACTGCCCAAACAAGAATGGCAAGTTCAAATCAAGTGATTCCATCTCATCCTTATGAGCATAGATCCTACTTATTTGAACAGTATTGCCGGGCGCTCAGTGCCTCTACGGCACCGCCGTGATCAGGTCGGGAAGCAGGTTCGCCGCGTCAGGCGTCCCCAGTCCGGTCACCTCATCCCAGCCCGTCCTGGCAGAATAGCCAGGGATCGAGGACGTCTGGTTGCTGCCGGTGGTAACATCGTGGAAATCGTTGGTGTACTTCCCAGGATCGCTCGCGACCGTGTAGAGCCCCTTATTGATGTAGCCCAGATCTCTCCCGGCCATCTGATCGGCAATCGCGATCAGCCCGGCCCACTGCGGCGAACTGGCGCTGGTACCGCCTATGACGAACCACCCGGCGTTGCAAGGATTGCCCGGGCCCACATTGCAGGCAGCGGACGAATTCTTCGTGGCCGGTTCGGTGTCGTAGATCAGCACGCCTGTGCGGGAACTGGCCTGGTAGGCCACATCGGGGACGCCCCGCATGTTCGCATTCGGCCCGGGAGCGCCTACCGAACTGCCGACAAAGGTGCTGCCAGCCGGCAGGGTGTTCTGGAAGGTAGGCCGCGGGAAGAGAATGCTGTAGCCACCACCTGAGGCTACCCAGCCGACCTCATCCTGGCTCTGGTTTTGGCAGTTGACTGGCGGAGACGTGTTATCAAGGGTCCGCGGGTCAGTGGCGGCAGCGTTGGCTTTGGTGCAGAGGTAGGTCCCGCCGACCGATGTGACCAACGGGTCCGACGCTGGCCAGATGACGCTCGGATACGGAATCACGGCCGGGTTCTTGACCGGCTCCTTGAGGATGTTCGTTGTTCCGCCGTCTCCCGACGAGGCAAAAACGGTGACGTGGTTGGCCTGGGCATCGATGAAGGCCTGGCGTAGGTTGGTGAGGGCAGCCAGCCCATTGTGGAATGAGCCCTCCCCGGCGCCGAAGCTCTGAGTGATGACATCGGCCAGGTGGTTGTCAACGACGAACTGCTCGGCGTTCATCATCTGTTGGAAGCCCTGGACCCCCAGGGTTTCGGCGGTGGGTGTGGTGACCAGCAGGATGTTCGCCATGGGCGCCGTGGCATGGGCCCACTCGACATCGAGGGAGACTTCCAGGCCCCAGCCGAAGGCATTCTCCTGGCCAGTGCCATTATTCGGTGGCGGTGGAGATTTGGGCGGGGACCCCTGAACTTCGAGAATCTTAAAGCTTGGCATCCCGGCCGTGCAAGCTTGGGCGAAAGGGCCAGTCTCCCCGCACATATGCTGGAGGCCGAAGGCATTGTCAAAGACGCCCAGGTCGCTGCTAATGGTAGCGCTGCCGAAGGAGTCAACGACCGCGATGGTCTTGCCCTGGCCCTCGTTACCAGCGGCCAGTAAGGAATGGTAGTCGTAGGCGCTGCTCATCGACGCCGGATTAAAGCAGCGGCGATGTATGGCGTTGCACGCAGCCTGGGTCGGCGGAGTGGTGCTGCTCGTCAAGAATTGCCAGTCGCTCACGAGCGGATGAACGAGTGGACCGGCGGCGACGGCTGTGGCGCTCATCGCTGCTGGCAAGAGGGCCGCACCGAGCGCTAACAGCGCGAGGCGACGCACCGCCCACCGCACAAAAGAGAAAAACATATCTTCCTCCTTGAAGCAAAATAAGATCAAAGGTTTTCCCCCGAAACCAGCGTCTCAGTGGATGCCAGGAGGCGCCACGTGTTTCCATGCAGCACCGTAGTTCAAGTATTTAGATATTCCACTGGGCTAGCCAGGGCATGAGGCAATCTAGTATACATGCATAGGGTAGATGGTAGCGGTGGCAACCCGGTGAAGGGTTGGTGGTGATCTGGTTAAGTTCGGCAGGTGCTGGTAAAGAATATGCAGCCGGAGACTGTTCAGCCTCTAGTGGATTCCTGCTTTCAACTCAAACGTGCAGCGCACAATTTCTCTAGCCAGTCATACATCATTCGTTCGAGATCAGCCGGGTACGGTATATGGTAGGATGAAATGGGCCGAATCGCATCTCGATTATTCGGGGCAGCAAGTTCGCTCAAACGAGAGGAAACCTCCTGAATGATTAGACAACATTCGCCCATTTCATGCTACCATTGACACCATCTGCGTGAGGCGGCCCAGGAGTTGGGCCGATCACCACTGCAAGGAGGGATAACTTTATGGCCGCACGCATCGATCAGCCTACGCGCCTGAAGCTGACTACCAGGCGCCCGCTCTGGCTCTCTATCCTCGCTGGCTTCTCGCTGCTGCTCGGTATTGTGACCACCATTCCCCAATTCTATTATGTCCTCTTCGCACTTCACCTCGTCACCATCGGACCCAACAGCAACCTGCTCGGCCAGGTCTGGTACAGCTACATCTTGAACGGCGACAACAGCTATGTGAAGGTGGACTCTGGCATTTTCGCAGGCGCTATCGAGGATGCGTTCTTGCTCGGCCCGCTCTACGTCGCCACCGGCGTGGGTCTCTGGCTGAGGCGGCCCTGGGTGATCCCCGTTGGGCTCATAACGGGCGCGATGATCTTCTATGCGATCATTGGCTTCTTTCTGGGCGACATCTTTGCTGGCCTCCCAAGCGTCACGAATGATGTATCCTATTGGGCCTCGAACCTGCCCTACCTGCTCTACCCGCTCTGGCTCGTTCCGGTTTTGCTCTTCCGGCGCTCGCTTTTTGTGAGGAATAAGAGTTAGGACACCAGGTCTCAGACACCGGGTGTGGCAGATCCTACGATATCCCATGCCTGCGCTTGAAGGCCTCTATCTCATCTACGGCCAGCGCAGGCCCCCCGCCTTGACGCAATGACGTACCGATCTTTGCGCTCACCTGTCGAAACGCGGGCTGAGCCAGTATCTCTGCGGCTGCTTTGCGCAACTGCTGCGCGTTCAGCCTGCTGTCGCGGAGCATTTTTCCCGCGCCAAGTTGCTGGACACGTTGGGCAATGAAGGTCTGATCGGCAGCCTGTGGAATCACGAGGAGCGGGACCCCCGCGCAGAGACCTTCGTTCACACTGTTCATGCCGCCATGGGTGATGAAGAGCGCGGCGCGCTGCAGGAGTTGGAGTTGAGGCACAAACGCTTTGACGATAAAATTTCCGGGGATCGTCCCCAGGCTGGCAATGTCTATCCTGCTGCCAACAGACATGACAACGCGATAGTTGAGGTTTGCACTATGGCATCTTGTGTGGCAATAGGGTACAATGGTGGAGGTCATACAATGGGTGGAGATTATAGTCCCCAGATTGTTTGCTCACGGACGAGGGCATGGCAACCCCGGAGACAGGATTGACCGGGGTGTAAGGCCAGGTGGATATGCCTATGCCTTATTTAAGAGCGTATGCCTTAATTAAGATATGATAAATGGAGAACAGCCTATGGCGATCAGCAATGCGACTCTGGCGGGGTTGAACCGCACACAACTGCTGGAGATGCACTACAAGATGGCACTTTTGCGCCGCTTCGAGGAGAAGAGTGCCGAGGAGTACACACGTGGGAAAATTGGCGGCTTTATGCACCTGTATATTGGGCAGGAAGCCGTTGGCGTAGGAAGTATCAGTACACTGCGACCGGAGGATAAGGTGCTGTCGAGTTACCGCGAACATGGACAGGCGCTGATGCGTGGCATGGAGCCGGGCGTTGTGATGGCGGAACTTTTCGGCAAGGTGACGGGGTGCAGTAAGGGCAAGGGCGGCTCGATGCACATGTGGAGCAACGAGCATGGGCTTTACGGCGGCAATGCGATTGTGGCAGCCCAGATGCCGATTGCGGCAGGGGTGGCTCTCGCCGAGCAATACCAGGAGAGCGATGCGATTGTGGCCTGTTTCTTTGGTGATGGGGCGGTGGATGAAGGGGCTTTCCACGAGTCGCTCAACCTGGCAGCGATCTGGAAGTTACCCATTGTGTATATCTGCGAAAATAACCAGTATTCGATGGGGATGGCGGTGGAGAAGGCGTGGGCGGTGGATAGTTTGATGCCGCGCGCGGCGGCGTATAATATGCCGGGCCAGCAGGCTGACGGTATGGATGTGATCGCGGTCTACGAGGCGGTGAAACCGGCGGTGGAGCGAGCACGCAGCGGTGAGGGTCCCTCGCTGCTGGAGATCAAGACGTACCGTTTCAGGGGGCATTCGATGACCGATCCGGCGTATTACCGCACGCGCGAGGAGGAGCAGAAGTGGCGCAGCTCGCGCGACCCTATTGGCATCTTCGAGAAGAAATTACTGGAACACGGGATAGCGACACAGGCCGAATTTGATGAACACGATGCCAGGGCTACCCAGATGGCCGAGGAGGCGGCGGAGTTCGCGGAGAATAGCCCGTTCCCGGAGCCGGACGAGCTGTATAGGGATGTGATGGTCGATAATTCTACGGCACTTACTTATCGTTACGAGCGGAAGTGAAGCGCTGGCTGATGAAGGGTGGAAGGGCTACGCGGGCCACACAGTCCCCCAGACTGCGTCCATAAAGGCCCACCCATCCGCTCCACCCCACTCTCGCCCCTACGGATGGTGATGAGCTTTGCGTCAGGTTAATGCCTATTTGGCGCGATAAATCGCGCGGCTACGAATAATTACGGGAAATAGAAAAAACTGAGGAATGAGGATATGCGGACGATTACGTACCGGGATGCGCTGCGAGAGGCGATTCGCGAGGAGATGCAGCGCGATGAGCGTGTTTTCATTATGGGCGAGGATATCGCCGGTTACGGCGGCACGTATGCCGTCTCCAAGGGGCTGTTTGAGGAATTCGGTGAGAAGCGGGTGCGCGATACGCCGCTGGCGGAAGAGGTGATTACGGGAGCGGCCATCGGTGCGGCGCTGGGCGGACTGCGGCCGATCCTGGAACTGATGACGATCAATTTCAGCCTGCTGGCCAGTGACCTGATCGTGAATAGCGCGGCTAAGATGCGCTATATGTTCGGGGGGCAGCCGGAGGTGCCGCTGGTGATTCGCACGCCGGGCGGGGGCGGGGCGCAGCGAGGGGCGCAGCACTCGCAGATGCTGGAGTCCTGGTATGCCCATATTCCTGGCCTGAAGGTGGTGATGCCCGCGACTCCCTATGATGCCAAGGGTATGCTGAAGTCGGCGGTGCGTGACCCTGACCCGGTACTCTTTATCGAGCACGAGCTGCTCTACAATGTGAAGGGCGAGGTGCCCGAAGAAGGAGTTGAATACTTCGTGCCGCTCAACCGGGGCGAGGTGAAGCGCGAGGGACGACACGTCACGGTGATTACTTTCTCACGTATGCTGCATGTGGTGATGCCAGCGGCGGAAGACCTGGCAAAGGAAGGCATCAAGGCGGAGGTGATCGATTTGAGGAGTATTCGCCCCATCGATATCGACCTGCTCGTAGATTCTGTGAAGAAGACGAACCGCGTCGTCATTGCCGAAGAGGGCTGGAAGTATTATGGCACGGGTCAGGGGCTGGCTGCGCTGATTTATGAATATGCCTTCGATTACCTGGACGCGCCTATCCAGCATGTGACCAGCGCCGATGTGCCGATGCCGTACTCGAAGGTGCTGGAACGGGCCGCTCTGCCTAATAAAGATGATGTCGTCAAGGCAGTGAAGGCGATTGTACCTGCGGCCCTGGTCGCCAGATAGGCCTGGAGTAGCTGTTATGAACAATGTAGAAATGCCCAAGATGGGCGATACGATGGAAACCGGCAAGATTCTCAACTGGATAAAAAAAGTGGGCGACGTGGTAAAGAAGGGTCAACATCGAGATTGAGTCCTTCTACAATGGCACCCTGCGCAAGATCCTGGTTGCCGAGGGCGAATCGGCGCCGATAGGAGCGCCCATCGCGTTGATCGGCTCGCCTGAGGAGCCGCTGCCTGAGGATGGAAAAGGGAAGTCCGACGGGGCATCTGCTAAAGAGGCACCCAGATCGTCAAATGGGGCGACGAAGGCTGCCGTGCCTCAGGCGAGCATGGCGGCACCGGCTGCTGCGCCAAAAGTGCAAGTGACGGCCGCGCCTGCCCAGGCGAGTACGGATACGATTGAGCGTGCTCCCACGGAGCGTATCTTCATTTCGCCGCTGGCACGCCGCCTGGCAACGGAACACCAGCTTGACTACAGCCACATCCAGGGCACGGGTCCCAACGGGCGTATCATTAAGATGGATGTCGAGGCGGCATTGGCGAGACAGCCGCTGGTGGCGCCTGCCGCGCCTGCAGCACAGCCCATACCGGCAGCCGTACCTGAAGTGGTGCCTGCGGCTGCAGCCGCAGGAGAAGTGGTGGAGATCCCACTGACGGCGATGCGGCGCACTATTGCCAGGCGCTTGAGCCAGAGCATGCAGACGGCGCCGCACTTCTATGTGACCAGCATTATCGATACGGGCAAGCTGGCAGCATTGAGGCAGCAAATCAACGAGTACGCGGCTCACGAACCCGAGCCGGTCAAGGTGAGCTTCAATGATCTGATCATCAAGGCGGTGGCGCGGGCGCTGGTGTTGATGCCGCAGGTGAATGTTTCCTTCGCGGAGGATCGCCTCTTGCAGAAGAAGCAGGTGCATGTCGGCATGGCGGTGGCGCTGGAGCAGGGGCTGATTGTGCCTGTGATACGCAACGCCGACCAGCGCGGTATTCTGGATATTGCGCGGGAGGCAAAGCGGCTGGCGGAGGCGGCACGTAGCGGGAAGCTGCGGCCCGAGGAGTTCAGCGGGGGCACTTTTACCGTGAGCAACCTGGGCATGTTCGAGGTGGATAGCTTCACGGCGGTGATCAATCCGCCGGAGTCGGCTATCCTGGCGGTGGGTTCGATTACGCCGACGCCGGTGGTGGAGGATGGGCAGGTGGTGGTGCGCGACCGCATGAAGGTGACGCTGTCTGCGGATCACC
>WNFC01011633.1_pt1 | contig 16583 bp, 12 predicted proteins | sample 5400541 | NCBI WGS metagenome assembly WNFC01 (sample SAMN13153342, study PRJNA577476) | soil metagenome | isolation source: 120 cm saprolite under Douglas fir tree site 2 hole 2 replicate 1 | place: USA:California | collected 2015-04-18
TATGATTTTCCCCGCGTCGAGGATCTCCAGCGTGACCGCTCCCGCGCTCGCTGCTTTGAGATAGTAGTCGATGAACGCGCCGTCGGGCGGGTTTGGAGCCTGCGGCTCGTCGCGCTGGAGCGGTGTGCCGTTGTCGTCGCCCGGGACGACGTTGATCGCGTCCGCGGGCCGGAACAGCCAGGCGTCGGCCTGGAGCACCTCGCCCGAGACCTGCCGCAGCGCGCTGATGTCGTCCATCATCCAGAACCCGCGGCCGTGCGTGGCGACGATGAGGTCGTTGCCGTACACGACGAAATCGCGCACCGAGGTCACCGGCAGGTTGCGCTGGAGCGGCTGCCAGTGGTCGCCGTCGTCGAACGACACGAACGCCCCGCGCTCGGTCCCGGCGAACAGCAGCCCGCGGCGCAGCGGGTCTTCCTTGACGACGTGGACGTACACCCCCTGCGGCAGGCCCGCCGTGATGGGCTGCCATGACCGGCCCTGATCGCGCGTGCGGTAGATGTACGGCGCGAAGTCCTGGAGCTGGTGCCGGTCGACGCTCGCATACGCTATTCCCTCGTCGAAGTGCGACGCCTCGATGCCGGTGACTCGACTCCACGCCGTCATTGCCGCCGGCGTGACGTCGCGCCATGACGCGCCGTCGTCGGTCGTGACCTGGATGAGCCCATCGTCGGTGCCGATCCAGATCAGCGGCGCGCGGAGCGGCGACGGGGCCACGGCGTAGATGACGCCGCGCTTGCCGTTGCGATCGGTGGCCGCGGCGGCCGTCGCGTCGAGGTTGGCCGGGATGCCGGGATCGGACCGCGTCAGGTCGCGGCTGATCTGGGTCCACGTGTGCGCCCCGTCGGTAGTCTTGAAGAGGAACTGGCTCGCGTAATACAACGCGTGCGGGTCGGCCGGCGACAGCACCAGCGGCTGGGTCCAGTCGGCGCGGTCGGTCTCGGTGCCCTTCGGCACCGCGGTGTTGGGGACCGACAGGTTGGTCTCGAGGTCCCAGCGGCTCCCTTCGCCGCCGTAGATCACGCCGGGATGCAGCGGGTCGCCGGCCGCGTACCCGCTCTCGCCGGCGGCGCCGATCGGCTCCCAGTCGCGCTGCGAAATTTGCGCGAACTTCCCGCGCGAGCGCACCGCCACCGCGCCGCTGTCCTGTTGCGCGCCGACGACCCAGTACGGGAAGCGATAGTCGACCGATGCGTGGTAGATCTGCGCGGTGGGCTGGTTGAGCCAGGAGCTCCAGGTCATGTCGCGCGGATCGGCGGTGCGCGCGTTGCGGGTGATGATCGTGCCCTGGTCGCTCGCGACGATCAGGAGCCCCGAGTTGTCGGGCGCGATCCAGACCTGGTGGTAATCGTCGCCGCCGGGCGAGCCGCGGATCACGTCCCACGTGGCGCCGCCGTCGCGGCTGCGGTTCACCGCCACGTTCGGCACGTACACGATGTCGGGGTCGCGCGGATCGACCGCGATCTTCTCGAAGTACCAGCCGCGGCCCCACAGCGCCGTGTCGCGGTTGACTCGCCGCCACGTTGCGCCGGCGTCTTCGGAGCGGAACACGCCGCCCTGTCCGGGCGGCGGTGGCGCCGGGCGTCCCGGCGCGGCCGGCTGTGGCGCCGGCGCTGGGGGGGGCGTGTTCGGATCGGGCACCAGGCAGTCCACCACGGCGTACACGCGCTGCGGATTGGACGGCGCGACGGCGATGCCGGTCCGTCCGATCCCCGCGGGCGGCAGGCCGGCCGTCAGCTGGTGCCAGGTTGATCCGCCGTCGGTGGACTTGTGGATCCCGCCACCGGGGCCGTTGGTGGGCGCATACGTGAACCACGGCGGGCGGCGGGTATTCCACAGCCCAGCGTACACCACGCGCGCATCGGTCGGGTCGATGATGACCTCGACCGCGCCGACGTTCTCGTCCTTATACAGGACTTTCTGCCAGGTGCGGCCGCCGTCGCGCGAGCGGAACACCCCGCGGTCCGGGTTCGCGGCGTAGAGGTGGCCGATCGCCGCGACGAAGACCACGTCGGGGTTCTTGGGATCCACGGCGATTTTGCCGATGTGCTGCGTTTCGCTCAGGCCGAGGTGGGTCCACGTGTGGCCGGCGTCGGTGGACTTGTAGACACCGTTGCCGAAGCCTGTGGAGTCGCGCAGGGTGGACTCGCCGCTGCCGACGTAGATCACGTCGGGTGCCGAGGGTGCTACGGCCAGTGCGCCGATCGAAGCGACGGGCTGGTCATCGAAGATCGGCAACCACGTTCTGCCCGCGTCTTTGGTCTTCCAGACGCCGCCGTTCACGTGGCCGAAATAGAACTCGTCTGGCCGGCCGGGCACGCCGCACGCAGCGGCGGCGCGGCCGCCGCGAAACGGGCCGAGCATGCGCCAGTCGAGGCCGATCGGCATCTCGCCCGGGGACTCGGGACGCGCCCACAGCACCGACGGGTGCCGCGCGAGCCGGACCGCGGAGAGTGCGGCGCCGGCTTGCGCGACGCTGACGAGGAACTCGCGGCGCGACGGCATCGATTACGGCGTCACGCTGCCGAAATAGACCTCGAGGTTCGTGGGAAGCGTGCCGAACGTCTTGCCCGGGCCGGTCCAGGTCATCGCGGCGCTTCCGGGGAGCGAGATGATGCCGTCGTAGTCGCCGATGAACGGCCGGACGCCGCTGGCGCAGGAAGAGCAGGGGACGCCGAACGCTGACGGATCCCAGCTCGTCTTCGTGATGCGCGTCGTCGCCCACGTCCTGCCGCCGTCCGCGCTCGTGATGTACGCGACATCGAACAGGGTGTTGCCGCTGTAGCTGCGGTCGTTGGTCATCAGGTCGAGCCGTCCGCTCGACGGCTCGACGCTCAACTCGACATTGATGCGGTCACCGGACGCCGGCGCGACGACGGCGGACGGCGACCATGTCGTGATGTCGCTCACGTTGGCGTACGTCAGGAAGATCTGCGCCTTCCCGCCCACGATGTCCGTGTAGGCCACGTAGAGGCGGCCAGTGGACGGATCGAACGCCGGCGCCGGATACGAGCCCGGCGCGCGGAATGGCGCCCCGGAAATGTTGAAGCAGAATGGCGGAAAGAGGCAGACCGGATTCTGGAACGTGGCGAACTGGAGGGAATTGCTCCACGTCGCGCCGTGGTCCTTCGACACGCTCACGAACATCGCCGTGCCTTTGCCGCCCTGGATCGAGTTGTCAAAGGTCAGATACGCGAAGCCGGTTGCCGGATCCACCACGACGCGCGCGTCCTGGTCACTGCGCACGGAGCCGCTCGAGACCTTCACGGGCAGAGCGAAGCTGTTGCCGCCGTCATGGGACACGCCGATGAAGATCGGCGAGTGCGCGCTGAATCCCGTGAAGTGCGCCCACGGGACGTAGATTGTGCCATCGTTCGCGACCGTCATGGCCTCATGATCGGGGAATTGCCCGTTCGAGCCTCGCGCCTTGCCCTCGCCCTGGAACGCGCTGACGAGCGTGAGCGGGTGATCGGCGCCGCCCGCGGTCCAGGTGCGGCCGCCGTCAGTCGAGCGGGAGAGCCACAGCGCCACGGTCTTCCCCAGATATCCGAAACAGCTGAAATACGCGGTGTTGCCATCCGGGCTGAAGGCGACCGCGGGATCGCCGCCGAAGTCATACGTGCCCGTCCCCGGCACGGCGGGGTCGTTCGTGAACCGCGTGATCCCGGGGATGAAGCCGCTCGGCAGCGTCGCCGTCCAACTCTTGCCACCGTCGAAAGTGGCGTTGACGCCGCAGCCGTCGTTGAAGTTCCAGTCGTTGTTGCCCGTGATCATGTTGCTGGGGTTCGCCGGATTGACGGCGAGCGGGGTTTCGTTCTGGGCGGTGGTGTCGCGGCTGACGTTGACGACCAGTGCTGAGCTCGTGCCGAGGGCGCTGAAGCTGGGGGTGCCGAGGTCATGGGTTGTCGGGGCTTCGCGGCAGGCGGCAACGAGGATTACCGTGGCAAGGACAGAAGCGTGACGCATAGCGTGCTCCAGAGAGGAGTCAGAGGGCTTGAATAGATGCCGTATCTCAGACCCCTGCAACCTGCTGGCGTCTACTTGGCGTCTTGCCGCCTACTTTCTATCTTCCCTCTCCGATTTCGGCCAGGTAGCTCAGTTGGTAGAGCAGCGGACTGAAAAGACGAGGGGTCCCCTCGCTCGTCACATTTGACCCCATCGGCGGGCACTGACCGGCAAACATTACGGCAAACATGCTTCCTCATTCCCTCGTTACGTCGCCACTTGTTCCAGACGTCCAAGCCAACTCCTGAAATGGGGGCACTGATCTCGAATGGCCTCCACGCCAATTGTCAGGGCCGCGAGGTTGCCGTGGAGTGGTTTCTGATAGTCAGGGACAATTGCCTCTACACGCTTCGATGGTGCCGTGATGGGAGAGTCATCCTTGACGACCTCATCATTGTAACGCCTCAGGCGCTGACTGTTGGTATCCGTGAGCTAATAAGACCGATCATAGTCGCGGAGCCTCGCCCGATTGCAATGTACCCTATCTGGGAGGTTGTGAAACCGAGACGACCCTGGGTTTCCGGAATAGCCGTCGGTCCTTCTGAGAGCATCTTTTCATTGCCACCGCACCCACCTTCGGAGGCCAAGGGAGAGTCTCCGATGGGGGGCGACGCACGCTCGAGAGCATCCACAGGGTCAGCCCGCGTGAACCAGAGGGTCTCAGAACCGATACGGGGCATAACAGGTAGCGTCGGCTCACTGATGCACGTTATCTCGGACTTTCACAAAGAGTTCGGCGCCAGAGTTCTCGACCGACCTGCGTTGCATGTGCTGAGGGCGACAAAGTGTGAGCGAATTCTTCTTCTGGACGACTTCATCGGGTCCGGCGATCGGGCAGTATCGTACCTGGAGGCTTTCTATCGACACCCGACGATCAAGAGCTGGTGCTCCTATCCCGGCCTTCGCATCACGATCATATGTCATGCGGCGAGCGCCGCTGGGCTTGGCCGGCTGAGCCATTATCGGCGTCACCGTGATTTCCCGCGCCCTCACCCTGTGGAAGTGCAGTTTGTTCAGGGCCTATACAACGGCCGCTCGTTTTGGTCCGACGTAGAGCGCCTCTCGGTTGTCACTCTTTGCCGAAAGTACGCACCGAGAACGGGTCGTCGGCGCTTTCCATTGGGTTACTCTGATACGTGTAGCATGATCGTGTTCCCATACGCCGAGGTCGTCAACATGTCAGTCTTCACGCGCGTTGCGGGAGCGGCACTCATCGCGCTGCTCCCGGTTTCGAGCATGCTCGCTCCCGGTGCGACCATCCCCCTGCCCAGCTCGACGGCGGCCTCCGAGCCCGACCTGGCGGGCGTCGTGCTGCACGACGCCCTCATTCCGTTCACAATCAAAGACACACTCGGTCGGCCCTCGTGTGTGGGACGGCTCCAGGATCGCGTCGTCCGGTCGACAAAGACGGGCCTCCTGCATTTCTACTACCGGATCCGTGGTGGCCGACCCCTCCGGCATGGCATCAGTACGGTCGCGACTGTGAAGTTCGGCGTCGATACGCTCAACGTTGGCTGGCGGCTCGACGGACTGGGAACGGTCAATCCCGTAGCGGCAAGCCGCGACCCGGGTGGAGACATGGTGCAGTTCAATTTCAAGGACCCAGTCCTGCGCTGTGGCAGCGACTCACGGTTTTTCTTCATCAAAACGATGGCCAAGAACTTCGGGCCCGGGCGGAGAGACGAAACTGACGCTGACCACTGGTCAGAGCGTGGCGCTGAAAACCGTGATGCCAGCGCCCTAATCATCGGCTCGGCTCTGGTAGGCTTGGGCAGGTCTTGCCGCTTGGGCACCAGGGTTTGTGACTTGGGGGCCGCCGGATGAGGCCGATATCAACACTCCAGTCCTCTTTCGCACCTCCGTACTTGGTGTGCCGCCATTCAATAAAGACCTGCCTTCCTCCAGGCCTCCCGAAGCTCAGTCCCGCCCCATAGCTGAGAACGCCAACGGCCTTACTCGTATTGAAGTCGTAGCCCATGCCGAACGCCCCGATGGGATAGCCGCCGATGATGATCTGTCGGTTCAGTTGACTGAAGGTCGGAAGAGCAAAAGCCAAGCGAGCGCTTGCACGCCAAGCCCGGGCTCCGCTCGAGTCGCGTTTCTGACGGTCGGCGCCAAGTTCGAGGACGATGGAAGTCACTATGCGGGGGGAAATAGAGCGGAACCACTGCGACGTTTTGATAGCCCGCAAAGAAGCCGATCCGCCACTGTGGCCAACATGAGGGCGACTTCGCCCAGCCTGCATCACCGCACCAGTTTCTGCCACCCCGAACCGTTGGGATCGCAGCCACCGGCACCGAGTCAAGCTTTGGTGTCGGCGGTGGTGGTGGAGCATCAAGTGCAACCACGAAGCTAGGCTCCCGGACGAGCTCATCCCAGACCCAATAACCCTCCGGTGCGCGTGATCGGGAGGCCCCAGGTTCGCTCGCGTCCGCGGCTGGCGGTGGGTGCTGGACGCCACGTTCGTTGCTTGTCGCCGCCGGGGGAGGCACGCGACGTAGCGCGGTCATTATCGAGCTACTCGGCGCGCCTGCCCACGTTATTGAGAAATCACCCAGGAACAAGACGTCGTCGTTCGTATGTGTCGGTCGGGCATAGGCAATACTGATAAGAACATGCTTGCCGGAAACGACCTGAAACCGCGGTGCCGACTGGCTGGTGCGGATCTTTGATAAAGTGTCGGTAGCGTAGAAATGGTCCTCTCCGTTGGGTTCTACTGTCACGGAGCTCGCGCCCACAAGCCAACCGAGATCTAGAGTGTAGGTCATTTGCGCCACGCTGCCCGGCGTGAACCGGGAGTACATGGGAAGCACTCCTGACGAGCACTCCCCCTCATTTCCTCGGTCGCGCACCATCAGAGCCCATTCTTGAATAGTCCGTCCCTCGGAATATCGGCTCGACATTAGGACCGCCATGGCGTAGACGGTGACCAGTAGCCTGGGGCCCGTGCGGGCAGACGACCAATGGTTTCGTCGAAGTTGAACTCGAGCTCGAAGGCCTTCGGTCCGTGACGGCCGAATGGGCTGGAGTTTCCCTTTGTCAGCGGTGAACCGGTGGGGCCAACCAGCCACATCGTGACATCGTGATCCTTGACCGCGCCACCTTCATAGGATTTCCAGTACAGTCGGCCGGCGACGGTGATCGGGAACCAATTGACGTGTCCTCGCACGAGGCCCAACTCGTCGTTGCTGGCGCAGGCTATGCCAAGGAGGACGGGGTGAGCGGCTTCATTGATAGTCAGAACGTCCAGTTGGGAGCTGCAACCGTAACGACCAATTCGCAGCATGCGGGCACCTGCAGAGTTGCCCCCAACTCGAAAGCGGCACCGTGCTTCGACGTCAGGAAAGGCCGAGTCATTTTCAACCCACCTCGGGTCGAGGAGAAAGCCGTTCATGTCCAGGGAGTCCGGCGATTGTCGGGAGACAAGGGTAAGTTGGGCCGTGGAGTTCCGCACAGCAGCCGGCAACCCGCAACCGACCATCAGCATCGCCAGGCATCGAGTCAGCAAGCGCACGCGTTTGGTCATGGTCTAGCAGGGCACCGCACCGGCTCACTCTCCGCCCCGCCGTAGGGAATGCGCACGCGATACTCCCGCCCCGCCGCGCCCGACCAGCGCAGCTCCCACCATGCGAGGCCTCGGCGCCGCCCTCGCAAGCGCATCTCCACGTTCGGATCGTCGTCCCAGCTCACGACGCGCCGCGTCGTGTCGCTGATGAAAACCTCCACGCGCGCCCGCGCCGCGACCTCGCCCGAGTCCACGGGCCACGCCCATGCCCCGCCGAGCTGGAACCAGGCGTACAGCGTGTCGCCCGAGCACCACACCCGGTCGATGTGCGGCGGTGCCGCGCGCGAGGGCGACGTGCGCTTGATGATCCGCGCCCGGTGCCCGAGGACCAGCGCGAGCGGCGGCGCGGCGGCTGCGGGCAGCGTGTCTCCCGCAGTGATCGATCGGGCGAGGCGCGCCAGGGCGCGGCCGAACATCGCCGCCTCACCCGGGCCGTACAGCGTCGAGCCGCCCTCGTAGTATTGCGCCGCGTACTCCTCGGCCGTCGCGACGTACTCCACGTAGCCGTTGGCGTGGCCGAGGATCAGCGCCGAGGTTACCGGGAGGCCTGCACCTTGCGCGGCCGTCAACATCGAATTGCGAATGCGGCGCCCCGCCGTGGTCGTCACCTCGGCCGGGAGCGCGCCGATCACGCGATTCCCGAGACGCAGCACCATGACTTGCGCGTAAGAGGGCAGGGACTTGCTCAAGGCGTGTCCGAGCAGTCCGGGTAGTAGCAGGCGCTTCTGCGCCTGACAGCCCGACGCGTCATGACTGGGCGACCCTTCCTTAAGCCCGATGTCGAAAAGGCCGAGCAGTCGCCACCCTCGCATGCGCGTGTAGGCGTCGGGCGCACCGACCACCGTCGACATACCGACGGCCGGCGCCGAACAGATGCCGAGCGCTGTAGCACTGTCGGACAAGGACAGCGTCGCAAACGCGCGGCCCAGTTCCAACCGGTCGGTCAACGCCGAGCCGAGTGAATCGAACAGAGCCACCGCGTGGCTAGCGACGCTGGCGCCGACGGCGGCGACCGCTTCCCGCGCGCCGTGCCGGCACGCCGCCAAATCCGAAGGCGGGGGGGGACGCCACTGCCATAGGGTGCGCGTGAATGGGCCGTCGAGCGCAGGGAGCGTGGCGAGCACGGGAACGGCGCAGCGGCTCTCCGGTGGCCAAGCCGGCGATACGTCACCCTCGGCGCCGTTCGCGAACAGGAACACTGCGCGAGGCACGAAGCCAGTATCGCGCAGACGACTCAAGTCGCGGTCGATGTGGCGCTCGAGGAGCCGCTCGACAATGCCGTGAATGTCGGCGTCGAGCAGGTCGTTGACGTTCGCGTTGCCCGTCCCGTGCATCGCGAAGATGCTAAACGCGCCCGCGGGCCGGAACGCGCCGCTCACCGAGTCACGTAGATCGACTCGCAGCATCGCGAGCTCCGGATCGACCAGCCTGTACTCGGGGGCGAGATCGGTGGGCGCGTCTGCCGGGGCTGTGGGCGCGGGGACGTTGCGCAACATCGCGGGGAGGCTGCGAATGCGGGTGTTGCGCCACACTGCGCGGCTGCCCCACGCGACACGAGCCGGCCGCAGATCGGCCGCTGCGGCGAGAACAGCGCGCGCGATCCGGGCCGTGAGCGAATCGAGCATCACGGGCTCGAAGCCCACGACCGAGCTCCCCTGTTCGTTGTAAGCGGCCGCCTCGAAGAAATGGCCGGGCCCGGCGTGGGTGTGCGTCGCGGCGATCACGAGGCGATCGACGCCAATCCCGGCGGAGCGGGTCTGCTCGGCGACGCGCCGGTGTAGCAGCGCCGAGCTGAGGGGCAGATCGGCGACTACGAGTGCCAGGCGGTTGCCGGCACCGTCGGCCAGCACGAGCACGCGCGCGTAAAGGCGCAGCCGATACCCCTGCGACTCGGCGCCTTCGGGGCCGTTGCCCGCCAGCCCGACGCCCGGCGGCGGTGTAATATCCACGCGGGCGAATCCGGCGCGGAGTACCGGCGGCGTCGTTGGCTGGGGCATCGGGCTGCGGCGGCCCTCCACCTGGAGGCGGGTCGGCGCGCACGCCACGGCCACCACGCTTCCGGCGCCGAGCAGCACGACGCGCAGGCGACTCAGCGGAGGCTCCGCGTATCGCCGCCGATCACGACCGTCATTCCGGCCCAGAGCCACACCAGAAAGTCGCGCTTTCGGCCCACGCCGTTAATCCTCGTGGCATCATCGAGATCGAGCTGGGACCGAACCCCCAAAGCGAGCGTGGTCAATCCGACCCGGGGTAGGCGCGTCGCCCGCCTCTCCGCTCCCACGCCGAGGCCCACATGCGTGATGCCTCGCCGAGCGAAGTTGGCCACCTCGAGTGGGCGCGCTGGGTTGGGCCCTTGGCCCAGGTTCAGTCCCGCGTCTCCCTCAACGAAACCGAATATGTACGGCGGAAAAGGCCAACCGAGGATCGGGACATCGACCGAGGCGCGGAGGAACGCCCCGCGCACGCGGTCCACGTCCCACCACGCTTCGAGGGACGGGTTGAAGGTGCTCGGCCGGGTCAGGGAAGCGTAGACCTCCGTTGTGTTACGCGCTGGGCCGAGACCGCCCGCGCTTGAGTCGCCGCGGAAGGTGTACCGCACGACGCCCGACTGCAGGCGCGCCGATCCCAAGATGATCGAGGCGCGGCCCCAGACGTCCACTTCTCCGAGGCGAGGACCATCGGCGCCACTTTCGGAGAGCTCGCCCGGCGACACGTGGTCCAGCTCGTAGTGCAGGACGGCACCGCCGTCGACGCTAAACTTGCGGATCTGGATTCCCGCCGCGACCGACGGTTGCGCCACGAGTCCCGCCGCCCGGGAGATCCCGTGCCACACGTAGCGTCCTCCGGCCGTCACGTCCGCGCGGCCAGAGAATTGCGCAGTGAGGGGCGCAGCCAGCAGCATCAGGGCGGTGACTGGTGACCAGCGATATCGCATGGCGGATGTCGACGGCACATAGTGGGTCGCGACCCCGGAAGCCGCTATGACATTCTGAGCAGGTCCGATGATCGACGGCTAGAACATCGGCGAAGCGGATCTCGCCGAAGCCGTAGCGACGCGGCTCGAGGGACAGCCAACGGCAAACATTCCCACTGCCATCGCACCCGAGAGCCCGCTAAGTTGTTCTGCTGCATAGCCCGGCCAGGTAGCTCAGTTGGTAGAGCAGCGGACTGAAAATCCGCGTGTCGGCAGTTCGATTCTGCCCCTGGCCATTAGCAACACAAACCAATGGCGGAAGGCTGCGACGGGTATCGGCTTTATCGAAAAACTAAACTCCCGGGGCGGGGTTCGCCCCGGGAGCGCGGCGCGACGGACGCCCGTCATTGCACCATGATCGTCGCCCGCATCGCGCCGCTGGTCGGAGTCGCGTGAATCTTGCGGTAGTACTGGCAGGTCACGGCCGACGAGGGAATGAACAGCACCCCGGGAGCCGTGGCCCCGGCAGCAACCGAGTTGTCCCACACCGGGCACGCGGCGGGATTGGACGGGTTCGACGTGGTCGTGTGACCGAACCCATCGGCGTTCTGCCACGTGACCGTCGTGCCCTTCGTGACCGTGAGGGTGCTCGGGTTGAACAGGATGTTCGCCAGGCACACCTTCGTGGCCGTTGGTGTGCAGCTACCGCTCGGACCGTAGTTCTCCTTCCCGCAGGCCGCGACGAGCCCGATCCCCCCGAGCGCAAGCAAACGAATGAGCCTCATAAAACCTCCCCGCTCAGGTCTAAAGGGTCCACGCTCCTCCGTACCCTCTAAACGACAAAAGGGCTGGCTTGCCCCCCGGGGTGCACCGGAAGTAGACTCCGTAGAGGAAGAACCATGTTTCTCGCGCTGCTGCTGTCGCTTGCGGTTCCTGCGCCGTCCGAAGCGGGGATCGCCGCGGTGTGGGACGACCTTCCGGTGCACGTCTGGCTCAACCAGGACAACGCCTTCCGACGTGGCGACCGCGCGCAGGTCCACGTGCGCGTGGCCGAGGATGGCTATCTCCTCGTGCTCCGCGCCGACGCGGCCGGCTGGGTCCGGGTACTGTTCCCGCTCGATCCGGAGAACGACAATTTCGTGCGCGGCGGCGAGACGCGGGAGATCCGTGGCCGCGGCGACCGCGAGGCGTTTTTCGTGGACGACCGCGACGGGACGGGGAAGGTCCTGGCCGCCTGGTCGCAGCTGCCGTTCCAGTTCGCCGACGTCGTGCGGGGCGACCACTGGGACTACCGGGCCCTCCTCCTTCAGCCGACGAGCGGGGACCAGGAAGCCGCGTTGCTCGATATCATCGAGCGCCTGGCGGGGGCTAACCACTTCGACTACGATGTGGTCACCTACACCGTCGAAACAGCAATCGCTTCCTCCGGCCGCGCCTATCAGTCGCCGTGCTTAGGGTGCTCGGGGTCCTTGGGATACGGGTTCGGCGGGCCGCGTAGTTTCAGTTTCAGCCTCGCGTTCGGCAACCCGGTTTTCTTCCAGCCGGTTTTCTTCCGGCCGGTTTTCTTTCGCGCGCGCTGCTTCGACCCGTTTTTCTTCGATCCATTCTTCTGCGACCCGTTCTTCGTCGATCCGTTCTTCTTTCACCGTCGGTTCTTCTTCCCGCGGGTGTTCGTGTTCAGCCGAACGGTGATCGTGTTGCGCGGCCGGACCGGGGTCGTTGGCGGTATTCCGGTTCGCCGCGGCTTGCTGATCGCCCAGGCCCGCCCGGGGTTTCGCAGCCCGTTCGTCTTCAAGGATCCCACCCCGATCACCGCGACGGGCCCGCGCCTGCGGGTGCCCACGGGCGCCCTGCTCGGCCGTGCGATTCCCGCGAATGCAGCGGGGCGGCGGCGTGAGCCGATGAGTCGGCCGGGAGCGCCCCCGAGCTGGGACCGGCGCCAGACGACGTTTGAGCGTCGCATCCCCGTTCCCGCGGCGCGGCCCTCGGACCGGCTCGAGATCCCGCGCGCCTGGCGCGGCCCCGAACGGCGGCGCGAGCCCAGCTTCTTCAGTTGGCGGCCGGCGCCAACGATCCGGGATCGCGGATTCTCCGCCGCCGGCGTGCCGGGCCGCACCTTTGCTTTCCCGCACGGCCGGCTCGCTGCGCCGCGGCGGAGGCCGTAAGCGTTAGCGTAGCGAGCCCGGACTCCGGCGATTTGGTTGCAGGAGTCCCCAGACTAAAGGAAAAACGATGCGACTTCACATTCAGCTATATGCGTTGCTTCTCGCCAGCGCCGCCTGCGGGAGCTCGACCGGCCTCAGTTATGGTGGAGGAGGGGGAGGCGGAATGCCGCCTCCACCTGGCGGCTCGGTCGCCGGCGTTACCATCCAAGATTTCTCCTTCTCCCCAGCCGCCTTGACGGTGAAGGTGGGGACCACGGTGACGTGGACCAACAATGGCCCGGCCGCGCATAGCGCCACGAGCAATATCGGTACGTGGGATAGCGGCCTGCTCAACGGCCCAACGAGCGGCGGAGCGTACGGCGGCTCGCCGGGGGGCACGTATCAGTACACGTTCACCGCGGCAGGCACCTACACCTACCACTGCTACCTCCATCCGCCGTCGACCTACCCGGGTTTCACCGGGACGATCACGGTCACCCCCTAAGGGAGCGCCCCGCGCCGCTCGTTTGACGCCCAGGCGTAATGGTTGGGATGGGAAGTGTCTTCTGCGGGTGCGGCCGCACAACCGTGCACCGAGAGGAGGGGTGCGACTACGGCTGGAATGCCACATTCCGCGGCGCTCCCGACTTGCATCAGGGCTGCAAAGGAGCAGTGGCGGCTACTGATGAGCGCGACGCGCGCGACTTCGACGGAGACAGGCGCCTAGTTCTTCACGGTCGCGCTGAAGACTTCCTCCATTAGCCCTCGCTCGCGCCCGCAGGTCGGATCTCCCGCGCGCTCCGTGTTGCGCCGGCTGTCGGTCCAGATCGGATGCGACACGCCGCGGAAGGAGACCAAGCCCTCGTAGTCGCCCTGCTGGTTGCCGTAGTTGATCGACGGGCACGGAAAGAGACCGTTGCAGTCGTGCTCGTTGGAGCTCTGCGTCGTGACGCGCACGTCGGTCAGCCAGTTGGCGCCGCCATCCGTGGAGCGAGAGAGGAAGACGTGGGTCGTAAAGCCGGTCGCGTCGTAGTAGGAGACGGTCACGTCGCCCGTGACTGGATCGACGGAGAGCCACTGATTGAAGCGGTCGTGCCCAGAAGCTGGTTGGCCAACCGAGGCTGGGCGTGCCGACCAGCTCGAGCCGGCGTCGTCGGAGAACGAGAGCAAGATGCTAGTGTTGCCGGCCGCGTTAAGATCCATCCATGAGCAATAGAGCCGGCCGCGGTGCGGGCCACGCGAGCGGTCGGTGTCGCAGGCGGGGTAGACCAGCGCACGACGGAAAGATTCAGCAGGGATGCCGATATCGAAGGGGATCACCTTCGGTGCTATCGTCCGCTGTGCGCCCCAGGTTAGGCCGCCGTCGAAGGAGCGGTTGAAGGCGATCACGTTGGCAAAGAAATCGTTCCAGGCCACGTAGAGCGTGCCCTCCGGGCCCACGAAGGGAACCGCGCCGATTGAGTTCCCTGGCCCGCTGGGGTTGTCGGCGCGGTTGACGGCAAAGGTCGCCCCATGGTCTGTGGAGCGGCCGACGCGGATGCCGCCGGCAGTCGATCCGCCGAAGGCCGCGTCCCAGGCGACGTAGACATTGTCGCGGAAGGGGCTGGCGCGGCTCCCGTCCACGGTGATCATCGGCTTGTCGTTGAAGTGGTTTTCCCCTGGCTCGAACGAGAACTCGGTCAGGAGCGGCCAGGTGCTACCGCCGTCGGTAGAGCGGGCGACTGCCATTTCGGTGCCCTTTATGCCGACCCCGTTGCTCGGCGTGTTGAAAGTGGCGCTGAAGAAAACGACGATGAACCCGTAGAAGACGCTTCCCTGCGTGTCGAAGGCGAGCGTCGGGTCCGAGCCGAACCGCGTGTCGTTGGTGCCCGACAGCGGTGGCGGCAGCGGCACGTCGACGCCCCCCCAGCTACTTCCGCCGTCGGAAGAGAAGTACGCCCGCATGGGCAACCGGAAGATCTCGTTCGAGCCGGCAGTGAGCTGGTGGGGGCCCTCGGGGTTCAACGTGATGTAGGTCTCGCTCTGCGGGCCGCACTCGTTCGACACGTCGACGTTGTCAAAGCTTGTCGAGGCGGTGGGAGCGCCACCGCTCATTGGTCCGTTCTGCGCAAGATACAGGTACTTGTTCCACCAGGCTGGGTCATGCGGGCTGCTCGTCGACTGGGCGGCGGCCAGGGGCTGCGAGGGCGATGTCGCTTCCGGGAGCTCGCGACACGCCACGGCGATAAAACTCAGCGCGAGCGCGAAATGGCAGGTGCGGATCATAGTCGCCTCCCACGGCCAGGGTCTCTTGTGAATCGGACAACGCTCACCTCCGTTGCGACCTTCGCCAGCACAGAATGCGAGCGGCCACCCCGGCCTTTCGTTGTGTCGCCGTTCTCTTGTCTATCGCTGCACGCTCGCGTCCAACGGACCGTTCTGGAGACACTAACGTGTCGCGCGATCGGCGAGGTGTCAAACAACTCGGAGCCGCACTTGATTGATCGATCGGATCTCTGGCAAGCAGCTGCCGACGCCTTGGGCCGGCTCGGCTTGAATCGTTGGAAAGTCTGGTACCCTGACGAGGAGCCGGAGACCGTCTTCGACCACGCACCTGCCATCGCGGGTCACTCTTGGTTGTTTCTAGTTGGCGCGTAGTCGCTCTAAGTCATTGAAATGCCGACGGCCGGCGCTAGTGAGCGCCGGCCGCGGTGGGCTGATAAGCGTGAGGTCAGTGGTTGACGCGTGCTGCAATATCGTCCCGTTCGCACAGGCTTTTGCCGCCACCGTCTATTCTGCCTATCCGCGCCTCATCAAGGCTTTCATCGTCAGCGTTGTGGCGTACTCACACCTCGGGCCCCTCTCCGTCTTCGACCTCCGGAATGCGATCCAATCTGGGTGCCTTTGTCGACCCCAACCTCCACCCGCACCTCTTCACTCTGGCTTCGTCGGTCGACCCTTTCATGCTGTGGTCGCTCGCGCTGGCGTCGATCGGCTTCACGGCGCTCTCGGGACTACGTCGCCCCGTGTCCGCTGTCATCGTGTTCGGCTTGTGGGCAGCGTTCGTCCTAGTTGCAGTCCTCGGGACAGGGACGCCTCCTCCCCGCTAACGCGCCCGTGCCAGATCTTACGACGGCCGCGGGTTCGGCTGGCTGGGCTGAGACCTAGGCAATCCGACGCCGCCTAACCAGCGCTTGAAGCTGCCGCCGCCCCGTCTTGGCAGAATTCCGTTTGTCCCCCATCGTACATGATGCTCGTCGAAAAATTCAGGTGCGCCCGCCGGCCTGGGCGCCGCAGCTTGAGCGCGGTCCGTTAGGCTGAGCTGCTCGGGATCATAGGAGCCGATGACGCACCCGGCGGCTTTCTCATGGCTCCTTGTGTGCACGCGCCGCTTTCGCGCCGCATGCGACCCAATTCAACCTTCGTCCCCCCTAGCTCCGGAAGGATCGTGTCATGAGTGCGTCCCTACTCTATCGCATCGCTTCGGTCCTGTTGCTGCTATTCGCGGCCGGGCACACACTAGGCTTCCGCCGAGTTGATCCTCGCTGGGGAGTGGATGCCCCCATCGAGTCCCTGAAGTCGACACACTTTCTGGTCCAAGGGATGAGCCGAACTTACTGGGGGTTCTACACAGGCTTCGGCCTGTTCGTCTCGGTTTTGCTCGTCTTTGCCGCCGTGCTCGCCTGGCAGCTGAGCGGGGTGCCGAGGGAAGTTCTAGGTGCCATGCCCATGATTAGGTGGGGCCTCGCGTTGTGTTTTGTGGCGGTCACCTACTTGAGCTGGAAGTACTTCTTCATCGCGCCGGTGGTCTTTGCCGGCGTCATCGCCATCTGCCTACTCGCCGCGGCGTGGCTCGCGGCGCGGGTGTGAAGACTCGGAAGGCGGCCGCCACAAAGCCATGAGCCACAGCCTAACCAGCGCATGACGCTGCCGGCCCGCGGCGGCGCGGCGCAGGTCGTAGCAGAAGGCGAGCGGA
>WNFC01004158.1_pt1 | contig 16582 bp, 15 predicted proteins | sample 5400541 | NCBI WGS metagenome assembly WNFC01 (sample SAMN13153342, study PRJNA577476) | soil metagenome | isolation source: 120 cm saprolite under Douglas fir tree site 2 hole 2 replicate 1 | place: USA:California | collected 2015-04-18
GAAAACGCACTTAAGAACGGATGAAGGACATCGGTAATGCTCGAGATTCCGCTAGAACTGCAATTCTTCGACTAGTGCGAGAATCTCGCGACGAAGCACGCTCGATGCTCGCCGAAATCTACGGCTGGTTTACTGAAGGCTTCGACACTGCCGATCTGAAACACGCCAAGGCACTGCTAGAGCTAGAGGAACTTGCCACATAAACCAATGGGGAGTATACGCTGTTTGAAATGCGGCGGGGTCCTGCTTGGCGAGCAGCCGAGCGAGGCTCACCGTCGCGCGCAGCTCTCACGCCCTCGCGCTCAACATGGTCCAGAATGGATCCCGCAGATGCGCCGGAGGTAGTAATGGGACACGGCCGAAGGCCGATGAATCGATTGTGAAAGTATCGATGCTCAATCCGCCTTGATTGCTGAGCTATCGGTGCTTGAGAACCAGCATGCCCAGGGCCGTGTCGCCGGCGGGGTCTCGCTCTTCCCCTAACCGGCCGCTGGCGGGAGTACGCCACCGTAAAGGCCATCGCAGGGGTTCGTAATTGCGAGGACCTCCCGCAGGCAGAGGTTGGGGAACCTGCGGCGGTGCGGCTCGGCTTCGGCGATCACGGCCTGGGCAATCTTGATACTCACTGCTTCAATCCCACACCGATTCCCGAATGCGCACGCGTATGGTTCTTGCCCATTCGACTTCGCTCAGGGCATCGACCGGCGTTCCCCTCGGCTGCCTCGGGGCTTCGGCTCACCGGCATCGGCTCACCGGTTGCGCTTCGTCTGGTGGCAGTCTTCACACCACAACTTGCAGAAAGGCAATCCAAGCCCTCCGGATGCGGCGAGCGATCGCTCGGCCGCATCCGAAGCAATGGCACCTACATAATGTTGAAGTTGTACTGGAACTGGGCGATCAGGTAGCTCTGCCCCTTAAACAGTCCAACGCCTGCTTCCTTGTCGCCGCCGAGGATCTCGATTGCCTGCAACTTCATGAAGTACTTCTTAGTCCATGGCGGATTCAGGGTGATCGACGGAAACAGCGCGAACGACTCGCCCTTCGGGTTCCAAATCATCGTCCAAGTCGGCGCGAAGTCCGACCACCAAAACGACGTCCCCATATTGAACAGCATGCTCACGTCATTTTTGAGCTGATGCTGATTGAGGTCGTTGCCAAAATACGCGGTCTTCGAGTTGTCCATTACGATGGTGTGTTCCAACTCGAGATTGGCCGAGAGGTTGCCGGTAGCGGTCAACCATGGTGCGTAGGCCTGGTCGAGGTCAATGGCGAGCATGTATCTCACCACGTCCGACCACCGCTGCCCAGTCATGCTGGTAAAGGCAATGTCGTTGAACGACTCGTGATTTTGATAGAGCATCTCGCCGCGGAACACCGCCGGGAAATACTCGGCAATCGCGGACGGCACCGGCAGCGGGCGGTCCAACGTTACCGCGGCTTGCTGGATGTCGGGCTCGGTGTAAGTCCAGAGGTTAGTGAATGGCGTCCACTTCAAGGTCGCCGGCGCGCCGCCGTTGGTGTTGTCGTTGTAGTAGAGCGCAGTCCATTCGGTCGAACCGTAGAGAGTGTGGAAGCGCACCCCCTCATTCCAGTTCTGCGGCTGCATCCCGCGCACGCGAAAGTATCCGATATCAACGAGCCCACCGTCGCCAATCGGGCTGTAATTGCCCTGGTGCTTGTTCAGCCCCAAGTTGCATTTGGGTGCGAAACCCTTCGGATATGGATTGAAGCCTGGCCGCACCAACCCCGGAAGGCAGATGAAGAACTCGCGCGAAGCCGGTGGATCAACCATTGCGTGGACACCCGGAATCGTGCTCAGCGCACCTCCAGTTACGTACGGTCCAAGGGGCGCTAGCGGAGCATCGGCACCGAATATCGGATTGGTGGAGTACTGCACGTCAAACCGTGCGCTCGGCCCATGGCTGGCCGACGGGAGGCACGGCAACGCTCGACCGGCTGTCAGGGTAGATTTGTATTTGTCATAGGGGTCGTTGGTTTGTTCCGGCCACCACTTGGGCTGAAAGCCCGGCTGAACGATCAGCTCCAGGAAGTTCGACGTGAGCGGACCAAATTCCGGCAGGTTCAGAATCGGATGGACCATCCACTGCGCCTCGCGCGATTGCTCGAGGTTCGCAAAGCCGAACGCCCAGCACGTATCGGCAGGATTGATAACATCACCGACGCGAAAGGCCAACGATTGTCCCCACACCACTATCTGGTTGCCGACAAAAGTCGTCAGCGGGCCAGTTTTGTTTTCCCACCAGGCGTCGCGCACCTGGTAGTTGTTGTAATAACCGTTCAGGAAGTGGCCATAGCTACGGGGCAACGCGGGATGGTAATCCACGACGTTGCCGCTATCGAACGAGTACGGCGGCTCGTAGACGAACCATTCGCGCATGAAGAACGTGTTGTTCTCGTTCAGCCGGTAGTTCTCATCGATCTGAAGCAACGAGCGCGCTACTGCCAGATTGTTTCTGCTCGTCGTGTAAGCCTTCAGCGCGGTCGGGTTCTGCCACATCCCGAACGTCTGGCCGCCGTAACCCGAAATGTGCAGACCGCTAAGCCACGTCGCCTCTCCTCCTGGCGGAGGCGGCGCCTGTGGCAGCACCTTGCTAACCGAATTGGTAACGCTGAGACTGTCTGCGGGCTGGCTTGAGACATCACCTGCCCGGCTGGCCGCAGCCGACAACGCCACGATTAGCGATGCCGTTGCGATCGTTTTGAATATTTTCCCGGTTCCCCCGAAAGCATCACGGTACCAGCGTTCGCACCCCATAACTTCCTCCTTCGATATCAGGACGTTCGCCTGTCGTCCCCTGACAGACTCGCCTCTATCTCCGGAGCGGGAATCCCTTGCGCAGCCGTCCCCACAGCTCGCAAGGACGCTTCTGCTGATCGTGCCGCTAGTCAAAGCCGGTATTTATTTGGTGGATGAGTTTCTCCCTAAGGCGACCTCCTCTTCAGACTCCGCTTCGCGCTCATTCGCGACTGCTGGTTCCTATCACAGCGAACAGTCGAACGCAACTGGTACCCCGGATGGTCTGCGACAACCCAATAGCGGCTCAGAGTCGCAGCCTTCCTCACTGGCAGATCGTAGGGTCAGATGCCGGCCAGCTTTCGCGCATAGGCCGCCACCGTTTTGAAATCGTACTCGCGGTAAGCCTGCAGTTTCTCCGCTTCGAAGCCGCCCTCTGCATGGACTGCCAGCACTTCCTGATAGCCGCCGAAATCCGAAGCGGTCAGATCCGAAATCAAGTTGAGTAAACGGAGCCGCTTTTCCGCATCGAACCCATTCGCGCCGTTGAGATATTTGAGCACATAGCCGCGCGTCAGTTCGCTGGTGAGATCTTCCGCCGCAGGACCGGTGACGAGGATGCCGCCGGCGAGGTCCTGCACGAGTTGAACTGCTTCGTGATAATTGTGAGCGAAGTGATACTTGGCGACATTCGTGATCAGCGTATTCGGCACCGCAAAGCCATCTTCAATTGTACAGCTCGCTGCGGCATGCTCGATCAGTCCGCGCACAATCGTATGATAAGCGGCGAGTTGTGTCAGCTTGTCGCGTACATGGCCCGCGCGTGCGATGCCGTTGGCCTCGGCAATCGCGGCCGCCGCTCCAACCAGCAATTCGAGCAACGGGAGCTTATACGAAACGGCAGTAAAGCGATGATAACGGACGAACGTCAGGGCGAGCAGTCCCGCGAACTCGACCTCGCCGTTGAGGAATATCCGCTCGTTGGGCACAAACACGTCGTCGAATACGGTCAACGTTTCCATCATCTTGTGACGCGCGCTGATCGGATGTTCGAACGGGTCTTTGGGGGAGCCGCCGTGCGGACTGGCGATTAGTTTCAGCCCCGGGGTATCAATTGGCAGCGCGAATGCGATCGCATACGCCTTGTCTTCGGGCCGCATCGCGCGAGTCGGCAGCACGATTACTTCATTGGTATTGGTCGAAACCGACGTGTGAATTTTCGCCCCGCGTACGATGACGCCGTCGGTTCGCTGGTCGACTACGTGAACATAGTAGTCTGGATGGGCCTGCGCGGTCGGTGCCAGCGAACGGTCGCCCTTGACGTCGGTCTGTGCAACCGCGATCGCAAGGTCGTTATCACGACAGTAGCGGTGGTACTGCTCTACACGGGTGCGATACTCTGATTTTCCGGCTGCCGCCAGCCGCTGTCCAACGATATGTAACGCGAGCAACGCATCGGTGCCGATTTCCTTGATCAGCACCACCAGCGTTGCACCCTCGCGGGTCGAGGCGGCGATCAGCTCACTCCGCTTGCGCAAATCGTCGCCGGTACGCGGCAAATGGAAATAACGGCTGTACTCACCAGCGCCGTCTTGCAAGACGGCGAGACCGCGATACTGCGGGTCATCGGCCATACGGTAGTCGATACAGGCATGTTCGACCGCGATTCCGATTACCGGATGAGTGGTAACATCGTGGACCCGCTCGCCACGAAAATAGACCGTGCGTCCGTCCCGCAACGATTCTTTATATTGCTCTGCTGTCCTGAGACCCATTGCATGCCACTCCCAATTTCGCGTTCGGCCAAAAATCGGCTGGCGCGCGATTATAGAAGCCAATGCTATGCTTGTCCATCGTCTCAACGTAAGCACTCTTCTGAGCTGGGCAGTCTCGACAACGGGGCGATATTGGGCTACAAGGCAAAGTCGTTGCCGCTATATACTCGGGCCATTGTTCCATGCCAAATCTTGGGATGTTCGATTTAACCGGCCGGGTTGCCGCCGTTACGGGCGGCAATGGTGGCATAGGGAAGGGCATCGCGCTGGCGCTCGCCGAGGCCGGTGCCGCCGTAGCGATACTCGCGCGCAACGAAGACAAAAATCAGGCTGCGCTGGCCGAATTGCGTACCCGTAATGCCGACGCGATAGCGATACGGCTGGACGTCAATCAACGAGCGGCGCTGCAAGGCGCGCTCGATGAAATCGCCAGCAAGCTCGGGGCGCCCGACATCCTGGTAAACAACGCCGGCATTGCGATTCCAGGCGGTGCGCTACGGCTGGCCGCCGAGGATTGGGATCGGGTGCTCGAAACCAATCTCAATTCATGTTTTTTTCTATCGCAAATTGCTGCGCGTTCGATGACGGCACGCAAAGCCGGCAAAATCATCAACATCGCGAGCGAGTACTCGCGCTTCGGTAATCAAATCGCACCGTCATACGCGGCCAGCAAGGGCGCGCTGATCCAGCTCACCAAATCGATGGCGATCGAACTGGCGCCGTATAATGTGCAGGTCAACGCGATTGTGCCGGGATGGATCGAAAGCGATATGACCGCGCCTATTAAATCGCGCCCGTTTTATGACGAGATCCTGCTGCGCACGCCGGCGGGAAGATTCGGCACGCCGGCAGAATGTGGCGGCGCGGCGATCTTCCTCGCCTCGCATGCGTCGGATTTCGTCACGGGCGCCACTATTTTCGTCGACGGCGGCTATGCGATTCGCTGAGAAATCATCATTAGACGTACTTCGCAGAGTGGTCGCTATCGCCCGCACTTCGCAGACTCGTTTGCCTTCGGCTTTGCTCAGGGCTTCGGCTGCATTCGGTGGGCCTCCGCACGCCGGCTCCACTTCGTTCCGCCTGATGCACTCGGCTGCGCTTGGCTCTTCCTAGTGCGGTGTAACACTCAAATCGGTATCGTTGGAAATCCCTCCCCCTGACCAGGGAAGAGGAGAGCCTGCCCTGAGGAGCGCGAGTGACGAATGGGTTAGGTGGGGGTTGTCCGGCTTCACTTCGACACGACACGTCCAATGTCGTTCTCAACGTTGCAGCCCACTAATGTATGGCGATCTATCGCGCGGAAGTAATTGGTTCGCTGTTGCGTCCCGCCTATTTGAAGCAGGCGCGGCTGGATCTTGCCGCAGACCGGCTCTCGATTAAGCAATTCAAACAGGTCGAGGATCGCGCCGTCGATGAAGCAATCGCGCTGCAGCAGGAGAGCGGCCTCGACGTCATCACTGATGGCGAGATGCGCCGCTCCGGCTTTGTCGGTCCACTAACCGATTATGTCGAAGGCTTCGAGGCGATCGGCCTCGACACCCTCCCGTGGCATACGCCCGCGGCCGAGGAGACGCAATTAACGGTACCGTTCACCGTCACCGGCAAGCTCCGCAGGCGCCGTTCGCTGGTGTCCGAGGAGTTCACCTATGCGCGTGCACGCGCCAGGCTTCCACTAAAAGTGACCCTGCCGAGTCCGCTGATGCTCGCGCTCAGATGGTCGCCCGCGTTTTCCGCCGAAGCGTATCCCGAGCCATTCGACCTTTTCTCCGATGCCGCCGTAATCCTGCGCGATGAAATCGCGGAATTGGCGAGCCTTGGCTGCGAATATATTCAGATCGACGCGCCCGAGCTTGCAACTTTGGTTGATCCCGCTACATGCCGCCAGGTCTACGAAGTCAGAGGTATTTCGAGCGAACGTCTACTGCTGGAAGGCGTTGATCTGCTCAACGCGATCGCGGAGGCACCTGGCGTAACCTTCGCGATTCATTTCTGCCGCGGTAACAATGCTGGTCATTGGATGTCAGCGGGCGGCTATGAAGTCATCTCCAAACGCGTTTTTGGACGGCTCACTCGTTACGCCATCTTCTTGCTTGAATATGATGATGGGCGGTCGGGGAGCTTCGAGCCGCTGGCCGACGTTCCGCGTGACAAAACGGTAGTGCTTGGCCTGGTTTCGACCAAGACTGATCAACTCGAATCAGCCGAGATGCTGGTGCAGCGGTTCGAACAGGCCGCGCGCCACTTTCCACGCGAGCAGATGGCGCTTTCAACGCAATGCGGCTTCGCCTCTGTGGCCGCTGGTAACCCGATTCGTCCAGCGACCCAGCAGGCTAAACTCAAACTGGTCGCGGACCTCGCACACCGCCTGTTCCAGTGATTAAGCAGGCGCCGCCGCACATTAATCATCGTAATCAACTTGCGCTGTTTGTCATTCTCGCGCGTGTCTGGCGCGCGAAGAATCCCGGAACAGCCAGTGCGAGTTGCTCTGGCGTATAAGAAGCGTTTGCGAGGGCTGCTTACCTGGGAAGATGGCGAGGACGCGGGATTCCTCTTAAAGTGCGCACGTCGCAGACTCCTTTGCTCGGCTCCGCTGCGCTCTGCCTAGGGGCGCGCGGCAGCCACGCGCACGGGAATGACAGAATGGGGCGCAGCCATTATGGACCAAGGGTCCGGCTCCGCACCAGCGTGAATCGTTTCTCACGTGCCGTGCCGCGATCTCGCCGTATCCCCGCTGACCAAGGGTATGGACCAAGGGGGAGGGATTGGAAGCGCAAGCCCGATTCCGTAGCTACGAACCTTATGAGAATAGGCGACTAAGTACTACTTATTCACTTTTGCAGATTGAGTGGTTTGACTAGCTGGCGCTCGAATTCCGCGGCCAACGTGTCAGTTGTATCAGCTTCTTCGGCTGACTTGTCGGTGCGGACGTGCAATATGCGGGCAAACCGCAGCGCCATCCCCACTGAATAGCGTGGACTGCGTTGAATATCGCTGTAGGCCACCTCGACCACAATCTCCGGCCGAACGAAAACGGTGCCACCTTGCTCGCCGACTTTGAGGGCCTGCAGGCGCTGGGTCATTTCCTCGAAGTCGGCATCAGTCAGACCCTTGAACGTCTTGCCGACCTCCAGGAACTGACCGCTGTTTGGCTCGCGCGCCGCAAGATGATAATTCGATAGCCATCCATGCCGGCGGCCGTACCCCCAATCCGCTGCCACTATTACCAAGTCGAGGGTGCGCGCATTTTTGATCTTGAGCCAGCCGCGGCCCCGCGCTCCCGGCGTATAGAGGCTCAACAACCCCTTCGCCATAACTCCCTCGTAGCCCGCGGCAACTGCGCGTGCGTAGAACTCTTGTCCTTCGGCGACAGCGGTCGGAAGAATCCGCGGCGCCAGCTCGAGTCCTCGCTGAGCGGCCAGGCCGGCCAGGCGGTCGTAACGTTGCTGGTAGGGGGTGTCGATTAGCAAGCCGCCATCGAGGCCGATTAGATCGAAGATGAAAAGCCGAATCGGTTGTTCAGTTCGGACCCGCTCGATTCCGCGCACACGTCCGAACCGTCGCATCAACTCCTGAAAAGCCAGCGCTTCACCATGCGCCCCGACCGCGATCACTTCACCGTCAAAAATTGCCCGCCGTTCGCGAAGCGGCGCCATCATCTCTGCTAGTTCGGGCAAACTCGGCGAAATCTCGTTCAGGCGACGGGAAAAGATATGCACGCCTGACTGTTCGCAGTGGATTTGAACGCGCGCGCCGTCGAGCTTGTACTCGAGTGCCAATGATGCGCCAAGGATTCCGAAAGCCGCGGTTATACTAGTGGCAGGCGCCGCAAGCATCGGCCGTAACGGCTTGGGCAGCGGCAATGACTGTGTTTGCGATGGTAGGCGGGACGGCGGCTCGATGGCCGTAGAATCGCCATCGCCGTGCAATGTATCATCGCGTGCGGCTGACGAGCCGCCCTGACTGGCCTGGGAAGGTTCAACATTGCTCCCCTCGGGGTGCATTCGCCGGGCGACCCGCCCTAAGTCGGTGTCCAGCATATGTGCCCGGCGAATCTCGCCAACCGGACGGCCTGCCATCCGTGCGATCGCTTCGAGCATCAGCCCTTCGCTCATCCCGTGGCGCATCTCGCGAATCAGAATTTTTGCGAGATATTTGCCTTCGAGCGCGGTTGCGCGCGCAAACAGTCCGCTCAGCACTTCGAATTTGCGCCGCCGCGAGTTAGGTCCCGCAATACTCGCGATTTCCGCCAGGCGCTGTTCAACTTCGCCCAGCGTCAGGGTTGGCGCAGGCTCAGCCGCTCGCAGGCGCAGCAGAATCTCGATTGCCTCACCGAAATCGGTAGCCGCGGCAAAGATATCTTCGCCCCGGGCGTCATCGTCCGGGGCGAGCGCCGTGACTACACGCCAGATCGCACGTCCGCTCACCTGCAGACGCTTTTCTTCGCCCTGGGGTAGGGCGCGCCCGACCATGAAGCGCGCGGCGATTTCCGCTTCGCCGGCTCCTAAACGGACGAGAAAGTCGCCGGCCAACTGCGCAATCTGGAGACGGCTGCTGGTCTGACCAAGCGATTGGCAAACCAGCGCAAAATCCTGAAATGAGGCCACGTCTGAGGATACACCGGCCGCGCAGGCGGAACTCTTGCGCGGCAGCAGCTTATCAGGGCTTAACTGTTGGCGAGCGGATGCCCTTTCGCGAACGGCACGAACTCCTTCAGGAATTCCTCCCGCGCCGCGTTGAAGAAGGCATGGCCCACATTCGGAATGATGTGCAGTTTCGCGCCTGGAATTCGCTCCGCAAGGATCTCCGAGTTGCGCGCCGGGATAAGGACATCCCTGGCACCGGTAATAACCAGAGTCGGCATCGTAATCTGCGGCAGCCGCTCGTAGGTCTTAAGCCCATAGGTCGCGTCGAGATGCCGCTTGAAGATGAACGTGGGTGTGGCATTAATCAGCAGCCGCGGAATCGAAGCTTCAAGCTCGGCGCGATGATTCTTGATGTACTCCGGGGTGTAGGCGAGTGGCCATCCCCGGCGGATTACTTCCTCGTCGGACAAGCCGTCGCGCGGCGCGGTGAGCAATTTTACCGATTCAGGCGGCGGTGGCACAGCATTTTTGCCGCCGAAGGTAGTGCAGCCCAGAGTCAAGGTCTGCAGCCGCGGGCCGTAACGCAGGGCAATCTCCTGGGCGATCATACCGCCCATCGACACGCCAAAAAGATGAGCCCGGCTGATCTTCAGGTCATCGAGGATTGCGATCCCGTCTGCGGCAAACATTTCGAGCGAGTAGGGCACGTCCGGTTTGTCGCTCCGGCCGGTGCCGCGATTGTCGTAGATAATTGTGCGGAAGGAGCGAGCCGGCTCCACAACCAACTCCGGCGCCCAGCCGGCGGAACTGCCGCCCAGACCCATCACCATCAACAACGGATCGCCGCTGCCATCTACTTCGTAATGCAGGCGGACATCATCAACGCGTACTTCGGGCATCAGAAGGCTCCTTTGCTTTTACCTACCTAGCCGATTTATAGCATTCGGCTGCGTTCAAGGTTAGTGTCATGTCTTCTTGAGTCTGAATAACACCAATTGACCTCGAATGCTGAGGCTCATCAAACCACCCCCACCTAACCTCCCCCTGGTCACGGGGAGGGATTTATGCGCCGATGGGTTCGCCTATCGCCAATTGATTTTAGCGGCGGCGTTGCTGCCATTTGTGAGAGGCGACATTAGCGCCACGGTTGTCCCGCTGCTGCGAATCACGCAGCTCATGCTGCGCTGATTGTGCGAGCCGCGCTGGTGGGCGGGGCGGCGCGAACGCCGGCCGCGGTTGGTTTGCGGAACCTCATGATTAATTCGCTGCGTGCAACATAAGCCGTCTGCTCATGAACGAAGCCTTGGCCGATCAGGATGCCGGTCAGACTCTCGCGCGTGTAGTGAGTAATGTGCTCGTCGTGGTAACCGCCAGGCAGCAGCGTCGCATAGAGCGGCTCAATTATTTGCCATCCGAGCGTTGCATAATCAGGGGTCCCGATAATCAGTCTGCCGCCGGGCTGCAGCACACGGTCTATTTCGCGGAACAACACCTCGTCGTAGGGAATATGCTCGATTAACTGCGAGCTGATAATGCAGTCGAAAGTCGCGTCCCTGAACGGCAGGGCAAAGGCCGAACCGCGCACCAGTTCAATTCCGCGCCGCCGCAAAAAGCGCAACTTGCCCATGCTCAGGTCCATGCCGACCGCGTTGTTGAGACTCTGGATGATGACGCTCGAACCACAGCCGATGTCGAGCACCCGCTCGGCGCCACGCGCCCACGAGGTCGCGATACGATGGCGGCGGCGTTGCCAATAGCGCTGGACCGGGATGAGGCTGTAGAAGGCCCGTTCGTCATAATCGGCCGAATGGATCGAATTGCGCAGTTTCCACAGGCTCACGCTGGCCCGCATCAAGTCGAGGCCGAAGCGTAGCAGGCGGGCATGCGAGCGGCCGCTCTCGCGCGGGAAATAGGTGAACGGCACTTCGAAGATGCTGTAGCCCTGTGCATAAGCCTTAACCAATACCTCCTCAATCACTTCGAAGTTACGCGCCTCCAGCTTCAGATTCTGCAACGCCTCATGCCGATAAAGGCGAAATCCGCTGGACAGGTCACGCACTGGCATCGACAGCACGCGGCGCATCCACAGGTTGAGCAGGCGGCTGAGCCATTGGCGCATCACTCCGGCATAGGCGGCGCCGCCACGGGCATAGCGCGACGCGATAACAATGTCAGCCTGGGTGCGCGCCCGCCAAAGCTTGGCCGCAAAGGCCGGCTCATGTGACAGGTCGGCGTCGAGCGTCAGCACATAATCGCCCTGCGCTTCGGCAATGCCTGTCGCCAATGCGCCGGCATAACCGCGGCGCTGCTCGGGCACGGCTCGCGCCCCCAGCTCCGCTGCGGTCTGCGGTGTGCCGTCGGATGACCCGCCATCCACCACGATAATCTCGAAGCTGAGCCGCTCGCGTTCTATCACCGCCTTCAGGCGCGGCAGGAGCTGGCGGAGGTTGTCGCGTTCGTTCACCACCGGGAGGATGATCGAGAGATCCATCCTCATGTTGTTAATTGGAAACCGCAGGTGAAGGAATAAGGCAGCAGTAGCAGGCTGCGGAAAGATTTTTCGTAAAAACTTAGGTCTTTCCCACCTGCTGGTCCTCTCCTCGGACCTCCCGGGCCACAGCAGCAGCACGACAGTCATGGTGCTTGCCCGCGCCCGTTTCGCGCCGTACTCTCGATAAATCGTCGCAACGTGGTGCGGAGTGGCCGTCAATGTACGCCTGTAGAATCATTGGCAAGTCAGTTGTTTTCACGCTCGTGACTCTGATGCTCGCGTCGGCACTGGCGGTGGCCGCGCGGCACGGACAGGGCCGGCACAAGGCCGAGCCGGCGCCGGTTATGCCGCTCAATGAAATCAAAGTGTACGGCAACCGGCCGGCGCCCTTTGCGCTTGCGGCAAAATCGGCCGAACTGATGGCGGTCCATAGCGGGGCAGTGCTCTACGCTTACAACGAGCACATGAAGATGCAGCCGGCCAGCCTCGCCAAAATGATGACCTTCTACCTGACGCTGGACGCCTTGCGGCAGAAGCGGATAACGCTGGAAACCGAAATGCCGGTGAGCGAGACCGCGTGGCGCTTGTCGCTCAATGACTCGGTATCCCGCATGTTTCTTCAGGTCGGCAACAAGGTCTCGGTGCATGACCTGCTTTACGGCCTGATGGTGTCCTCGGGCAACGATGCGGCGGTGGTGCTGTCTGAGTACCTCGGCGGCAGCCAGGAAGCGTTCACCCAACAGATGAATGAGAAGGCGCGGGCAATCGGCATGACGGAGACCCATTTCACCAATCCCGACGGCCTACCGACTCCCGGCGAGTACACCACCGCGGCCGACATGGTTAAACTCGGGCGAAGCTTGCTGGAGACCTTTCCTGAGGCGTTGCAATATACCTCGGCCAAGGACTTCACCTTCACGACAGTCGGCACCAACGGCCGCACCGCCACCATCTCGCAGCGCAATTTCAACACCCTGCTGTTCTATGACTCCCGGGTAAACGGCATCAAAACCGGTCACGTCGACGAAGCCGGCTACCATCTGGTCGCGTCGGCCCACACCGACAATCTTGATCTCATTTCCGCCGTATTCGGAACCTCGAGCATGGAAAAGCGGCGGGTCGAGACTGATAAGCTGCTCGAATGGGCCTTTCAAACCTTTACCACCGTCGAATCGAATTGGCGCAAAGCAATGCCGGACAAGATTCGGGTCTACCAGGGCGACATCGACGAGGTGCCGATAGCGCCCGAAGGCGGCTCCTCCTACTTCACGGTGGATCAGGGGATGGAGCGAAAGCTGAAGCTGGTCCCTGAGCTGACAGACAAGACGCTGGTGGCGCCGCTGCCGAAGGGCACCACCGTGGGCCAATTAACGGTGCTGATTGGTGGCAAGCCGGCGTCGTCGGTGCCAATCGTAACACAGACGGCAGTGAATGAGGGCGGCTTGCTCCATCGCGCGGTAGACTCGCTGCGCATGAAGCTCTAGCCTCACGTAACATTGAAATCGGTATCGCTGGAAATCCCTCCCCCTGGCCAGGGGGAGGTTAGGTGGGAGTTGCCCGGCCTATTTCCAGGGGCGTTCGATGATCTCGGTGTTGCCGCTCTCATTGTCTACCAGCAGCACCTGGATTTGCTTGTAGTCACCCTTGGGAAAGAAGACGTAACCACTCACGGTAAAATTGTTGCGGACGTCGCCTTCCTCCAAGGCCAGGGCTTTGATTTGGTCTTTCGCCTGCTGGTTAGCCTTGCCCGGACCAGCGAATGCTCCTTGAAGTGCACCTTCGCCGCCACCGATAGCGCTGCCGAGCGCCGCACCGGCCGCCCCACTATGGATCAATGAGCCCGCAATTGCGCCGACGCCGGCGCCGAGCGCGCCGGTGATCGCGCCGCTAGCAACCCCACTGGCTAAAGCGGCCTTGAGTTCTGCGGCGCCGCCAGCTTGACGCGCTGCTTCGCCCGGAGGCAACGGGGCAAATCGTTGGCCCTGTTGATCCAGAGCAAAAATCTGGCTTGGGACGACCGCGCGAGGAATATCAGTACCGTTGGCTATCGAAACATAAACCGGCTGCACGTCGCCGATCGTGTCCGCTGGCTGCGTCGCGACGCTAAGCTGCCCGGGCTCAGGCGTCGCCACGACTTTCGGCGTGTCCTTGAGCGGTGCCCGCGCCAGCACACAGCCCGCAAGCAAAAAGACCAACGCTAGCCACCGTCCCTCGGGTAACAAGCGGGACAACGGATTAAGGTTGATCAAGGTTGATCCCTATGCATGACACTCTTCTCCGCACCTGAGATCCTCTACGACCGACATGCGATCGTGGTTTCATTGAAGATGATGCTTAAGCCGGGGGCTACGAATCAAGCGGGTGCCCCTTGCTTGATCAGGGACCTTCGTCCATCTGCAAGCAGCCGGGCGCGGATGAAACAGGACGCGCCGCCGGATTCCCTGCTAAAATGCGACAACCGCGCGGCTAGTTTGGCAGAGTAAACGGAAGCCGGGGTGGTGAAATGGCAGACACAGAGGACTTAAAATCCTCTGGGGCGCAAGCCCCGTGCGGGTTCGAGTCCCGCCCCCGGCACCAGTTTTCATCAACAGTGGTGCGCCTTTTGCCGCTCGGGCCGCTTTGGTTGTCAAGTGGGGTGGGTCTTTTTCAGTGTGACTTTAGCTGTACTTTGACTGTTCGCGCGACATTGGCCTGATTGTGAAGGGGAGACGATGGGAAGAAGCTTCAGTCGCCAATTTCAAATTCACCGATACTCAGGTAGAATGTCAGATATGTCATCCGATCGAGGATGCAGATCATGCCGCAAAAGTTTTCTCCTGAAGCACTTCGTGTACTTGATGTGTTGGGCGAACAGGCCTCTGATGGCTACACAGTGATGAGCAAGGCTCGCCTCACTCCGGAACAGCTGGTTAGCGCGCTGAAAGAAATCCCGACAAACCTCGTCATGGTGAAGGGTGAACTGATTCCTGACCGTGTGGGTGAAGCGTATCTGGTTCTGCCGCCAAACGCTCGAGCCTATGCCAACTCGCTTGTTCGGAGTCTGGGGTAGACATACCTGATAGTCGCCTTGAATGCGTCTGACGCGGACAACTTTAGAACTCATGAGTATGTAAAACTCATGGCAACAGGCACAGACCGTTGCGATGGCCTTCGAGCGTTCGAAAAGCTGATATCACCTGTGATTGCGGATCTTTGCTTCAAAGATGAGCCTAGTAAGAAGGTAGACGATGTTTTGAGGATGCTCATAAGTAACCATTCCCCGATAATTGATACCAAAACAATCCCTCCGTTGATCCAATGCCTTTGGACGGATGATGCCGACAATAGATTGCGAATTAACCAAACACTTATAGCTCTACAGCAAGCCGACTATCCAAACAGCCTTTTGCAGAAAGAGCAGGACGCCTTTAAGGGCTGGATTCCAGGAAAGGACGAAAAGTCAGCCGATGTTGCGTTAAAAGTTCGAAATTGGTCGTCGTGGTGGAACAGCACGCGGGCAAATCAGAAAAGAACTTGCGGCATCTCTGCAACATCTGGTAGTTTGCTGTCGCGAGTATCTGCCTCAGGGCCTAGTTCCCCAGTCGTGTCTCCGAGTCCGAAACCTCCTGCCAGATAAAATAGAAAACAGCGGAGAGAGCGTGTTTCACGGCTGTCGAAGGAGTGCGAAACCTCGCGCGAAGGAGCGCCTGCGTGACGTGTTGTGCTCGCTCGGAATCAACCCACGAGTTCGAGTTGTAGCGCGCCGAACTGCCGCGGGCTGCGACAGGCGAGGGCCTGCTGGGGCCACTCGGCGCTGTACCAGTGAATCCACTGGCCGCGCGGGCGTCAGCGAGGTCGGAGAACTTGTGCTGCCAGACGCACTCCTACTTGAGGCTGCGAAAGAAGCGTTCGACAATTCCGTTCTGCTCGGGGCGGGGTGGGGCGTGGTGAACTCCTGGCGAAGGTGGTAATGGCGGCCGGCAGCGCGAGAGCGCCGACTCTAAAAGATCGCGCAGAGCGAACTCAAAGCTGGTTACGTCGCGGTCGTGGCAGTCGATGACCGCGGTTAGATGCCCCAGCCGTCGGGACGGGACGCGCGTCACATCCATTGCCCACCGCTCGTCGCTCTCCTGACCCCTTCAATCTAAGGAAATCGTTACACGGCCTTGCTGGCCTAATCCAACTCCGTAATCTGCTTCACTGAGGATGCCAAAAGAGGAAACGACGGGCACGGCTGGCTGCCGAGCCGTCTGTCGAAAGTCGCAAGGCATTGCTATTGGTGACTTCAACTCTCTGGTTTCTTGAGCGAGAGGACCTTGCTAGAGCCGGTCCCGGCTGATCTATGAAAGGCCGCAAGTTTGAGAGCGCTTTCTTTCAGCATCGCGTCGACGATCGCGGAACGTCGATAGACGGACTCCGTCTTGTGATCGATCATTTTCATTGCGGCTGATCGAGGAAGGCCAGCTCTCTCGAGGTTTCGGAGGTACGTCGCAAGTCGCGGGCGACGCGGTCCGGAGACGCCGGCGACTCCGCACGCCTTGGCCCAGCCACCATGGTAATCCTTAACGGAGTTATCATGCCAAAACCAGAGGACGACGCTGTCCGTCGCTACCGATGAGAGCCCTTAATATAGAACGCAAAGTTGCTATTGACGGACTAGTCTGACTAGACTCAAACTATGGACTGGCAGATTCAAGAGGCGAAGGCGCGTTTCAGCGAGATGGTCCGGCGTACGCTGAAGGAGGGAGCGCAAACAGTGACTCGTCACGGCCAGCCCGTCGCGGTGCTCGTCCCCGCCGACGAATACCGGCGCTTACGCAGCGGCGGCAAAAGCTTCAAGACACTGTTGGCGTCGGCGCCGCTGGAAGGAATCGAGATTCGGCGGTCGCGCGACACGGGGCGAACGATCGACCTCGAATGTACCTGATCGACACCAATATTATCACGGAGGTTCGGAAGGGCCGGCGCTGCGATGGCAACGTGGCTGCGTGGTATCGTG
>WNFC01003694.1_pt1 | contig 16580 bp, 20 predicted proteins | sample 5400541 | NCBI WGS metagenome assembly WNFC01 (sample SAMN13153342, study PRJNA577476) | soil metagenome | isolation source: 120 cm saprolite under Douglas fir tree site 2 hole 2 replicate 1 | place: USA:California | collected 2015-04-18
ATCGTCTTCAATCCCCGCTGCGAGGATGCGCCCCTTGTACACCGACGCAGCATGACGGCTGGCAATCCCCGCCGCGTCGCGAAACCGGCTCGCGATTACATGCTTCACGCTCCCCGCGGTGTCGTAAAACGGGGCAGCTTCAATTCCCGAATTCTTACGAAAAAAATCGCGGCACTGATCAAGCGCTACCGGATGCGAAAATGCACGGCGAATCTCCGCTTGCTTCACTCCCGGCGCCGCAATCAGGTTGTGCACAATCCGCAAATGAAACTCGCGCTGGATGAACACATCACGCGCCAACAGCAAGTCGGCGTGTTCCGTCACGGTTCCAGCCAGTGTGTTTTCGATGGGAATCACCGCAATCGGGACTCTTCCCGCTTCCAGCCGGTCGAAGACTTCCGCCGACCGGGCACATGGAACAATGCTGCAACCCGGCAACATCCGCCGCGCCGCTTCGTGACTGAACGATCCCAGCTCTCCCTGGATGGCAACTTTCATCTCAGCACGCCTGTAGATACAACCGGCAAAAGCAAATCCTTTTCCAACAGCAGAGCGTCCATGCCGTTTGAATAGTATCGGGGAATGGTCTCGAGGACATTGTAGCCGCGCCGTTTGTAAAACAAGAGTGCGGCGACATTGTCCACCGCGGTTTCCAATCGGACCAACTGACATTGCGCGGAGCGCAATCGTAGCTCCGCAGCGTCGAGCAGCGCCGAACCCACGCGATGCCGGCGTGCCTCGGAACGGACATCAATCGTGATGATGTGTCCAATCTTCCGCCGTCCGCACTCCGCTACCAGAAATCCACACACCCGGTCTTCTTCCTGGATCTCGCCAGTCCGCTTCAGAACCTCGCCATCACGGCCACGATCCACGCTGTTCCCATCAACCGACTCTGCCGCAGCCTCGGCGACCAGCGTAAAAGTTCCCCCGCGCCGCATATACGCCCTCAGTTCGTATCGCGAATAGGCAATTCCCGGAGCAAAGCAAGACTGATCAATCTTCCAAAGCGTGTCGAACTCTTCCGGCCGGTGGTCGCGGACTGTGTATTGCACCCACCCATTCTAGCCGCGCGTCCCACGCCGCGCTGCAAGGTTCGTACAATCAGCGACTTACCGTACTCGGGAAACTTTGCGAAAATATACAACGAAAATCTTGCTCGTTTGCACCCCAAGTCGTACCATTCGCATCTGAGGAGTTTGTGGTGCGTCTCATCGTCATCGCCGCGTTGTGCGCCGTCGCCGTGGACGTGGCATGGTTCCTCGTCTTCGCCCATTACAACCGCCGCAAAGGGATTTTGGTACTGCGCTGGGTGGAAGCCGCCTGTGCCACTGGCGGCCGCGTCCTGGATACCAAATGGCTCAGCAAAAGCTGCCTGCAAGCCCATGTCAGTTTCGCGGCTCAGTGGTTTGAAAATGCCCGTGTCACCGTGAAACTTTTGCCGCGGCCCATTCTTATCCAGTGGCTTGTATGCCTATGGCGGCGGCAGCGCGAAACCGTCACCTTCGAAGCCGACTTGGATGATTCTCCAACCTTCCATTTGGAGATCTCCCGCCACCGCTGGCTGACCCAAAAACCAAAAGAAGTTTCCAGTCCCACCCGCAATTGGACACTCTCCAAGCCCGGCCCGGTCGTCCTGACGACGCGCACCGAATGGACCCACGAACTTACCCCGGTCGTGAACACCCTCATGACCTCACGGGGCCACAATCTGCTGACCGTACGCTTCCGCCCCGACTCGCCCAATCTATCGGCAACTATTCCTCTTGATGCCCTCTCCGATGAGGAGACCACAGCGGCATTCCTGAGTGTCCTGCGAGACCTTGCCGCCGGCGCTTCGGCCTCACGCCACTAAGAAACGCCGCTTGCAGAATAAGCTATGAACGTCACGTTGCTCCGAACTCTGGTCGCGCTACTGCCAGCGTGCATGCTGTTTTTTGGCTCGATAGCCTTGTATTCCAGAGGAAAGACGGTGTGGTCTTTCCTGCAACTATTTGGCGCGGGATGTCTGGTGATGGTCGTTCTCACGCATCTCTCCGAAACACTGCACCTGTTTCCCTGGATGCACTGGGGACTAGAACACTCTGTCGGTCATTACCTCGATCTCTCGTGTGCCGTACTTGGCCTCACGCTGTTCCCCATAGGATATTTGCTTCATGTCCTTCCAAAGCGGCCACACGTATAACAACTATTAGTCTGCGACAAGCGCACTACTAAGGGGTTCGTTAAGGATATGTACTCCAACAATTTACTCCAACAATTTCCTTCCAGCCCGCAAATTTCCATGCTATGCTGCGCGACAAATGCCAAACCTACCAACTCCTCAGTTTGGGACCGCAGAATTTGCCGGTGTACCCGGAACTGAGCATTGCCAGTTCTGCCATCAGCCAATTAGCCGCCGCTACTATCGCGTTAACTCAGCCATGGCCTGTGCCGCCTGCGGGGAGCGTGCGCAACATGAATTACCCAAGGACAGCCATGCTCTGTTTATATGTGGCTTGATTTTCGGCATTGGGGCAGCGATCCTGGGCTTAATTCTGTACGCTACGTTCGAAATTGCTACTGGTCTGATTATTGGCTATGTGTCGCTGGCGGTTGGCTACCTTGTCGGTAAGGGCATTAAGATGGGATCGCAGGGAGCAGGGGGCCGCAAGTATCAGATCACTGCCGCAACTCTGACCTATGCCGCTGTTTCTCTGGCGATCGTGCCGGTTTTAATTTCGCAATCTATGAAAATGCCGAATGCACCGCAGGTAAGCTTGGGGAAACTCGCGTTTTATGGGCTGGCATCGCCTATTCTGCAATTGCAAGATCCTTTCCACGGCTTGATCGGCCTGGTAATTCTCTTTGTAGGAATTCGGATTGCCTGGAAATTGGCCGCTGGAACCGAGACCCAAATCTTCGGCCCCTTTGAAAGCGCGCCGGCCATCCCCTGAAACCTCATCCGTGTCCACCATCACACCCGAATTCATTCGCAACTGCTCCCGCTGTTCAAACGAACTCCCGGCGGGAGCGCTGGCGTGCGACAAGTGCCATGCCCTGGTCCATGCCAGCGAATTGGAGCGCATCGCCGCAGACGCAAAAGCCCTGGAGGCGAAAAACGAACTGCGGCAAGCGCGCGAGCAATGGCTCATGAGTCTGCCGCTGCTGCCCAAAGGATCGAAGCAGGCAGACTGGGTCCGCGATCACGCTCTCGCGCTCGACGCAGCTGCCGATCGGCAACAAGTTCCGGAAAGCGAAAACAAGTGGGCGCAAAAACTCGGCCCCGTCGGCCCCATCGCAATCGTTCTGGCGAAGAGTAAAGCTGTTCTGGCGGCCATCTTCAAGCTGAAATTTCTTCTCAGCTTTGCTGCATTCTTCAGCCTCTATTGGGCGCTCTACGGAGCCGCTTTTGGCCTCGGCTTTGCCGCTCTTATCCTCATCCACGAAATGGGCCACTTCATTGACGTGAAACGCCGCGGCTTGCCGGCGGAGATGCCCGTGTTTCTACCCGGGTTCGGGGCCTACGTGCGCTGGCGGGCTCTCGGAGTCTCTCTGGAGACGCGCGCCGCTGTCAGTCTTGCCGGGCCTCTGGCCGGCGCAATCGCCGCGGTTGCGTGCGGCGTAATTTGGTGGAAAACCGGCAACCCCATCTGGGCAGCATTGGCCCGCTCCGGCGCATGGCTCAACGCGATGAACCTGATCCCGGTGTGGATGCTCGATGGCGGTCAGGCAGCCCTGGCACTCAGTAAGCTGGAGCGCATCGGGCTACTGACTCTCTGCCTGGCCCTGTGGGTATTCCTGGGCGAGAGTGTTTTCTTTCTGGTTGCGATCGGCGCGGCCTATCGCGTATTCACCAAAGACACCCCGCCTCATCCCAGCCTGGGTACCAGCGTCTATTTTGCTGCGGTGCTCACATGTCTGGGCGTGGTGATGTGGATGATGCCAGGCCAGGGATTCGGTCCGCGGTAATTCACTCCTTCTCAGCTTCGAACCGGTACCCCACCCCGCGCACCGTAAGCAGGTGCCGCGGGCGAACAGGATTGTCCTCCAGATAACGACGCAGGCGCACGATGAAGTTGTCTATAGCGCGAGTGTCGGTGTCTTCGCGCAGCCCCCAAACCTCTTCCAGAATAGATTTCCGCGACACCACCCGCCCACGATTCCGTACCAGATGCCGAAGCAGATCGGCCTCCATCACCGTCAGCTGCGTGGTCGTGCCCTTCACGCGGAGTTCCAAATTGCCAAAATCAATCGTCTTCCCATCAAACGTGAACTCGCCAAATTCGTCCGCCGCGTGATTGGACGGCTCCGCCACCGCCGGCTCTGACATTTCGGCATGGCGCATCCATTCCCGCCGCCGCAGCAGCCCCTGCAACCGGGCAAGAAGAATTGGGAGCTCGAAGGGCTTGGGAAGGTAATCGTCCGCGCCCGAGGCAAAGCCCTGCAGAACATCTTCCGGACGCCCGCGAGCCGTAAGCATGAGAATGGGAATAAAGTTGCGGGCCGCGCGTAGATCTGCCGCCACCGTAAACCCGTCTTTTCCAGGCAGCATCACGTCCAGCACCATGGCGTCAAACGCCTCGCGTTTGGTGAGCAGCAGATCGAGTGCGGTTTCGCCGTCGCCGGCTACTTGCGCTATGTGTCCTTCGGCATTGAGGTTGAACTGCAGACCATTGGCGAGGTGTGCCTCGTCTTCCACGATAAGAACTCGGCTCACGAAGTTCTCCGTGGAAGCTCAAGAATCACAGTTGCGCCTTTGCCCTCGCCTGCGCTCTCCGCCGACACCCGGCCGCCGTGCCGCTTGGCGATGGTTCGTACTAGAAAGAGGCCGAGCCCAGTTCCTCTCACCTGGGCCAGAGCGCGTCCGGGAACACGGTAAAAGCGCTTGAAGATGCTTTTCAGTTCGCTGCGAGGAATCCCCATGCCGCGATCTTGCACTCGCAAGATCAGGCGTTCCTGCTCACCCAAACCTAATTGCACGGAAATATCAACCTGGCTTCCGGAATACTTCACCGCATTGTCCAGCAGATTCGAAACCGCTGTTCGAAGGTCCTCCGGATCGCCCGTCACCTCCGAGCCTCGGCCATTCAACGAAGATTCATAACGCAGAACTCCCGGCGGCAGGTGATAGCTGTTCCGCGCCGTCTCCACGCACCTCTCCACGAGACTGGCAAAATTAACCTCCACGTGCTCCGCCTTGCGCGCTCCCGCCCTCCCCGCCTTGAGCACCTGCTCGACCGTATTGCTGAGCCGATCGGTGTCCTCAATCATCAGCCGATAAAAATCCCGCCTTTGCACCTCTTCGAGTTCCCGGCGCTGTAGCGTCTGCAGGTAAAGGCGGATGGACGCAATCGGAGTTTTCAGTTCGTGCGTTACCGCGTTGATGAAGCTGTCGTGCTGTTCGTTCTTTCGGATTTCGCGGACCAGAAAGCTGGTATTGAGGATGAGCACGGCAGCGATGGCCGCGAAGAAGATGATCCCGAGAAGTACTTTAACGCCTTCCTGCCAGTTCAGGATTATCCAGCCGAAGCCAACCCCCACGACCGTGGCGGCCAGCAGCACTCCCAAGGAGAGAAAGAAGAAGATCTTTCCGCGCCGGGTGATCCGCATATCAGGATTCTAACGCGGCGAATCGTTAAGCGGCAGAAAGGCTGAACCAGGCGGCACCTGGAACAGCGGGTTTCGCGCTTGCCAAGCGCTTCGGGGATTAAATTGAAACCAGCTCCGGCTCGGCGGGAGCCAGCTTTTCCTGCTCGTGTGCCCGTTCCATCTGATGTGCCGGCTCCTGCTCGCGTAATTCTGCAAGCTTCACCCGATACACATGCCGGGCCAAGCCGAGCTTTTTCAGGGCCCAGATTCCGTACCAGTTTAGATCAATCTCGTACCACTTCAGCCCATGGCGCGCCGAAACCGGATGCGCGTGATGATTATTGTGCCAGCCCTCGCCAAAAGTAAGCAGCGCCACCCACCAGCTATTGGTGGAGAGATCGCGAGTGCGAAAGCGTCTTGTGCCCCAGCTATGCGTGGCCGAGTTCACCAGCCATGTGCTGTGCAAGCCGATTACGGTGCGGAAGAACATCCCCCACATCAGAAACGGAAGCCCGCCCATCGCAAACAGCGCGATCCCAAGCACGATCACAGGCAGGTAGTGATACTTGGTGATCCAGATGTGGTAGCGCGACTTCGCCAGATCAGGAACATAGCGCGACAGCGTTTGCGTGTCCTGATGCAGACTCTTGCCGGTCAGAATCCATCCCGCATGCGCCCACCATTTGCCATCAACCGGCGAATGCGGATCGCCTTCTTTGTCAGAAAACTGATGATGAATGCGATGCGTGGCCACCCAGAAAATCGGCCCGCCTTCCAGCGCCAGAGTCCCACAAGTCGTCAGCAAATACTCCACCCATTTCGGAGTCTTATACCCGCGATGCGTCAGCAGCCGATGGTAGCCCATCCCGATTCCCATGCCGCCCGAAATCCACCACAGCAGCGCGGACACAAAAAAAGCCTTCCAGGTAAAAAAGAAAAGCGCCGCAATCGCCCCTACGTGAAACGCCACCATGAAGCCGGTTGTAATCCAATTAATTTTGTTGTCATCGCGCTTTTGCCGCGCCGCGCCTTGCAGGTCTTCGATTTTCACCGGCTGGATCTTCACGGGGGATCTCCTGACTTCTGTTGTGGTAAGGCTATTTCTAAGTTAGCAGCGCACCTTATTGGACCGGTGTAATAGTTCTGTAATAGGCGGGAAGCGTAGTTACTCCGGTAATCCGAAGTAGGAAATTCCCCGCAATGGCGCCGCCCGCACTCAACCCGCGAGGCTGCCTGATTTCCTCGCGTTCTTTGCGAGCACAGAAAAATTTCCAGCCCGCGTTACATGTCGCGCGACGGGCGAAACTGGGTAATCCCAGAAGTATTTTCGGCAAAAGTATTTTCAGCCACGAAGCGGCCTCAGAATAAAAAAAGGGGCAAAAGAAAAGGACGTTCTAGTTAATGGTTCAAAGGCGGTATGGGCAAATCACGCGAAATCACAGTCGCAATTGGAGGCACAGGTTTTCCCAGCAAAGCGTCAGCCAGCCGGATCCAGCGTTCGAAGGGGGGATCGGCATCTTCCAATTCCGGAGGCCCGGGGGAGATTGGCGATTCAACACTAATTTTGGAGTCCATAGAATCCCTTAACCCATAAGATGGAAACAGGTCGCAGAAGGTTGCAGGAAAAAGACTTACAGCCCGTTGTGTATTACTTCGGTACCCAGCTTTTCGTGGCAGATTGACAGCACCAGATTCTCGGACGCAAACCCATGCCAAAGTGGCAATGCTCCCCTGATTGGGAACCAAACCGAAACCGTCCCGCCTAAGCCCTTGACTTCCCCCATAACAGGTCTAGCATGTAACTATCACCTCCGATCCAATTCAGGATCGAATGGGCTGGTAGCCAAGGAATGTCACCGCTTCTTGGTCGCTGGCCCATTTAAATTGGCAGAAAATATCGCCTCAACGTCGTTCGTGCTTGATCGTTTCCGAGAGAGGCTCCCCTGAGATTTTGACGGACTGGAAATCCTCGTCCACCACCCACTCCCTAACTTTCCTCGCCACCGACTCCGGCGCCTGGACTTCCATCTCTACCGCTCCATCCCTATACTCGCGCGAATAAATTCGCGCCCGCGCCTCCAGCATCGCCAGCGTTTTCCCTTCCTTCTGTGGAATCCGCAAGCGTACTCGCCCCATCGGATCGTCGGCCACGATCTGATCAATTCGATCCAGCAGCGTACCGAGTCCGATTCCCTTAGCCGCGGAAACATGCACTGTATGCGCGTCATCGAGCAGGCTGTCACGCTGCTTGGGTGGAAGCAGATCGATCTTGTTCTTCACATGCAGCCTGGTTTTTTCGCCCACCTCTAGTTCTTTCAGCACCAGATCCACCTGCGCATCCTGCTCGGCGGAGAGCGGGCTGCTCGCATCGGAGACTTGCACAATCAGCGCCGCGCGTTGGACTTCTTCAAGCGTGGCGCGAAATGCCGACACCAGCGTATGTGGCAGATTGCGGATAAAACCCACCGTATCCGACAAGAGCACTTTTCGTTTCGACGGCAAGCTGACCGACCGCAGCGTGGGATCGAGCGTGGCAAACATCCGCGGTGACTCCGTCACCGTAGCCTTAGTCAGCGCATTAAACAGGGTAGATTTCCCCGCGTTGGTGTATCCCACCAGCGCAATGGTCGCCACCGGAACCGATTCCCTTCGCTGCCGCTGCTGCCTCCGAATTCGCCGCACATTCTCAATCTGCTGTTGCAGATGCCGCAGCCTCCGGTTAATTTTCCGGCGATCGGTTTCAAGCTGAGTTTCGCCCGGACCCCGCGTCCCAATCCCGCCACCGAGTTGCGACATTTCTATGCCACGTCCTGCCAGTCGGGGCAGCATGTATTCGAGCTGCGCTAGTTCCACCTGCAGCTGACCTTCGCGCGTCCGCGCGTGAGTCGCAAAAATGTCGAGGATAAGCTGCGTCCGGTCCAGCACCCGCACATTCACGACATTTTCAATATTGCGCTGCTGCGACGCGGTCAGATCGTGATCAAACAGAAGCAAGTCGGTAGAAACCAAGGCCGCAGCTCCCGCAATTTCTTCCAACTTCCCTTTGCCAATCAGGGTTGCCGGATCAGGACGATCACGGCGTTGCAGGATCTCCCCTGCGATCTCGGCTCCGGCGCTGAGCGCCAGGTCGCGAAGTTCGTCCAGCGATTCTTCCGCGCTGAACTGAGGTTCGGAATTCAGCCGCGGGACCGCGGCCGCATCCCGCGCCGCCTGTGCTCCGCCGGTCAGGTTCTTACCCCGCTTCCGTCTGCGGTAGTCTAACCCGACCAGGAACGCGCGCTCTTTGCGCATTCCCGGGGCGAGAACCGAGTGCATCCCCGCCCTTCCCATGTCACGCGACAATCTGGATTCAGTACCGCTCAAACTCAAACAGCCTCATCCCTCGGTGCCGGACGCGATCGGGGGCTCGCCGGCGTCTGTGTCTGAGACCGTGGAGGTTTGAGCCGGGACCATTCTCGGTCGCTCCGAATAACCGTGCCCTGCCTTCGCCACTGCCACCGTGGAAATCGCGTGCTTAAAAATCAGTTGCTCCTGGTTATTGGTCTCCAGCACAACCGAATACTTATCGAACGAGCGAATCCGTCCCGTCAACTTTACCCCGCTCATCAGATAAATGGTGATGTTGCTCCGCTCTTTGCGCGCGGTGTTGAGGAAAGTATCCTGAATGTTCTGCGCCGCCGCCTTATTTTCCATTTCCGATCTCCTAGCCCGTTGCTCCCAAATCCTGCCGGACTCTCGCCCTCAAGCAAGCCAGCTAAAATCTTGCTGCAACACTGGTAACAATACGGTGGAATGCCGCAGTTTTCAACCCGAGTTGGAAATCGCGTGGCACCCGGAGGGACTGGTCCGGACAGGCAAGCGAAGTTCGCGGATCGCCGAGCGGTTTGCGGCTAGGTACAAAAGCGCTCGTCTTTCCACTAAACCGGCAGCTCTTCCTGCATCCATCCCACTTCCGGCTTAGGCTCGGCAGTCAAGTCCAGCACCAGCTTCTCCAGAATCAGCCGCCGGCTCGGAGGATTCGACCGCAAAGCCAGATCAGCCTTCGAAACCAGCCTGATGGCCCGCGTCAGCTCTCGTTTCGATTTATATCGCCGCGCCTGCCGAATAATGTCGTCCGCCGCAAACGGAGGCACCCGGAACCCCTGCCACAATGCCGCCCACAACATCCGCTGGTCGCGCACATTGCGCTCCAGAATCACTAGCATCTGGCGAAAGGTTTTCGCCAGCATATAGAGATGTCCAATCGCAGCTTCGTCGCCGTCCCCGCTGGAGAGTACAGCGTCCAGCATCTCCAGCGCCCGTGTTCGGTCGCGGGAGGAAATGGCATCGGTGAGTTCGTAAAGCGACCGCTGCTTGGCCGCCAGTACCATGGTTTCCACGTCGCCCAGCGTGACCCGCTTCTTCTCGCCCACGTATAGGATCAGCTTCTCTAGTTCGTTTGAAACCATCATCATGTCGCCGCCGAGCGAATCCACCAGCTCGCGCCCGGCGTCTGGCTCAATTTTCACCTCGCGCGTGACACAATATTCCTGAATCCAGCGCACCGCTTCGCTTTCCTCCACCCTCCCTAGTTCCACGATGGCGCAATAGCGGCCCAGGGTTTCGCGGATACGCTCGTAGCGTTCTTTATCGGTCAAGTCCATCCGCCGCGCGTCGGCCGGAATGCTGATGTGGTCCGCGACAAAGATCACCACCGCATCCGGATTCGGGTCTTTGCAATACTGCTCGATGGCATTGAGCTTTTCTTCATTCGAATTCGACCCGCGTCCAAAAAGAGTCTTCACGCCGCGCACAAAAAATATCTGAAACGGAGCCATCAAAGAAGGCGTCCGTGCGCGGTCCAGCACTTCTGCCAGATCGGTTTCCGCCAGATCAAAATCGAATAGGCTGAATTCCCGCAGGTCAGTCGGAACCAGCGACCGCAGAATCGCGTCCCGGCACTGTTTTCGAAAGAAAACTTCATCGCCGACGAAAACGTACACCGGACGCAGCTTTCGCGCTTCCACTTCGGAAACGAAGCGTTCCGCTTGCCCAAACGCCCGCATCAAAAAGCCTCCAGCACGTTCGAAACCAAGGTGCGCGAGAACGAGCGCGATAGCCGATGAAAAGCTGGCGAGTCTTCTTCGAAAAAACTACTAAGATCCTGCGAAACCTGATACTGCTCGCGAAACACATAGGAAGGATTCTGATACAGCACTCTTCCCTGCCGGTCAGTCAACGCAACCTTCAGGCTCACAATCACCAGCACGCTCGAAGCGCGACCAGTCTGGGAATCGTAAGTCAACGGCGTCGTGGATGTGGAGAGAACCGTACCCCGCAGCGTCGCGTCCGCTGAACTCGGATCGGCGGTGATGTGGTATTTAGTGCGCGTGGTGAATTCCTGGACGACTGCAGCAGTGAGCGTCTGCTCGATCTTATAAGTCTGCGTCTGATTCACAAAGGCCGGCACCGCCAGCGTTCTCAAGTCGGGGGGTAGCAAGTTCGCATGTCCCGCCGCATGATATCCGCAGCCTGCACTAATAAGGCACGCCAGCAGGACGAATATCCGCTTCACTGGATCTGCCCTCGCGGCCGGGTCGCGGCCATGCTCTCCGCGACTTCGACTGCCGTGATCGCAGCCACACGGAAATTATCAGAGGTTACCCACAACCAAACGCTCTGCGCATCTGCTGGATCGGGATTCACCGAAACCAGGATGTCCCCTTGCCCGGCGGCGTTCACATTATTGGGAGCCTCTTCCGGTTCTGCGATCACCGCGACGTGTTCCCCGGCCAAGGCCCCAGAAACCCCCGAAACCCCGGTTGGTTTCTCGAATTGCACATTCAGCGAAAACCCGTGGCCGTGAAATACCGGCGCTTGCAGCATGAGCACCGAAGGAACCGGCGCGCCACCACCTACGATCTTTTTGTAATGCTTCACCACCCGCTCCGTCACCGCGGAGAGCGACCGCGCCGACTGCTCGCCGTACCGTGCGACCATGCTGAACGCCACCTGCACGTCATAAATATTCTTTGGCAACGGCTGGAATGAAAGTAGATTGATGGTCTGCTCGTGCAGTTCATCCATTCCTTTTTGCCCTTGCTCAGAGACCGGCTCAAACACCGTGGCCACTACCCGCTTGATCGGCGCGGCCGCGTGCAAACGTGACAGCAGCAGTCCTAGGACCACGGATACCGGATGCGCCACCACCGCCGGTCCCGGTTGCAATTCGAGCGTAAAAGACTGTCCCCGTTGCCGCTCCACCCACGGAGCCCGCACCACCGCGCCGGGTTCATCCTCAAGCGCATACGAAAGATCAACAATGGCGCTGCCCGACTTCAGCACATGCTGCCAGTTCCTGCGCGTGCAATCGCCATCGGAGGCAAAGAACGTGAAGTCCACGTGCTCGAATTGTTCCGAACGAACGCTCTGAATGAAAGTGATCTCATCTTTCACCGCTTCCAACTGCCCGAGCGATTCGTCATCGTCTAGCAGTTTCACTTCTAATGACGGAAAATTGCGCTGGTCGAGGACCTCCGCGACCTCCTTGCCCTTCAGCGATCCGGCACCCACAATCGCCACCCGATAGAACCCGCGTGCCGCGTCCAGGTTCGCCACACCGCCCGTTTTAGTATTCGAATTCATGAAGTTTGCGAAGCCTCCGTGTACGTTGGAGGCGGTGGATTCCGCTTGCGCCGAAATACCCACTGCAACCGCCAGAACACTCCTTGAAACATATAAAAAAGCGCCAGGACAAACAGCACTTGCCGCGAAAAGAACCAGATTGCGCCAAACAACACCGCGAAGATCACAATCAACCGCGACGGCTGCCGCGAACCGAAGTCCACCTCTTTCAAGCTATAGAACCGCCATGTGCTGACCATCAGATACGAGGCAATCACAATCACCACGAGCCAGATGACCGCGGTACCCCACCATTCCGGCGGATCACCTCCCGTGAAGTGCACCACTGCCGCGATCACGCCCGCCCCTGCCGGGATCGGCATCCCCACAAAGTATTTCCTTCCCGGCCGTCCGGGATTCGAGGGCTGCGGGTTCGTAGTAATGTTGAACCGCGCCAACCGGCTCGCTCCGGCAACCAGAAACGCGAATCCAGCGATAGCCCCCAGATGCGGAAGCTTCACCACCATGTCCGGATAGGAGATATACGGCGAAATACTGCGAAAACCCCACATCCACGCCAGAAACGCCGGAGCCACGCCAAATGTGATCACGTCCGCCAGTGAATCCAGTTCGCGTCCAAATTCGCTGGTGGTGTTCGTCATCCGCGCAATCCGTCCATCCAACCCATCAAACAGGACAGCGAAGCCGATCGCTATCGCCGCATGATCAAAATGCCAGTACTCAGCCAGCGATCCTTGCGTGATCTGCTGCATCGCATAAAAGCCGAGATACATATTCGCCGTAGTAAACAAAGACGGCAGAATGTACATGCCCTTGCGGAACCGGCGCGACGCCCGATCTTCTTTGCGGCGCTGCAGATACTGTGCTTCGTCCATCAGCGCGCCCCCTGCTGCGCACGTCCTGCCGCAGTTCCAGCCATTTGCCTTTCCTCACCCTTCAGAAAAGCCAGAATACTGGATCCGCCCTTAACGTGGTCACCCACTTTGACGCCAATCTCTGCCGATGTCTCCAGCATCACATCCACGCGTGACCCGAACTTGATCAATCCCACACGCTCTCCCCGCTCCACTCGGTCGCCAATGTTCTTGGTGAACACAATTCGCCGCGCCAGCAGCCCCGCGATCTGCTTGAACGTAACCGTATGTCCATCGCCCTCAACCGTGACCGTATTCTGCTCGTTGTGCTCGGCGCTCAGGGCGTTCATCGCATTCAGGAATTTCCCCGTCTGGTAGCGGACGCCGCGTATCACTCCCGAAACCGGCGAGCGGTTCACGTGCACATTGAACACATTCAGGAAGATGCTAATTCGTTTGACCGGCTTCCCGTTCGCCATCACAGTTGACACATCGGTCACCTTGCCATCGGCGGGTGAAACCACAGCCCCTGCGTCGCCCGGAATGACGCGCCCCGGATCGCGAAAGAACCACAAGAAGAAGGCTGCCAGCAGTATGGGAAAAACCGCCCAAACCGGAGTCGTCAGCCATCCCACCAGCCAAGCTGCGGCAAGCAGGACTAATCCGTAATAATAGCCGTCACGAACCATAGGGGGACAAAGGAATTATATGGCACGCGAACCTCAGAACTTGGCTTTTTGCGCACCCAACAAGAAGCGCGGCCGGGTGCCGCGCTGTGGATACATCAATCCCGCACCGTTCCAAACGGTGGGTCAATTGGACAAAAAATTCTTAGGCGACCTGGCCTTTGGAGACGTGTTCCCGATACTGCCGCTCGATGGACTCCATCTGGTCCCGCAGCCGCAGTTTCAGCTTCTTCAGCCTGACTTCTTCTACTTTTTCGTCGTCGGTGAGATAACGCTTATGGGTGAGAGAGGAGAGACGTTGTTCGTATTTCGTATGCTCCGTGGCCAGCTTGCGAAACTCTTCATGCGTGGCCAGGAGATGGTCTCTAGAGGCTAGCATCCTGCAGACCTCCTAATATTCATATTCTGAGCTAAACCTAGCACAGCCAGAGAAACCGTTCAACGACGATTTTTCAACAGAAATTTACCGCTAACTCACACAATTTTAACGATTTACATTTGCACAGGAATCAGGGCAGTCGACAACGCCAGGGTTTATATTGTCAGGCTGTAGAGCACCGCATCTTCCTCCGGATCCTTGTAGTACGACTTGCGGCGGCCGGTGATGGCGAACCCAGAGAAGCTATAAAACGACCGCGCAGTGGCGTTAGATTCGCGCACTTCGAGAAAAATGCGGGTTGCCTTTCGATCGCGCAGCGCTTCGAAAAGCGCGCGAATCAGTCCTAACCCCAGCCCAAGCCGCCGATTGCCTTGGGCCACTATGATATTCTCAAGTTCGCATTCGGGGCCAACAATGCGCGCGACCAAAAACCCCCGAACGCAGCCCTCATCGTCGGCGACCAAAACAACCCGTTCCGCATCTCCTTCCTGAAACAGCCCGACGTAGAAAGACTCTGCCCAGTGCGCCGCGGTTGGAGATTGTCTCCCCAACGCCGCCATAGCCCCAACGTCTTGTCGTCCGCCCAAGCGGATGTTCATAGCCCGATTAGATTCTCGATGATGATGTGTCCGCGAAGGACGGCAGTTGAATTGACCAACACGCAAGCACTGAGCAACGGGATGAACCGTGTCCCTTCAGGGACTCCACACCGTTAGGCCGCAACTCCCTGAAACTCGCCGACCTTCATTTCGCTCTCCGTCAGCGCGCCACACCTCTCATCGATGGCCTGTACTCAATCCGATTCTTTCTCTTGAATCGCAAATACACCTCACGAGAGGTCCAAACATCAATCGTCAAATAGCGCCGCGGCGTTTTCAAATCGCGAATCAACTCGGTCCGGATGTAACCTTTGCCCCTGCGAAAGAATTCCGCCCACACACCGTCGGGACCGTAGATTTTCTCAAACTCCCGTCCCTTGCCGGCTCTGACCCGAAACTCCCACACCACAACAAACTCTGTTCCCCTCGCCTCTTCCTTGGTCATCACGCCAGCTCCGGCTTCTTGACTTCCGCATCGCTACGCCGGAGGTAAGCCGCATCCAACGCCACCGGAGACACCACCTCTCCCGCATTGATCTTCTCAAACCCCAGCCGAGCGATGGCATCCGCCCGCAGCGGCGCAATTAAAGTTACTTGCCAATTCTTCTCCCGCGCCAGTTCCGCGATTTTCACATCCGAAGTGGCGATTGACCGGCCAGCAGCACCAACCGCAAACTCGGCCTCCGTCCAAAGCTGCTGCGAAATCAGCCTCGCACCCGAATCCCGGATTTCATATTCGCCGCAGTAAATCTCGCCCCGCCCCGCGTCCAGCGCAGCCAGCACGTTCCCTTCGCGTCCCAAAGCGCGAGCAACTGCCTCCAGCAACGAAACCGCCGCAATCGGCTTTTGCAAAATTTCCGCTAGGGCTTTGATGGCCGCAAGCCCAACGCGCAGTCCGGTGAACGACCCTGGGCCCGCCGCTACGGCGAATCCATCTATGTCGCTCTTTGCGATGTTGTGTTGGGTCAACAGCGCGGAAATCCGCGGCACCAGTTGCGCCGAAAAATTTCCACCCTCGAGCGAAACCAATTCGAGGGTCTGAGAAGCTCCGGCCTCAAATCGCACCAAAGCTATACTGCCGTTTTTTCCAGAAGTGTCGGCGGCGAGGATGAGCATGGCCGTCAGTAGCCCGATTCCACGAGCTCCAGCAAAACGCCGCCAGCGCTCGAAGGATGGACAAAAACGTAGCGATGCCCGCCGGCTCCGGTCTTGATTTCCTCTGAAATCAGCCGCACCCCTTCTGCCTTAAGCTTTGCAACCGCCACAGATAGATCGGGAACTCTGAGCGAAATGTGATGCAATCCTTCCCCTCGTTTGGCGATGAACTTCGCAATCACCGAATCGTCCGCTGTCGCTTCCAACAACTCCAATCGAGTCTCGCCCACTGGAATCATGACGACTCGCACCTTTTCGCCGGGGACGACTTCTTCAGGTGATACCGCCAGCCCGAGTTTTTCGTAGATAGCTCTTCCGGCCGCCAGTGAGCGCACCGCAATGCCGAGATGGTCAAGCGCGAACTCCATTACCGAATTACCTTTTGGGCAACTTCCTCAATCACAGAATACGGATCGCGCTTGTTCTCCGCCACTTCCGCAGCCCAGCGCGACAAGTCTCCATCCGCCATCGCCGCGCGCGCTTTTTCCAGCAACGTATCGCGCAACATTTCGAGCAAACGCGTTTCCCAGTTCTGCGTCCGCCGCCGCAACAGGAGGTCTTGCTTACTCAAATACGATTCGTAATCGCTGATCGCCGACGCCAGTTCCTTCACCCCTTTTCCGTCGGTTGCTACGGTCTTCACAATCGGCGGCGTCCAGTTGTCGGCGCGAATCGCCAGTGACTGCAGCGCCCGAATCTCGCGCTCCACCCG
>WNFC01007277.1_pt1 | contig 16579 bp, 19 predicted proteins | sample 5400541 | NCBI WGS metagenome assembly WNFC01 (sample SAMN13153342, study PRJNA577476) | soil metagenome | isolation source: 120 cm saprolite under Douglas fir tree site 2 hole 2 replicate 1 | place: USA:California | collected 2015-04-18
AGACGCTATGCGGCCCGGCACATCGATACCGTGGCATTGATGAAGTGCATGGGAGCCTCGCAGGGCTTCGTGCTGGCGATTTCCATCATCGAGCTCACCTTGCTCGCGGTCTTCGCGGTGGCCATCGGGGCGTTGCTGGGCTATCTCGCGCAAGTGGGCCTTGCGTGGCTCCTGCGGGATCTGATTCGAACCGAACTGCCCGCGGCGTCGCTCGCGCCGCTGCCCATCGCGCTCGTCACCGTGCTGGCCATGCTCATCGGCTTCGCCTTGCCGCCGCTGCTTCAATTGAAGAGCACTCCCCCGGCCCGCGTGCTGCGCAAGAGCATGAGCGCGCCGCCGCTGCGTTACGGCCTGAGCTACTTGCTGGCGCTCGCCGCCTTGTTCGCGATTCTATGGAGCTTGGTGCGCGACACGGAACTGGTGTTCTCCGTCCTTGCAGGCGTGTTGGGGGTCGGTCTGGTGCTCACTTTGGCGGGTTACGGCCTGGTGCGGCTCACGGGCCGGCTGCGCGGCGGCGTGGGAGTCGCCTGGCGCTACGGCCTTGCCAATGTCTCGCGGCGCGGCGGAGGCAGCGTCGTGCAAATCGTCGCGTTCGGCTTAGGGTTGATGGTGCTGCTGTTGCTGGCAGTGGTGCGCGGAGATCTGCTCGCCGACTGGCGGCACAGCCTGCCCGCGGACGTGCCCAACAATTTTCTGATCAACATCCGCCCGGAGGAGCGCCAATCCTTGCAGGAATTTCTGCAATCGCGCGGGTTGGGGCAGCCGGCCATGTTTCCGATGGTGCGTGCGCGCATTACCGCGATCAATTCGCGGCCGAGCGAGTCGATCAAGCTGCAGGGCGATGCCGCACGCGGGTTCTTGGAACGGGAACAAAACCTCACCTGGTCGGCCGGCTTGATGGAAGACAATCAATTGATCGCAGGGTCGTGGTGGACGCGCGCGGATGCGGGCAAGCCCTTGGTATCCATATCGACCGAATATCAAGAGGCCTTGCAGTTGAAATTGGGCGACAAGGTGAGCTTCGATGTCGCGGGGGAACCGTTGACCGTGGAAGTGGCCAGCATCCGCAAGATTCGCTGGGACAGCTTTCGGCCGAATTTCTTTCTGGTATTTCCGCCCGGGCTCCTGGACGGCGCCGCCGGCACGTATATGACCAGCGTGTATCTGACCCCGGTACAGCGGCCGGCGCTGGCCGATCTGGTGCGTCAGTTCCCGACGATCTCGGTGTTCGACGTCGATGCCATTCTGAAGCAGATCCGCAGCATCATGGACCGCGCATCTCTGGCCGTGCAGTATGTCTTTCTGTTCACTCTGGCCGCGGGAATCGTCGTGCTGCTGGCGGCGGTGCAGTCGACACGGGACGAGCGCCGCTATGAAAGCGCCATGCTTCGCACCTTGGGCGCCAGCCGCGGCACGGTGCTGCAGGGCGTCGCCGCGGAATTTTCCGCGCTGGGCTTTCTTTCGGGCACCCTGGCGGCCTTCGGCGCCACGGGAATCGGCTGGGTATTGGCGCGGCGTCTGTTTTCGCTGCAGTACACCCTCGACCCTTGGGTGTGGGTGGTCGGCTTGATCTGCGGCACCATTCTCGTGGGTCTGAGCGGCACTCTCGCCACTCGGCGCGTGGTCAACACGCCGCCCATTCACACTTTGCGCGACGACTGAGCGCCGTGTCGACGTACGCCGTGTTCAACGTACGTCGAGTATCAGCCAGCCGATTGGAATGGGGCTGCTGCCAAACGGCAGCGCTTCAATGCGCACATTGTAGATGCCTGCGCTAAGCCCGGTGGAATTGAGCGTCATGCGCAATTCACCGTTCGAGTCCTTGAGCAGATCATTCAATATCAGCGCGCGCCCCTGATCCTTTTTGTCGACGAACAGGCGGAACTCCATCAGCTTGTCCGTGTAGCCAAGGTCGATATGCACATCCATCAGCTGCGGCGCGGCGCGGGTCACGACGATCCGCGCATGGTCGACGCCTGGAGCGCGGTCCGGGCTCACCCGCACTTCGCGGCTGGTGGCCGGTTGCACCAACGAACCCCGGTTCATCAAGGTGCGCGTGTCCGCGAGTTCGCCGCGCAGCAACACGTACTTTCCCAGCAGCGCCCAGAACGCGACCAGGCTCAAGAAGGCGACCACGGTCAAGCCGATCAGCACATGGATGGTTTTCCACCATGGCGGCTGAGGCTCCTGCAGATCGACGAGTCGGCCGCTGGCTTCGAGCAGCTTGAGGCTCGTCTGGGCGCGCTCGGACAACTTGAGTTCGGTCAGATAGTCAGGATTCGCGCGGCACCAATTCTCGAGATCGCGGGCGCCTTTTAACGGTAGCTTGTTCTCCAGATAGCGCTCGACGAGCTGGTGGTCTTCGATGAACTTGCGATCGAAGCGCGGCGGCGCAGTCTGCGGATTACCTTGTGAAATGGGGCGAACGTTCATACCGAGGCATTCCTATGGAAACACATCATGACGCGTCCCACGGGCGGAATATGTGAAATGATCGGCAAATGGTCGGAAAAGGCCTGCTGAGCCGCACGGAAGCTGAGACGGCCGTCACGATTTGTCGGTTTACACCGAGCTATTAGTTGCTCGCCATGACCCGATCCACGACGTCACACACCGCGCCGATGACCGAGGCGCGGGTGCTGGACTTGCGCCACACGGCGCCGACGGTGCGGGACGGCGCCGGATTGGTGAATCGCCGAATGGCGAGGCCGCGCTGGGAGCCGAACGGCGAATCCACCGCGAGTTCGGGCAGCAATGTGATACCGAGTCCGGCGACCACCATTTGACGCAGCGTTTCGAGACTGGTCGCGCGAAAGTCCTCGGGTTCACGGATGTCGACTCGACTGCAGACCTCCAAGGCCTGGTCGCGCAGACAGTGGCCATCCTCCAGAAGCAGCAATGCCTCTTCGTAAAGCACGCGCGACTCGATGCCGTCCTGATCGGCGGGGAGCGCCATCAGGCCAAGATCGATTTCGCCGTCGCGCAACCGTTTCAGCAACGATTCCGTCTGGTACTCGTAGAGCATGAGGCTCAACTGCGGCAGCGCCTTGCGAAGTTTCGGCATTACCCGCGGCAGCAAATAGGGTCCGATCGTCGGGATCAAGGCCATCTTGAGCTTCCCGGCGAATGGATCGGTATTGTTGCGCGCGAGCGCGACGATTTCGTCGCTCTCGTTGAGCATGCGGCGGGCGCGCACCACGACTTGCTTGCCTACTTCGGTGAGCTGCACATTCTTCGGTTGACGCTCCACCAGCTTGACTCCGAGGTAGTCCTCGAGCTTCTTGAGCTGCGCCGACAGAGTGGGCTGGCTCACGAAGGTACGTTCGGCCGCCTTGCCAAAATGGCCCGTATCGGCCAGCGCCACCAAGTACTTGAGATCCTTGAGATTCATTTCTTCGTCCCAATTGAGCTGAAGACAGCAATAGACGTACTCTATCAAAATCATCGTTATTATCCAATTCACCAATAGGTACGCGGCTGTTAGCTTCACTCTCCGTATCTAAACATGTTCGAGGATCCATTCAATGTCTCTGATCAACACTGAAATCAAACCCTTCAAGGCCACGGCCTATCACAACGGCAAGTTCGTGCCGGTGACGAACGAAACACTCAAGGGCAAGTGGTCCGTGGTGGTGTTCTATCCGGCGGATTTCACGTTCGTCTGCCCGACCGAACTCGGCGATCTGGCGGACAACTACGCCGAATTCAAGAAACTGGGCGTAGAAATCTACGGCGTATCCACGGACACCCATTTCGCGCACAAGGCGTGGCATGACACCTCCGACACCATCGTGAAGGTGCAGTACCCGCTGGTCGGCGACCCGACCGCGACGCTCGCGCGCAATTTCGAGGTGCTGATCGAGGAAGAAGGGCTCGCGCTGCGCGGTACGTTTGTCATCGACCCTGCCGGCAAGATCAAGATCATGGAAGTGCACGACAATGGAATCGGCCGCGATGCGAAGGAACTGCTGCGCAAGATAAAAGCCGCCCAGTACGTCGCCGCTCACCCGGGCGAAGTGTGCCCCGCGAAGTGGACTCCGGGTGCGCAGACCCTGTCGCCGTCCCTGGATTTGGTCGGAAAAATTTGATGCCGCTAAACCGTTGAGAACCGGCGACCTCGAGTTGCGATGCTTGGCACCGCGATTCGAGGCCGCCGACTTTAAGCCAATTCTTCTGGATGAAACCATGCTCGACAGCAACTTGAAGACGCAATTGAAGGGCTACCTGGAGCGGATCTCGGAGCCGGTGGAAATCGTCGCGTCGGTGGACGACGGCGAGAAGTCCCGTGAAATGCTCGAATTGTTGAACGATATCGAATCGGTGTCCGATCTGATCAAGATCGACGTGCGCCGCGACGATGCGCAAGTGAAGCCGTCGTTCGCCCTGCGTCGACCCGGAACGGAACCCCGCGTGCGCTTCGCCGGATTGCCGATTCGCCTTGCTGCAGACGGGCGGCTATCCGCCGAAGGCCGATCCCGCGGTCCTCGAAACGATCCGGAGCCTGGATGACGACTACCACTTCGAAACCTTCGTTTCGCTCACCTGCCAAAGCTGCCCCGACGTGGTTCAGGCATTGAACTTGATGGCGGTGCTCAACCCAAAAGTGCGCCACACCATGATCGACGGCGCCGTGTTTCAGAACGAGGTGGAGCGGCGCCAAGTGATGGCAGTACCGGCCGTATTCCTGAACGGCCAGCCCTTCGGACAAGGCCGCATGGAGCTTGCGGAAATCGCAGCGAAGCTCGACGCGGGTTCCGCGGAGCGCGAGAGTGCGCGCCTCCGCACCAAGACGCCCTTCGACGTATTGGTGGTCGGCGGCGGTCCGGCCGGTGCGGCGGCGGCGATCTACGCGGCGCGCAAAGGGATTCGCACCGGCATCGCAGCCGAGCGCCTCGGCGGGCAGTTGCTGGACACCGTCGGCATCGAAAATTTCATTTCGGTGAGGGAGACCGAAGGCCACAAGCTGGCCACCGGCCTGGAGCAGCACGTGACCACCTATGATGTGGATGTGATGAATATGCAGCGCGCAGAGGCGCTCATTCCCGGCGAGTTGATCGAAGTGAAACTGGCCGGCGGCGGGATCTTAAAGGCGCGATCGGTGATCGTTGCGACCGGCGCGCGCTGGCGTGAAATCAACGTGCCGGGGGAGCGCGAATACCGCAACCGCGGAGTCGCCTACTGTCCGCATTGCGATGGTCCTCTGTTCAAGGGCAAGCGAGTGGCCGTGATCGGCGGCGGCAATTCCGGCGTCGAGGCGGCGATCGATCTCGCCGGGCTCGTCAGCCATGTCACGCTCATCGAGTTCGATGCGCAGCTGCGTGCGGACGCAGTCCTCAAGGCCAGGCTGCGAAGCCTGCCCAATGTGACCATCATCACCGGTGCGCAAACCACCGAAGTGACCGGCGACGGCGAGCGCGTGAACGGACTCATCTACAAGGACAGGCAGAGCGGCGCCCTGCATACCGTGGAACTCGCCGGCGTATTCGTCCAGATCGGCCTCGTGCCGAACACCGACTGGCTGAAGGGCACCGTCAAGCTCACGCCGCGCGGGGAAGTCGAGGTAGACGCCCGCGGCCAGACCTCCGTGCCGGGAGTATTCGCCGCCGGAGATTGCACCGTAGTACCCTACAAGCAAATCGTCATTGCGGTGGGCGAGGGGGCGAAGGCGTCGCTCAGCGCCTTCGACCACCTGATCCGCTCGCCAATTTCCGCGGCCGCATAGGCGTACTCTTGGCGCCGCCGGCGCGGGCGGCGGGCACCGCTCTTGGGAGAGTAACGATGTCGTCTGCTGCACCACCTCATCGACTGTCTTCGGGTGTCGTGGTGGTGAACGTGGCGCAGCGGAAGCTTCAGTTTCTGCTGCTGCGCGCTTACCGCAACTGGGATTTCCCCAAGGGCCTGGTCGAGGCGGGCGAGGAGCCGATCGATGCTGCTCTTCGCGAAGTTCGCGAAGAGACGACGCTCGACGACCTGTCTTTCGACTGGGGACTGACGTTCATGGAAACGGGCCCCTACAACAGGGGCAAGATTTCGCGCTATTACATCGCACGCAGCAAGAAGACGCAGGTCCTGCTGCCGGTCAATCCCGATCTAGGCATGCCGGAGCACCATGAAGCGCGTTGGGTCGATTTTGCCAAGGCGCTTTCCATGGTGTCGCCGCGCCTGCAGCCGGTCGTTCAATGGGCCTACGCCATCATCAATCACGAACCGGCCGATAAACCTACAGGGCCACCGCCATTAGACTGAATTAAATCAATGAGTTAAGTAGCTGGTGTCGAGGGATGACAGGATGAACGGTACGCCCTGAGCACTGCCGAATCACGCCAGGGAGTGGAAAACCTTCTGCACGTCGTCGTCTTGTTCGAGTTTGTCGATCAAGCTCAGAACCTCGGCAGCCTGATCCTCAGGGAGTTCGATCGGCACGGAGCAGATGTACTCGTGCTCGGCTGACAGCGGCGTAATGCCGCGCCTTTCGAGAGCTTCCTGCAGCCTTCCAAAATCATTGAAGGCGCCGCGAATCACCAGTTGCGGCTCGCCCTTGTCTCCGGTGCTGTCGCCCATCTCTTCCAGGCCGTAGTCGATCAAATCCAACTCGAGTTCGTCCTGGTCCTTGACGCTGCCCGGGTCCAAGCGAAACACGCCCATTTTCTTGAACAAGAAGCTGACGCTGCCGGTGGTGCCGAGATTGCCGGCGCTCTTGGCGAAGATGTTGCGCACGCTGCCCACGGTGCGCGTGGGATTATCGGTCGCGGTTTCGACCAGCAAGGCAACCCCATGCGGCGCGTAGCCCTCGTAGATGATTTCCTGATAGTTCGCAGCCTCCTTGCCCGAGGCCCGGCGGATGGCCGCATCCGTCTTGTCCTTGGGCATGTTGACGGCGCGTGCATTCTGCAACACCCGGCGCAGCGTGGGGTTTGCCGCGGGGTCGGGTCCGCCCGCGTGCACTGCAATAGCGATGTCCTTGGCAACGCGCGTGAACTGCTTTGCCATCCGGTTCCAACGCGCAAACATCGCGTGCTTTCTGACTTCAAATATGCGTCCCATGGCGCACATGGTAGCAATACCCCGTCAAACCGCTAGACTTGCTGCTCCTTACTCCTTCGGCGATTCCTATGAGTGCAGTTCCTGCGGACGAAAGTCCTGGCGCGACGACCTTCCGCGATCTTGCGCTGTCCGAGCCCGTGCTCCGTGCCTTGACCGACGTGGGCTACGAGTCTCCCTCGCCGATTCAGGCCGCGACGATTCCGGTGCTCTTGTCCGGGGCCGATATGCTGGGCCAGGCCCAGACCGGCACCGGCAAGACCGCCGCCTTTGCCTTGCCCGCGTTGACGCGCATCGATCTATCCAAGCATGAACCGCAGGTCTTGGTGTTGGTGCCCACCCGCGAGCTCGCTCTGCAGGTGGCCGAGGCGTTCTTGAAGTACGCGGCGCATCTCAAAGGGTTCCACGTGCTGCCCATCTACGGCGGCCAAAGCTACCAGCCGCAGCTCAACGCCCTACGGCGCGGCGTGCACGTGGTCGTTGGAACGCCCGGACGCGTCATCGATCACATGAACCGCGGCACCTTGAAGCTCGCGGGATTGACATTGCTGGTGCTGGACGAGGCCGACGAAATGCTGCGTATGGGCTTTGTCGATGCCGTCGAAAGCATCCTCGAACAGACGCCGCCCCAGCGCCAGGTGGCGCTGTTCTCCGCCACCATCCCCGCCCCGATTCGCCGCATTGCATCGAAACATCTGCGCTCGCCCATCGAAGTCACCATCAAGAGCAAGACCAGCACCGCGACCAACATCCGTCAGCGGTACTGGATGGTCAGCGGCATGCACAAGCTGGATGCGCTCACGCGGATACTCGAGGCCGAGACCTTCGACGGCATGCTGGTATTCACCCGCACCAAGCAGGCGACGGTCGAGCTGGCCGAAAAGCTCGAGGCACGGGGCTTTGCCGCCGCTCCGCTCAACGGCGACATTCCCCAGCCCCAGCGTGAGCGCACGGTTGCGCGGCTCAAAGCCGGTCAAATCGATATCGTGGTAGCCACCGATGTGGCCGCGCGCGGCCTCGACGTCGAGCGCATTGGCCATGTCGTGAATTATGACGTGCCGTATGACACCGAATCCTACGTACATCGCATCGGCCGCACCGGCCGGGCGGGGCGCAAGGGCGAGGCGATTCTGTTCATCGCCCCCCGGGAACGCAACATGCTGCGCGCCATCGAGCGCGCCACACGGCAGGTCATCGAGCCGATGAACCTGCCGACGGTCGACGCGGTCAACACGCTGCGAATCGCCAAATTCAAACAGCGGGTTACCGAGGCCGTTCCCACCGCGGCGGCCGGGGCATTTCGATCGGTGCTGGAGCAATTGGAGGCGGAGACCGGAATGCCGCTCATCGACATCGCCGCCGCGCTGGCGAGCTTGTCGCAGGGTACGACGCCGTTACTGCTGACCGGCAAACCGGAGCGGGCAGCGCAGACCCAAGCGCCGGCTGAGCGGGCACCCGGAGTGCGCGACGACCGGCCGCCTCGGACGATGCAGCATGAACGCGAGCCGCAACGCGATCATGCGCCGGACCGGCCGCACGCATCGGATACGGCGGCCCCGGCCGAAGGCGCCCGCAAGCCCCGTGCGAAATCCGCCGCGAGCCTCATGGAAACTTTTCGCATCGAAATAGGGTCGGTACATGGAATCAAGCCCGGCAACATCGTCGGCGCGATTGCCAACGAGTCGGGGATCGAGGGCGTACACATCGGCCGCGTGGATATCCGGGAGGATCACAGCTTCGTCGACTTGCCGGAAGGCATGCCGAAACAGATATTCAAGGATTTGCAGAAGGTGCGTGTCGTGGGCCGTGAGCTTCGCATCAGCCGGGTCAGCGAGAAGCCGCCCAAGCCGCCGCGTGATACGGTCGGCCGGCATGGCCGAAAGCCGAGCGGTCCGGCCCCCGATGCCCGGCATGCGGGACGCAAGATGTTGAGCCGGCGCAATGCCAAGATATGATGTTGCCTTGGTGGAATGACATAGAGGAGTGAATCATGAGCAAGGGCATGGATCGAAAGAAAGAAGGCAAGAAGAAGCCGGCCAAGACACTGGAAGAAAAGCGGGCTGCGAAGAGAGAAAAGAAGCAAGCCCGGGGCTAGGCTCCTAGTGCGCGCGGCGGCGCCAAAGGTCTGGACCGCGACCGGATCCGCGGGTCGTCAGACGACCCGCGAGCGGCGTCCGCCGCCTGCGAAATCGGCGATATTGGCGGCCATCTCGTCGAGGCAGCGCTGCCGGGCTTCTCGCGCCGCCCACGCCACGTGCGGAGTCAGGACCAAATTCGGTATATCCGGATCGAGCAACGGGTCGTCGTCCCGCGGCGGCTCTTGCGGCAGGACGTCGATTCCCGCGCCGCCGAGCCGGCCCGCTCGGAGCGCGGCGGCCAGCGCGCGGCCATCCACCAATGCACCCCGAGCCGTGTTGATCAGCAGGGCGTCGGGCTTCATGAGCGCGAGCTCGCGCGCGCCGATCAGGCCGCGCGTCGAATCATTCAGCGGGCAGTGCAGGGAAACGATGTCCGAGATGGCCAGCAGCCGCTCGAGTTCCACCCGGTCAGGCATTGGACTCCCGCCACGGCGGTTGGCGACGGCGACCCGCATGCCGAAAGCTTCCGCTACCCGCGCGGCGCCGCGGCCCAATTCGCCCCAGCCGACCACACCGAAGAGGCGGCCGTCGAGCTCGCGGATCGGGTGGCGCATTTCAATGAGCGGCGCATGTTGGCTCCAGGAGCCGTCGGTTGCAAGCCGCGCATAGTCGGCGACGTGCTGGGTGAGGCTCAAAATCAGTCCCCAGACGTGCTGTACCACCGACGACGTACAGTAGCCGCGCACATTGCACACGGCTATCCCCAGCTCCCGCGCCGCGGCCAGATCGACATTGTCGGTACCGGTCGCCGCGAGCGCGACCAATTTGAGGCGGGGGGCGCCGCGCAGTGATTCGCGCGACAATTCGAGTCCGTTCAACAGCACGATTTCCGCGTCGCGAATGCGCTCGGCGGTCTTCGCAGGGTCCGACGCGCACAGCACGAGATCGTCGACGGCTGCGCTCAAGGAGGATGCGTCGAGATCGCCGTTCGACACGGTGTCGTAGTCCAGAAATATCGCTTTCACGAGGAGTCGGCCTTCATGACGGGTAGAATGCGTCCCTACCTATGAAATCTTCCGCAGTCAAAATCCTGATCTTTGCGAACGCGGCGGTGTTCGTCTTGCAGAGCCTGTCGCAGGAAGTGCTGGAAGGGCTCTTCGCTCTGTGGCCGCTGCAGGCGATCGACCCCCAGTGGCATTTTCAGGTCTGGCAGATCGTTACGTATGCGTTCCTGCATGATACCCACAACATGGCGCATCTGGTGTTCAACATGCTGGGGTTGTGGGTGTTCGGTACCGGTATCGAACAGTACGTGGGGCCGCGCCGCCTGCTCGCGTGCTATTTCGCGTCGGTGGTCACCGCCGCGCTCACTCAATTGTTCGTGCCCGTGCTGTTCGGCGCGCCGCCGGCGCCTACGATCGGCGCTTCCGGCGGAGTCTTCGGTTTGATCCTGGCCTATGCCGTCATGTTTCCGAAGCGCAAGGTCGCCGTGTATTTTCTCATTCCGATGCCGGTATGGCTGTTCGCGACTCTGTACGCAGCGATCGAGCTCTACCTGGGGGTTACCGGGACTGCGGCCGGGGTCGCACATTTTGCCCACTTGGGCGGCATGGTGGGCAGCGCCCTGGTGATCACGCAATGGCGGCGACCCGCCGCATACCGATGAGCGCCGCCATTCCGCGCGCCGCCGGAAACCGCTAGGCTTCGACCCCATGAAACGGCAGAGACTGACGAGCGCCGCCTATTTGGCGGCATTTCTATGCCTGGCCGCGCCGGCGCACGCAGACTGGGTGCGCCGGGTCACCGACGGCATCATGGGTACGCGGATCACCGTCGAGCTATGGGCGGACGATGAGACGCAGGCCGATCCGGCGATCGATGCGGTGCTCGGGGAAATGAGGCACATCGATGAGTCGATGAGCACCTACAAGCCCACCAGCGAGGTTTCCCTGGTCAACGCCAAGGCCGCGGACGGCCCCATGCGGATCAGCAAGGAGCTATTCGATTTGCTGACCACCGCGAAGGAGTACTCCGTCATCACCGACGGCGCGTTCGACATCACTTACGCCAGCGTCGGCTATATGTATGACTTCCGCAAACACATCCATCCCGACGAATCGCAAATCGGCAAGGCGTTGCCCGCGGTCAACTTTCGCCATGTGCTGCTCGATTCCAAGAATCAGACGGTGCAATTCTCGCAGAAGGGGGTGCGCATCGATCTCGGCGGCATCGCCAAGGGCTACTCGGTGGACCGCGGCATAGAGATACTGAAAGCGCGTGGGTTCACCCGCGCCTATGTCTCCGCCGGAGGCGACAGCCGCATCATCGGGGATCGATTCGGCAAGCCCTGGATGGTGGGGATTCGTGACCCGAGAAAAGGTGCGGGCGAGGTGATCACCCGGATTCCGTTGGTCGACGCGGCGATCTCGACTTCGGGCGACTACGAGCGGTACTTCGAGGAGAACGGAGTCCGCTACCACCACATCATCGATCCGCGCACCGGCCATTCGGCGAGCAAGGTGCGCAGCGCCACCATCATCGGGCCGTACGCGACCCGCACCGACGGCTTATCCAAGACCGCGTTCGTGCTGGGTCCGGAGAAAGCCATGGAGATCTACAATCGCATCGACGACATCGATGCGATCATCGTCAAGCTCGACGGCACCGTGATCTATTCCAAGGGAATAGAGCCCGCACGGGGCGCTGCGCCCGCGAAATAAAGCGCAGCGCTCCACCCCGGCGGAACTATGAGGTCCTTTGGTCGAAGTGTTGCTGCGCGACGGCGTGAGATAGATCGAATTTCAGACCGACGGCGAAGCGCCTCGCACTATACGGTGTGCAATACACGACATGGGCGCGGGTTCGAAAATTCACCAAGGAATCGCTGACGATGACCTCTTTACCCTGAGGCCAACGGCGGCCTGTAATGAGGCGCGCTCCGTGTTCGCTGATGTTCGCAAAAACCGCCGTCTCGTTGATCGAAGGCTCGTCGGCTGCCTCGAGGTTCGCCAGGGTATTGGTGGTCATGCGTGGTTCGGCTCGTCCGGTTTGTCCGGTTTGCATCACTTTCACCCCCTTGGCATGGTCGGCTCTATGAGAGGTCCGGGCGTCATCAATGCGAGACTCCCGGATGGGTTATTCACCTCGGGCGCCGCCGCCGACAGCCGATGACCCTTCGAGGCTGCGAAGCGGTCCCTGCGTTTGTGCTCATATAACTCGGCATCGGCCTGCTTCATCAGCTCTTGCAGGGTCACGGGTCTGTCGGGATCGAAGTGCGCCACGCCGATGCTCATCGACAATTCATACGGGTTTTCGGCGCCGGTGCAAGCGGCCAGATTCATTTGCAGACGGCGGCAGAGAGTTTCCGCACTGCGTCCGGGTTCCTCCATGATCAACGCCACGAATTCATCGCCGCTCAAACGCGCAGTCACATCGAACCTGCGAAAAGTCTCCTTGATGCACGCCGCCGCGAGCGAGATCGCTCGATCGCCCTCACCGTGGCCATAGTGGTCGTTGATCCATTTGAGGCCATCCAAATCGGCGAAGAACATCACCATATGCTGCCCCGAGTCGCGGGCCCAGGTGAGTTGCTGGGTGGCAAGCGCAATGAATCCCCGGCGGTTGTGCAGGTCGGTCAGATCGTCCCTCAATGCCATTTCCAGCAGTGTGCGCTGCAACCCAAGGCGGCCGTGCGTGTAAAGTATGGTTTGCGCGATGGTGTCGGCCGCAGCCAGGTCACTGTTCGTGACATTGCCGTTCGCGGTATTGCCGGTCTCGGCGCCCCGTATCAAGGCACCATGAATGTCGGGGAGCGTAAAAATCGGCAAGTTCGGCATTTTGTCGCGTACATGAACGGCCATCCTCGCCACAAAGGGCGACGACAATGTGGAATCCAGCAGCAGCACATCGGGTGTTTGCTGCACAATCTCGCGCAGGGTCGAATGAAAATCCCGCATATTCACCCGCAGCGCCTTCACGTCCATGAGGTCATTCGTCTCATGAAAATCCCCGTTTAGAAACCAGGAATTCTGCCGTTCGTCCGACACGACAAGCGCTTTGAGAAGTGTCTTGTTCTTCATAGAATTCTTCATAGCCTGTTTTCGCCTCGTTGGCTGATGGACTGTATTCAGCATAGACCGCGGATCGAGGCGCACAATCAGGTGATTTATCGATTGCTCTCGTGGAAAGACCGGTGACATCGGGCAACGCAACAGCGATGCCGTGTCCGAGGGGCCGAATCACGGAACTAGGGCTCTATCAGTCCATTTCGAATGGCATAGCGGACCAGTCCGGCGGTCTGATGAATGTCGAGCTTTTCCATGACTTTGGTGCGGTGCGTATCCGCCGTCTTGACGCTGATACCCAGCAGTATTGCGATCTTCTTGGTCGAATGGCCTTCGCCGACCAACTGCAACACCTGCCGTTCACGCACGCTCAGTTTGGCGTTGGGCGCGTCGGTGTTGGTCAGATACGCCTGGACTACCGCCTTGGAGATCTTGGGACTCAGGTACACCTCGCCGCGATGTACATGCCGGATTGCGGCCACTAAATCCGTGCTTGCCTGTGTTTTGAGCACATAACCTCGCGCGCCGATGCGCAACGCCTCGACCGCGTACGGTTCTTCCATATGACGCGTAAGAATGACGGCGCGTGTTTGAGGGCAGTTCTTTGCAGCTTCACGCAACACCGCCAACCCATCGAGGCCGGGCATATCTAGATCGAGCACGGCAATATCCGGGCGCAGCGCCTGAATCAAGCGAATCGCCTCGAGTCCGTCGGAGGCTTCGCCCAGTACCTCGATATTCTCGTTCTCCAGCACGAGTCTCAATCCCTGCCGGACGAGGAGATGATCGTCGGCGAGAATCACTCGAATGGACATCTCATTTCTCCACTGGAATGGATATCACCAACTCGGTCCCGCGCCCTTGGCCTGAGCTGATTTGCATCTCCCCGCCGACGACACTGAGGCGCTCGCGCATGCCGATCAAGCCGAAGCCCTGCTCCCCACGCCGAACCGAGGTCGACGCCGGGTCGAAGCCCTTGCCATTGTCGCGTATGTGACAGCTGATCGAACCGGCCGTCCGTTGAAAAGTAACCCAGACGGCTGTCGCCCGAGCGTGCTTGATCACGTTGTGAAACGCTTCTTTGGCAACGTGGTACAAGGTCGTTTCAACGCGCCTCGGCAATCGCTGCTCCGGCACCGCATCGACGCTGATCTGCAACTGGGAACGCTGTGCGAGGCCCTCGGCCAGGTACCGCAGGGCCGGAACCAACCCTAAGTCGTTCAACAAGGCCGGCACGAGCTCGTGCGACAATCGACGCAGCTGAACTTCGATCTGATCGAGCAGTTGCGTCACCTTCAGAATATGCGGTTGAACCGCCGGCACGTCGCTGCATAGATTTTGCAGGGCGATGTACACCGCCACCAACAACTGGCCGGCCTCATCGTGAAGCGCGTTGGCGATTCGCTTTGCCTCCTGTTCCAGCACCTCATTGAAGTGGCGCAACGCCGTATTGGCTTCGCGAAATCCGCCGTACGTCATCTCGTAAGGCGAGACGCATTCCGCAAAAAACTGTGCGGCCCCCGTCAAGATGCGCTCGCGTTCCTCAGGGGCGAGCGTTTGCGCCAGCAGCTTCCGGAGATATGCATGGTGAATGTCCGCGATCGCGACCAGCCCGATGCCGGCGTTGAGTGCGCTGCGCCCGATCTCATACGCCTGCTGCAATGCGGACTCGCCCGCACCGCCCAGGTATTTCTGCAGCGACTTCGAATAGGCGGCGGCGACCTCCGTCACGGCCGGGTACCTCGATACCGCGCAACCAGCACCAAGGCATCATCGGTGCCTTTGCAAGCACTGGCCAGTATCCCGTCCGCCATCGACTCGATGTGGCCGTCCATGGACACGCGCAGGGGACCCTCGGCAGCCACTCCGTCGGTCACCATCGTCAAAATATCGCCGGATTGAACCACCAGTTCTCCCGCCCGAAGAATGGGCAGGTGAATGCCGACCACGCCGTTTCGGAGCAATAGCTTGTCGGACGGCAGCCCGGCATCTCGGCGCAACAGAGTGCCTTCGACATTACCGACACCGATCCACGTGAGCATTGCGTTCTCGGTATCGAGCACCGCGAGACTCATGGCCACACCGCGTGTTCCGCGCAGGGACTCGTGGCAACGGCGCAGCAATTCGATGAGCGGATCGCACACATGACGTTCCAACGTCGCGATTGCGATGTCGGATGCTGCGGCCGCCGCTCGTCCGTGCCCCAAACCGTCTATGACCGCGAACATCATGCCGTTCGCAACGGCACCGGCCCAGTATCGATCGCCCGATTCCGCCTCGCCGGGCATCGTGGCGGTCGCCGTGCTCCATTCGATACCGCCCGCCTTCACTTGAGCCACTTCTTGACGGTGACGGTCGTGCCCCGTTTCAGTTCCGACTCGATGGCGAATTCGTCCATCAATCGCCTGACGCCCGGCAGTCCCAGGCCCAAGCCGCCGGACGTCGAGTAACCGTCGCGCAACACGTCTTGAATGCTGCGAATTCCCGGTCCGTTGTCACGAGCCACGATGAGGATGCCTTTGGAGTGTGCCGTTTCCACGCCGCGCATCATCACTTCGCCCTTCTGCGCGTACATGACGATATTGCGAGCCAACTCGGAAATTGCCGTGGCGATCAAGGTTGCGTCGGTCGCAGCGAAGCCGATGGTGCCCGCCATGGTCCTTCCTTGTTGTCGCGCCAGGACGATGTCTACGTCCGAGCGGATGCTCACTAGAATATCCTGTGGCAAAAGCATGCGCTCTTAGGTATTGCGGGCCGCTCGTCGTTGCAGGTGCGCGAGACCCTCCTCCAAATCGAGCGCCGTAGCCACGCCTTCCATGGTCAAGCCAAGCTGCACCATGGCAAACGCGACCTCCGGTTGTATACCCACGATTACCGTATCCGCGCCGCGCAGACGTATCACATTGGTGATGTCGCGCAATGTCCGCGTGGCGAATGAATCCATCACGTCCAATGCGGTGACGTCGACGATCACGCCATGCGAACGGAAACGAATGACTTTGTCGATCAACGCCCGGCGCAACTGCAAAAGGTCCGCATCCGAAAGCGCAGCCTGGATGGTGGCTATGAGAAACCGTCCTTGTTTGAGGATTGGGACTTCCATCGTCCGCCCTATGACAGGGCATTATCCGCGACCGGAACAACTTTGTAGCCCAGCAGGCGCTCGGCCTGTTCGATGCCGCCCTGCAGATCGCCGACCGTATTCATCTTGCCGAGATCGACGCCGATCGTGACGATGGTCTGGGCAATTTCCGGAGACAGACCGGTCACGATCACGGTGGCGCCCAACAGCCGCGATGCTTCCACGGTTTGCACCAAGTGATTGGCGACGGTCGCATCCATTGCCGCCACGCCGGTGATGTCGATAACCACCACCTTGGCGCGGTTCGTGCGGAT
>WNFC01003695.1_pt1 | contig 16578 bp, 17 predicted proteins | sample 5400541 | NCBI WGS metagenome assembly WNFC01 (sample SAMN13153342, study PRJNA577476) | soil metagenome | isolation source: 120 cm saprolite under Douglas fir tree site 2 hole 2 replicate 1 | place: USA:California | collected 2015-04-18
GGCACCGGTCTATTTCGCCTTCGTGGCGCCGGCCGGCGTACCGAAGCCGATTGTCGATATGCTGCACGACGAGATTGCCGCCATCGGCAACGAGCCGGAATTCCGCAAGTCACGCTTGGTCGATATCGGGATCGTTCCGGTGTTCGACACGCCCGAGCGCCTGGCCCAATATCTCAGGGAGCAGAGGGAGAATGGGGCGCGGCTCATCCGCGAATCGGGGTTCCAGCCGCGCTGACGCGACCAATCCGGGCCCAGCGGCTCGCACGCCGATCAGCGCGCGCCGGCGTGCTCGAGGATGCGGGCGATCTGCGAATAGCCGCGCCGGCGGGCGTGGCCGAGCGCCGTCGTGCCCTGCCGATCCGCAATGTTCACGTCCGCCCCCGCCTCGACCAGAGCCGCGACCACGGCGGTATGCCTCGTCCCGCCGTTGCCGAGCACGACCGCCTCCAGGAGGGCGTTCCAGCCGAGATTGTTGACATGGTCGAGCGGCGCCTTGGCGGCGATCAGGGCGCGCACGATCTCGACGTGCCCGCGATGGGCGGCCGCGATCAGCGCGGTTCCGTCGTAGGGGCTGGTGGCGGCGCGCGCGTTGCCGCCGCCCGCAAGCGCGATCTCGAGCATTTCGCGATCGTCGTTCACGGACGCGATGGTGACGACGTCGTAGCGCTCGGCATCGAGCGCGTTGGGATCGGCGCCGAGCCGGATGAGCGCGCGTGCCGCGTCATGCTTGCGCAGGAAGGCGGCAACGTGCAGCGGGGTGCGGCTGCGGGCGTCCTGGATGTTCGGCTTTTCGCCTTCGGCGATCAGCTTCTCGATCTCGGCGGCGTCGCCGCGCGCGGCCGCGTCGTGCAATCCGGCATAGATGCGCAGCTCCCGCTCGCTCGGCGGCGTCTGTCCGAACGCCGGCCCGGCCGCCGACACGACTGCGTTCACCGCCAGCAGAACGAAAACGGCAAGGCCTCGCGTCATGGCTAACTCGGCATGCGCAGCACCGGCTTGATCGTCGTTCCCGTCGCCGATTCCTGCGCGGCGCGATTGATCTCGGCGAGCGGGTAGAACGTCATCATCCGCTCGACCGGCATCTTGTCCCGCATCAGCAGATCGACCAGGGTGGGGATGAATTCCCGCGGATGGCTCTCGCCCTGGATCACGCCGCGCACCACGCGGCCGAATTGCAGGAACGGCATGTCGAAGGTGACCTCGGTGCCGCTGCGCGCGCTGCCGAGCAGGACGCAGGTCCCGGCCGGCATCAGCGCCTCGACCGCCTCGCGGAAGACGGCGGGCTGCGCCGAGGTCTCGAGCGAGAACCGGACACCGTGGCCGGTGATCTTGCGGATGTCCGTGACCACCTCGGTGCGGCCGCCGTGATCGATCGCATGGGTGGCGCCAAGCTCGCGGGCGAGCGCGAGGCGATGCGCGTGCACGTCGACGGCGATGATCGGATCACAGCCCGCGATCTTGGCCGCCATCAGCCCGGCAAGCCCGACCGCTCCGACGCCGAAGACCGCGAACGCGTCTCCGGCCTCCGGTCGCATGGTGTTGAGCACGGCACCGGCGCCGGTCTGGCCGCTGCAGGCGAAAGGTCCGAGCCACTCGAGCGGCGCGTCGTTCCTGACCTTGACCACGTAGCGCTCGTTGGCGATGGCATGAGAGGCGAAGGAGGATTGCTGGAAAAATGCGCTGTAGATCGGCGCGCCGTCCTTGCGCATGAGCGTCGAGCCGTCGGGGCGGGTGCCGCGCATCTTCAAAGCCCGCCCATTCATGCAATGGGAGGGCATGTTGCGCCGGCAATTCGGACAGGCGCCGCACCAGGGGAACGAGATCACGACGTGATCGCCCCGCGCCAAGGTCGTCACGCTGCCGCCGATCGCCTGCACGATGCCGGCGCCCTCGTGGCCGTAGACGGCGGGATAGGGCGTATCGTAATAGCCGTCGCGGCCGTGCAGGTCGGTCTGGCACATTCCGCTGGCGACGATTTTGACCAGCACCTCGTCGGGCCGCGGATCGGTGAGCTCGAGCTGCTCGATCGTGAACGCGCCGAATTTTTCGCGCACCACGGCGGCGGTGATGTCCATGGGAACCGGCTGCTTTCGATGTTCCGTTATTTCGCGAAAGGTGCCTCGAGCTCGCCGTCCTTGTAGTCGGGCGGATAGACGATGACCTGCTTGTGCCCGGTCAGGTACTGATCGAGCCCGTTGCCCTGCACGTTCTGGAATTGCAGCAGCAGCAGACGGTCGCTCGCCCATTCGCCGAGCTCGTTGAAGCGGATTTCGCCGACGATGGTGTTGAAAGCGTGGACGTGAATGTATTCGGCGAGCTTGTCGTCGTTGAGGCCGCCGGTGGCCTTGATCGCCTGCTCCAGCACCTGCATCGCGGCATAGGCGAAGGGCGGCTGGTAGAAGCCGAGCGGGTCGGTGCCGGCGTCCTTGGCCTGCGCCTGGTACTTCTTCAAAAAGGCTTCGATGCCGGGAAAGTCCATCTTGGCGCTCGGAACAAAGAAATGGTAGTTCACGACCCGATTGAGCTTTTCCGAGAGCTGCTGCATGAGCGACGCGTATTGCATCCCCACCATCGCGCCGCCGAACAGCCGGGCCTTCAGGCCGATCTCGGTCGCGGCGCGCACGATGCCGACGGAGTCGGGCGGATAGGAGGCGACCAGGACCAGGTCGGGGCTGGTCGCCTGGATCGCGCGCACGATCGGCGTATAGTCGACGGTGGCCGGCGGATAGGCGCGGTCGTAGACGATCCTGAGATTGAATTTCTTGGCGTTCTCGCGTGCGCCGACGAGCACGTTGTTGGAGAATTCGGCATCCGCACCGACCAGCGCCACCGTCTTCGGCTCCGGCTGGAGCGACTGGGCGAGCTTGAAGAAGTTCTTCGACAACACGCCCTTGGGATCGGGGCCGAACGGCGCGCTCTGGAAATAGCGCGGGTATTTGAACTCGGCATTCGACCCCAGCGCCAGCAGCACCATCACCAGCTTCTTGCGCTCGATGATGAGCGGCATCGCCGCGACGATGAGATTGGTCGCCGCGCCCATCAGCAGATCGACCTTGTCGACGTCGACGAGCTTGGCATAGATGCCGGGCACCGTCGCGGCATTGGTCTGGTCGTCATAGTAGACGAGCTTGACCGGACGGCCGATGAGCCCGCCCTTGGCGTTGATCTCCTCGGCCCAGATCTGCTTCGACATCAGGTGGGCCTTGCCCGAGGAGGCAAGCCCGCCGGTGAGCGACACGCTGAACCCGATCTTGATCGGCTCTTGCGCCTGCGCCGGCAGCAGCGCGCCGGCGACTGCGATCGCCGCCAGCACGAGCATCGATGCTCGCGCCCGCCGCGCCGCGACCATCCCTGTGCAGTCCATGGCGCCCTCCCGAGGCCGATGTGTCTTGCCGGCATCCTGCGCAGCGCCGGATGGCGGCGACAGTACCGCTTTGCCGGCGCACCCGGAAGCCGAAACCCGGTCCGTGGGGAACGTCGCGGGCGGCGGCCTTGCGGTCGACCGATGCGCGCGCTAGACCGCGTCAATGCCGCGGATCGCGCTTTTTCCGGGGTCGTTCGACCCCGTGACCAACGGACATCTCGATCTGGTGAAGCAAGCCGCCCGGCTCGCCGACCGGCTGGTGCTCGCGATCGGCACCCACCCCGGCAAGGCGCCGCTGTTCGAGGCGCAAGAGCGGCTCGCCATGTTGCAGGAGACCTGCGGCCCGCTCGCGCGCGCGCAGGGTTGCGATCTCGCCTGCATCACGTTCGCCGACCTGGTGGTCGCGACCGCGCAGCGCGAAGGCGCGACGCTGCTGATCCGCGGATTGCGCAGCGCGACCGACTTCGACTACGAGATGGAGATGGCGGGCATGAATGCCGCCATGGCGCCCGCCGTGCAGACCGTGTTTCTGCCGGCCGCGCCGGCCGTCCGCCCGATCACCGCCACACTGGTGCGGCAGATCGCGGCGATGGGCGGCGACGTGTCGCCGTTCGTCCCGCCGTCGGTCGCGCTGCGACTGAAGCAGAAATTCGCCGGCTCGTCCGGCCATTGACCGGGAGATTCCATGATCCGCATGTTCGCGCTTGCTGCCGCGCTTCTCTGCACGGCGCCCGCCGTCGCCGCGCCGCAATTGCCGACCGGCGTCGATCCGCAGAACACCATCCTGATCGACACCAAATACGGCCGCATCGTCGTCAAGCTGCGCCCCGACATCGCGCCCAAGCACGCCGAGCGCATCAAGCAGCTCGCGCGCGAGAAATACTACGACAACGTGCCGTTCCACCGGGTGATCGCGGGCTTCATGGCGCAGACCGGCGACGGCGCGCGCGGCGACGGCACCGGCGGCTCGAAATATCCCGATCTGCCGGCCGAATTCTCCAACGTGCCGTTCAAGCGCGGCATCGTCGGCATGGCGCGGTCGCAGGATCCGAACTCGGCCAATTCGCAGTTCTTCATCATGTATGCGGACGGCGCGTTCCTCAACGGCAAGTACACGGTGGTCGGCGAGGTCGTCTCCGGCATGGATGCGGTCGACAAGATCAAGAAGGGCGAGCCGGTGCAGAACCCGGACCGGATGACCCGCGTGCAGGTGGCCGCCGACGCCAACTGACGAGGCAGCAACGCCATCACCGCGGCGCTCGCACGCTGCACCCCGCTGCACTTCACCGCGGGAATGGCCGGCGCGGTGGTTGGCCGCCCGATCGCCATCAGGTTCGTCGACAACCGCACACCGCAAGGACCGTGACATGACGGAGACAGACAACACCCTGATTCTCGAAACCACCAAAGGCCGGGTCGCGATCGCGATGCGCCCGGACCTCGCGCCCGGCCACGTCGCGCGCATCAAGGAGCTGGTGCGCGACGGCTTCTACGACGGGGTCGTCTTTCACCGCGTCATCGACGGTTTCATGGCGCAGACCGGCTGCCCGCACGGCACCGGCACCGGCGGCTCGGGCCAGAAGCTCAAGGCCGAGTTCTCCGCGGAGAAGCACGTGCGCGGCACCGTCTCCATGGCGCGGGCGCAGAACCCGGATTCGGGCGACAGCCAGTTCTTCATCTGCTTCGCGGAATCGCCGTGGCTCAACGGCCAATACACGGTCTGGGGCAAGGTGACGGAGGGAATGGACAATGTCGACAAGATCAAGCGCGGCGAGCCGGTCGCCGATCCCGATCGCATCATCTCCGCGAAAATGGCCGCGGCCGCGTGAGCGCATTCGCTTTGTTACGTGGTCGCATTTTCGGACGGAAAACCGCTTCCCACCCCGGATCAGGCCCGGGGCAGGCTTTTTCTTGAAAATGCTCTAGCCGCCCGACCTACGCGTCGATATTTTCGACCGGCTGCGAAGCCGCGCGGGACGGGTACGCCGGGGCGGAATCGCACACCCAGGCTTCCTTGGCGAACCATTCATGCTCGATCCGGCAGATCGGGCAATTCACCCGCGCAAAGAATACCGGCATCGCCTGGAAGCTTTCGCGATCTGCGACGATCCCAGTCGGGATTTCTCGCCCCGTCTGCGGACAGCGGATCATGACGATGCCCATCGGCCTCTCCCGCGGTTGGTCTTGTTGCCCATTCCATAGTCGAGTCCTGTGAAGATCGTTTGACGCAATAGCGACCATATCGCGACTAGGCGCGGTCCATCGTTGCCAAACGCCTTTGCATAAAATACCGCGCCGAGTGCGGAACAAGCCGGCAGCCTCGAGCGTTACCATCGACGCGATCAGACACTGGGGGAAATCATGCCGCGACCTCTTATCCACGATTACAGCGGGGCCCTTGTCCCCGGCCCACCGAACGAGCGCTATCTTTTAGTGCGCCAAGAGGACATGTGGTTCATCAAGTTCGGCGGCGAGGAATATGGGCCCTACCAGAGCGAGCGCGAAGCGTTGCTATTCGCGGTCGACGCCGCTCAGAAGCTTGGCGATCAGGGCGAGGAGACCCAGGTCCTCCGGCTCGACGAGAACGGCGAGGCGCGCCCGGTATGGACCTACGGGCTCGACCCCTATCCGCCTACCGCGTAGGCGATCGGCCATAGGCCGCGCGCGTCGGCGCCACCTACAGCGCTTGGGCACCAGCCTGTTCGGCGCCTGGGGTCCGTCCGAAGGTGCAGCGATGACCCCGATACGCCCGCCCCTATATGAAGGGGCATGCGCACCGACCTGTTCGATTTCGATCTGCCGCCCGAGCGCATTGCGTTGCGCCCGATCGCGCCGCGGGACGCGGCGCGACTGCTCGTGGTTCGTCCCGGGCGAGTCCCCGAATTCGAGGATCGCGGCGTGCGCGAGCTGCCCGACCTGCTGCGGGAGGGCGACGCGCTCGTGGTCAACGATACCAAGGTGATCCCGGCACGACTGCGCGGGCGGCGCATCGGGCGCGGCGCCGCCGAGCCGGCGGTCGAGGCGACGCTGCATCGGCGCATCGACGGCGCACGCTGGCGCGCCTTCGCGAAGCCCGCCAAACGGCTCGCGCCGGGCGACGTCGTTCGTTTCGGCGGGGAGGGCAAGGTCTGCTTTCTCGGCCAGCTCGACGCCACCGTCGAGGACAAAAGCGAGGGCGGGGAGGTGACGCTCGCCTTCGCGTTTCACGGGCCGGTGCTCGACCAGGCGATCGAGGAGCGCGGCGCCATGCCGCTGCCGCCCTACATCGCCGCGCGGCGGGCGCCCGACGCGCGCGATGAGATCGATTATCAGACGGTGTTCGCGCGGGAGCAGGGCTCGGTTGCGGCGCCCACCGCCGGCCTGCATTTCACCGACGCGCTGATCGCCCGGCTGCGCGAGCGAGGCATCGCGATCCACAAGGTGACGCTGCATGTCGGGGCCGGAACCTTCCTGCCGGTCAAGGCGGCCGACACCGCCGGCCACCGCATGCAGGCCGAAGCGGGCGCCGTGAGCGCGGAAACGGCGGCGGCGCTCAACGCCGTCCGTCGCGCCGGCGGCCGCGTCGTCGCGGTCGGCTCGACCGCGCTGCGGCTCCTTGAGACCGCCAGCGACGACGACGGCGTCGTCCGTCAATTCGAGGGCGAGACCGCCTTGTTCATCACGCCCGGCTACCGCTTCCGCGCGGTCGACGCGATGATGACCAATTTCCACCTGCCGCGCTCGACCTTGTTCATGCTGGTGGTGGCGTTTTCCGGCCTCGACCGGATGCAGCGCGCCTACGCCTACGCCATCGAGGCAGGGTATCGATTCTATTCCTACGGCGATGCCTGCCTGCTGTTTCGGACCTGAAGCCGGCGCCCAAGGTTTGCTCTTGTCATTCCCTTCCTCGCAGATTATGCGTGCATACCAATGTAAGGATTATCGATTCTGATGTTTAAAATATGATCACGGGTGCTCAGATGCGCGCGGCCCGGGCGCTGCTGGGGATCGATCAACGCGAGCTCGCCCAGCGCTCGGGTCTGTCGCTGCCCACCATCCAGCGCATGGAATCGAGCGACGGGGTGATCCGGGGAAACGTCGATTCCCTGATGAAGCTCGTCGAGGCGCTGGCGGTCGGCGGCATCGAGCTGATCGGGGAAGGGGCGCCGAGTTCCGGCGGCGGGCGCGGGGTGCGGCTGAAGGGATGAGCGCGCCGGCGATGAGCATGCTTCGGGGGTCCATCGGGCGGCGCGGCGCGCGCCCCGACGAGGAAAGAGATTGATGGTCCGTTCGGCCCTTGCTTGCGCGGCCGTGCTTCTCGCCACGGCGGCAATCGCCGTCGTCATGGGAAATTCTCCGCGCGCGCGCCCCCTGGTCTACGGCCTCTGCCTGATCGCCGCGCTGGCGCTCTTGGGCGTCGCGCTCGCGGCGCTCATCGGTTCCTCCGCGGCCGTCTCGGTTGCGACCCTTCCGCTCGGACTTCCGTGGCTCGGGGCCCATTTCCGTCTCGATCCGCTCGCGGCCTATTTCCTCGCGGTTGTCAATCTCGGCGCCGCTGCCGCGAGCCTGTTCGCGCTCGGATACGCTCGCCATGAGCAGGCCCCGCAGCGCGTAATGCCGTTCTATCCGGCGTTTCTCGCCGGCATGACCATCGTGGTGCTCGCCGACGATGCGTTCACGTTCCTGGTGTCCTGGGAATTCATGTCGCTGTCGTCGTGGGCGCTGGTCATGGCGCATCACCGCGTCGGCGACAACGTCCGCGCCGGTTACGTCTATCTGATCATGGCGAGCTTCGGCACGCTCGCGCTCTTGCTCGCCTTCGGCCTGCTGGCGGGGCCCGACGGCGGCTACGCCTTCGCCGATATCCGCAGCGGGCATCCCTCCGCCACGCTTGCCGCCGCGATCCTGATCCTGGCGCTGATCGGCGCCGGCTCCAAGGCCGGCCTGGTGCCGCTGCACGTCTGGCTGCCGCTTGCGCATCCGGCGGCGCCGAGCCACGTCTCGGCCTTGATGAGCGGGGTGATGACCAAGGTCGCGGTCTACGGCTTCGTGCGGATCGTGTTCGACCTCGTCGGCCCGCCGGCCTGGTGGTGGAGCATGGTGGTGCTCGCGCTCGGCGGCATCACGGCAGTGATGGGGGTGCTCTACGCGCTGATGCAGCACGACCTCAAGCGGCTGCTCGCCTACCACACGGTGGAGAATATCGGGATCATCTTCATCGGGCTCGGCCTCGCGCTCGCGTTCAAGGCCTACGGCATGGCGTGGGCGGCGGCGCTGGCGCTGACCGCCGGCCTGCTGCACGTGCTGAACCATTCCCTGTTCAAGAGCCTGCTGTTCTTCGGGTCGGGCGCGGTGCTCAACGCGACCGGCGAGCGCGACATGGAGCATCTCGGCGGCCTCATCCATCGCATGCCGCAGACCGCCTTCGTCTTCCTCGTCGGCTGCGCCGCGATCTCGGCACTGCCGCCGCTCAACGGCTTCGTCTCGGAATGGCTGACCTTCCAGGCGATCCTGTTGAGCCCGCAGCTTCCCTCGTGGGGCCTCAAGTTCCTGGTGCCGGCCGTGGGCGCGCTGCTGGCGCTCTCGGCCGCGCTCGCCGCCGCCTGCTTCGTCAAGGCCTTCGGCGTGACCTTTCTCGGTCGCCCGCGCACCCCGGCGGCAGCACGCGCGCAGGAGACCGACGCCTTCTCGCGCGCGGCGATGGTCGTCGTTGCCGCGCTGTGCCTCGTGGCCGGCATCGTGCCGGGCTTCTTCATCGATGCCCTGGCGCCGGTCGTGCAAGGCCTGGTCGGCGACCGCATGCCGGTGCAAAGGGGCGTCGAGTGGCTGTCGATCGTGCCGATCGCCGAGAGCCGCAGCTCCTACAACGGCCTCCTCGTCTTCGTGTTCATGTGGATGTCGGGCGGGCTTGCCGCCTTCGCCATCCACCGGCTCGCTTCCGACCGGGTGCGCCGCGCGCCGCCGTGGGATTGCGGCTATCCGGACCCGAGCCCGGCGACCCAATACACCGCATCGAGCTTCGCCCAGCCGATCCGCCGCGTGTTCGGTACCGTCGTATTCCGCGCGCGCGAGCACGTCGACATGCCGCCGCCCGGCGATGCCCGGCCGGCGCGGCTGACGGTGGAACTGCACGATTTGATCTGGGACGCGCTCTACGCGCCGATCGCGGGCGGCGTCGGATACGCGGCAGATCGGCTCAACCATCTGCAGTTCCTGACCATCCGGCAATTCCTGAGCCTGGTCTTCGCCGCGCTCGTGCTGCTGCTCATGGTGCTCGCGCTATGGCCGTGATCGTCGACGTCGCGGTCCAGGGCGCGCAGATGCTGCTGGTGCTGCTGCTGGCGCCGCTGCTCACCGGCCTCGTGCGCAAGCTGAAGGCGCGCTTCCTGCTCCGGCAGGGACCACCGCTGCTCCAGCCCTATCGCGATCTCGCCAGGCTCATGCGCAAGGACGTGGTGCTGGCGGAGAATGCTTCGTGGCTCTTCCGCGTCAGTCCCTATCTCATTTTCGCCGCCACCTGGGTCGCGGCCTCCCTGGTGCCGACGTTCCGGACCGGCCTGTTGTTTTCGTGGTCGGCCGATCTCATCGCCATCATCGCGCTCATCGGCAGCGCCCGCTTCTTCCTGGCGCTCGCCGGGCTCGACGTCGGAACGAGCTTCGGCGGCATCGGCTCGAGCCGGGAGGTGATGATCGCCTCGCTGGCGGAGCCGGCGATGATCATGATCGTGTTCACGCTCGCGCTGGTCGCCGGCTCGACCCAGCTCTCGACCATGGCGGGCTTCCTGGTGTCGTCGGAGGTGGGGCTGCGGGTCTCGCTCGCGCTCGCGCTCCTCGCCCTGATCATGGTCGCGATCGCGGAGAACGCGCGCATCCCGGTCGACAACCCGGCGACGCATCTCGAGCTGACCATGGTGCACGAGGCCATGGTGCTCGAATATTCCGGACGCCACCTGGCGTTGATCGAGCTGTCCGCGTCGTTGAAGCTCCTGCTCTACGTGTCGCTCATCGTCTGCCTGTTCCTGCCCTGGGGGCTGGTGCCGCCGGGCGCCGGGCCCGAAGCGCTGGCGATCGGCGCGATCGCCTACCTCGCCAAGCTTGCGATCGGCGGTTTCCTGCTGGCGCTGTTCGAGACGTCGATCGCCAAGATGCGCGTGTTCCGCGTGCCGGAATTCTTGGGCGCCGCCCTGATGCTCGGCCTCCTGGCCACGCTGCTCCTGTTCGTCTCGCGGAGCCTGTGATGCGCGGCCTGACCTTCGACGTCGCCCACCTCCTCGCCGGCACGCTGGTGCTGGTGAGCTTCCTCGAGCTTTATCAGGACCGGCTCTATGCGCTGCTCAACATGTTCGCGCTGCATGCCCTGGCGCTGGCGCTCTCGGTGGCTTGGCAGGCCTATATCCAGAACGCGCCGCACCTCTACGTGACCGCGGCGATCGCGCTCGTGTTCAAGGCGATCGTCATTCCAGTCGCCCTGCATCGCATCATCATGCGCCTCGGCATCCATCGCGAGATCGAGAAGGTGGTCGGCGTCGGGGGCGCCATGCTGCTGGGCATGGGCCTGGTCGCACTGTCGATGGTGGTGATGCTGCGGGTGACGGCGGAGGCGGATCCGCTCGCCCGCGAAGATCTCGCCTTCGCGCTGTCGGTGGTGCTGCTCGGCCTCCTGCTGATGGTCACGCGCCGCAACGCCGTGAGCCAGGTCGTCGGCTTCATGTCGCTCGAGAACGGTCTCGTCCTGGCCGCCACCGGCGCCAAGGGCATGCCGCTGGTGGTCGAGATCAGCGTCGCCTTCTCGATCCTCATCGCCTTCATCGTGATCGGCATCTTCCTGTTCCGCATTCGCGAGCGCTTCGACACCGTCGACGTGCAGGCGCTCGATCGCTTCCGCGGAGAGCGGGGATGATGTTCGAGCCGGTCATCGCCGTTCTCGTCATTCCGGCCGCGGCGGCGGCGCTGCTGGTCGCGCTGCCGGGCTACCGGCTGCCCGCGGCGCTCAACGTGCTCGCGGCGTTCCTGACCCTGCTCGCCGCGGTGGCGCTGTTCTTTGGCCGCCCGCAACCGGGCTCCTATCTGCTGGTCGACGACCTCAACAACGTCTTCATCGTGCTGACCACCTTCGTCGGCTTCACCACCAGCGCGTTCAGCGCGAGCTATATCGGTCACGAGCTCGAGATCGGCCGGCTGACGCCGCGGTTCCTGCGCTTCTACCACGCCATGTATCAGGTGCTGATGTTCGCGATGAACCTCGCGCTCGTCGCCAACAATATCGGCGTGATGTGGGTGGCGATCGAGCTGGCGACCCTGACCACCGTGCTGATGGTCGGCATCTACCGCACCCACGAGGCGCTCGAGGCGGCCTGGAAGTATTTCATCCTCGGCAGCGTCGGCATCGCGCTCGCCTTGTTCGGCACCATCCTGGTCTACATGGCGGCGCGGCCGGTGATCGGGGAGGGGCTCGACGCCATGGTCTGGACCGTGCTGATGACGCGCGCGTCCGCCTTCGACCCGGCGCTGCTCAACGTCGCGTTCGTGTTCCTGCTGCTCGGCTACGGCACCAAGGTCGGACTCGCCCCGCTGCATGCCTGGCTGCCCGATGCCCATGCCGAGGGGCCGACCCCGATCTCGGCGGTGCTCTCGGGGCTTCTTCTCAATGTCGCGCTCTACGCGCTGCTGCGCTTCAAGATGCTGCTGGCGCTCAACCCCGCGGCGCTCGCGCCCGGGCCGCTGATGGTGACCATGGGGCTCGTCTCGCTCGTGTTCGCGGCTTTCATGCTGTACCGCCGCCGCGACATCAAGCGCATGTTCGCCTATTCCTCGATCGAGCACATGGGCATCATCACCTTCGCCTTCGGGATGGGCGGCGCGCTCGCGAACTTCGCGGGCCTGCTGCACATGACCATGCACTCGCTGACCAAGTCGGCGATCTTCTTCGCGGTCGGCCACATCGCCCAGGTCAAGGGCACGCAGCGCATCGCCGACATGGGCGGCCTCACCGAGACCAACCCGGTGCTCGGCTGGGGCCTGGTGCTGGGCGTCGTCGCCATCGCCGGGCTGCCGCCGCTCGGCATTTTCATGAGCGAGTTCCTGGTGGTGACCTCGACCTTCGCGCGCGCGCCCGCCCTGGCGATCGTGCTGGTGTTCGGCATCCTGATCGGCGTCGCGGCGCTGTTTCTGCGACTGAACGCCATCGCCTTCGGTGAGCCGCGCGGAGCGAGCGCCAAGGCCGAGGCCTCCTACGTGCCAATGTTCGCCCATCTTGCGTTGGTTTTCGCCGCCGGCATCTACATGCCGCCGGCGCTGGTCGCCTGGTTCCAGAACGTGGCGAAGCTGTTGGGGTAGGGGATGCCGACGCCGATCGACATGATCGTAGGCTCGACGGTCGCGGAGCATCGCCCGTGGCCGCGCATCGTGGTGCGGGAGGACGCCTGGCGCTTCGCCGCCGATCAGCTCAAGGCTGGCCGCCTCACGCTGCTCGGCCTGTGGGGCGATGCCGCGGACGCGGGTGCTGCGGTCCATTTGGCCGTGATGGACGAGGAGACAGGCCGGATCGCGGTGCTCACCATCGAATGCCCGGACGGCCGGTTTCCCTCGGTCGGCGCGCTGCATCCGCCGGCCATTCGCCTCGAACGGGCGCTGCGCGATCTCCACGGCATCGAGCCGGTCGGTCTACCCGACGCGCGCCCATGGCTCGATCTCGGTTTCTGGGACGTGCAGCATCCGCTCGGGGCGCGGCCCGGCCCGCCATCGGCGCGGGCGCCCTATGCCTTCCTGCCGATCGAGGGCGAGGGCCTGCACCAGATCCCGGTCGGACCGGTGCATGCCGGCATCATCGAGCCCGGGCACTTCCGCTTCACCGCCAACGGCGAAACGGTCGTCAGGCTCGAGCAGCGGCTGGGCTATGTGCACAAGGGCGTCGAGGCGCTGATGGCGGGCGCCCCCCTCGACAAGGCTGCACGACTGGCCGGCCGCGTCTCGGGCGACAGCACGGTCGCCTACGCGCTCGCCTTCGCCCGCGCGGTCGAAGCCGCCGCCGGGGTCGAGGCGCCGCCGCGCGCCGCCTATCTGCGCGCACTGATGGCCGAGCTCGAGCGCATCGCCAATCATTTCGGCGACATCGGCGCCGTCTGCAACGATGCCTCCTTCTCCCTGATGCATGCCCATTGCGGCGTCCTGCGCGAAAAAACCCTGCGCGCCGCCGATGCGTGCTTCGGCCACCGCCTGATGATGGACTGCGTGGTGCCGGGCGGCGTCGCGCGCGATCTCGGAGCCGATTGCGCGGCCAAGGTGTCGACGTTGTCGGACGAGGTTCGCAGCCTGTTTCCGCGCCTGATCGAGCTTTACGACAACACCGCCTCGCTGCAGGACCGCACCGCGACCACCGGCGTGCTGCGGGGCGAGCTCGCCCGGCAATTCGGCGCCGGCGGCTATGTCGGACGCGCCAGCGGACGGGCCTTCGATACGCGCAAGGCGCTTGCCTACCCGCCCTACGATGCGCTCGAATTCGACGTTCCCGTGCTCGACTCGGGCGACGTCAATGCCCGCGTCTGGGTGCGCATCCGCGAGGTCGAGCAAAGCCTCGCGCTGATCGGACAGATCTTGCGGCGCCTGCCCGGTGGTTCGATCCGGGCCGAGATCGATCACCCCGGCGGGATTCGCGAAGGCGTCGCGATGACCGAAGCATTTCGCGGCGACGTGCTCGTCTGGGCAAGGCTCGACGGCGAACGCGTCGCGCGTTGCCACCTGCGCGATCCCTCCTGGTTCCAATGGCCGCTCCTGGAAGCCGTGATCGAGGGCAACATCGTCGCCGACTTCCCGCTCTGCAACAAGTCGTTCAACTGCTCGTATTCCGGGCACGACCTCTAGGGATCGCGGCATGCGCAGAGCCTTGTTCGAGAGCCTCCTTCGCCGTCCCCTGACGGAAGCGCCGCCGGGCAAGGACGAAGCGGCGCTCGCCGAGCTCGCGGCCAGCGTCGAGCGCGCCGCGCGGCAACGCCTGGGGCGCAGCCTCTCGATTCGCGAGATCGATGCCGGGTCGTGCAACGGTTGCGAGCTCGAGATCCACGCCCTCAACAATGCGTTCTACGATCTCGAGCGATTCGGGCTGCGGTTCGTGGCATCGCCGCGACACGCCGACGTGCTGCTGGTCACCGGCCCGGTCACCAGGAACATGCGCGAGGCGCTCGAGCGCACCTACAACGCGACGCCGGATCCGAAATGGGTGGTCGCGGTCGGCGATTGTGCGGTCGACGGCGGCTTGTTTGCCGGCAGCTACGCGGTCGTCGGCGGGGTCGCCGGCGTGGTGCCGGTTGATCTCCACATTCGCGGCTGTCCGCCGCGCCCGACGCAGCTGCTCAAGGGATTGCTGAGCCTGCTCGACCAGGGAGCATGATTCAGTTCGACGCCTTGGCCACCTTGGACTTGGCGGCGGCTCCCTCCGGCCCCTGCTTCGCGACCAGCTTCAGGCGCGTGTCGCGCAGCCCCATCGCGATCTTGTGCCAGTCGCCGCGTTGCTGGATATGCGCCGGATCGGCGCCGGGCATCGGGCGGTGCAGCCCGTACTTCGCCCCGTGCTTGTCGATCCAGTGCCAGACGTCCTCGGCGCTCTCGTCGAGACCGGTGATGTCGAGCGCGCGGCCGTGGCCGTAGCCGCCGGTGCGGCGGCTGCCGCCGTGCAGCGAGTTGCCGACGCGGGCCTTGAAGCCCGAGGCCAGGCGCTGGCGATAGTCGTCGCGGAACGCGCTGAGGATCGACCATTGGATGCCGTCCGCGTCCATCGCCTTGCCGGCATGGTAGAGTTGCTCGCGGAACTCGGGATCCATGCCGCCGATCACGTAATCCGGCAGCGACATGCCCACGCGCTTGGCTGCGGCCGGATCCTTCCAGGTGAAGTCGCCGGCGCCGTCGCGCTTGACAGGCTCGCGCTGATAGACTTCCCACAGATAGTCGTCGACTTCATCCATGCTGCCGCCGCTGCGCTTGCGGGTCGATCGCAGGGCGGTGTCGATCTCCATGCCCTCCTTGCCCGGGAAGGCAACGAAGCCGCCGACCTTGACCGCCCCCGGCGATCCCCCCACCGATGCGAGTCGCACATTGGGATTGAGGAAGCGGACGGTCTGCACCGCGCGTGGATAATAGGGAAGCGTCTCGTCGTCTTGGTAGCCGGCCTCCTCGGATGGCTCGGCTTGGTCGTATTGGACGGTGGCGTGGCTATTGCGCGTCTGGCGATAGACCACGGTCTCGTTGCGGCCGGGCTCGAAGCCGGTCTGGACCCGCTTGCTATGGATGTGATTCATGACCGCCATGGCCACCGTCGCTCCCGCGAGCGCGCCGGCGGCGAGCTTCAGTCCGACCAAGGCGTTGTGGTAGAAGGCCGCGCTGAGCGCGATCGCTCGCCGTCGGAAGGACGGCGTCAGGACCATCAGTGCGCGCCGTCGCTCGACATACGCGCGCGGATGCCGCATCACAGCCGACAGTGCGATCAAAAGCAGAGTCCCCCTGACGATCCCCTCTGGGGAACACCCGGCTCGCGCTCGCGCATGTGCAGCCCTCCCCCGAGGGCGGCAACTGCGTTAACGCCCGCAGCCTGCGAGCCGGACGCTCAGCGATTTAGAGATTGATCCCCCAACCCCAGAAGAAGATGTTTCCCCGACCGAACAGCCGACAGTGTATCGATGAATAAGGAGAAAAATTGACCCCGCCGGTACCAATTTACGGCGACCCGCGAGGGCAAGAGCCGATGATGGCCGCGTTTCGAGACCGAGAGCAAGGGAAGAATCCGGCCGCGGATGCGTTTTCGTTCCGCGTGCTCGCCGTCGACGGAGACGCCCGTCGCGGCGAGATGGCAACGCCGCATGGCGCCGTCGCCACGCCTTGCTTCATGCCGTGCGGCACGCAAGCGACGGTCAAGGGGCTCGCCCCCGATGCGGTACGCGCGACCGGCGCCGACATCGTGCTTGCCAACACCTATCACCTGATGCTGCGGCCGGGCGCCGAGCGCATTGCGGCGCTGGGCGGGTTGCACGCGTTCATGCATTGGCCGCACGCGATTCTCACCGATTCCGGCGGTTTCCAGGTCATGTCGTTGTCGCCGCTGCGCAAGGTCGAGGACGCGGGCGTGACGTTCCGCTCCCATCTCGACGGCGCCACCGTCGCGCTCACTCCGGAGCGTGCGATCGAGATCCAGAGCCTGCTCGGCTCCGATGTCGCCATGCAGCTCGACGAATGCGTGCGGCTGCCGG
>WNFC01003696.1_pt1 | contig 16576 bp, 11 predicted proteins | sample 5400541 | NCBI WGS metagenome assembly WNFC01 (sample SAMN13153342, study PRJNA577476) | soil metagenome | isolation source: 120 cm saprolite under Douglas fir tree site 2 hole 2 replicate 1 | place: USA:California | collected 2015-04-18
CGTCAAAAGTGCGAACGACCTGCGGGACAAACGCCTGCTGACCTTTGATTCCGACAAAGTTTCCAGCATTGAGTTGACGGCCAAGAAGCAAACCATCGTGTTAGGGCGCAGCAAAGACACGTGGCAGATTGTAAAGCCGAAACCGTTCCGCGCGGAAAGCTCTCAAGTGGAAGAGCTGCTGCGGACTTTGCGGGACGCAAAAATGGACTTAAGCGGAAGCGAAGATGACAAGAAAGCACCTGCGGTGTTCGGCTCGGGCACGCCTCTTGCAACTGTCAGAGTGACAGACGTCTCCGGTATGCAGGAACTGCAGGTCCGAAAGAGCAAAGACGACTACTATGCAAAGTCCAGCGCCGTCGCAGGCGTTTATAAGATTTCTAGCGGGACCGGACCTGGACTGGATAAGGGCTTAGACGATTTCCGAAACAAGAAGCTCTTCGATTTCGGCTTCGCGGATCCAGACAAAATCGACCTTCATGACGGTTCCAGGAGCTACTTCCTTACGCGCAGCGGCAGCGATTGGTGGTCTAACGGCACAAAGATGGACCCCGGCACTGTGTCGGCGCTCGTTGACAAAATCCGCGATCTCTCCGCAAGCAAATTCCCCGAGACCGGATTCATCGCGCCAGCGATGGAACTGACCGTCACATCCGATGGTGGCAAGCGCGCCGAGAAAGTCCTCATCTCAAAAAACGGCGACAATTTCGTGGCCAAGCGCGAAAACGAGCCTGCTCTTTATGAGCTCAGCGCTTCGGCCGTCAGCGAATTGCAAAAGTCGGCTGCTGATCTCAAGCCCGCTGCTGTCTCTGCTCCTCCGGCGAGTAAAAAGTAGCTCTGGTATCGGCCAGGCACCGTTTTCCCGTGGCGGCAAGAATCCTTAACGCCGCGAACCCGGCGCACACTTTTCCCCGGCTTTGGTTGCACGCCTGCGCGGCCTCCTCTACACTCAAATTTTGTGCAGAACGGATGGGAGTAAACTTGCGAGCCATTCTTCGGGTTATCTTCTGGATCTCTGCCATCCTTGTTATTGCTTTTGGGGCCTGTGCTTGGTGGTTCGTCTACCGCCCGCTGCCGCAGATCGACGGCAGCGCTTCCCTGCCCGGTCTCGGGCACGAGGTCACCGTCGAACGTGACCAGTGGGGCGTTCCTCACATTCGGGCCGCCTCGATAGAAGATCTCGCCGAAGCGCAGGGCTACGTCATGGCGCAGGACCGGCTCTGGCAGATGGATCTCTTTAGGCGCATCGCGCGCGGACAGCTTTCGGAGATTCTGGGCGAAAAGACACTGACCATCGACAAGGATTTTCGAATGCTCGGGCTCAGCCGCGCGGCAGAAGGCAACGTCTCCTTGCTCGACACCGAGGAACGCAAAGTCTATGACGCCTACGCTCGCGGCGTTAACAAATTCATCGATCAGCATTGGAAAAGTCTCCCCCTGGAGTTTTCGCTGCTCAACTACAAACCGCAGCCCTGGCAGCCTTCCGATACTCTAGCCATTACCGCTTACATGTACCGGACATTGACGGATACGTGGGAACGAGAATTGAACCGCGCCAAGATCACCGAACGCGCCGGAGCGGACCGCGCAAAAGACCTCTTTTCCGAAGAAGCGGCGATGGATCATTTCGTAGTGGGTGACCCCAACGTGCACAATGACGGTTCGCAACGCACGGCGACCGATCCCGATGATGAAGAAGACGATGACGATATGCAGCCGGACACTGTGCTCAAAGCGAAGATTGATGCCACGCATGGCATCCATAGGTCTGAGACTCCCGCGGATTTGACCTCGGCTCTCTCGGAGTCTGTTCAAGACTTTGTGGAGGGATCGCAGAACGAAATTCGGCAGGGACTCGGCAGCAACAATTGGGTGGTGAGCGGCGCGCATACGTTGACCGGCAAACCTTTGCTTGCCAATGACACACACCTTGAGCTGATGATCCCTCCCATCTGGTACGAGATTCATTTGACTGCTCCAAACTGGAATGTGAAAGGCTTCGCCCTACCGGGCTGTCCGATGGTCATCATTGGCCACAATGACCGAATCGCCTGGGGGTTCACAAACAACCAGGCCGATGTGCAGGACCTATACATCGAGACGTTCAATCCTTCTTCGCCGGATGAGTACCGCACGAACGGCTCATGGGTGAGGGCGGAAATCCTCGACGAGAGGATTCACGTAAAGGGGCGGCCCGACGAGCATTTAAGAATCCAAGTGACTCGTCACGGTCCCGTCGTGCGCCGCGAAGGGGACAAAGGTTATGCGTTGCGCTGGACAGCGACCGAACCTGGCGGGCTCGCCAACAGTTACGGCTGGCTTGGAAAGGCCCGCAACTGGAAAGAATTTCGTGACGCGATGAAGCGTGTTTGGGGTCCGGGGCAAAATGCTGTATACGCCGATGTCGATGGAAACATCGGATACATCATGGCCGCGCGCGTGCCGATTCGAAAGAAAGGGCACGGCGAGGTGCCCGTTCCCGGAGACACGAACGAGTACGAATGGAACGGTTACATCCCTTTCGATCAGCTTCCGCAGGCGCTCAACCCGGAAGATGGCCTGATCGTCACCGCCAACGCGCGTGTGGTGGGCCCGAATTACAAACCGTATCTCACGGATCGCTGGGAAGAGCCGTATCGCACGGCCCGCATCTATGATCTCTTGCACGGCCGTCACGACTTGCGCCCCGAGGACATGCTGAAAGTCCAGACCGACACCTACAGCTTCCCTCACGTATTCCTTGCCGACCAATTGTCCGCGGCAGCGAGGACAGTAAAGCCCAAGGACGCGCGTGCACAGAGACTGATTGAAGGCTTGAAAGACTGGAACGGAATTGCGGAAGCCAACTCGTCGGAGGTTTCTTTTCTGGAAGCGACTCGGCATGCCGCCATGGACCTGCTTGTCGCGCCGTTTGTAGGAGAAGAAACCAACCTCTACCAATGGCGCGGCACGACATTTCTGCAGAGAATTCTGACCGACCGCCCTTCGAAGTGGCTCCCTCCTGCCTATAGGAGTTATGACGAATTGCTCGCCGCGGCTGCCGATAGCGGCGTTTCGAAACTCGCCAAACAAAGCAAGAGCGAGCGCGTCGAGGACTGGACCTGGAGCCGGTTCAATTCTCTAGACATGCTGCATCCCATCGGCCGCGAAGGCCCGCTGAAAAGCCTTCTGAGCATTACGGACAAGCCTCAGTCGGGAACGGAATACAGCGTGGTGCGAGCGGCATTGAAGCACCATGGCCCGGCAATGCGATTCGTGGCCAATCCCGCCAACTGGGATGAATCCATTCTCCTCATCCCCGCGGGACAATCTGGCCAACCCGGCAGCAGCCATTACTCCGATCAATTTTCCTACTGGTACGAAGGCAAACCCATTTTCGCGCCGTTCAGCGATGCCGCCGAAGCGAAGACTCGAAAACACACGCTCACTCTGAAGCCGGGATCGTGATCCCGTATAGCGCTCATGCCTGAACTCCCGGAAGTCGAAGCTGTCGTCCGCACGCTTCGTCCCTTCATTCAGGGTCGGCGAATCCGTTGCGTTCACGTCTTGCATCCTATTGTCACGAAGCCACAACCCGCTTCGCATGTCGCGCGCCAAGCTCAGGGTTGCCGCATTCGCATCGTCGATCGCAAAGGCAAATATGTGCTTCTCGTCTTGGACCGTGGCCTCCTAACGATGCATTTTCGCCTCGATGGCCAACTCGTGTGGTTTTCGAGTGCAAAAGAACTGCTGGAACGTGCCAACCAAGGCGAAAGTGGTGTGCATGTAGACGTTGCCCTCGAACTGGACAAAGGTGTCCTCGGTTTCGCAGATCGCCGCCACTTCGGCCGCGTTCACGTCTGGAAATCCGCAGATGATTGCCCCGGGCTCAGCATTCTGGGTATCGACGCCCTCTCGCGCGATTTCACCCCCAGCCGTCTTACACTATTGCTCGCCGCATCAAAACGCTCCTTGAAGGACTTCTTGCTGGAGCAATCGCGCGTCGCCGGCCTTGGCAACATCTACTCCTGCGAATCTCTGTGGCACGCTCGCCTCGACCCTCGTCGTCGTACCGACACATTGAAACCTCAAGAGGCGCGCCGCTTGCACAAAGCAATTGTGTCCGTTCTCGCGCGTGCTTTAGAATGCTGTCTGCATCCGGCGCCCGACTTTCGCAATCCGGAGTGGTGGTTCCAGGGGCTGGAAAGCATTCTTCGCGTCTACGGCCGCGAGGGAAAACGCTGCCGCCGGTGCGGAGAGCCGATCCTACGCATTGCGCAGGGCGGCCGTTCAACTTACTGCTGTGGGCGCTGTCAGAAGTAGGCGCCTCTGAAGGATACGGGCTGATCGCGTGATTTCACCTGCTCCAAAGAAACCTGAACCGCCGAAAAAACCCGACTTTGAGCGCTCCCTTGCTCGCCTGGAAGAGGTCGTCCGCCGCCTGGAAAGCCCGCAACTCTCTTTGGACGACGCAATGAAGCTGTTCGAAGAGGGCGTCGCGCTCTCCCGCGAGTGCCAGAAGCAACTGGAAGAGGCCGAGGGGCGCGTGGAAATCCTCCTGAAGAAAGCCGATGGCAAGCTTGCCGCCGAGCCGTTCGATCCCGAACGGGAGTCCGAATCGTGACGCGCTCTGGCTGCCCGCCGCGAGCCAATTCTCTCCTGCGATGAAACTTCCCCCATTTTTCGAAGAGAACCGCCTGATTGTCGATGCCGCTCTCGAGCGGCTCCTTCCGGCAGCAACGGCGCAACCTTCTTCCGTTCATACCGCAATGCGTTACAGCGTGTTCGCCGGTGGCAAGCGCATCCGCCCCATCCTGTGTCTGGAGACAACCCGCATCTTCGTCAGCGATGTCACGCCCTCGCTTCATCCCGCTTGCGCCATCGAATTTATCCACACTTATTCCCTGATTCACGATGATTTGCCGGCTCTGGACAACGATGACCTCCGCCGAGGGAAGCCCACTTGCCATAAGAAATTCGGCGAAGCCATCGCCATCCTCGCTGGCGATGCTCTCTTGACGCTGGCGTTCGAAACAATTGGTGCCACGCCCGCCGCCGCAGAACGCCGCGCCGCTATCCTCACGGAAGTTGCCGCCGCCGCCGGTACGATCAACGGAATGGTCGGTGGCCAGGTTGCTGATATTGAAGCGGAAGGCAAGCCCATCGATCCGCAAATGCTGGAGTACATCCATCGCTCGAAGACGGCGGCACTGATCCGTGCTTCGATCACCGCTGGTGCTTTGTGCGCCGGCGCCAGCTCCGAAGATGTTGCGCGCCTGCAACGTTTCGGCGAGACCATTGGCTGGGCCTTTCAGGTCACGGACGACATTCTTGACGTCGAGGAATCCTCCGCCGCACTCGGCAAAACCGCGGGAAAGGACATGGCGCAACAAAAAGCAACCTATCCCGCAGTTTACGGCTTGGAGCGCTCTCACCAGATTGCTAACGATCTCGCGACCAAGGCCATCGCCGAGCTCGCTCCATACGCGGATCGTGCTGCGCGCCTCCGCGAGATTGCGGAATTCCTTGTTCTTCGCCGCGCTTGACCATTCGAACGCCTCATGAAACCAAAGACAAGCCGCAAACGACTCGATCTTCTTCTCGTCGAGCGAGGGTGCGCCGACTCTCCTCAGAAAGCCATGGCCATGATTCTTGCCGGTGAAGTTCAGGTGGACGGCCAACGAGTGGAAAAGGCTGGTATGCCCGTCGCGCAAAGCGCGCGCATCGAAATCATGAGTCGGCTGCAAAAGTTCGTCAGCAGAGGTGGAACCAAACTCGAAGGAGCTCTGGAAGACTTTGCGGTTGAGCCGGCCGGGTGCCTTTGCCTGGATATCGGCTCGTCGAACGGTGGCTTTACGGATTGCCTGCTCCAGCACGGCGCAGAGCGCGTCTACGCCGTCGACGTAAACATCGAACAGCTCGATTGGAAGCTGCGGCAGAATCCTCGCGTCATTCTCATCGAGCGAAACGCGCGCGACCTGCGCGTGGAAGACCTGCCCGAAAGCGTTGATCTCATAGTGACGGATGTTTCTTTCATCTCGGTCCGCAAGGTAATCGCGCCCGCACTTTCGGTGGCGAAACCCCGCGCCGTCCTTCTCATCCTCATCAAGCCCCAATTCGAATTGCGCCGCGAGGAGATTGCCCGCGGCGGAATCGTGAAAGACCAGAAGCTTCATGATCAAGCGATTCGCTCTGTGCGGGAACATGCCGAATCCGTGGGCCTGGAATGCCTCGGAGTACGCCGGAGTCGCCTCACGGGTGCCGAAGGCAATCAGGAGTATTTTCTCCACGCACGCAAAAAGACCCTGGAGTAGAATCGCTAACGCACATGCACCCCGGACAATCCTTTCAAACCATAGGCATCATTTCTCGCCCTCGCCGTTCGAATCTTGTCGTAGTTGTTCCGCCGTTGCTGAAATGGCTCGACGCGCGCGGCATCCAAGCTCTCATGGACGAAGAGACCGCTAATTGTTTGCCGGACGGTTCGAAAGGTCAGACTCGCCAGCGCGTGGCAGACGCGTCCCAACTTCTGCTCGTTCTTGGGGGCGACGGCACCATGCTTGCCGCTGCGCGTCTGGCCGCCCCGCGCGGGATCCCCATCCTGCCCATCAATATGGGCAGCCTGGGCTTCCTTACCAGTTTCACTCTGGAAGAGCTGCACCCGGCCCTTGATGACACACTGGAGGGCCGTTTTTCATTAAGCGAACGTGTGATGATCAGTGTCGAGCTCGAGCGCGCTGGCAAAGTCATCGATACTCAACGGGTGTTGAACGATGTGGTGATCAACAAAGGTGCGCTCGCCCGCATGATCGAGCTTGAACTCGCCATTGACGGCGATTTTGTCTGCCGCTACCGCGCCGACGGCCTGATCGTGGCGAGCCCGACCGGCTCTACCGCCTATTCCCTTTCCGCCGGGGGGCCCATCGTGCACCCCGCAGTGGAATCCTTCCTTATCACCCCGATCTGTCCGCACACCCTGAGTGACCGCCCACTTGTGGTCCGGGACTCGTCATCTATTGTGATGAAACTCTCTGGCAACACCGAGTCCGTTTTTTTGACCCTCGACGGACAGCGCGGTATTCCGTTGCAATCAACCGATATTATCCGCGTCTCCCGCGCGAAGGAACTGCTGAAGCTCATCCGTCCGCCAAAGAAATCATATTTCGAGATTTTGCGCAACAAGCTGAAATGGGGCGAAGCGTAGCCTTTTGGCCGCGCTGCAATCTTCGACTTGCAATTACACCCGAGAAGATTAACGACGCCACAGTGCGCTGGACGATTGTGTGTGGAAAGGTGCTCTACGGAGCGGGGCAAAATTAGCCAAGAACGTCCGTGCGCAGCAAATCTTCCTGAGTTTCCCGCCGGCGAATCAGCCTAAAGCGTTTGCCTTCGACCAAGACTTCAGCGGGGCGGCATCGCGCATTGTAGTTTGACGCTTGCGACATTCCGTATGCTCCGGCAACCCAAATCGCGAGTAGCTCGCCTGCCTTCACTTCCCCGAGTGGCCAATCTCGCAAAAAAGAATCACCCGTCTCGCAAACCGGCCCCACAATGTCGACTCGTTTGCGTTCGGCAGCATTCTCCTTCTCTTCCCGCGCAATCTTCGTTATGGGATGAATTGCCCCGTAGAGCGCCGGCCGCATCAAGTCGTTCATCGCCGAATCCACAACCACAAACGTCTTGCCTCGGTTTGTCTTCGTATAGACGACGCGCGTCAAGAGAACACCGGCCGGAGCGATGACCGAACGCCCAGGCTCCAGCAATAGGTGCACGCCAAGTTCGCGCACCATTCGTGCAACCAGCCTCGCGTACTCCGTCCGTGTCGGTGGCTTCTGGTCCGAATAGCGCACTCCCAGCCCGCCCCCAACATCCAGATAGCGCAACTCGATTTGCGCGCTCCTCAGCTCTCCGACAAATCCAGCCAGCCGTCGCAGAGCGCTCCGAAACGGAACGAGCGTTGTAATCTGCGAGCCAATATGCGCGCTGATTCCCTGCCAGCGAATCCACTTCGAATCCCGATGCGCAAGATAAAGTCGTTTCGCTTCCGGCCAGTCCAAGCCAAACTTGTGTTCGTGGCGCCCGGTTGCAATGTGCGGATGCCCGCCGGCTTGCACATCAGGATTCACGCGAATCGCCGCCGCAGGTGGCTTGCCCCCCCGACCTGCCAGTCGCGCGGCCTCCTCCACCAAAATGTCGAGCTCCGCCTCCGATTCCACGTTGAAAAGCAGTATCCCCGCGCGCCGGTCTCGCCCGCGCGCCCGGTAGCTCAGCGCTTCGCGAATTTCATGTCGGTCCTTGCCTACCCCCGAGAAAACGATGCGATCGCCGCGCACGCCGATTCGCTGTAAGTGGTGCAGCTCCCCGCCGGACACAATGTCAAAACCGCTTCCCATCTCGGCAAGATGCTTCAGGATGGACAGATTCCCGTTGGACTTCACGGCAAAACACAAAGTGTGAGGCAGCGTGCCAAGCCCTTTGTGCAGTTCTCGGTAGCCGCCATCAATTGCCGCGCGGCTATACACGTAGGTGGGCGTGCCAAACTTCTGCGCAACCGAATCCAGTGGCACTCTCTCACAAACTACTTCTTCGTCGCTCGCGCTCCGAGTTCCGCTTTTCACCCACGCGAAATGCGGCGTGAAAGTAGCGGGATCCACGAATTTAATTTTGCGCGCAGCGGAATCACTCGAATGGTTCATCGCACTTTTGCGACCACCAGTGTCCGGTCGTCGGAAAGCGGCGCGCTCTGCGTGAACCAATCCACTTCGCGCAGGACCACGTCGGCAATCTCCGCTGCGGACGCCTCATGGTGCTGTTCGATCAGCTTCATAAGTCGTATGGTACCGAAGAACTGGCCCTCGCTGTTCGCGGTCTCCGCGATTCCGTCCGAGTGAAACACAAGAATGTTTCCCGGTTCCAGCGTAACTCCCCATTCGTCGTAGGTCACATCTTCAAAAATGCCGAGCGGAAAGCCCGTCAATTCAATCTTCCCGCAGCGCCCATCTTTGTAGAGCAGCGGCTGCGACTGCCCGGCATTTGCCACACGCAGCTTCTGCCGTCCTTTTTGCCAAGTGGCGAAGCACGCCGTCATGAATCGTCCCTCGATGCGCCGCTCGCCCACCAGTTGATTCATCTGTTTCAGCATCTCCGAGGGCTGCAATTTCTGCGGCGCCAGACTCCTCATGATTCCGATGGCAACCGCTCCATAAAGTGCCGCCGCCGTTCCCTTGCCGCTCACGTCTCCCAACGCAATCCCCAGTTGCTGCGGTCCGTAGCGCAAAAATTCGTAGAGGTCGCCGCACACTTCCCGCGCGGAAAGATACCGGGCAGCCATCTCCAATCCATAGTCTTCCGTCGGAACCGGCCGCAGCAGCGCGCCTTGAATCCTTTTCGCCGCCTGCAAATCCCGCTCCAGCCTCGCCTCGTCGCGCGCCAATTGCTCGTAAAGTCGCGCATTTTCCAGCGAGACGGCAAGGTTCGCAGCCAGGATCGAAAGCGTCTGCACGTGATCCTCGGTGAAATAATTTAGTTGCGGGCTTTCCAGGTCCAGCACGCCAATCACTTTCCCTTTATGGATCATGGGAATCGCCAGTTCCGAACGCGTCTCAGGGTTCACCATCAGGTAGCGCGAATCGACGGTCACATCCGGAACGAGTACCGGCTCCTTTAATGTTGCTGCCGCGCCGACGATGCCATCATTCGCGGTCGCTCGCAGTTTTCCCTGCACGTGGTGCCCATGCTTTATATCCACTCTGTGGCGGAAAATCTTTTGCTCTTCGTCATACAGCATGATGCTCAAGATCTGGTAATCAATCACTCGCTTGGTCTGTTCCGCTGCGCGGCGCAGCAGTTCCTCGACCTCCAGGATCGCGCTCGTCTCGCGGCCGACTTCGCTCAGCAGCAGCAGCGTGTCCGCTTGTGCCCGCACTTTTTGAAACAGCCGCGCGTTTTCAATCGCCACTGCCAGCCGGCTGGCCAGCAGCGTCAAAATATTCTGCTGCGCGCGCGTAAAGTAATCGAGGTGGCGGCTCTGAATATCCAGCACCCCGACGCACTTCCCCTGCAGCATCAACGGCACGGCCAACTCTGACCGCACGCTATCGATGGCATTGATGTATCGCGCGTCCTTGGAAGTGTCGCTGACGCGCACGGAGTGGCCCGTGGCAGCCGCAGTCCCCGTAATTCCCTGCCCCATGGGAATCCGCAAATTGTCCGCCAGCTCGCGCGGATAGCCAATGGCAAAACGGTGCCGCAGATAGCTTCCATCCCCCTCGATCATCAGCACGCCAAAGATTTCATAGTCGATGTGCCGTTTGATCAAAGCCGCCGTCCGCGCCAGAACCTCATCCAGATCCAGCGAGCTGTTCACTTCCTCGCCGATTTCCGCCAGCGTGGAGAGGACTTCGGCGGAGATCTCTGCTCCGCCGTTCAACGCAGTTGCTGCCGTTTGTTCATCCGTTGGATTCATGAAGTCTATTTATTATAGCAGGGCTGACTTCAGCGGAACTTCTTTAGCGATTCTCTGGCCGCGTCGCTTCACTATTTTCCAGAGCCTCGGCTCCCTTCCGCAAACGTCGTATATCAAACAGAAACTATTTAGAGCTGTTCTTGCGAGGTCGTCCCGTCCCGGGATCGCTTCGCTGACGGGGTGCGAGTGAAAGGTGCCGAGGGCACGTTTGCCCATCCGGCGAATTGCCTTTCGAGCACTAAGATAATCTGTTCTCGCGATCGTGAATCGGCCGGCGCGCTGACTTCGGTTGGTCAAGAATCGCAATTCAAGTCGTCCATTTTCGTCTGAAGCCAGCACGCCACAGACCTCTTTTTGCCCGCGTCTTTGGGCACGGAGAGCTGAGAAGTGGAGCTTTTGCAAGTCCGACATCCGAAGAATATAGCTCTTAAGCATTTCTGCGAGTGGCGACCAGTCACGGATGACTTGCACGGCCCGATCTAATCTTCAGCGGGCTTCTTCTTCAGGCCGGGACCAAGCAGTAGCACACCAACGTATGGCAAGTTTCTGTATCGCTCGGCGTAGTCCAGCCCATAACCCACCACAAACTCATTGGGAATGGAAAATCCGATGTAGTCGGCGTGTACCGCGGCGATCCGCCGCTCCGGTTTGTCCAGCAGGACTGCCACGCGCAAATGCTTCGGCTTGCGCTGCTGGAACAGCCGCAGCAGGTAATGTAGTGTCATTCCCGTATCCAGGATGTCTTCGACAACGATCACCGTTTTCCCCTCGATGCTGGAGTCCAGGTCCCGCGTCAAACGCACCTGCCCCGACGAGTGCGTCTTTTGCCCGTAGCTCGATACTGCGATGAAATCAAAAGAGACTTCCCCCGGAATATTTCTTGCCAGATCGGTCAAGAAAAAGACTCCGCCCTTCAAAACGCTCACAAGGTGCAGCGGCTCGCCAGGAAAATCCTTCCGGATTTCCTGGGCCAGCGCCTGAATGCGTTTTTGAATCCGGCCGCCTGTAATCAACACTCGGACGCGCTCTCGCGGCGCTCTGTCACTTTGCTGTCCGGCTTTTTGGCGTTTCGGCATCTTTTCCTCGAACGTGGCACCGAGACTCTAGCGCACGCGCTTGCGGCGGGCAAGGCGCACGTGTAACACGCCATTATTAGAGCGTTCATGCGGCCTCAATCTGCGTTCCTTACTCTCAGGCCACTGCTTGAGTTAGCATTTGGATACCGTTTTTGGTGCTTGCGTGGATTGAAATTATTGTTTTGGGCGCGCCGAAGTTTTCCACAGCGTTTTGCTTCAATGCATGTCATTCATGTGATAGAAGATAGGGCATGAATTTGGGTGTGGGTTGCTCTATCTGGAGTCGGCGTCTGCGCCCACTGCGAGGCGTTCTCAAAATGAAGGAGCCCTCCTTCCACCCCAGAGGGTTCATGTCCGCGCAAGAATGTCTGAAACGTCGAGAATGAAAAGAGGAGAAACCGAAATGAGAACAAGTGGGATGGGAACCTCCATCGCAAGATTTTGCCTCGCCCTGATGGCCATCGCGTTGTTAGTTTGCGGCTCATTCGCGCAGTCCACCACGGACGGCGCCATCGGCGGGCTTGTAACCGATCAGACGGGAGCCGTGGTACCCGGCGCAAACGTCACTGCGCTGAACCTTGGCACCGGCGCTACTTCAACTGCTACTACCGACGGCGTTGGCCGTTACCTCATCTTCCATCTCCAACCCGGAAACTATTCCTTGGAGATCGCGGGAAAAGGATTCGCAGGTTTTAAAGCAACCAAGATCATTGTCGAAGTCGGGCGTGTAACTACAGTTGATGCATCTCTCGGCGTCCAGGCGGTGTCGGAAACTGTTGTAGCAACTGCCGAAGCCCCCGTCATTACCACGGACAGAGCGGATTTCTCCACCAACATCAATCAAACGACGATCGAAAACCTGCCCATCAACGGTCGCCGATGGTCGTTCTTTGCGCTTGGCACTCCTGGTGCCACGCCCGACGGCGGATTCGGCCTCGTCAGCTTCCGCGGAATTTCAGGGCTCCTGAACAACAACACTGTGGATGGCGCCGACAACAACCAGGCTTTCTTCAGTGAAGAGCGTGGCCGCACGCGTATCAGCTACTCCACCAGCGAAGCCAGTATCCAGGAATTCCAGGTCAACACGTCCAACTATTCCGCCGAATATGGCCGTGCCGCGGGCGGCGTCGTCAATGCCGTCACAAAGAGCGGAACGAATCAAATCCACGGACAGGCCTTTTGGTACGATCGCAGCAGTGACTGGGGCGCCATCAATCCTTTCCAATTACACCGCGTAAATGGTGTTCTTGTACCTTTCCTGCCGGAAGATAAGCGCCATCAGTTCGGCGGCGGAATCGGCGGTCCCATCATCAAGGACAAGCTGTTCTTCTTCTTCAGTGCCGACCAGCAACTCCGGCCCTTCCCTGGTGTGGCCAACTCGGGAACCCCCGGCGCCATCTTCGCTCCGCTCAGCGCCGCAGAAACCGCCATGCTCACCAGTCGCGGCGTCCTGCCGGGAAATGCCTCCGCTGTCAACAACGCTCTTGCGCTGCAGACCAATCTGACCGGCACGGTCGGCCGCAGGGGGGACCAACTCATTCTTCTTCCCAAGATCGATTGGAATATCAATTCCAAGCATCACGCATCGTTCACGTATAACCGGCTTCGCTGGAACTCTCCGGAAGGTATCCAGACCGCCGCAGTCGTCAACCGCGGCATCGAGAGCTTTGGCAATGATTACGTCAAAGACGATTTTGGCATCGCCCGGTTGATCTCCACACTCACTTCTAACATGACTAACGAACTTCGCTATCAGTACGGCCGCGACTTCGAGTTCGAGAACGGCCAGGCTCCGATTTCCGGTGAACCAGTTTCGTCGCTCGGTTTCTCGCCTCAAATCACGGTTAACGGCGTCGGCGGCTGGGTTTTTGGCATGCCCAACTTTCTCAACCGGCCTCAATATCCGGACGAAAGACGCAACCAGGTGGCCGATACCTTCGCCTGGAACCACCGCACCCATCTCATCAGGTTTGGATTTGACATCAATCACGTCCACGACAGCGAGGTCAACCTTTTCACCGGATTTGGCGCATATTCCTATAGCACTCGCGTGGATTGGATCAGTGATTTCGTTGCCAACGCCACGTCACACGCGCCGTTTTGCGTCGCTGGTGCGGCTCCAGTCCCATGCTATACCAGCTTTACGCAGGGAATTGGTACGCCCGGTTTCAGTTTCGACACGAACGATCTGGCGTTCTTTGTCCAAGACGACTGGCGAATCCGCCCCCACTTAACTATTAGTCTCGGCCTGCGTTGGGAAACGGAACTAATGCCGTCCCCCCAAATTCCAAATCCATCGTTTCCTCTGACCAGCTCTTTCCCAAGCGACCGTAAGGACATCGGCCCGCGTCTAGGCGCTGCCTGGGATATCACGGGTAATGGCAAGACGGTTCTCCGCGGCGGCTACGGCATCTTTTACGGCCGCATCATCAACTCCACCATCTTCAACGCCATCGCCAACACCGGAGTAGCTGCCGGCCAGAACACCACCAACATCTTGCCTTCGGCGACTTCACCCCTGTATCCCAACGTGCTTGCTGCCGGTGCGGCACCCCCGGGGCTGAACATCATCCAGTTTGCCCCCAATGCCAAGCTTCCGACGGTCCATGAGTTCGATCTCGAAGTGGAGCGCGAAATCGCCAAGAATACCGCCGTTTCCGTTTCGTATGTCGGCAGCCTTGGCCGCCACCTGCCACGCTTTGTGGACACTAACCTGGCTGCTCCCACGCTGACCACTACTTACACGGCGGTCGGAGGACCCTTCGACGGACAACAGTTTACGGTTCCATATTTCGGCGTGCCCACCTCTGGATCCGGTGCCCAAACCGGAACCAGGCGCCCCAATAACACGGTTCAAGCAGTTACCGACATATCCTATTCAGTGAACTCGAATTACAATGCCATGGTGGTCGCCTTCAATCGCCGCTTCTACCAGAGCTTTCAAATCCAATCGTCGTTCACCTGGTCCCGTGCCAATGATTTCGGCCAAGCTTCGCAGACCTTTACCGCTACCAATAACGTTTTGAACCCATTTGATCTCCGAGGCGAGTATAGCCGCTCCAATTTCGACATCCGCGACCGTTTCGGCTTCGCCGCCATCTGGAGCCCAAACTATTACCACGGCGAGAATCGTTGGCTGGGACATCTGGCCAACGGTTTCACGATTTCGCCGCTAGTTGGCGCTTCCTCCGGCGCTCCCTTCACTCCGACCGTCTCAAGCAGCGCGCCATCTCCCCGGACAGTCAATGGCATAACTTATAATGCCCCGATGGGAGCAGCGGGAGCGCTCGCCGACGGCGGCACAATTCGCGTGCCGTTCCTCGGAGCGAACTCATTTCAGTTGCCGAGGACCGTTAACGTGGACCTGCGAGTCGCGCGCGAGTTCAAGATCTGGGAATCCTGGAAGTTGACGGTCAGCGGAGACGCGTTCAATCTCTTCAATCATGTGAACGTCACCGGCGTTAACGCGCAGATGTTCGCGATCCAGTCGTCGGGCACTCTTAAGAATGGAACCGTCAGTTGCTCAGTGGCTGCACCCTGCCTTGCCTTCCAGGACCCTGCAGTAACTAACAACCCTTCGACGAGCCCATTCGCCATCCCAACTGCATCCAGCAACACCTTGACCGCGCAGCGCCAAATCCAGGTTGGCATTCGCCTGGACTTTTAACGCCGGCTGCGAAACGGCCACACGGGCGCTCTGAGTCACTGGGGCGCCCGATCTTTTTTAATTTGCTGACGGTGTCGGCTCCTTCGGCCGAGTAGACTTGGTTACGTTCAAACGACCAGGCCTTGGAAGAAAGGCCGAGCAATGTTTAGGGCAGCGCAAGCCGTAGCCGAAGAAAGGAAGGTTGGAAATGTCCAGTGTCCCTATGAAATTACTGGTTATGTGTTTTGCCATTCCTATCGTAGGGCTCTCAGCGTCGATTCGGTCCTTGGCCAACAGTGAAGTCGGTCCAAAGGGAAGAACGGCGGCCCTTCAAAGTGCAAATAGCATGAATGATTCGGCCGCACGTACCATACCCGACATGTTTCGGCATCTTTTCCTCGAACTTGGCACCGAGACTCTAGCGCACGCGCGTGCCGCGGGCGAGGCGCACGTGTAACACGCCATTACTAGAGCGTTCATGCGGCCTCAATCTGCGTTCCTTACTCTCAGGCCACGGATTGAGTTAGCATTTGAATACCTTTTTTGGTGCTTGCGTGCATTGAAATTAAGTTTTCCACAGCGTTTTGCTTCAATGCATGTCATTCATGTGATAGAAGATAGGGCATGAATTTGGGTGTGGGTCGGCCTGTCTGGAGTCAGAGTCGGCGTCTGCGCCCACTGCATTCGTTCCCAAATGAGGGGAGCCCGCCATTCCACCCTGGAGGGTTTCCGCTCCGCAGTTGTCGCGTTTGCAATAGCTTCCAAACTTGAGGGGGGAGAAAATTCCATGAATCGGAAAAGAGTTCGAGTTCTGCCGCGCTGTTTGCATGGGATGGTGCCGCGCTGGAGCGCCATGCCCACGCTTTTTCTTCTGGCTATTCTTCTTGTGGCTTCTTCTACCTGGAGCCAGGGAAACCAGGGCACCCTGGAAGGCTCCGTCGCCGATCCGAGCGGCGCAGCCGTTGCCGGTGCTCAATTGACGGTCACGAACGATGCCACCGGGCTCAAATTTCAGACCACCACGAGCTCAGATGGGCTGTTCGCCTTTCCGGTGCTCCCGGTCGGTACCTACACAGTGGAAGTCGAACACGCGGGTTTTTCGAAACTAACTCGCAAGGAGATCACATTGACCGTCGGCGCGCGTCTCAACCTTTCTCTCGCGCTGTCCGTCGCCGGTCGGGGGGAATCTGTCACTGTCACAGGTGAGACGCCCCTCGTCGAAACCACCCGTAGCCAAGTGAGCTCCGCGGTAAACGATGTGGCGATTGAAAACCTCCCCACCAACGGCCGCAACTTCATTAATTTCGTGCTTCTTACTCCAGGCGTCACCCTCGACGTACGCGGCGGCGATATCAGCTTTGCCGGACAGCGCGGCACTCTCAATTCCCTCATTGTCGACGGCTCGGACAACAA
>WNFC01003698.1_pt1 | contig 16573 bp, 24 predicted proteins | sample 5400541 | NCBI WGS metagenome assembly WNFC01 (sample SAMN13153342, study PRJNA577476) | soil metagenome | isolation source: 120 cm saprolite under Douglas fir tree site 2 hole 2 replicate 1 | place: USA:California | collected 2015-04-18
TGGCTGAGTTTGCTGCGTACCGCACTGTCGTGAACTACCCAGCGGGTACCCTGATTTTCCGCCGCGGCGACCCGGCCGACATACTACGATGGGTTACCAAAGGCGTCGTAAAGGTGATTTGTCCGGTGGGAGATGGCTCGCAGATATTTGCACAGCTGGTCGCCGCCAACGAATTCCTGGGGTCGACCGATAAGCTGAACGACCGCAGCCAATGGGTTCACCGCTTCGAAGCCCGAGCGGTAACCAAATGTGAAATCGCTATGGTGACCAGGCACCACGTGTCCTCGCTGCTGCGAAAAGTCGAGCCACGTACTTTGGTCGAGATGATGCAGCGCCTCAATTCGATGTGGGCGGGGTGGGTCGAACATTGCACCAAGTTTCTCGGTCTCAGCTTCCGCAGGCGGCTCGAGTTAGTGCTCACCGAAATGGGGCGCAAGTTTGGTGTTCCGGATCAAGATGGCCTGCTGCTAACCTTCGAGCTCAGCCACGCAGACATAGCGGAAATGATTGGCAGTTCGCGTCCGATGGTGAGTCGGCTAATGGCCGAACTGGAGAAAGAGGGTGAGATCGCCCGGCGTGGCAGGAGGTACGTGATACTCAAGGATAGCGGCATCGGCATGTCGCCGATCTGTGAAGCCGAGCCTCATCCGCTCCCGAGCGGGACGCACAAGCGCTCGGCGATTGAAGCTTGGGCACGATCCTCGTCCAACGGTTTCAATACTACCGACGGTTTTAATACTGTCACTGCGACCGCCGGTGTCCGAAATTCGCGGAACGTGGCGTAGTTGATGATACTGTCATGGAGGCTACTGTGAGCGGAAACGCCGACCTTGAGGGGAGTGGAAGCAGAATTGATAACCGACAGGCGATGAGCCGAGCCCGCCAACCGATTCGAATTGTGCCAAAAAAATGGGGGCGGGAAGTCTGGATCGCCAACGGTCCGCTCTACTGCGGCAAAATCCTCGAAATTGACCAGGGCAAGCGCTGCTCACTCCATTACCATCAGCTTAAGACCGAATCATTCTACCTGCGTTCGGGGCGGCTCAAAGTGCGAGTAAAAGAATGCCCGGAAGCGGTAGTCATCGAAGAATTCGAACTAGTGCCGGGCGAATGCATGGACGTAATCCCGGGATTGGTGCATCAGATGGAAGCGGTTGAGCAGGCGGAGTTGTACGAATTCTCGACGCAGCATTTCGACAGCGACTCACATCGCCTGATAGCCGGCGATTAGCTCTCGAACCGTCTCTCGATGCTAACGGGCGGGCGGATGGCTTCAAGTGTAAATCCTTGCGCGATCGGTCGTGCCAATAGGCTACTTTTGACTTGCCGCAAGCTGTAGCCGCTAGTATTGTCTCCCCTTCCACGTGTAGCTGACGAGGAGGCAGTAGGCGGGGATGAAGCTCAAGATGGTTCGACCGAGGGCGTCGCGCTTGATCGTTATCGCGTTGTGTCTTCTGGCGGTCACTAAATTTATCAGTCGGGGCCCGGTTCTCGCTTGGGGGCTATCGCAGGATTTCAAGACCTTCTACGCCGCTTCGCGAGCGTGGTCCTATGGAATGAACCCATACACCACAGGGGGCTGAACTCTATTTTGGAGCACGTTGGAGCTGCAGGTGGGGGTCATACTTGGGAAGAAGAGCCATCGGTTTGTCCGCTGACAACATATTTAGTAGTCAGCCCAATTGCGCTGATACCGTGGCGATATGCGAAGCTCCTATGGTGTCTGTTGAACCTGACCAGCCTTGTGCTGCTATTAGCGTGTCTCAGCCGTCTGGCGGGCTTTACACTTTATGGGTTGCGCAACCTTCTGCTGATCGACGGAGGATCGCTCCACACGGCTACCGATGATTGGCCGTTTTTCTATCTGCAAGGAAAACTTCTTCCCCGTTTGAGCATTCGATCGATGATCATGCTGGGGGCGCTGGGCATAGCAATGGTGTACCTGTTTCTTCCGAAAGGGAGCGGGCGGCTACAGGTTCAAGGCCGAATGTTTTTCCTTGGAGCTGGGTTCATGCTTCTTGAAACCAAGGCCGTGGTTCAATTGGCATTGCTATTCGGGAGTACATGGCTTGTGAATTCATTGGTATTTTTTACCGTTCTGCTCCTAGGTCTACTTGCTAATTTACTTGTAATTAAGTGGCCTCCAGCTCGTCTGACGTGGCATTATGCAGGGCTATTCGCAATTCTAGTGGCTGGTGTTCTGGTGCCGCTGAATGTCTTTTTGAGCGGCGGGCTCCTATGGAGATATGTTGTTCCTTGCGTCTTGGCCCTTGGGCCCATGTTCTTTGCCGGCGTCATCTTTGCCAGATCCTTCCGCTACACTTCTGATCCCGACCAGGCTTTCGGATCGAATATCGCCGGTTCGGTCGTGGGCGGCCTCAGCGAATCGTTTTCGATGCTGACGGGATTTCGATACCTGCTCGCGCTGGCAATGCTGTTCTACATGTTTTCCGCATTGGCTCCGGCGCTTGGACGGCGCGCATAGATGAAGGATGAGCGCTAGATCCATTTCCAGCGTTCCTCCTTTCGGCGGACAACCGCTGCGGCCTCGACAATCTCGCGGATCGCGAGTCTGTGCCACGCGCCGCCCCTAGTTCGGGAGATTCGTTGGCGGGAGAACCGTACCGGACGACTGCCAACGCCGATTATCGCTTTGACAGCATCGGCAGACGCGGAAGCGGTGCGCCGTGCAAATGAAGTCGGGTGCAACCTCCGCGTTAGCAAACCGTTGAAAAAACGGGCGCTGCTGGAAACCATTAGCCGCTATGTTCCCGAACGACGAGGCCCCGCATACGCACTATCTGACGGTCACGAGGATGCCGCGCAAGAGAAGTGAGCAGCGGTTGAAACAGTTCTTCGACGGTTGGAAACCGGCCGGCGCGAGCTCGAAGGTGGTCGCGCCGGTTAGCGTTACCGCTCAGATCCCAGCTCGTACCCAAGCGAGCAAGTATGGTCTTACGGATGAACGAACAGCGTCTCGGTGGTCACCATATCATCGGTAAGTTCGATTATATCTCGTTTTCGGTGCGATTCGCGTCGCGACGGTCCGTTTACAGAAGCAGCACCAGCGGGCATAAGCGCACAGTTGATACGTTTCGCAGATTCACCATCGTTGGCTCCTTCGTGTTTGAGCGCTTTCGTGCGCTCTCTTGAAGCCCTTGTCGAGCCAGTGGGATCGCCGGCTCTTTGAATTCCGCCGGCAACGCATTCTCCGCTACGGATGGCTTCAGCCTGCTGCAGTTGGGTTTCGAGCCGTCCGGCTCGTTCATTCAGTGCGCTAGCTGATGCACGCAGTTCTCGAAGTGCCATATTGACCGATCGTCCATTGCTGGAGTAGCCGCCAGGTGGCGCAAAAGCACGAATCTCGATGGCCATAAATTGAAGATACTCTTTAAAAAAAAGCCGACTTTTCCAGCAGGCGAAATGGACGCACCGCTCGTTCTTGACCAGCCAGATGCGGCGGTTCCAGCAGCGAACGGGTCGCGAGCACGCATCGCACATTCTGGCTCTAGCGCGAGTCAGCATGCCAAGAGCAATTGATGCAACACGCTGGCCGTTGGGCAAATCGTTTGGATCACCACCTGAGCCGCCTCGTACTGGAGCGATTGCTTTACTGAATGTTGTATACATCAGGGAAAGCAGCGAACGGACGGTGTCGCGATAACTGAGCACGGGACGGTGCTATCATAGCTCGTTCAACGCACCATTGAACCACGAGTCTTGCCCGCGATCGCGTTTCGAGCGCTCCGAAGATAGTAACCCATTGGCGCCCGTGGAACATGCTAATCTTCGCCCGCTTGCGGCAAGGCATAATTCCGGCGGCTTCCAACCGCGCTCCTCCTCAGACCATTGGCGAGCGGTAAATCGCGAGGGGACTTGTACTGCGGTCTTAAACCATTTTGATCACGCTTCCTCCTCTCCGGAAGTGAATCCAGGACTTGCCTTTTTTGGTCGATCATTCACTGGCAAGCGAACATCTGGGGAGTGATCAAGTCGATGACGAAGTGCTTGAATAAAGAACTCTGACATTTCGCGATCAACGATCTCCCGCGCCTGCTTGGCCATAGTCGAGGTGCAGGTCTGAATTATCTCAGCAATTCGCTTCTCCGCCCGCCCTGCGAGTTCTTCCCAGAGCTGTTCAAGTCGCGATTCGAAGACCTGCGCTGCTTGCTCCCTACGTTGTTCGAGTTCGCTGCCGAGTGATTCGCCGAGCCGTCGAATATTGCTGGTTATCTCGTTTGCACTCTTAGTCAACTCGTCAAGCTTCCTTTCAGCTTCGTTTTGGAGGTTCAATCGCAGGCACCCCTCGCGCTGTTGCAACTCCTCCAGGGCTCTGGCCGACATTTGAGCGAATTGCTTTTCGTTGTCCGCAACAAACACGGCGAGGTCCTGCTCAATACCGCGCTGTCTCTCCTTGCTCTTGGCGAGCACCAGGTCGAGACGCGCCGCCAGTCTTGCTTCCGCTTCTACATCGAGGTTTTCCAATATCATCGATGTTTCGTAGCCGACACGATCGTGAATCTCTTGTCCAACACCACCCACTGCATTGTCTACTGCCTGCCAGGCCCTTAGTTGCAAGTCCTCCAAAAGCGACTGAATGACGTGCCAACTTCTCTCGTGGATTTTCTGGGTCTCCGTAAGCAACTCGTCCAGTTCGGAACGTGATGCGCGCAACAGGTCGGCCAACGCGCCAGCGTGCCGGGCTGTGTCGGTCCTGGGTTTCGCCATCGTCGAGTGACGGATTGCGTCCAGTTTCTCGCCGCGGGAGTCAACCTCGGCGGCTGTGTTGGAAGAGGGTCCTCCTGAATCGGCCGTGGTTGCCTCGGACTGAGCAGGCCTGCGCGACGAGGAAGCGTCTTGCGTCTCTGTTGTGTCCGTTCTTGCATCCATGAAATCACCTGTGTCTCGGACTTCCATATCCTAGAAATTAGGCAGGATCTTAAAGGCGATCGACTCAGAGCCCTACTGCAAGGTATTGTTCTCGACAGTCTTCGCGCGGCGTGCTCTCTCGACTTTTTGCTCAGCTTCTTTATTGCCCGGCGCGAAAGCGAGTGCGCTTAAGAAGCTCTGAATCGCCTTATCGTAGTCGCCGACCCTCATGTACGCATCGCCAAGTTTGATTTCGAAGGTGGCCGTTTCTGCCCCAGCCCGTGCCGCGTCGCCGCCTGACCCCGGGGCCGGCGTTACCTTATGGGCACCCTCTCTCTTTCCTGATGTCGGTGAGGATGCCGCAGTGCGATCCGGAGTCACATTCATTGGTAGCGGTGCCGATACGAGGTTGCGATCTGGACTCGCGGCTTCTGATCGGGATCGCGCTGCAACCTCGTTCTCTGCGGGGTTTGGCGGCTCTATTACAACCGCGGGTAAATCATTCGCTGATCGCCTCGCAGACAAACCCTGAGTGACTGCAAAATCGGAGGGTCTCAGTGCGGATGCTGCTGTCGCCGCTACAACATCATTTCTCGTGCGTGTGCGAGTCGTGTCATGGTACCAAAGACCCACAGTCGCGAGAACTAAAATCAGGAATAAAGAGGCTATAAGCGCTATTCGATGTTTCGCCGAATGTCCGGATGTTGGCTCCAACGGTTGCTGGACCGGCATTACAGTATCGACACAATGCTCGTCTACCATGCAGTCTCTATCGTCGTTCGGCGCATCGATTCGCCACGTCTCCCATTCGGCTCGGGTTTGCAGAGCCTTGAAACAGACCTCGTTGATCCTTGTCGGGATACCGGAGCTCCGCTCTCCGATCAAACCATAAGCGTTCGCTGTAAAGAGCGGGTTGCCTCTCCATCCAACGGTTCGCAGCCGATGATTGATGTAACCTTCTACCTCCGCAAAGCGCAAAGGAGCGATCGAAATGCTTTGTATTTCGTTTGCACACTCTGAATTGTTCAATTGGTCGGCTAAGCCGACAGAGCCCGCGATTATAATTTTGAGCAGTCCTTTTTTTAAAGATTCGAGAGTCGACAGCAGCCGGATCGTCTCTAAGGCGGATGGTTCGGCGTTCAGAGCATAGTCCACAATTAGCACGACACATCCATGCGTGTCGCCCACCGCTGTGAGTACCTCGTCGATTCGTGCGCGCATTGCAGGTAAATCACCACCCTCTGCTTGGGTACCCAGCTCAGAAAGCACGTTGCGCAAGATCTCGGAGGCGTTATCGTGAGTGGGGGAAAGAAAGAGCGTACGGCCACGACTGTTCAGGCGGCGCTCGAAGTGACGCAATAGGGTCGTTTTGCCTAACCCCGGATCTGCGATTAGCATCACAATACGCGTGCCGTACTCGAAACAGTAGTATAGCGCTGCGAGTGCTTCGCGAAAGGATGAACTCAAGTAGGGGTAACCTGGAGCTTCTGCTGTTGGACTGAACGGGTCCCCACGGAGACCGTAGCATTTGAAAAGCAATTGCGTTTCCAGGGCCCCGCCTCCTAACCTCAAAGCGAAAATAACTCGCACCAGATCTTCAGCGTTATGGCAGTGCTCGTAGGCAAAGCGTCATCTTGGAAGCGCGCCGTGCAACCTCTCCCTCGCCCTCTCCTGGGATAAGGAGAGCGCACCAGAGAGTTCTTGCGCCAGTGTGTGTTCGGCTATAGTCCATACAAAATTATTCTCGCTTTAGGGCTAAGCTACCCCCCTTCGAGTCCACTGGGCGGAAGGGTAAATTTAAATACCTACTAGCCTGCCCAGTCTAGGCCCGCGGCGCATTAACCGCGCCATGCTATTCGCGACTGCAAAGCCTAGACAAACGGGTTGAACTCTCTGTACTTCTGTTGATCCGCGCGAGTCCGTCTGTTACCATCCCCTGCCTCATCCAAGAGTGTTCCAGCGGCAAGCGCTTCACTTCATGATCTCCGCGAGTCCCGCCGGGGTAGAGTATGCGATATCATTCCGATACTCGGGGGGCACTTCCCCATCTACTAGCACGTCGCCACCGGCGCTCTGCGTCGAAGCATTGGTCATGTGGTGAAGCTCGAAGTCCCAGGCGGTCGATGTGAACGCGCCAGGGACATTCCCGACCGAAGGACTACTCACCATTCGTTGGGCAAGGAAAGCCGTCTTCCAGAGGCGCATAGCAGCGTCGTAAGCGTCTTCCCAGAGCGCATAATGAGTCTGCGAGTCCTGGTAGATTATACGTTTGCCATAGCAATAGCCGGCCCTTTCGGTAGGAACGCGACGTATATCGATGACATCCACGTCGCGCAATTGCCAATTGCCCCACGATGGCCTAGGCCATCCGATTGGTATGTAATAGTTTGCCGGAAAGTCCGCGCCTAGAGGGGGGTAATCGCCTGTGAGCGCGAGGATCTGTCGATGCTCGAGAAACTGCGCCCCGAAGGACCCGAGCCCACCGTTGAACCCAACCCTCTTGAAATCATCCTGCACGTAATCGGTTCCAACTACAGGACTGCAACGAGAGGTGAGCGACCCCCTGACCCAGCGGCGTAGGGATGGGATGAACGTAAACAGCTCCTTCGGGCGCTGATTATCTTTGGGATAAAGCGTCAGCAGTGTCGTATACCGCAATTGCTCGGGCTCCTCCACCGATATCCATTCCGTGTACCAGTAATTGTTGCCTTTCAACTCCTTAGCGGATGTTTCTTCATCAGTATTGTAAGCAACTTGCCGGAATATGTACGAAAGTCGCTCGCAGCTGAAATAGCCGTTGGAAGTCTGTGAACATATGGTCAAGGGATTGCGCGAGGTACCAACGAGCAAATGCGGAACGTATGCGAACCACAAGTCGGCCAGAAGTTTGTAGCCTTTATCTGGCTCCTCTGGATGCGGAAAAGGTTCGCCACCTACATAGTTGAGTATATCGTTGCGACCAGTAGGAAGGTGGATGACTTGCACATTGCGGCTGTATTTCTCGGTCGCTTCGATGTATCGAGCGGGTAGTTTCTCAGGGATCGTCGGCCCGACGACAATCTCGATGTCCAGCGGCATCCTCCAAAAGTGATGCCCCTCGAACAGTTCGCGCATCCCGAACGGCATGTACTGCGAGTACTCTCGCCAGTTCTGCATAGTTATCATGGTGCCCAGCGGGACCGGGGCCAACGATGAGGGAGGCGTGATTAGGTTAGAAGTCTGCAGCTTCGGAGATGGAGTGGCAGTCTCGGGTCTCGGTAAAGTGGAAATCACCGGGCGAACCTCGAGAGTTCTGTGGGGAGAGGGTGTAATGGGGTTTGGGACGGCTTGCGGTGTGACCCGCCGTCCGAGGGGAGGCTGACGCCGACGTTCCTGTACTTGAGCTGTGATGTGCCGAGCGGTGACAACGGCATGCAGCAGCGCCTCGTCGGCGCCGGCTTGCCGGAGTGACTCTAGGTCACGCGTGGTCGGGACAAACGTGATTCCGCGGTCCTCTAGGAGCGCTGCAACTCGGCTGTTGTATACGCCGCCTGCCACCAATCTAAGTAAGTCGTTCTTGGTTAAGGCTCTCTTTTGCGCTGCGCGCACTGATGCTGACCAGCCTGTTATGAGCGCGAGCAACATTAGAAACAACCATTTCCGTCGCATTAGGCGGCCTCCCCGCAATTCGAATTGTATCGGTGGACCCGGATTTGGATGGGGTAAGCGGTGTGTTTATCGCCTGATCAACCCGTTCTGTCAATTGCGAGTGGGATTAAGTTCGTGGCCATTAGCTGCTTTTACTGCTATAAAGTGCGTGACAGGTAATGACACAACTCGCTAACTGCAAATTGCTTTAGGTTATAATGAACGATTGTGGCGTGCTTTGGAGGCTTTAGCGGCGGTCTCCATCCGGTTCCAAAAGATCGATAATTAACTGATGGGAGGTGAAAAATATCACTCATTGAATGCTATAGGGTGAATTCTGAGAGTACGGTCGACATGCTTCGGGCCCGGTGGCTCACGACAAATGTGCCCTGCTTGGATCAATGTGCGCTTCCGCTCACAGACATGTTTTGGTACTCAGCTCGCGAAATTCTGCATGTTAGTGTCTAGCAGCCCTAGCCGTTATGCTTGTGGTAACAGGGACTTTGTTCTCGTTGGAAACTCAGGCTCCGAGCTTGAGGCCGACAGGGTACACAAGTTGGTCGAGGTCGTCGGCGACGCGCTGGTAGAGGCGGTCGAGCTGAGCGCGCCGGTGATGCGGCAGTTTGAGGTCGGCGGCGAGAGGCGCAGAAGGCCCGCGGTGAGGGGTGCATAGAGCCGCTCGAACAGTTTAAGGAAAACCAGACAGACATTCCTTCGCGAAGCAAAATAATTGACACGGCTCAGACGCCGCCGCGCACAATGTTGATTCCATTCGCGACCCCAGCGTAGGTCTCGAGAATGGGAAACATCCCGCCGCCAGCGACGTCCGGTCCAAAGTCCACGCGCATCCCCCATACCGCGAACAGCGTGCTCATCTCGGCCGTTTGGAAGTACACCGCACCGAGTTCGCGCGCGACCGAAACCACGATCTGGGCCAGTCGGAGCACTTCGCCGAGCCCTTCCCGCCTGATCGCCTTGAGTCCCAGCCACGCGGCTCGCCATGACAGCATCGCCGCCCCGTACAACGAGCAGCAGCGAGCGACAAATCGCCTCGAAGCAGCGTTGAGCGAGGTAGCCTTCGACGAGCTGAACCCGTGGGGAGCTCGGATTCCGAGCTCGGTGATCGTTAGCTTGTTCGCGTCACCTTGGATCAGTCCTCGAGACCGCAGGGCGCCGAGATAGTTATTGAATCCCCCACCGGTAGCGGCGTAACCGGTCAGCAACGCCACCTGCACCTTGCTCCTGCCGTGCGGATACTGGGCCAAGGCGGTGAGAATTCGGCGTTCGCCGGAAGAAAGTTTGAGCGGCTCATTCAAGCTCTGGCCTGAAAGGTGATCGTTCGCCGGTTTGGCTGTACGCTCGCGTCGGTGATTTACCGAAGAACACGCTGCGCTCTCCGCAGTGGACCCACCCAGCCACTCGCTTTCGACTTCCTCAAGTAATCCGTTAACTTTCCCTAGGGCTTGCCCCATCGAAGCCAACGGCGCAGCCATCTGGCGGGAAGCGCGCCCTGCCCTCCTCCAATTTCCGCCGCCACGATGCGCGTTCTCGCGCAACCGCAAACTCGACGGCGCTCGATGGTCACCTGGTCGATCTGCCGCGCTGCACCAGCGCCCTTAAAGCTTTTTGGCGCTCCAGCTCGACGATCCGCCGGCGCGCTTCATCGAGGCCTCGGATTTCCTCCTCCGCTTCGTGTGGCAGGTCGGCAAACTTGCCCAGAACCCCACGAATTGCTCGCGATGGCGCCGGCGCAGTGAGCAGATGACGCTGGCCGGGTCGCGGATGCGTGGTGCGGACCTGGTCCGAGTGGAAGTGCACCACTCCCGACTGACCCAACGCCGGGCCAAATGCGTAAAACTCGCCCTGCCCCAGAGCGCGCAGCTTCAGCCGGTCGGCTTTGGAAAGACCAAGCGCATCCCCCGCCCTCGTCTGATCGGCATCGAGCCAGGTGCGCCCTATAATCACGTTGTTGGCCTCGGCGGCGGCGTCCTTGTGCAGCTTGGAAAGCCGCTGCGTCGCGATCACGCCGGCGTAGCCTCGCTTGCGCCCCTGGCTCATCAGGCTGATGACCGCCTCGGTCGATTCCGCTTCGCCCGCGCCGCGCTCGGGGCAGTAGATATGCGTGGCAGATGGATCAGCGACTCAAGGAAGAGTTTTACGAAGCAGCCGGCGCGCGAGCAGCGCTGCGTGCCGGGGATTGGCCCGCAATTCGCCGCTGGCGCCGACCAGTAACACGTCGACCGCCTCGCGCAGACTCGCGAACTCGCCCTCGTTATCCAGCACGATGGTCTGGATCCCGGCGCGCTCGGCGATGAGGCGAAGCAGCCACGATTTGCCGCCGCCCGAATTCGCCTGAATGAGTAGCCGGGTATCCAAGAGTGTTGGCAGATCCAGCTCAAGCTTCCCACTGCTCATAATTTGGTCGATGATCATCCCCACTTCCGCGCTGCTGCCCTCAGGGTTCCCACACCCGCCTGCGCCGTTTCTTGGCTCAAGCTGTCGAGAAACTCGGAGATCGTGATGAGCCTACCTGCTCTTTCGTGAGGGTAAACGTCCTCCACACTAAGTGGGCACAGCCGTAGTCGCCCCGCGAGCTGGTGCTCACGGAAGCTTCGGCGTAGAAGTTGGTTGAGACCGATGAGCTAGAAATAGCGGCGCAACTCCAGCCCGCCGTAGGAAGTAAGCTGTTCACGACCAAATTCGAATCGGAAGATCCCACTGACCGGCCGCCCCAACCTCCCTACCTTCAACCTCATCTCTGGGGCCTCCTGTGTCGCTTCGAGTTGCGTGGGCTACGCACTCTATACAACGCACGAGAGGCCCTTTTTCTTCAATCAGTCGACCTCTATGGCAAGAATGTTTTTTTGGCTTTGAGGCTAGGGCGGTACGAGCAATGAAATTGCGTTCGCGGCCAATCCCCCAGGCTCTCTTTCGGAACGACTTTGCGGGAAATCGGATAAGATGAGAAGATTCGTTGCTCACGAGAGGTTAACCCCGATAGTCTACGAGATGCGCGTGTACACTTTGCAGCCCGGCAAGGTAGCGGCGTTTCAGGAACTGATAGAAAAGGAGGCGCTACCGGTCATCAGCAAATACTCAATCATAATGTCGGTTGAGATCTCATTTATAGCGTAAAAGTGGGCCCGCGACGGTGAGAGACCTTCATCCGTTTACAGAGTCAGTCAAGAGGCAACCAGACGAAAAACTGCCTAAATCCTTGGCCTTCGCCGATGCAGGCATCGCAAAGCCTATCATTTCCGGCTACTGTTACTATCTCTCCCGCGGTCCTATGGCCGCCCGGCCACAAGTTCAGGCACATGGCCCTCACGAACGCCCTGCTATCTTTGGGGGGGGGTGGGCAGGTTGCGCCGCGAAACGATTCGCAAAGGATGGGACTCGCACGTCCGAGGTCACGGTGACCTGTTGTGACACTACCAACAGTGTCTGTGACGACACGCCCGAAGTACTCGATGTGGCGGGGCACAAGCCCGTCGATCACACCTGAAGCTTTACTTTAACCACAAGGTTGGGGAGGGCATCGAAGCGCCCGCCCTTTCTCCCCGTGAAGAGAGTGTCGATTTTCTCGTCGAGTAACTTTGTTCGGGGTTAGGGGTACTAGGCAGAACCGTGCAATTTTATACGCTGAGGCCGCGGGCCGTCCTTTTGGCGAAAAACGCTGAGATCAGACGTATTTTCCAACGATTTCCGGGAACCGAGCACTTCCGGAAAAGACGGCGCACGAAAACACCATGCCCGCCGCTCTTTCGTCAGGGTGCCCGAACGCGCAAAACCATTGGAAAATCAGCCGCGTGTGCCGTTGGCATCCTTCCCTTTAGCGTATATTTCTACATCAATCTGCCTGGTACCCTAATTACCGCCAACATGCCAAAGGTCAGGGCGTGACCTGCCGATCCGCGTCTGCGAGGCGCTGCCGGCCGACGAAGACCCGAAAGGCGTAGGCGGGTGAGCGTTGGGATCGCGCCGGAGGCGGATGGCTAAATAAATTCGGGCTGGCACCCGCGAGCTACGAACGCCGCGCTCGCCTGTTCAGCATCCGCCGGCGACCAACCTCGCATCGCCTGATCCCTGCGCGCCGGTAACCTCAAGTACGCCAAATAGCGGGGAAAAGTCTACGCCAAATAATTGGGAAAATGACACAGGGGTTATGGCCTCATGTCTACACGCGTAGGATCGGATCAGGTATCAGATCCCAAGTTGATGCACCGTCTGGTGAATCAGAAACACTGAACCGGGGCGCAGGACATCTTCCTGGCCCGTGCTAGCGAACCCCGCGCGTCGATACAGGTTCGCGGCCGCCTCGTTCCCTTGCGTGACCCAAAGCTCTATCTGGGATGCGTGCCGATCCCTCGCCCAGGAAATCGCGGCCTCTAGGAGAGCGGACCCCACGTGGCGCCTCCTGAAAGCCGGATCGACCCACATGGCGTAAAGCTCGGTGACGCCGGATTCCAAGCGCAGATCGCGGCAGCAAAGACTGGCGCGCCATCCCTAAAATCATCAGAGCGCAGCGCGTTGTCTCAACTGCTCATCGCGGCCGTGCCGATAAGCTCGCCGATAAGTGTGTGCTTACCGCAATGCGTATGAGCGCGCCCGCGCACAGGTGGAGACTTTCCCGACTCCTGCAGTGGGTCGGAGTGGGCCTGTCGTGCACCACGCCGACAATGACATCGCTGCGTCGTCCCCCTGCCCTACTTTTGACCCTGAAGTGACTTCCATGTCTAAACGGGAGACGACACATAAAGATTATGTGCTATAACGAGAAAAACCCAGGGTGGGGCGCAGGTGTCACGGGCTTTATCCCTCCCGATCAAAAGAGCCGATCGAAGGGCTTACTCTCCGCAAGGCATCACTCAAAATTAGGTTGAGCGCGGGCCGGTACGGGCGCGCGTAGTGCCCTGCCGCTTGCGGTTTCGCCTGAATCGCACGCTTCTGAGCCGTAAAGGGACCTACGCACGCGTTTGCTTGAGTTGCAAGCAAACGCGTGGGGGCCCTGCTCCTTAGCGCCGACTCCGGCTAGTTCGCTCCCACGAGGGAGGTAGTCCCATCGAACTTCGTCAGAGTAAATCCGGCGAATTGTTCCGGATAAAGTGCTGCCGTTTCATTAAGCAAGTAAATCGCCGCCTGTTCGCCGAGCCTCATGCCAAGCATATTGTCCGAAACCCGCCAGTGAATGCCTGACATGTCGCGACCTTCGCTAATGTTCGCCGCGAGCTTGTTGAGCTCACCTAGATGGTGAGGTCGGTCTCGCCGGTCGCAGTCAGCGTCGATCCATCCGCGCTAACAATGCATGGGGGCTGGAACGGCACGAATTGGGACGGAGCTGTCGTCGGCCAGGCCCGCAGACTTCCAGGTGTACCGAGGTCGAAGAATGCCTTGAGTAGCGTCGCGCAGGCACCTGCAGTAAAAGCGTGGCCTGCGGGAGAGGAAGGATGCGATGGCGAACCGGTCTCGAGTTCCTGCGGACAGAAATAGCTACCTGCCGCCGACGCCACTCCGCGCTTCAGATTAAGCTGGCGATTCCTTTCAAAGATTAACGCCAGGACTGAGGAGTTCATCAGGTCCGGATGCATGGACGGGTTCAGGGTGAACCGGTTAGTTAAAATGCCGTCCACCAGATTTGCATGTGCCTCGGGACGGACTTTCCGATGCACGTACCATTTCTGATAGAAAGCGACAGCTTCGGTTTCATGCACTCGGCCGATCAAGCTAAGGAGCCAGGCTGTGCTAAACGTGTTGAATCCGCTGATCCTTTTGTGGCTGTCGAGATTGTACGGAATGTTGGGATCGGTCGGGATTCGCATATTCTGTAGGAAAATCGCCGCGCGCAGATAGATGAAAAAGATTGAGTCGGACGCGGCCAGGCTCCCTCTAGATCACGAACACTCCGAAGTAGCGGGCCGTTGGGTCAATTGAGGCATTCAGCGGATCGTTCGGTGCCTGGAATGCGCCCTTCCCGTTCTCGACGAAGACGTAATCGGCCAAGCTGGTCATGTAGTCAACGCCCGGCGATGTGGTGCTCGGCAGCACGTCCCCTGTTACCGGATCTGCGACCTGATAGCGCGAAAGGATCTTGGGAACGTAAATAGCACCGTCCAGACTGTGCGTCTGGTAGAGGAACTGAGAGACGTAAGGTCCGTCGACACAACCGATGAATGGGTATCGGAATAAGTTCTGCGGTGTGACTGGTGCCGGACCATCGTAGGCTGAGAGCCTGTTCACGTCTGCTACAGCCTCAGCCACCAAGGGATTTCCACCCTAGTCGATAAAAGGGACATCGCGAAGATAGGCTTCCCAGTAGAGCTCAACCATTTCGGCGGCTCCACCGGCGCTCGCGACGGATGGAGGCACGATCCCTGACCGGCCACCAGGAGAATCCTCCCCCTCCATTTGGAACATAAGCGGGCTTAGCGGTCCCGCCAATTCACCAGGTCCTCCACTGGGAACCAGATCCAAAGGAAGCCAGCGTCCCCGTCTGCACAGCATTGAGGAGCGCCTCGTAAGCGAACGGCTCTACGAGCCCGGTATTAGGATCGTGAGGCAGGGTCTTAGAGAAGTTTCCCGCGAAAGCCTGCTCGGCGTAGAGTTCCTCGTCGCCATTGGTTGGATGGGGGAACGTCGACGCTTCCTCTCCACCCGCCGCTATCGCGGCCGCGGTACGCTTTTGTATAAGCTGGATGATACGAGGAAGCGGGCTCGTTGCATTGCTGTCCTCCAGCCGCGGGACAAGTTGACGTTTTAATGCTTGGGCTGCTGCTCTGCTGTTCGGTTCAGATATCGTTTCATGTCTCATTAAATGTTGTCTCCTGGACAAAACTGCGCCTTATCCTCAAGAAGTGTCGTTCTTCGTCCGTACGGAGCCTGAGCAAGTTAAATACCGCGGAATAATGATCGCTGAGATGGAAGCGACACGCCTATATAACCGAACAGCCAGCCCTCTAGTCGCCACACGAGCTGCTACATCTAGTGCTAAATGGAATTGGCAGTGGTCGCGGTGCGCGAGTCTTCGTTGTCATGAACTAGATGTGTGCGTGGGGGCCTCCGGATGTCCCGCGTGAAGGGGACCATGCAGTTCACGCCCTCGATCAAGAAATCGGTGTGTTGGTTATGCGCGGTGCGGATACACATTTCTCCGTCACCCTAGAAGAGCCCAACAGCACCAGCGTGGGCGCGCCGCTGAACATCCAACCGGCACGGCGGCGGCTGCCGAACACCCGCCAATACGATGTTCGTCAGCACCGACGAGAGGATCGCGGCTATATATAGCCTTTGGATCTCGGCCGGAGTCGAACGAGCGATATCGACACACTCGAATGGCATGCCCCGGCGCCGTTTTTTTGTTCGAAAGGAGCACCTCCTTGCGTTGCACTTGGAGGCCAGTTGGTTCGGCACCCGGTTGGTAGTAGAGAAGATACTTCACGCCCAAGCTAACCTCTCCACTTTGTCCGCGGCCCTTGGTGCGGGTCGTGCTTGTGGAAATAAGCAGAGCGTATCGGAGGCGTGGGAAAGCCTGGTGATGAGCAGGTGTGGGGCTGCAGAAACGGTCGTTTTTTGTGCCCCTTTTGCATGGGTCCAGACACAAAGTAGAGGGGAGGCTTCGGCCTACGCACCGGGGTTGAATAAACCAGCTAATATCGGTGAACATATCGGAGCAGCTTCGCTCCTGTAACAAACGCTGGCCCTTCCGTCACAGCACAAACCCCGTCGGTGGCGGTGACGAACGAAAGCACCGACCATGGTCGCCAGCGCCCGGTTAAGCTTCCGTGCTTCCTTCAACAAATTCTGGCGCGGATTCAGAAGCGTTGGCGCAGACGCATCAGAAGACACTCTCGCTCGACAGCCAGGAACCGAGGAGCGCCCACACTACCCTGCGCATTTATATGCCTCCCATGTCGCTATCCAAACAAGCCACCGCACATAAAGCAGCTTGGACTAAACCGCTACGCGGTAACAATCAGAGTCAGGATCCGTTCGTTTTGTAGACGGGGATCTCTCTGGGTCTCACTTTACGTTTTATTCCCCAAGAAATTCCTTTGCGGAACCATGTTTGTCGCTGCTTGCA
>WNFC01019483.1_pt1 | contig 16573 bp, 13 predicted proteins | sample 5400541 | NCBI WGS metagenome assembly WNFC01 (sample SAMN13153342, study PRJNA577476) | soil metagenome | isolation source: 120 cm saprolite under Douglas fir tree site 2 hole 2 replicate 1 | place: USA:California | collected 2015-04-18
TGCTGGTGGCGGCCGAGGGTAACCGCCCGGTACGGCGGCGCTACACGATCCGGCAGCTTGACCAGGCCGCGCGGCTGCTCACGCTCGACATCGTGCTGCACGGCGACGGTCCCGGCGAGCGCTGGGTGCGGTCGGCCCGGTCCGGCGACAAGATCGAGGGCATCGGGCCGCGCGGGAAGATCACCACGTCGGCCACGGCTGACTGGCACCTGTTCATCGGCGATGAGTCGGCGCTGCCCGCGGCGTTCGCGATGACCGAGGCGCTGCCGCCCGACCGCCCGGCCACACTCGTGCTCGAGATCCCCGAAGAGAGCGACGAGCAGGACCTGGACGCCGTAGCGAGTACCCGCATCTCCTGGCTGCACCGCCTGGGCGCGCCCGCTGGTGACCCATCGGCCCTCGCCGCCGAGGCAGCCGAGATCGAGCTGTCGCCCGGCCGCGGCCACGCCTACCTGTTCGGCGAGGCGACGGTGGTATCCCGGCTGCGGGACGTCCTGGCCGGGCGAGGGCTCGGCCAGGACCAGATGTCACCCAAGGCCTACTGGGGCCGCGGCCGCGCCAATGCCAGCCACGGGGAGCCCGCCCGAGACGCCTAGCCGATGGCGGCGATGGCCGCGGCGATCTTCGGGTCCATCTTCACCGTGACCCAGAACCGGGCGCTGGCCCGGCGGATCGCGCGGGGCTAAACCGCCGCCGGTCCACGCGGACTGGCCGCCGGGCATGCGTTCGCCCGGAACCTGTGCCGTGGTAGCGGCGAACCCGCCGCCGGCATCCCACCCCGCCGCCGGCTCGCCCCCGCGTCCGGCCAGCTTGCGGCCGCCATCTGATCAGCCGGCCATCTCCATGACCGCGCTCTGGCAGGCGCACCCGGCCGCACAATACAACACTGCCCTTTCATGGACCTGCCGCCGGCCTGCGGTTGACCCGGGTCTTCGGCGCGGCCCCGGGCGTGCGGTCAAATATCCCTGTAACCAGCGCATCCGCTAACGATCTTCAATGGTGGAGGTTACTGAGGTCGAGCCCGGTCTTGGCAAGGAAGCCGTCGAGCAGGCCGGGCCGGTACTGCATCCGCCGGAGCCGGGTCTTGACCAGCGCGGTCAGCTGACCGAGGTTCTGCTTGGCAAGGCTGGCCAGCGACCCTTTCAGGTTTGACCAGACGGCCTCGACCGGGATTGAGCTCGGGTGCATACGGCGGGAGCTGGAAGACGGTCAGCCAGGAGCGGGCGGCGGCCAGCTTGACATTATCCCCTTCGTTGGGGGCGGAAAGAGCGCCTTTGATGACACCCCTGCGTCGGTGTAGGCCGCTGGCCCCCTGGGGAGCGGCGCACCGATCACACCGGGTCATGACCGCGGTACTTTCCGCGCATTGCTGGATCGTCCCGGTTCGGGCGAGCATCATGGATGTGGCATTTCGGCGTTCAGGGCCGTGCTGCCTTAAGGGAGGATTAGGCGTGGTCACCGCCAGCGGGCGGACAAGCCGGGTTGCGCTAGTCGTTGTCGCTCTGGCACTGCTGGCGGGTACCCCGGCTGTGCTGGTAGCTGCCCATGTCAGGAATCCGTGGGCACTGGGCGGGGCGACGGCGCTAGCGGCCGTGGTGGTGGCTCTCGGCGCGGTGTGGCAGCAGCGCTACATCGGGTTGTTGCAGCGCCGTGATGAGCAGGCATTCAAGACCGAGGATGGGTGCCTGGTCCTGGCAGACGGCCGCCTGCCGCGGGTCGGTGACATCACGGACTCGGTGCTGCTGGGCGTGCATAAGGCCGCGCCTGCTGCCATCCCGGGCGGGCGAGGCAGCGGGCTGTCGGCCGGGGAGCATGTTCCGGCGTACGTGCCCCGGGATACCGATGACGACTTGCGCAAGTTGCTGGCGGCCGGCGGGTTCGTTCTGTTGGTCGGGGACTCGACTGCGGGCAAGACCCGGGCCGCGTTCGAGGCCATGACCGCTACTCTCACTGATCACCTGTTGGTCTGCCCGGCGGGACGGGAAGCGGTCGCGGTCGCGGTCGCCAGCGCTGCGCAGGCCCGCCAGTGCGTGCTGTGGCTCGATGATCTCGAAGGCTATCTGGGTACTGGCGGGCTAACTGCTGCCCAGCTCGCTCGCCTGCTCACCGTCCATGACGGTCACCGGGTCGTAATCGCGACTATCCGAGCCGCGGAGCAGGCGCGGCTTACCGCTAATGATCCCTCTGGCGATGACACCGCCCGTCAGGTGCTGCGCGATGCCCGCCAAGTCATAGAACAAGCTCACCCTATCCGGGTTTCCCGGATGTTCTCTGGCCCAGAGCTGCAACGCGCCCGCGCCCGTGACTGGGACCCGCGTGTTGCCGAGGCGCTAGCCCATTCAGGCACGTATGGCATCGCCGAGTACCTCGCCGCGGGCCCCGCGCTGCTCCGCGAGTGGGAGGACGCCCGCGGCTCCTCAACCGGCCCGAACGCGCGCGCCGCCGCGCTGGTCGCCGCCGCGATCGACATCCGCCGCGCTGGTCACACCTCACCCATCCCGCGCGCTCTGCTCGGCCAGGTCCACGAACTCTACTTGGACGATCCTGAACATGCCCGCACCCCCCGCGAGTCGCTCGCCGACGCATGGCGGTGGGCCACCCAAACCCGCCACGCCACCACCTCTCTCCTTCAGCCCGCAGCGGATGACCGTGTTGTGGTGTTCGACTACCTGGTCGACACCATCCAGCGCCGCACCCCGCCGGGCGACGACATCTCTGAACCTCTCGTGCGGGCCGCGATCGATACCGGCGATCCCGCCGACGCGGACTCGTTGGCCGCAACTGCCTACCAACAGGGACGTTACGCTCTCGCCGAACGCGCCTACCGCAAGGCCTGGCAGGAAAAGACCAGCGACCCCGGCCTTGGCGCCGAACATCCCGACACACTGACCAGCCGGAATGATCGCGCCCTCGCCCTGTACGCCATGGGGCGGCTGGAGGAAGCCGAGGCCGAGCACCGCGCCGTCCTGGAGATCTTCACCCGGGTGCTGGGCGCCGAGCACCCCGACACCCTGACCAGCCGGGACAACCGCGCCCTCGTCCTGCACGACATGGGGCGGCTGGAGGAAGCCGAGGCCGAGCACCGCGCCGTCCTGGAGATCCGCACCCGGGTACTGGGCGCCGAGCACCCCGACACCCTGACCAGCCGGAACGAACGCGCAGGCAACCTGCGCGGGCTGGGGCGGCTGGATGAGGCCGAGGCCGAGCACCGCGCCGTCCTGGAGATCCGCACCCGGGTACTGGGCGCCGAGCACCCCGACACCCTGACCAGCCGGGACAATCTGGCCGCCGTCCTGCGCGGCCTGGGGCGGCTGGAGGAAGCCGAGGCCGAGCACCGCGCCGTCCTGCAGGTCTGCACCCGGGTGCTGGGCGCTGAACACCCCGACACCCTGACCATCCGGGACAACCGCGCCCTCGTCCTGCATGGGCTGGGGCGGCTGGAGGAAGCCGAGGCCGAGCACCGCGCCGTCCTGCAGGTCTGCACCCGGGTGCTGGGCCCTGAACACCGCGACACCTTGTCCAGCCGGGACAACCTGGCCACCGTCCTGCGCGACCTGGGGCGGCTGGAGGAAGCCGAGGCCGAGCACCGCGCCGTCCTGGGGATCTTCACCCGGGTGCTGGGCGCCGAACACCCCGACACCCTGACCAGCCGGGACAACCTCGGCACCGTCCTGCGCGACCTGGGACGGCTGGAGGAGACCTAACGATCTTCAATTGTGAGGGTTACTAAAGGGGTGTGAGGTCGAGGCCGGGCTTGGCCAGGAAGCCGTCGAGGAGGCCGGGCCGGTACTGCATCCGCCGGAGCCGGGTCTTGATCAGCGCGGTGAGCTCGCCGGTATCGTGCTTGGTGAGGTTGGCCAGCGATCTTTTGAGGTCCGGCCAGACCGGCTCCACCGGGTTCAGCTCGCTGGCGTACGGCGGGAGCTGGTAGACCCTCAGCCAGGACCGGGCGGCGACCAGCTCGCGCATCGCGCGGCTGACGTGGGTGTTCAGGCCGTCCCACACCACCACGAGCGGGCCGCCGAGCTGCTGGCGGGCGGCGTCCAGGAGGCGGGCGTAGTCCGTCTCGGTGAACCCCTTGCGCCGGTCTCCCCGGTGTCCGCGGTGCGTGCGGTAGATCAGCCGGGGGCGGCAGCCGGGCCGGATGGCGATCAGCGCGGCCAGCGACACGCGCGTGTCGTGGCCGCCGGTCACCCGCACCACCGGAGTATGGCCGCGCCGGCCCCAGGTGCGTCCCTTCGGCGGCCTCAGGCCCTGGCCGGACTCGTCCTCGAAGACCAGCCAGGCGCCCAGGTCCGCCGCCGTCCTTTTACCACCGGCCAGGTCTCCTCCCGCCACCTGGCGATCTTGCCCTCATCCCGCTCGGCCGCGCGGCGGGCCGGGACCTGCACGCTCCAGCCGAGCCGGTGCAGCAGCACATCCATCCCGGCCAGCGTGTACTCCACCCCGAACCGCCGCCACACCTGGTCCGCGATCCGGGCCAGCGTCCAGCACTGATCCGCATACCCGGCCGCCGCCGGGCCCGCGTCCAGCACCGCCTCCAGCTCGCCCAGCTGGGCGGGAGTGAGCTTGCACTTCGCGCCGCCCGCCCCCTTGGACGCCAGCGCCGCCCGGCCGCCGGCCGCCAGGGCCCGCCGCCACCGGTTCACGCTCACCCGCGACACCCGGAACCGCTTCGCGATCTCCCGGTCGCCGGCCCCGGCCTCGATCATCTCCGCGGCTCATGCCACCGGCATACCCACCACCTGCCGGTCACCAGGTCCAGTAACCCCCGCTATTGAAGATCGTTAGGCGAGAGTCACCCTCAGATGGAGGGGTTCCAGGCCGAGGACCGACACGACCCATTGCCCCATATCGGCCTATACGCTATAGCGCTGAAATGAGTATATCTGAAGACGGCCTTCCTCGCCACTCACATCACTACTGAGCTGCGGGAACTTCAAGCTCCAGGCGGACTGGAATGGCACCGCTCCGTGCCGCCTAGCTCGCTTCCGGACGTGGCGGTATTGCGTGAAGTGTGTTATCGCGTAAAGGCAGCTGGCACCTGGGCCAGATGATCGCCGGATTACATGCACCGCGTCTGGCATAACGCCGTAACAAGCGGTGATCTGTCCTGGGGCGGTAGGCGCTGGCCGGGGACGGTCACGGGCGGCTGAGAGCCTGGCGGAGGCCGGTGCCCCGCCTGAAGCGCCGCCCGTCCTCTCCCGGCCTGGGCCTTTGCTGCACGGGTCTGCGGGGCCTGGCGTGCTGGCCGGATCCAGCCGCTCAGGCAGGCGGCGGGGATCACGCGCAGGTCCGGCCGGAGCCAGCTAGACGGCCGTAAGGGCAGGTCCATGGCAGTGCCAAATGCCTGCGGCCCCAGTGCTGCGTCATCACCCCGTCGGCAAGGTCCGTATGCCGGCGTCGCGGCTGTCATCGCCGGCCAGCGGTTCGGCTACACGCGGGCTGAGCTCGCCTTCCAAGCGGCGGCTCGCGCTGCCTTGGCAGTCTTCTTGTCCGGATGCAGTTCCCCGACGACCTTCAGCGCCTGCAGCGCGACCGAGTGCCGGGAGCGCCACATGGCGTCGAAGAGCGCGGCTGGTCCCTGGCCCGAGTGGACGGCGGCGGACACCGCGTCGGCGATGGCCTGACTGTTCCGGATGCTGAGCGCATAGGCGCCCATGATCGTCTCGGACGCCAGGACTACCGCGTCGCAGTCAAGCGATTCGAGGCCGGGAAGCGGGTCCCGCTGAAAGTCCCGCCCTGCGCGCCGGTTCAGCTCCATGATGGCGTACGGCCGGATCGCGGGAATTGAAAGCGCGGAACGCCAGGCGTGTTCGGTGTCGCCGTCGATGCCGCTGGCGATCTGCACGGCGGTCCGCCGGTAGGCGACGTCCTCGGGACCGGGCGCCGCAGCCAGCAGCGCCTCCACCGCATCGGCCGGATCTCGTACCGCCAGCCAGCCGTCCAGCTCGGCGGCGAAATCCCCGTCGGTCATGCCGAGCCGGCACACGATGACCTGGCGCGCTGTCAGCTCCGCGGACGGCGGCAGCTGTTCGGTGCGGGCGTTCAGCTCTTTCAGCAGCGCCCAGGTGGCAAGCGGGGTGAGTGTTACCTGCGACCGGGACACGGCGACCGCGCCGAGCCCCGCGGCCAGCCGCAGGTACGTCTCGACCGGGTCGCCGTACCTGGCCGTCCACCGATTCCACTCGGACCGGCTGCGGGATGGCGCCAGGTTCTCAGTGGCGCCGTCTGCGATCGCGGCCGAGACCGCCTCGACGGTCGCGGTGCCATGGTGTTCGAGCAGCGTAAACAGCGGGTGACTGCCTATGCCGTGGAAGTCCAGCGGACCCGGCTCCGCGCCTGCGGGAAGCGCTTCCTCCACGCCGTGCGCATACAGTGCGTCAAGGGCGTGGAACCAGTCGTGCAGGATGTCGTCGTCGTCGCGCTCCTGGTGTCCGGACAGTTCCGCCGAACGCTGGATCAGCTGGCGGTCATCGTCAGTATCCAGGTATCTGGCGTGGTAGGCGACCTCATAGGCCCAGCGGAGCGCCTGGTCCGCTTCCGGGGTCACCGGGCCGCCAGGCGCCACCAAGCCGAGCGCTGCCGCTGCCCGCGATCGGGCCGCGGGCGCCTCCCACCCGGTTGCCCGGTCGACAGGCACATCCCCGAACCAGTCGGCGAGCCGACGGGCTGCTTGCATTGCGCTGGCCGCGCGTGCTGCCGCGGCGAGCTCCGCCTCGGACGGCTGGCGTACCGGAATGATCTCAGGGAGCACCATGCGGCGTGGCACGGTAGGCCTCCAGGAACTAGGCGGAAGCGGGACGGGCCTCCGCGTTGTTGCTGTAAGCGGTGACAATGACTTCTGCCAGGCTGGACAGTTCGTCGGTGAGGGCGTCGGGATCGAACTGCTCGAACTCGGGGGGATCGGGGTCGTACGCCCAGATCCCCCCGCAGTCTTCTGGCGGTGCCTCGCGGCGGCCCGCGGTGCAGCGCGGGTAGGCGATGCCGGGAGCGGCAGGCAAGATCTTCTCCACCGCGATGTCGTGCCGCCAGTCGTCCCCGAAGTCATAGACGTAGACGATCTTCGCCTTCTCGGCGGCGACGACCTGGGCGATGGTGACCGTTTCCTCGTCCTGGCGCTCGGCCCATCCGTCGTCCTGCAGCGGATCGCCGAATTCCCCGCACACCGTCTCGAACACGTGCAGGTGATAGCCGTCCCAGGTGAACGCCGCTTGCAGCACGTGGTGAAGCCGCCCGAGCGTCATCGGGCTGGGGAGTTCCAGGCGACGCCAGATCGGCGGCTTTGACCCGTACAGGGTGACCTTGACCCGGTGGATCGTTGTCGCCGCGCTCTCTGGCAGTTTCGGCACTTTCTGCTTCGTGACGCGCTTGCCGCCGACAAGCGTCTCCTGGTCAACAGCCCGGAAGAACTTCCCGCCGTTCGCCTCCGCTTCCATGAGCACGCGCAGGATGTCATCTGCCGACGGCAGCTGCGGTTCGCTGGCCACGGCACCCAGTGTGCCAGATGCAGCAACCCCGGAGACGATTACTGGTTACATCAGCTGAAGGCGGCGGGCGCGACCACGGCATCGACGGTGAGGCTGAACCGCCCGGCGCGGGGGTGCGCACGCCCGCAGGATGTCAGCACGCCCGGTGTTCGAGGCGTTTGGGGCGGCGAGGTCGCCGCGTCCGCGCCCACGAGCAGCCCGGACGGGACCGGACCGGCCACCAGCCTGGCTGACGGACGCCAACGCGCGGATCGCGGCGGAAGCGGACGGTTCCTAGCAGCCGGAACTCGGAGCTGGCATGCGCGGTGCCGCCAGAGGCGACAGCCGTCTGAAGGGCTCGCTCGGCTAGAGCGCTGGCCGAAACACCGCCGCGTGGTTCCGGCTGCTGCCATAGTGGTCGTGACAGGTTCGGCAGTGCTGGTCAGCGCTGGGCGCGTAAATCGCCGGAGGTGGCCACGGTGAGTCGGCGGCGCAAGCGACGGTCCAGCCGTCCGGCGCGTCGGCCAGTGCGCAGAGCTGCCGCCGATCAGCCTGATCCCACCTGGGTCGATGTTTGCGGCCGGCGCATGTTCGTCGTCGGCTGGACACCGGGCGGGGCCCCTTATGGCATCTTTGAGGACGAGATGGATGCCGGAATGAATGACCTTGATACGGGTGAGTGCGACCAGCCATACTGACTCACCCGAGCGCTGAACGCGGCATGACCCGCGCATCCCCCGCGCACGGCTGCGATGTATAAATATGCAGGCTGAGCAGCCGGTCAATGATGCAATCGGGGCCTGCGCAACCCCTGTCGCCGACGAGCGAAGGCCCTTGTCCCCGCACGCGTAGCCGCCGATATGGTCGGTTTGGACGGTCAGCTGGCGGTCCGTGGCGAAGCCGCAGAACGGGTTGTTCTGTCATTCTTCTCAGGGATGTTCGGCAGGGCGGGGATGTGCTCGTCGGCTGTCCCCCCATGAGGGGGAGACCTGGGATGATGGGACGACCGCCGTCGCGCCCGGATTCAGGTCGCGGTTGATCGCCTTGGCGGCCGCCTCGATGGTGGCGATCCCGTAGGCCATGGTCGGGTTGTCCTGGGTCAGCACGACGATGCTGTAACCGCCGCCGCGGCCGGTGAAGCAGCCGATGCTGTGAATGCGCCAGCCGTGCGTGGTGCGGGGCAGCCAGCCGTTCTTGACATGTGCGATCAGGCTGGCTGGCGCGCCGACCGGGACACCCCAGCGCTGGGAGGCGATGACCTGGGCCATCAGGCTCAGCGCGCAGTCGCGTGAGGGGGTGTCGAGCACCGGGTTCGGGTTGAGCAGCAGCCGCAGCAAACGCACCTGGTTGTGGGCGGTGATCTGGGTCAGGCCCCACACGCCGCCGGGGCCCAGGAATGTCTGTGTCATCTGGGCCAGGTCCAGGAAGTGCTGAAGGTTGCCTGGGGTGAGGCACAGTGCCGCCGTTATGGGTGGCCAGCGCGTTTTCAGCCGCCTTGCCCACCGGCGTTGCAGAACGATGGTTCGGTTCGAGCGCCGCTGACCGGACTTGAGAGGCCGGCCGAACCGGGGCATAAGGTCAGAAGGCATCCGCCTCGCCGACCATGGCCCTCGGGTGAGCGCGATCGAACTGGCGCTGATGCGGGCTGTGTGAGACACCGGGGAGCGGCGGGATCTCGCGCCGGTGGGACTTAGCACGGCAGGATCGGCGGATCTTGGCGGGGAAGGTCCAAGCCCGCTCCCGGGCCGGGGTAGATGCCTCAGCCAAGGGTGGTGCGCGGGGTACTTGGGCGCCGTCCGGGACGGGCTTGAGCACGAGTTGTAAACGCGGATGGCGCTCAGCTCCGGCTAGGTCCTCGACCTGGCGTCCGGGAAGCCCTTCCCAGGCCGATCTTCCAGGCGGCGACCGAGTTCAGCCTGGAGGCTTCGACGGCAGCCACTGGCAGTGGTGAGATGACTGACCATTGTCAAGCGGCGTGCCGCATGTTCGGCTACCGGATGTTTTGGCCGCTGTAGGGTTCCAGAACTCGGCTACCAGACTTGACCTGGGCTTCTACGCGGCTCGCTCGTATTCGTTGATGAGCCCGCCGAGGACGGGTCGGCGCTTGATCCGCTTCTGGCAGAGGTCGGCGACGGGGTGGTCCGGCTGGGGCGGGCGGAGCTGGCGGCTGCGATGGGGGCGCCGTCCGTTGTAGTGCGCCTCGTACTCGGCCAGGACCAGCCGCAGGTGTCGTTCGCCGAAGATGAGCATCCGGTCGGTGACCTCGGTCCGGGCGGTGAGTACGAACCGTTCGGCATAGGCGTTCGCCCGGGGGCTTCGAGGCGGGATCTTCGCGGCCTCGATACCGGCGCCGGCCAGGGCCGCGTCGAACGATTCGGTGAACTGCCCGGCGCGGTCGCGAACCAGGAACCGGAAATTGGCGGCGCGATCGCCGAGGTCCATAAGGAGATTGCGGATCTGCTGCGTGGTCCACAGCCCGTCCGGGTGCGCGGTGACCCCGAGAATGTGCACGCAGCGGCTGCCGACTTCGATCACGAACAAGCAGTACAGCCGTTGGAGCGTCATTGCGCAGTCCACGTGGAAGAAGTCGGCGGCCAGTATCGTCGCAGCTTGTACGTGCAGGAACTGCCGCCAGGTCGTATCCGTGTGCCGCTTGGGAGCTGGCGGGATCCGCAGCGCCTTGAGGACTCGGCGGATCGTGGACGTGCTGACCCGGTGGCCTAGTTTGAGCAGTTCTCCTTTGATCCGCTGGTATCCCCAGCTGTTGTTCTCGGTGGCGAGCCGTTCGATGAGCGTGGCGATCTCGGTGCTGACCGGCGGCCGGCCCGTCCGGTTCGGGTAGGTCCACTTCTTTCTGACCAGGCGGTGGTGCCACCGGAGCACGGTGCCGGGCGTGACTAGCCGGTGCGCCCGCAGCCTTCTGGGCAGGTGCCGGATCAGCGCGGCCAGGACGGCACGGTCGGCCCAGTCCAGGCCGGGCCGAGGCTTGGTGCGGCGCAACACGGCGACCTCATGCCGCAGCACCAGCAGTTCCGCGTTCTTCGACGCCGATGAGCGGCCGAGCAGGACCAGCCAGCCGCAGACCCGGATGAAGATCAGATAAAGCAGACGGAGGGACATGGCTGATCATCATGCCTGCTGCTGACCCCGGTGCATCGCTGCAGCTCACAGGCCAGGCAGACTTCTGGCACCCCACAGCCTGTCCGCACTGCGCCAGGCCGTCAGCTGCTACCGAGGCCCCCTGGCCGACGGCGCGGGCTACGACTGGGCCGAACCCTGGGCCGAAACTGCCCGCCGCCGCGCCCTGGACGCGTGGGCACGCATCGCCGAGATCCTCCAGCCCTCCGACCCCGAGCAGGCGCTGACCGCGCTGGAGGCCGCGCTGACCCACGACCCCTACAACGAGTACACCTACCAGCAGATCATGCGGCTGCAAGCCGCACAGGGCCGTCCCGACGCCGTCCGCCGCACCCTCGCCCTGCTGCACGCCAGGCTCAGCCAGCTGCACGCGGAACCGGCAGCCAGCACCCGCCAGCTCGCCGCCTCCCTGCTCGGCACCGGCCAGCCCCACCACGGCGGCGGCCAGCGGAGACCGTCTCCAGGGCCGCAGCCCCCCACAGGGCAGCATGAGCGGCGCAGTGGGTAACCCCGCACAGGAACGAGCCCCTCCCGGCCGCCGCCCCGGCCCCGGCTCGACCCAGCGCCCGCAGCCACGCTACCGTCACCGTGACGGGACCGAGCCCGCCTCAGACAGGGCAGCAGGACCGCCCGGGAGCAGCCGGCGATGTTAACCGGCATTCAGGATTCCGGCAGCCCGGCGCTCTGGATGGCAGACGGACGTCACCGGGCAGGTGCCGTTCTTTGCCAGCCGACGGCGGCCTCGACCGGCGCCGGACGATCCCGCACGCCGGCACGCTGAACGCAGCCTCACCGGCAATCTTCAGCGCGGTTCTCGCCGGCACCTTCCGCGGCGCCGGCAGGCGGGCCGCCGTCCGTACCCGCCGCCGCAGACCCGCGCCGGAGCCGGGGACCCCTCCGCGAGAAAGCCGGACCCGGCCGCCATTCCGCACCGCCAGCTATTCCGTACTCCATTCCGTATACCTGCCGACACCGGAAACCCCCGAACCGGGGGAATGCGCAGGCAGTGCCCGGAATAAACCTTCGCGTGAACTCCCAGACTTAATACGCGCACAGCTCGTAAAACAATAGTAATCGGCGCGCCACATGCATGATAACCCTTCATTTATCCGGGTTCCCGTGATCCTGTCGCGTACTTGTCTCTATATGTTCCAAGGTCCCGCCTCCCGGCCCCAGCCCTCGCCCCCGAGGGTGGCCGCGAGGCCGTACGGCCAGGCAGGCGCGGTGCGCGAGGCGGCCGGCGGCGGGGCGGGAAAGGCGCGGGGGAAAAGGCGGGCCGGCGGGGCGGGAAAGGCGCGGTGGCGGACGGTATCGGTGCCCGCGGCTGTGCGTGATGAATTGCGCGAGTCGCCCCGGAAATTGGCGCGGAAATTCCCGGATTCGAGGCGGAATGGCGTTGACTCCTGCCAAAAAGGCGAGCTAGCGTCGTTGTTGTACCCGGAAATGCCGGGGGGAATTCCCCCGGGGAATTAGAATCCCGGGTAATGGCGAAAAGCGTGCGCACGCCAATGCCGGCCCGTAATCCGCCTCGTATTTAACGGAGGTAATCCCGATGACCGCCCCCGCCCCCGCCGCCCCGAAGGGCCGCCTCGGAAACGGCCAGCTGCGCCGCCAGGTGGTACCCGGCAAGCCCATCCGCTACCAGGCGAACTCCGCCACCGCCACCGCAGCCGCCGCCATCGCGCCCAAGGCACCCCTTCCGCCCAAGCCCGCCCCCGCCCCCGGGCCGGCACCCGCCCCCGCCGCGCCAGCCCCGGTACCCTCGCCCGCCCCCGAGCCGGCCTTTACCCCCAAGCCGGCTGCGGCCGGCCCGGTCACCCGCCCGAACGGGCAGGTCTACCAGCCCCGCGCCCTCGCCGACATGCCCGATGTCGAGGCCCTGCGCAAGCTGCGCGCGGAAGGGGTGCCGGCCCTGCTGTACGGGCCGCCCGGTACCGGCAAGACCAGCCTGATCGAGGCCGCCTTCCCCGACCTGATCACCGTCGTCGGCGACGGCGACACCACCGCCGCCGACCTGGTCGGCGAGTACACCCAGAACCCCGACGGCACCTTCACCTTCGTATACGGGCCGCTCATCAGGGCCATGCAGGAGGGGCGGGTCCTCTTCATCGACGATGCCACCCTCATCTCGCCGGCGGTGCTGGCGGTCGCCTACCCCGCGATGGACGGCCGGCGCGAGATCACCGTCAAGGCCCACAAAGGCGAGACCGTCAAGGCGGCCGACGGCTTCTACGTAGTAGCCGGCCACAACCCGGGAGTCCACGGCGCGATCCTCACCGAGGCCCTCTCCAGCAGGTTCTCGGTCCAGGTCAGGGTCTCCACCGACTTCGACCTCGCCCACGCCCTCAAGATCGACCCCCGCGCGATCAGGGCCGCGAGGGACCTCGCCGCCAGGCAGGCCAGCGGCGAGATCGGCTGGGCACCCCAGCTCCGCGAGCTCCTCGCCTACGCCAAGGTCGCCGGCATCCTCGGCGAGGCCGCCGCCATCGCCAACCTGGTCGGCATCGCCCCCGAGGAGGACCGCGACGTAGTAGCCGACGCCGTAGCCAGGGCCTTCGCCCGCAAGGCGGTCGCCCCCCTCGCCCTCGGCCGCCAGATCTAGCCCCCCGCCCGCCGCAACCGGAAAGGACCGCCCCCGATGTCCGCCACCGCCCTCGCCCCCGCCCCCGGGCTCGCCGCCCCGGCCGGCCCCTGGAAGAAGCTCTCCGACGCCATGACCGCCGAGGTCCCCGCGATCGCCGGCCGCCCCGTCCCGGTCGCCTGCGCCCCCGGAGCCGGCCTCGGCAACCCAGCCTGCTACATCCCCGGCATCCCGGTCATCGAGGTCGACGGGAAGCTCCTCGGAGCAGACCCCGACGACTGCGACCCCGCCAGCCCCGCCGACCGCGAGCGCTACCCGGTCACCTGGGGAGCCCTGATCCATGAGTGCGCCCACGCCGCCCACACCAGCGAGAGCCTCCCGATGCCCCACCGGGCCAACTGGTGCACCGCCGCCAACGAGCTGGAAGAGTCCCGCATCGAGGCACGCCAGGCCAGCCGCCGCCCCGGCGACCGCCGCTGGCTGCGAGCCATGGCCAGCCGCCTCATCCTCGCCGACTTCACCGCCGCCGGCGCGGACCCCGGCACGCCCCGCGAGGCCGGCCTCGCCGCCGCCCTCCTGCTGGCCCGCGAGGACGCCGGAATCCTCGAGCCCGGCGAGACCAAGGCGGTCACCGCCAAGGTCGAGGCCGTCATCGGCCCGCAGCGCCTCACCCGGCTCCGCGCCACCTGGCGCGAGGTCCACCGGACCCCCGACGGCGACATGAGGGCCATGACCAGGCTCGCCCGCCGCTGGTGCCGGATCCTCGGCATCGACCCCGACGCCGCCCCGCCCGCCCCGATCGAGACCGGCCTGTCAGACCTCCTCGACGCGATCCGCGACGCCATCGAGGAGATCGAGGCCGCGGTCAGGGACGACTTCACCCCGCCGCCCCCCTTCCCGGCCGACGCAGCCGAGAAGCGCGAGCACGAGAAGGCCGTGCGAGGCAGCGCCGACAAGGCAGCCCGCGAGGTCTTCGGCAAGAAGACCACGCCCCGCGCGGTCACGGGCAACCGCGACCCCCGCCCCGGCGAGGCCGCCGCCGCCCGCCGCCTCGCCCGCGCCCTCCGCGACGCCACGGCCGGCGGGCGCGACAAGGTCACCACGACGTCGAAGGTCCCGCCCGGCCGGCTCCGCGTCGGCAAGGCACTGGCGTCAGCCGCCCAGCGCGCCGCCGGGGCGGTCCCCACCGCCGAGCCCTTCACCCGCACCCAAAGCCGCCGCGTCCCCGCCCCGCCCCTGCGCGTCGGCATCGCCTGCGACATCTCAGGCTCGATGGGCGCCTTCACCGGCCCGGTCGCCTCCGCCGCCTGGATCCTCGCCCGCGCCGCCACCTACCTCCCCTCCGCCCAGACCGCGACGGTCCTGTTCGGCAGCGCCGTCCACGCACTCACCCGCCCCGGCGAGTCACCGGCCAAGGTCACCGGCTTCAGCGCCCACGACGGCACCGAGAAGGCCTGCCGCGCGATCGACGCCCTCGACGGCGAGCTCGGCCTCTCCCGCCCCGGCACCGCCCGCCTGCTGGTCATCGTCACCGACGCCCACTTCGTGGGCGAAGGCGAGCCCGCCGGCGCCCAGCAGCGCATCACCCGCCTCGCCCGCGCCGGCTGCGGAGTCATCATCCTCACCCCCAAGGGCTACGCCGGCACCTGCCGCTTCACCGACTGCCAGGTCACCGATCCCGCCGACGCCATCGACACGATCGCCCGCGCCGCCACCCGCGCCCTCACCGCCTAGCCCGGCCCCCGGGAGGGGCGCGCAGCCGCCCCTCCCGGCCCCGGAATGAAAAGGAGAAAACCGTGAACGACGACCGCATCACCTACCGCCAGCTCAGCCAGCTCACCGACGGCCGCGAACGGCCCGCCGCCCACGCCATCGAGAACGCCGCCCGGGGACTCAACGCCGCCGAGCAGGCCATCCGCCAGACCGCCGCCATGATCCGCGCGAAGATCGGCGAGATCGAGCAGCGCCTCGACCACGGCCTCAACCTCAACGAACTCGGCGAGCTCCAGCGCATGCCCGCCGACCTCGACCGGGCCGTGACGCTCCGCCAGCTCCACTGGCAGGTCCTCGGCGCCCTGCTCACCGAAGCCGAGCTGGAGTCCCTGCAGCCCGCCGCGCCGCCCGCCTCCTGACCAGCCCCCATTAGGAGGAGCAGCATCATGGACCGCCCCGCGATCGTGATCCGCGACATCCACCGCTACGGCGACGACCTCACCGTGCCCGAAGCCATCGGCCGGCTCTGCGGCGGCGGCCAGGTCACCGTCACCGTGACCGACCCCGCCCCGCCCGGGGGCGACCCGCGCGGCGACCCGCGCCACGGCTCCGGCATCACCGTCAGGCCCGCCCTCGGCGGCCAGCCGGAGCTGCCGCCGGAGATCTCCTGGGTAGCACGCACCTTCGAGGCCCCCGACCGCGCCGCCCTGTTCGCCGAGGCGCTGACCCTGGCCAGCCAGCTCGCCGCCAGCGCCGGACTCGGCGGCGGGCAGGACGCCCCCAGCCGCGCGGCGGCCATCGGGGCCGCCCACGGCCGGGACGCCGCCCGCCGCGCCCTCGCCCCCGCCACGCCCGCCGCCTGCCGCGACATCACCATCCGGGCTGGAGGCCGCCGACCCGATGGCCTGCGACCTGTACGGCACGCCCGCCCTGTCCGGCCAGCACGGCATCCGCTACGACACCGTGGACCTGGCCGGCGACCTCGGCCTCATCGTGGCTGGCGACCTCGACCCCGGCCTGGCCGACGACAGCGTCCTCAGAGGGGCCGAGGAGGCGTACTTCACCGCCGCCGGCGAAGCCTTCTGGGCCGAGGCCGGACGCATCGCCCGCGATCGCGCTGCCCAGCACCCGCAAGCCAGCACCCGGCGCAGCGAGGCATGAACCCCGGGCGGGCAAAGGCCCGGACGACCCGACCCTCATCCGGAAAATAATCAGAAGGAGAAGAATCCCGTGACCTCATACAAGCTGAACCGCTTCACGATGGCCGACGCCCAGTTGCTGGTCGGCAAGACCGCGGACATCACCGCCTGGGACGACGACGAGCTGGAGACCAAGGTCACCTACCCCGGCGCGAGGGTCACCGGCATCATCGTCCTCACCGGCCCGTACCTGGTCATCGAGACCGCCGGCGCCGTGATGGCCGGCGCCCGGACAGGTGAGCGCCTGGGCACCAGGCCGCCCGTCCCCGAGCTGCACGTCGATTTCGCCTGGGTCTGCGAGGTCACTGACGTCCGCGACAGGTTCATGCGCGGCGACGGAGCCTGTCAAACTGAATGAGACATCAGGCGGCTGGATTTATCCCACGGCTCTCCTGGGTCTCGATGGTGGTGCGGGGCTTGTTGATCCAGACCCTGGCGGGCAGGGCCGGGGCTAGCGGGCGCCGTCCGCGGAA